>Ga0157371_10000163_pt1 | contig 97534 bp, 86 predicted proteins | sample C45metaG_FD_113462 | JGI IMG/M metagenome (GOLD analysis project Ga0157371, IMG submission 113462) | Corn rhizosphere microbial communities from Kellogg Biological Station, Michigan, USA - C4-5 metaG | ecosystem: Host-associated > Plants > Roots > Rhizosphere > Soil | place: USA: Michigan...
TGACACTCCTGAATAGCTCAGCCGGTTAGAGCATCTGACTGTTAATCAGAGGGTCGCTGGTTCGAGTCCAGCTTCAGGAGCAAGCTCTAAGAGCCTTTAAGTTCAAACTTGAAGGCTCTTTTTGTTTTTAAGGCTGACCTTATAGGAAGAAAGAATATCATTCTTCTCTCACTCTCTCTTTAGTTTGAGTAATATTTGAGTAAAATCTGACTTGTAACCATAACCTAAACATTATGGTACAATTAAAAACCATACTTGATACCAGAAAATCAAAATCAGATAATACATATCCTATTTATTATCGAGTAACAGAAAAAAAGAAAGTATTTTATCTCTATTCAGGTTTTTCAATTCCATTAACCCAATGGGACGAGCAAAAGTGTATTGTTAAAAAAGCGCATGTAAACGCACAAACTATTAATGCATCGATTAGCAAACGATTTTTTGAAATTCAAAAAGCTGCAATAGAATTAGAAGATGAGGGCATATTTTCATTAGATAGCTTAAAAAGTAAACTTGCTCCCAAACCACCAACAAAAACAGTTAAAGAGTTTTCTGATGTAGTAATCGCAGAAATGTTTACTAAAGGGAGAACTGGAAATGCTATCGTATATCAGACAGGTGTTAATAGCTTATTCAAATATAAACCGAGTAAGGCTTTAAGATTTACTGATATTACTACTTCGTTTATAGAGAAATATCGTGAATGGCTTTTGTCTAATGGCTGCAAGATAAACACCGCTGGTAATTATCTACGTACAATAAGGGCTATTTATAACAAAGCAATCAAATTAAAATTAGTAGATAAGAAGTACTATCCTTTTAATGATATAACTATTAAAACAGAGAAAACTGCAAAGAGAGCATTTAGTAAAGAGGTGTTAAAAAACATAGAGTTGTTAGTCTTGCCAGTTAATTCTCCAATTGAAGTAGCAAGAGATTTTTATATGTTATCATTTTATCTTATAGGAATAAACTTTACTGATATAGCCTATCTTAAATCAGAGAATATTTGTAATGGTAGATTAGAATATAAAAGACGTAAAACAGGTAAAAAATACAGCATTAAAATACAGCCACAAGCGCAGATATTATTTGATAAATACGCGACTGGGGATAAGTATTTGTTTCGCATATTACCTGCTGATATTATAGAAAATAGTTTGTTAGCCAAGCGATTAATACAACAATGGATTAAAACCACTAACAAGTATTTAAAACGTATATCAACAATCATTTTTTTCAGAGTTTGGTGATATTTTATTGAGTATGTGCTCTAATAAGATGTTGGTATCTTCTTGATTTTTAACAATGATGTTAATCTTCCAATACCATAACATTAATACCCTACCTAAAAAAAAGTATTATAAGTCCTGCTATTACCAGAATTAAATAAGTTAATGGGGTGGTTGTTGATTGAATTGGATATTCTAGATTCTCAGATTGAGCTTTAACGATTTGGGTTCCTAATAAGCAGATAATAAGTAATAGATTTTTTTTCATTGTGTTAAAGTGTTTAGAGTTAAAAAGTGACAGACAGATAATTAAACACTAATATATAGTGGTCTTTTAAGACCATGAATTTAATATAATTTCAATACAATTTTGGGAATGTTCGATAAGAAAATCGTAACCAAAATTGTAGGCTATAATCTAAAAAGGTTAAGAACAGGAAAAAATCTATCGATGCAAGCATTAGCCACTCTGGCTGAAATGGAAAAATCGCAAATATTTAAAATTGAAAAAGCCAAGATTGATGTTAAGGTCTCCACATTATCTAATCTTGCTCATGCCTTAAAAGAAGATATTGCAGAGTTTTTTAACCCAATAGATACTCCTTAAATTTCTTCATTGAACAGCCCGCTCCCAATTTTTTTATTTGCCAATTTTTTCCTATATTTAGAATTACACCTATTTTCTTGCACTTCTTCTGAAAATTGTATTAAGGAATCGCAATAATCAACTAGTCGTTAAAAACAGTGTCGGTATTCTGATTTTTGACTTCTTATAAATGGAAGAGTATATTACAATAGAAAGATTATGCCAGCTTTTGGGCATAAAGAAAAGCACCGCCTATAAACTATCTTCAAAAAACACTTTACCCAAATTCAAACCGGGGGGTAAGGTTGTGCTTTTTAAAATGAGTGATGCAGTTAAATATATTGAGAGTAAGAGGATAGCTTCTAGCAATGAAGTAAAAGAAAAGATTTTAAAGGAGCTTTTTAAAGAGTAAACTAAGCTTTGATAAATAGATAATCGCTGCTCTTTTTTTGTAAATGTTTATATTAAAAATAGGGCTGTTTTGTAAAGTGAAAATTGATATTAAAAATTTATAAGAATTAAGTTCAACTTTTCATTTCAAACAAATAAATACAAGCTTGGGTAAACATCTGAAAATGATAAAAAAACAAAGAAAGACTGCTATTTATAGGGGATATAACCACTCAATAAGAATTGTATTCGAAATCAGTTATGATTGACTATAAAGCCGGCATCTCAATTTGTTGGTATGCAGGTAATGAAACCTCTCCCTCAAGTAAAATAGCATACTCAAAAGGAGAATTGCTGTTCTGTAAAACAGAAATATTTTCAATCATATAAGCTTCGTGTTTTCTATCAAATTAACTAATAACCACTGGATAATCGCCTCCTCTTAATAATAATTTGGCTAATTGATGTGCATTCATGATTGTTGTTGAGCTATTATATTTTTTACCTTCATTACCGTTCTGGTAGAAACATTTTCTTTTGCACTAATCTCTCTTATAGTCAAACCTTTATTTAAACCTTTAATGATTTGTTTAGATGAGCTCTTATTTAAGAAATCATAATTGTTTTCATGCGTACCAACAGGCCTACCTAATTTACCTCCTTTTTGAACATACACCAATCTACCTACAGTAGTTCTTTCTTTGATATTTTCTAATTCTAGCTCATAAAGTGAAGACATCACAGATGATATCATTTTCCAGATAGGATTCTTTTTTCCATTAGGTCGTGATTCAATACCTAAGTTCCTGATTTTGACGTTAACGTTATTATCATCAAGCCAAGTAAGCACATTAATCACATCTCCTGTGTTACGGCCAAGGCGAGAGAACTCTTCTACTACCAGCTCTTTTAATAAATGGCTTTCAACCAATTTAACTATTTTTTGGCCTTCTGGACGTTCTTTAAAAGCCAGTGTGCCGGATACCTTATCTAAAAGTACTTCATCATATTTTTCTTCATCAACAGTAAAGCGGTTGCCTGTTTGTTGTAAGGTCGAAACACGATTGTATTTTATCTTCATATTTGAGTTACTTTAATTCTGACAATAAAAGTAACGCAAATCTTGAATAAAGCAAACAGGATATCTTAAAAAAAGCTGTGTTCTTTTTTTTCTTGATTAAAGCTAATACAATTTTGTGCCTTTGTTTATTTAGCATTATCAAATCTCCCCAATAAGAAGCATCCCTATGATTTTATAACCTAGCTTATTTTTTTATTAGTACCAATATGGCAATGGCTAATAATCATGTTTCTCCTCAGTGTTGTGACTAGCCGGGTGTTTATTCTTGTATAAATAAATGTATCTTAGGAGCAACAATCGAGATCTTATCATTATGAAGAAAATTATCTTATCCTTAGCGATAGCTATGTCGAGCTATTGCTCTTATGCACAATGGTCAAATGGCGTCGGTACAATTTATCCAACAACTATAACTGATAAGGTAGGTATAGGAACCACAAGTCCATCTACCACCCTAGATGCAAATAGTACCGGAGCAGGCGTAGCACGGTTTGTTACTTCTGCTGCTGGCAATACGAGTAATATTGTGATTGGCAATAGTAGCAACTGGAACTATGGAGTAATGGGTACAATTTCAGGAACAGGGGTTGCAAATGGCGATATATATGGATTCGGATATATTTCTAATCCTAACGCGAGTTTTATACCTGTGTTAAATTGGACATCGACAGGAAAGGTTGGAATTGGGACAATAAGCCCCAGTCAATTATTACAGGTTAATAACGGTTCGACAATACGATTTCAGGTTGCTCCGTTAGCAGGTATTTGGGTTAATAATGAAGTAAACGGTGGTTCATCAGATTCACCAGGACCTTTATATCTTAATTATTCTTCCCACAATAATACCTTGTTAAATTCTTACGGGGGGAATGTAGGTATTGGTACTATAAATCCGGCGATATCCTTAGAAGTAGCTGGCGATCCCACCATATATGGAGGTCCCGCCTATCAATCCACAATTCAAAGCAGAGATACAAGAGCTTTTGCAACGGGAGTAGGAGGTGGAATAACCTTTGCTGGTAATTATACCGCACTACCCAATAATACTGAATTCGCCGGAATTGCTGGAATTAAGGAAAACAGTACAAGTGGTGATTATGCAGGTGCGCTTATATTTTCAACACGTATTAACGGTGCAATACCATCAGAAAGATTGCGAATTACTTCTTCAGGAAATGTTCTAATTGGCAAAACTTCAGAACAACCAGGTGCCGATTATAAATTGGACGTGAGCGGTAGTGCCAGGGCTGATAAGATTGTGGTTAATACAACGGGGGCAGACTTTGTATTTGATAAGAAATACTCATTACGAAAGCTATCTGAAGTCAAATCTTACATCGAACAAAATCAACACTTGCCTGAGATACCATCTGCCAAAGAAATGCAGACAAATGGAGTTGAATTGGGTGAAATGAACAAAAAGCTATTGCAAAAGGTGGAAGAATTGACACTCTATCTTATTGATAAAGACAAGCAAGATAAAGAAAAGGATGTAAAGCTTGCAGTGCAAGAAGCGCGCATTGTCACATTAGAAAAGGCATTATTGAAGCAACCCCGCAGACGATCAAAATAAAACAACTTATCATGAAGAAAATTATACTATCCTTAGCGATAGCTATGTCAAGCCATTGCTCCTATGCACAATGGCTCACTAATCAAACGACTAATGATGCATATAATATAAACACGTCCGGAAAAGTTGGTATAGGTACGCCAACGCCATCTTATAAATTAGATGTGTTAGGGCCAATAAGCGGTGGTGTCAATGATTATTCCTTTAATTCTGCAACTTATCAATTAACCAATCAAAGTCGTGTGGATGGTATAAGTGGTGTGTCGCCTACAGGAGCATTTAGATGGTACACAAACCCCAATAATAATTACAAAGAAGGATTTTTATATCAATTAAGATCATTCGATGTAGTTGGCGGAGAAAGCCCTGGATTATTAACTATACGCGGAGATGGATTTGTCGGCATAGGTGCAGCTAACCCAAGCAACAAACTCACCGTTTTTTTAAATTCGGGGACAGGTAATGTAATTAGCTGGGGCAATGTTGGCGGCGGAGTTTTTGGCGCTTTGGGTTTTGATGCAAATGGTTCTTACTTAAGTAAATTTGACAATACTCCAGGTATATATTTAAATGGTGCTTCAGGTTATATTGGAATTGGGACACCAACCCCCACCGCGAAGCTCGACATTGTGGGTGGTACTGTCCAGGTAACCAACTCCAGTCCTACTTATGCGCTCATAGATAATTCAAACTCTAATTATAGTTGGTCTATACAAAACACAGCTGGTGCCTATAGAATTTATGATAATACAGCGAATGCTGAGCGTATGCGTGTTACTTCTTCAGGGAATGTTCTTATAGGCAAAAACGCTCAACAACCAGGTGTCGATTACAAATTAGACGTTGGCGGCAGTGCCAGGGCTGATAAGATAGTAGTCAATACTACAGGTGCAGACTTTGTATTTGATAAGAAATATCCATTACCTAAGCTATCAGATGTAAAAGCTTATATCGATGAGCATCAACACCTGCCAGAAATACCATCTGCCAAAGAAATGCAGACTAATGGTATGAGTGTAGGCGAAATCAACACTAAGCTGCTGCAAAAGGTAGAAGAATTAACGCTTTATCTTATTGATAAAGACAAACAGCTTTCTGAGCAAAATGTCAAATTAGCAGAGCAACAAAATAAAAACACCGAGCAAGAAGCCAGGATAGCTGCTTTAGAAAAAGCTTTAACCCAACTAATGCGAAACAACCCCAAAAGCGGCGAGTAGAACGGTATGGCTTGTATAAGAGCCGATTATAACTATTATCTGATTAAACAAATGAGCTATAATTTGAGTGAGCTGTTATTATTTCTGGGAAGATAAATTACCTTAGAGGCACCGATCGAGATCTTATCATAATGAAGAAAATTATCCTATCCTTAGCGATAGCTATGTCAAGCTATTGTTCTTATGCGCAAAGCTTTTTTACGACCAGTCCTTATGCTAATTCCCCGCAAGGTGTTGGTGCCAATAGCATATTCGGTTGGGGCGAAAATTTTGACCGCTCGATTGATGTAAGACCCAACCCGCATCCGACCTTTGGTACCATGATGATTAATTATCATACTGGGTTAACTTTATCAGCGCATTCACAGTACGGAGGCATTCGTTTTTACAATCAAGGGTACCCCAATCCATATGACCCTGCTACAGGTTCCGTAATGGTAATGAGTATTGTAAATGGAAATGTTGGTATTGGCACTACAAGCCCAGGCTCAGATTTAACGGTAGCCCGAAATGGAACAGGGGTTAGTATTCATACCGGTGGAAGTGGCTATTTTGGTTCTTTGGCATTTAACAGAGAAAGTGCAAACGGTGCTATCTTTAACCCATCGGCTAATGCTTTTCAAATTAATAATGGAGGCTTGGATAAAAATCTGCATATCCAGGTATATAATGGTTCAGGAGCTGCTGTGAATCCAGATGCATTAACGATTAGTGGAAGTACCGGTGGGGTAGGTATCAATACTGCTTATATTCCAGCGGGCTATCAGTTTGCGGTGAATGGAAATGTAATCTCGACTTCTATGACCGTCAAACTTCGCGGCAACTGGCCAGACTATGTACTCAAGCCAACTTATCATTTACCATCCCTTCCAACTGTTAAGGCATACATAGAACAAAACCAGCATCTTCCTGATATGCCGTCCGAACAGGAGGTAAAGGATAATGGGATTAACCTGGGTGATATAGTAAAGGTCCAAACTAAGAAAATTGAGGAATTAACGCTTTACCTTATTGATAAAGACAAACAATTGGCGGAACAACAAAAAGAGATCGATTGCTTAAAGAAGAGGCAAGTCAATAGCGAACAACAAGAGGCGCGTATAACGACTTTAGAGAAAGCTTTGTTGAAATTGACCGAAAACCAATCCAAATAAAATTAACCTTATCATGAAAAAACTTATCCTATTCTTGGCGATAGCTTTGTCGAGCTATTGCTCTTATGCACAGAACATTTATCCATCAAGCGGTAACGTTGGTATTGGAACGGCCAGTCCCACAGCTCAATTAGATGTACGAGACGGATCTGGCTTAGCGGTTGTTGCGTCAAACGCCAAAATTCTGTTAAGTGATGTTACCAGCGGTATATATTTAAGAATGGATAATAGTGGTAACTTGCAGATTGCCAACAACAGTCTATCTCCTTTGATGACATATTTGAAAACTGGCAATGTAGGCATTGGCACAACAAGTCCATTAGGTCAACTTGAAGTATGGAGGCCGGCGAGTAATGGAATAGTTACCCGGTTTGCAACGAAATTTGACAATGGGCAGGCGCTGGATGCCGTAGCGGTACAAACCAATTCAAGTCAGGGATACTTTTCATTCGACTTATCAGCCAGCATACCAAGCTGGCAAAATCTTGTAATACCAGTTGGTAATGTGGGTATCGGTACTGTCGACCCTCATGGTTACAAACTTGCAGTCAACGGCAATGTTATAGCTACTTCAATGACAGTAAAGCTTTATGCAAACTGGCCAGATTATGTTTTCAAACCTCAGTACAAGTTACCATCGCTTGCATCAGTCAAAACTTATATAGATAAAAATCAGCATTTACCCGAAATGCCTTCAGAGCAAGAAGTAAAGGATAATGGAATTAATCTGGGGGAGATGGTAAAGATACAAACGAAGAAAATAGAAGAATTAACCTTATATGCTATTGAGCTAAAAGAAGAGAATCAAAAGCTCAAAGAGGAGCAACAACAAAATAATGAAGAACAAAAAGCGAGAATCACGGCATTAGAAAAAGCTTTAACCAAACTCACAATCAACAACCAAACGAATCCATAAAAATCCTTAATCTTATGAAAATAAAGTTTTACTTATTGGGGCTTGCTTTATTATTGGTAAGTGGCCACGGTTTGGCCCAGGCAGGCTACAACAAAATGGCATTGGGCTCAATTGGCAATTCGCCGAGCGCTTCAAACTTTTCAAATGGCGGGACATTTGATGATGTCGACAAATCAACAGGAACATTAAGAGTATCGATTCCTTTATATGAAATTAAAGTGAATGATATATCCGTTCCCATTTCCTTAAGTTATAGCGCAACCGGCATAAAAGTTAACCAGGAAGCCGGCGTTGCTGGGATGGGTTGGGACCTGAGCGCGGGCGGTAAAATTATCACCAATATTCAAGGCAGGGCTGATAATGCGCCAGGCGGAATGTCATACGCTCAGTATCCAATTACAAGCTCATTCGATTGGACTGTAAAAAATTCTGCCGATCAACTGCGGTTGAACAATATGCTAGACGGTAAAGAAGATAATGCCTGGGATACCTATACTTATATATTGCCACATACAAGCGGATCTTATGTGAAAAATGGTTTGACATTTCCATACAACCCCATGGTTAACGTTATTGATAAGGCGACAGGACTTATCAATAACACCATAACTACCTCAGATGGATTAGTCTACCGTTTTGTTCCTGGTGACAATAGAACTACTACCAAAATCATGAATTACGATGGCTCAAGCCCCAACTATTACCAATATTCTACGTCTATCACTGATCCGGCTCCGCAGACCTGGAATGACTATGATTTATACACCATAACCTCAACCAGATTTAAGGATATAGTAAATTTTAAATACCATCAATTCGGACCTGGTCCAAGACTTGAAGCCAAAAAGAAAGAAAGCTATAGTGAATCCATGTTGCTTTACAGGCAGGTGTATGCAAATTCTTTAAACAATAGCTGGTTCCCTAGTTATGGAGACCAGAAGTATTCAACCCGAAGTCCGATTATAAACAAGACGGTAACTACTTATAATGTTCATAGTCGGTTGGATACCATAGAATATGCTACCGGTAGGGTGATTTTTGACTATAATGCCAATGATGTACTAGGCAGGGATGAACTGGATAGTATTCTCATTTATAAAAAAGAGGATAATGTATTGTCATTACTAAAAAAATATGAATTTGTCTATGACAGTGGAAAGCAATACGGTCATTACCTGGTGGATTTGAATGTTTATGATGGTAACAGAATATACCAGAATTCATATCAATTTAACTATAATAATTATTACCTGCCGGTTGTCCCTAATTCAAATAGTAAAGCCATGGATGCGTGGGGATTTTATAACGGCGCAACAAGCAACGTTACCTTATTGGAAGATCCTGCCAACGTGTTAGCCTTGCGGAATTTTTCCCACTATCCTATAGTAGGTAATATATTATTCAGTCGGACTGAACAACTAGCTTATTATGGCCCAACTGCGATACCGATGAACGATGCCAATTATAATTGGAGCGTTCCTTACGCCAATCGAAATTATTCCTTCGGATACGCGATTTCTGGCACACTGCAGACTGTAACAACGCCTAGTGGGGCCTTGTATCAATACGAATATGAGCCGCATACTTATCTCTATAAAGACTGCAGTATGTCGGGTTATGATCCAAGTAATCCTGGTACTATGTTCTTAAAGCCAGGTGGAGGTATACGGATCAGATCCATTACGGCCATCCGTGGCCATCAAAACTCTTATTATGGTTCTAATAGCAGTGAAATATCTTCAAAAAAATTATTTGCCTATGGTGATTCCGGTTCAGGATACCAATTGAATGATGGTCACGAAAGCGATAATAATGGTACTGTCAGTGTGCCATGGACAGTATTGTGTAATACCTCTGTTTATACTGACGGCAATTACGATCCGTCGGTATCCCCGTCAGATTATTATAAAGCCGTTGATAACTTGATATTGTTGTCTCATCCTATTAATGACCTTAATATTTGCAATGGCAGCTTCGTGATGTATAAAAGCGTTACGGAAACAGATCTTCAAGATGCCAATAACGAAACACAAACACTAGGTAAAACACTTTATTACAGTAATCTGCCAGAATGGAATGCTTTTGAAACGAGTGGCTGGATATCGCAAACAGGCGGTGATGGTCAAATTACATACAACCCGTATACCTTACCACAGACTAGCGCATTTTATTTATCGTCCAAACTTAGCGGCGTGACCGTATGTGCGCCGTATATGACCGGTAATTTAGGTTTTACGCCTGAAGAAGGTGCCGGCGTTTACGAAATTATCAAGGAAAGGCAGGATGAGTCGGGGGCATTTCAACCCACTGAACTCAGGACCTTTACGTATAATTATTTCAAAGCGCCACAAAATAATGAGCTATGGAGTGTTTACGCGACCTCGGCCGGCCAGCTATCCGGAGAAATACCGACTACGACGTTGAACGATGATACTTATGATGTGCCAATGGTCGGGAATGACGCATCGACAACATTAATAAATAATATAGATGCGAGTTTTAACCATATACGTCACGGTATGGATTTTACTACACGCATGAGTCTGATGGATATGGGGGTAACGCAGGATTTCCCTAATCGATATTTCGCAAAAAAGATTAATTTGAATACCTTCTCTTATTGCAAAAAGCTGGCCGAAGAAACGATAGACGATCGTTCTGACAATTCATTCAAACGTATAACCTATACCTATGATAACAACCAACACCTAATGCCTACAACCATCACCACAACTGCTGCTACGGGAGATCAGACCATTGAGCATATAAGTTATCCGGTTGACTATAGTATGTCGCCGGATGTTAGCAATTTTCTGAGTTCCAATCCAATGAACGCTGATCAGCCAATTTTGGACTATACTACATATAAAACAGGTTACCCGGGCACGAATAAATTGATTGGTGGAACCTATAGTACGTTTACGTTGAGCGACCGTGGAATTTTACCCAATAAGGTTTATGCTATCACACCACCGCCAAATATCTCAGGAGCGGTGCCTCCAAACGGCGTTAATCCATGGTTGGGTAATTACGTCGATAGTACGATGTTCAGGCCGGTTATGACTTATGATCGTTATGTAAAAGGGCAGGTACATCAGTATACCGAAAAAGAAGGTAAGTCAAACGTTATACTGTATGGTTATGGCAATCGCCTCCCTGTCGCAAAAATCAGCAATGCAGGTAACTATGACGATATATCGCAATACAGTCAGGATGTCGCCTATACCAGTTTTGAAACGGCGGATACCTGTAATTGGATATATGCTGGTAGCCCGGTGATTGACACGTCAACCATTTCAGGAAAAAAGGTATATTCTTTAAGCGCCGGGGCTATAAGCAAGGGCAATACTACCTTGCCTGGCAAATACATAGTATCTTATTGGTATAAAAATGGCTCGGCCGTTACACTTGGCGGCGCTACCGTTGGTACAGCAGTCATCAAAAGTCAGATAGGAGCTTGGACCTTGGCTGAGCAAGAGGTAAGTAATGTAGGCATGTTAACAGTGTCGGGTATAGGATATATTGATGAATTGCGCTTTTTTCCAAAAGAAGCACAAATGACAACGTATATCTATGACCCTGAGATAGGCTTAAAATGCACACTTGATGTGAATAGCAAACCGCTTTATTACGAATACGATAACATGCAGCGATTAAAGCAAATACGTGATCATAATGGCAACATCATTAAGGCTTATAAATATTTGTTAAGCGGAATCAGCAGTTACTAATCATGAAGAACCTAAGCAAACTTATTACATTATTGCTGCTTACAGTAAGTGGCAAACTAATGGCGCAGCAAGATGCTGTGATATCAAGTTATAAGAATCAACCAGAGATCATTGCCAACAGATCGATCACCTTAATGCCGGGATTTACTATACCGGCCGGAGCAAATGTGGATATACATATCAGCAATAATCCTGGTGCAAACATAGGTACCAATATCAAGATTGATATGAATGCGATTGTTACCTATACACCTACGGTCGCCGGCCTTGTTAATGCTACCGACACCACTAATGGTGTTAATCAGGTTAAGGTTGAGGTACAAACCTTTGACCATTTGGGTAAACTGAAAGAAATAGAGCAGGTGCGGGCAACCCCATTGTTAAACAACCTGGTACATCTTAAAGAATATGATGCACTGGGGCGCATAACCAATGATTATCTGCCTTATGTAACTGCGGCAGGCAGCACTAATTTCCAATCGATGGGTTATAACTCGCCGGGAATGAACTTTTATAGTAATCTGGACGCTAGCTATGCCATTTCTCCTAATCCGCAGCCATATTCGAGCTCCTGGTATGAGACGCAGCAGGATGCCTTGTTGCGCGAACAGAGCGCTCCGGGGTTAGCCTTTGGTCTGGATAGCGGGCATACCAAGCGTTTTGAGCACATCAGTATGCCGTTTAATGTGATTTATTACAGGGTAAAGAACAATGCACTAGTTATTGACAGCGCCGGTACTTATACATATAATGACTTGGGCGGCACCCGCACTGCGGATGAAAATGTACCGGTATACACTGGACCCGAATATCCAACTTATCAGAGCAGTGGCAGCGTGATGGAGTTCAAGAACTTTAAAGGGCAGGTGGTATTGAGGCGCATTGATCTATGGAACCAATCGGACGGAAGCTTTAATAAGAGTTTTTCGACTTATTATGTATATGATGACAGGGGCAACCTGAGCTTTGTGCTACCACCGAAAGTAGGAGCTGACTCGGGAACATTGCCGACGCAGAATCAGTTGGATAATCTTTGCTACCAGTATAAATATGATAATGAGAACCGCATGGTGGCCAAGAAGATACCTGGTAGAGGGTGGGATTATATGGTGTATAATCGTCAGGGTCAGGTGGTTATGACGCAGGATTCAGTGCAGCGCACTAAAGCAACACCCGAGTGGAACATTATTAAATATGACGGGCAGGGCAGGGTGGTTTTAACCGGTATTTACGCCCAGGCCGGTAGCCTGGCGACGATGCAGCAGAATGTTTACCTGCAAGGCATCGATTGGGAATCCCGCGGTACTGCTGGCAACAGTTATACCAACAAAACATTTCCGCAAAGCTGGGCCACTACCTTATCTGTCAATTATTATGATGATTATGACTTGCCCGGCGGTAACCCATATCCATACAGCGGCAGTGATGCCGCTAAAACAACCCGAGGTCTGGCAACCGCCAGCCAGGTAAATGTGTTGGGTACAGGTAATATGCTGTGGTCGGTAAATTACTATGACGATGAAGGCCGACTGGTTAAAATCTTTAAACAGCATTACAAAAGCAATGCAGTAAATGCCGGTAATTATGACGAAGTGACCGATACCTATAATTTTAGCGGCCAATTGCTCACCACTACCCGAAGTCATAAGGTAAACGGAACGGAGAGCTTAAAAACACTGACGGAATACACTTACGATGCCCAGGGCCGTAAAATAGATACCTGGGAAACTATTAATACCAGTACTCGCACATTGATAGCTCGCAATGATTATGATGAGCTGGGTAACCTGTTCCATAAAAAGTTGCACAGCACAAATGGTGGCAACAGCTTTTTGCAAACCATTACTTATCATTATAATGAACGGGGCTGGTTAAAAGAAGCGCAGGCTGATAAGTTTGATCTGAAGTTAGCTTATAACAGCACTAGTCACAGTGCACATTCCCATTATAATGGGAATATAGCCGAACAGGAATATACGGGCGATCACACGGGGAATAGGTATTTTACCTATGAGTACGATGAATTAAACAGACTTACCTCCTCAAGCTATAATAATAGTGGGACAGGACTTAGCGAATCGGTAGGCGGGCCAGGGTATAGTGGCTACGACGATAATGGAAATATTATTGTCTTTTTCCGCAACGCCGTAAACAGTATTTACAACAACAATGGGAACCAACTGGCCTCTATCATCGGCGGCTCATTAGGAGGAGCCTTTACTTATGACGGTAACGGTAATGAATTAACCGATACCCGCAGAAATGTAACCCTGACCTATAACCGGCTGAACTTACCTGCCACAGTAAGTGGTAGCCATAGCGCTAGTTATACCTATGATGCCGCAGGTACCAAGTTACAGTCTGTACAAGATGCAACTACCCGGCAGTATATAGGTGGTATACAATATACCAACGGCGATATTGACTTTATACAAACCGATGAAGGCCTTGCTGTACGCAATGCAACTACCGGTGTTTACAAATACCAATACAATCTCAAGGATCACCTGGGCAACACCCGGGTAACTATAGATGACAATGGTAGCGGCGGCGCCGAGGTTGTTCAGGAAGATGAGTATTATGCTTTTGGTCTCGATGCGCCTAAATTCCGTTTAACCACCGAAAATAAGTACCTTTATAATGGCAAGGAAAAACAGGATGCATTAGTTGACCAGTTGGATTATGGCGCAAGGTTCTATGATCCGGTGATTGGTAGGTGGACGAGTGTGGATCCGTTGGCGGAGGTTAGCAGAAGATGGAGTCCTTATAACTATGTAGAGAATAATCCACTTAGGCATATTGACCCCGATGGTATGTCCGTAGAGGAAACATCGGAAAGCTATACATTTACAGGTTCAGATATGTCGTCTCTTTACAATCAGTTGACTGGAGGAGGAGACGATCCCGATAAGCGGAAAAAGAAATCTGATGTTAAACAGCACCCAGATCTTGCTAAGACTGATGCAGCTTCTAATGGAAAAAGGCCAAATGGGTATCAATTAGCATTACATGCGGGGGCTGTACTTAGTGCGGCAAAAGCTAATGAAGGATTTGGCGTTGCACCATATAAAGCTGGAACGTCTGTAAATGAATTCCAAGCGATGAACGCAAAGGGTTTTGTAAGAGTTTCTACTGAAAATCAAACGGAAATAGGCGGTCGATGGCTTATGAAAGCAAGTGACATTAAAGGTCTCACTCCACAAGAAATACAAGCTAAATTTGCATTGCCTAATGTTCCCACTAGAGTAGCAGACGCGCAAATACCTAATGGTGCTGTATTAAGATCAGGAATAGCAGGCGAAAATATATGGGGACCAGGTGGTGGAACTCAATATCAAATTATGCAAGGAAAGGTAGGTTTTGATAATGTTAGACCATTGACAAATGGAGTAATTATAAATGAATTCGGTATGCCAATTGGTACAGAACAAGTAGGAACAACTGAACCTCCTATAGAAGGGGTAGAAGATATAATGCCTTAACGTTATGAGTTATATTATTGAATCTAAAACAATTATCTTATCCAATGGATACTCAATTGAGTTTGAGTATGAGATAAAGAAAGCATTAACAATAAAGGAAATTGTGATTATCGTTGTAGATCCTCCCTTTGACGGTGTTTATAACAAGAATGTATTTGCAATAAGCTTGACAGGGGATTTTCTTTGGAGAATAGGCGATGTAAAACTTTATTATTGGGGAGACACCAACTGTCCTTATATAGGTGCCATACTTAATGATGATGATGAATTAGTGCTATTCAATTGGTGTGATACAGCTGTTATTGTGCAACCCGAAACTGGTGAGGTTATTCGAACATATCAAACTAAGTAATACCATAATTAAGCCCAGCCGTTAGGTTGGGCTTTTCTATTTCTTGGCTTTAGCATCACGGAGGAGTGCATCCAGTACCTTGTAGACATGCTCACGATCAACATCTGATAAGGAGCCGATCTCCTTTATACGTTGTAAGGTACTAGGGTTTAACTCGATATCATTAAGCCCAACAAGATAATCCAATGATACTTCAAGTGCCTGAGCAATCTTTGCAGCTACTTCTACAGATGGGACAGCTTCTCCACGCTCGTACCTACCAAGCGCATTAGTGTGTAATCCAACTTTAGTAGCTAGTTCCATTTGCGACATGCGTCGTTCTTTCCTACTTGATGCCAAACGATCTGAGAGGGCCATAGAGTGCTTATTCCACCATAAATGTAGTGCTTCCGATAGATATATCGCTCTATAGACGTATAAATACTACATATAGTGTTTAATTTGTATTTATAATAACTATATTTGATACATATAGTGTTCATATGGCTCAAGCTACACTCCACACCGACAATCCCGAACTACTCCAATTCATTAACGGAAAGCTGCACATCACAGTGCTTGGTGGCATCAAGTTTACAGGCTTAGACCGTTTAAAGGTAACGCTTAAGATAGTCCATACGGACAACAAGCAAGTAACGTTCAGGCATAACCTCGACCTGTACAATCACATTCAGAGTAGTCAATTGATAGAAAGGTCAGCAGAGGTGTTGGACATACAAACAACAGAGGTAAGCAATGCTATCAATCAACTCATTACAGCACTGGAAGAATACAGAGCAACACATCTTGAAAGCTTGAAACCCAAACCACAGGAAGTAAAGCAACTTACAGAAGCAGAACGTAAAGCAGCGATAGCGTTCCTTAAGCAGCCTACCCTTATAAAACAAACAGCAGAAGCCATCACCCAAAGTGGCATCATAGGAGAAGAAACAAACGCATTGATAGCTTACCTGGTCTATACTTCGAGAAAGCGAGCAACACCCTTACACCTCATGTGTTTAGGAGCATCAGGTACAGGTAAAACCTGGTTACAGGAGAAAGTTGGCGAACTGATGCCAGAGGAAGACAAGTTGGAGATCACAACTTTAACGGCTAATGCATTCTACTACTTCGGTAAGGAAGAACTCAAACACAAACTCTTACTCATTGAAGACCTGGACGGAGCAGAGAACGTATTGTATCCCTTACGTGAGTTGCAAAGCAAACGCAGAATCAGCAAGACTGTAACCCTCAAAGACAGCAAGGGTAACATGAAAACGGTAACCTTAAATGTGGAAGGTCCGGTTTGTGTGAGTGGGTGTACAACCAGGGAGCAGCTTTATGAAGATAATGCTAACCGCTGCATCTTGCTTTATACAGATAACAGTACAGAGCAAGACACCCGTATCATGGACTACCAGGGTAAATTAAGTGCTGGCCTTATAGACCAATTGCAACAGCGAGCTGTCAAGCTGCAACTGCAAAATGTACAACGCATATTGCTGCCTATAACAGTCAGAAACCCTTATGCCACCTATCTAAAACTACCGGATACCGTATTCAAGCCACGGCGTACTATGATGCTCTTACTCTTATTCACAGAGACGATAACGTTCTATCACCAATATCAAAGGGCGCTAAAGACAGATGCGATTACAGGTGAGAAGTACATTGAAACCACCCCAGAAGATATAGAGCAAGCCTTTGCCTTACTTGAACCCGTGTTGCTAAAGAAAAGTGACGAGCTAAACAACGCTACCCGTAGCTTCTTTGAACTTTTAAAGCAGCAGTTGAAAAGCCAGGAGCAAGATCGGTTCCACGCCAGGGAGATACGTAGTGTGTTGCGAGTAAGTCATAGCAGTATGCAACGCTATCTGTCAGACCTTACCCAACTAAACTATATCAGGGTTATTGGTGGCAATCGTTATAAAGGCTTTGAATATAAAGTACTGCACTGGAACGACCTGGATAAACTAACAACAGACACCAGGGCAATGGTAAACCACATACTGGAAACCATCAGAGCAGTAACCCGTAGCCCAACAGTAACCCAAGCCGATAGGGAGTTACATAAGTCGCAGAAAACCAGTAAGAAGAAAGCAGTAACCCAATCTCACCTATAAACAAGTAAGGCATCTATTTACACATGACCAATCCACTCTATATACGCTTACACGCTGGCTTTACTGAATGGCTACGCATACTCAACTTTGAACCAACAAGTCAAAGAGACATGCCTAAGATGCTGGCTGAGTTCTTGGATTACCTGGAAGACAAGGGATGCAATCATCCACACGACATACACCCAACTCACATCAACAGCTATTTTGAATACCTGCATATCCGGCCTAACCGTAAATCAGGTGGAGGATTAAGCAAGAACTACATCCGTAAGCAATTACAGGTGATTAACAAGTTCAGCAGGTATCTCACGGAGAGCAACCAGGAAAGCTTTGCCGTCAGGTTTCAGATCAAAGGCGCTACCGACAGAAGTAGCAATGTGCTTACGGTTTCAGAAGTACAGCAGCTTTATGATGCGGCTACCGATGATATATATGGTTTACGCAACAAAGCAATGCTTGCCTTATACTATGGTTGCGGACTACGGAAGAACGAGGGCATCGGCATGAACGTACAGGATGTGCTATTTGATAAGGACCTGGTATTTATCAGGAAAGGGAAAGGTTATAAAGAACGTTATGTACCATTAACAGGTAACAACAAGACAGACCTGGAGAATTATGTTTGTTATAGCAGACCGCACCTGCTTAATGGTAAGAAAGAGGACGCTCTGTTGCTTAGTATAAAAGGCAAACGTCTTAGCGGCGTAACAGTATATGATAGATTACAACAGCTCCGTGCACAAACCCTGATAACGAAGCCAGTTGGTCTGCACACATTAAGACATAGCATCGCAACACACTTACTGCATTCAGGGATGAAGCTGCAACAAATACAAAGGTTCTTAGGGCACAGCAGTTTAGAAAGTACACAGATATATACCCACCTAAAGCATGAGCAGCACATTTGAAGTTTACCTTGTAGAGCAAGGGTTTAAGGCAGATACCATACAGCAGCACCGTAACTATGCCAGCTACTTCTTAGCCTGGCTTGCTGAAACGAGTTATGCGTCGGAGCAAATCACTTATACAGAAATATTGGATTATGCAGATCAGTTGAAGAACGAGGGCAAAGGTGTTAACCTGATCAATCGCATGATGTTATCCTTACGTTATTACTTTGACTACTTGCAATTTGAGAACCAGGCCAGCTACAATCCCGCTGCCGGTATCAATCTTAAAGGTGCTATCCGTTCCGTACCCAATAACCTTTTAAGTAAGGACGAACTGGACGCGTTATACCACGCATATCAGATTGTCGACGCACGTACTCACCGTAACAAAGTCATGCTCGGTTTATTGGTTTATCAGGCTTTGACCAGGGAAGAACTTGAAACCTTGCGACCAGAACACTTAAAACTACGTGAGGGTAGGATACAAGTACCAGCCACTGGCAGACAGAACGAAAGGCTGCTTGACCTGCAACCCTTTCAGATACTCGATCTACAAGAATATGTTTTACTGATCAGAACACAGCTACAAAGCAGGTCGCCACGTTTGTTTACAGGCAGAGATGACAACGAAGATTTAAAGAACACATTGCTGCATTTGAACCATGCCCTGCGCAGGATAAACCCTAAAGTCAAGCATGCCCAACAGATCAGGCAGAGTGTGATTACCGAGTGGCTAAAGGATAAGGATTTGAGGGTTGTACAGTACATGGCCGGACATCGTTATGTCAGCAGTACAGAACGCTATAGGGAGAGTAATTTGGAGGAATTGAAAGATGCTTTGAGTAAGCATCACCCTATGAATAATTTATGATATTTAAAACTTGATCACCTAATTCAATGTAAGCTTATTCTTGGCTACCACAGCAAAACGCATGGACTACTCAAATGAGTTGATAGCAGAAGCCTTAGGGCATGAGTATGGTAACAAAATTACCAATATTTACCTGGATGGCTCAGATAAAGAGGTAATGCTATGCATGAGGAAGTCATCAAATGATAAACTCATTTAATAGCTGAAATCCGCTAATTGATATACCATTCACCTTTCTACTGGTTTTTTTTACGTTATAGTAACTTTCTATCTCCGTCCCTTTGGGTTTATCATTTAAGCCAACTAATTTATATATTTCCGTAAAAACGTCTTTTAATTCTTCTGCGGAAACAAAACTGTTAGGCTTAATCTGAGTATACCCTTTTAACAGATTGATAACGGCTTGGCGCGTATTGGAAGTGGACATAGCAGTTAATTTTCTTTTAACCCTCATTTTATTATACCCTAAGTCCTCTATTCCCTTGTACCCAAGGCGTTGTATAGCTTCCTTCAAAAACGGAAATTTTTCATATGCACTTATTTTATAAGTTGAGATTTTGGGCTTAGGGTAATCTATTGTTTTTAGTCTTTGCACCGTTTTCTGAAAGGAATCCTTATGTTCAGATTTGGAATGCTTATCCTGTTCATAATAGCCAGTATTGTAATCCGAAACCTTTCCATTTACGCTAAAGCCATAGTTTTTAATCTCATCCATTAATGTTGCTTTATCATTGTAAAGCACCCGCGTAATCCTATAATTAAACAGGTCCAGTTTTACGATGTTAGTATTCAGAATAAATTTCCCTCCCGTATAGATTATATGTCTATCATTAATTGACACCCGGTTTCTAAGTTTTGGGGATAAAGTATTAAGCTCCTTTATGTTTTCATTTGCTTCGTCGATTTCAGTTTGTACAAGTTTTTTATATTCATCATAAGCCAAAACATTATCAGACGTTGTATTACTGTAAATATGCGTCACCTTACTGTATTTGCTATTTCTAAGCCTACCGGCAATTTGTTTAATAGAAGTAGAGACATCTAATAACGTATGAGATTTGCTATCATCAGAGACAATAAAGGTTCTTCCATCTTCGTCATAAAAATCAGCCCCCTCAAAACAGGCACTTGTTATAAAATTGATTTTTTTTGGTGCATCATTAGGGGTGGAATTGGGCAATCCTACTTCTGTATTATTGTGTATTGACCAAATCGCCCTGGTAGTTTCATCAGTTAACTTACACCTTTTAACCATTTTCTTTATAAACTCCACACTATTAACAAAAATATATGCATTCCCTGGCGTGCTACCTTGTAGGAATTCATTTATAATGTAATCTACCGTGCTATCTACACCATTAGTACATTTAACTGAGTCAAACTCAACTTGAGTTTTTTCTTCCCAATCTGCTGTTACAATATCTATATCCTTAAGTTCATCAAGTATAAAATCATCTTCTAATTGGGTAGCTGTCATGAACGTGAAATATTCAAACTTGTTAAAGTTATTTAAAACCTTATACACGGCTTTGTCCCTTAAAGCATACTGGGTAAATAACAAATGATACTCATCAACAAGTAAGTTATAACCATTTGTGCCTGTGACCTCAATTAACCTTTCTAAGCTGTCATAAGTAACCATTATTTTTGGTACTGGGTGAGTGTCAAGATACTTTTTAAGAGCCTTTACACTCGTACCACCGGTAAAAGAAAAAACATCACCGTTTGATTGTTCAGCTTTGTTTTGTGCTAGTTTGATATATGGGACAGCTACTATATATTTATCCTTGCTGGTCAAAGCTAAAGTAGTTCCTCCACAGCCTGTTTTTCCCTTATCAAAAATCGCATTACGTGGAAGTTCAGTCATAACCTCTTGCAAGTATTTTACTTTAACGGGGATAGGAATACTTTTTTTCATCAAGCCAAATAACTACTTTTTTATAATATATATATACCCCATATTCAAAAAAGGTAGTAATCCCGTGTGGTACACTTACGTGAGTTTCCGCCTAGTTGTGCTTACTTGATAATATCTAAAAAGAAACAACCATCGTCAGGCTTTAAATGATTACAAAATAGCTATAAGGGAACTTGATTTTTTTTTCTATATATTTTTTGAAGCATGTTTGTCACTTTCAGCAGTTGACCATCTAGGCTTCCCCGCCTCTTATCTGCCAGGGTCCTACGCCCATAGGTAATACTGGCATAGTTTAATTATTCATCCTTAAAAATTATTTAATCATGGGAACTGTAACTGTAAGCGGATATGCCGTCCGCAAAACAACAGATGGAAGAGAGTTTGTGGCTCTCGAATTAACAGGTGGTTTAGAAATGATACAAAGCCAAGTAACAGGTAACTGGTATGCCTCAACCCGAAAATGTTCTATGCCAAGTACGCTAACCGAAGACGTAGCTAAAAGCTTAATTGGCACTCAATTATCAGGTGAGATTGTAAAACTTGAGGTTGATCCGTACGAGTTCGTGAACCCCAGAAATGGGGAAGTGCTTTTGCTCAATTATACATGGGCGTATCAAAACAGCCCCAGAGCCGCCTTGGTAGGTTCAACACCGGTAAGTGCAGAAGCTTAATTGCATTAATCACCTTTAGGAGGGTGATTAGAGGGGTGGATAGCATATTGCTACCATCCCTTTTTAAACTTTTTTTATTTATTCAAAAACCATAAAAGTTTACAGCAGATTATATGAGCCAATACAAAAACTTCTTCTACTGTGATGAAAATACATTAATGATTGTAACTGACAAAGGCCATTTGAGAACCTTAGTCGCTCCATTTACAGTACGTTGTGTTAAGTCAGTAGAAGGCTTGAAAGAAAACACTTTAGTTAACGTTGATGCAGTTGTCAATCATGATGCGGAAATCATTATGTACCTGGTATTGAAAAAGTGGAGACCGTATTACTATTTTCAATTGATTATAAAGTAGATGCCATAACTCACACAAGGCTCATCCACCAGGTCCATCGGTATGACTTCACTCAAAGCTGATCAAGAAAACCGCCATGTACCGTTTAAATCGGTTATCACCCATTAAACTCCACTTGCTCTTCCTCTGCTTTCGGCGCACTGGGAGCAACCTGTCACTTTTCTTGATTTCAGCAAATCGTTACGTCATGGAAGCTCCCTTATCTTTCTACAAGTTTTCGTTATCACTCCAACCCGTAAAAATCTAACCGCTTCCCATGTTATGCTCCCCTGCGGTCATAAAAGGCTCGTGCTATACAGCACTCGTGTGAGACATACCCAGCAACACACTACGTGTTTCCTCTGCTGTGACCTTTTATTCCATTCGCAGCCGGTGAGCGGCAAAAGAGTTTTCTTGATAGAACTACTATGGCTTTAATAATTTTCCAGTTTCACTAATTCAGATATAGAAATGTTTAAAGCTTTAGCTATGGCATAGATTGAACTGATGGTGGTATTCACTTTTCCCAATTCTATATAGGATAGTTGACGTGTGTCAATACCAGCTTCTTCAGCAAGCTTTTGCATAGTGTAACCCCTCTGCTTGCGCAGTTCTCTAACGTGGTTACCAAATGCTTTTATAAGCTCCTCGTGCCTGATACTTATCACATTTAAATGTGGTATCTATTTCATATTTGCACAATGAAATACATTTCATATTTCATATAATTGTGTTTAAATACTTAAATCATGAAACTTAAAAATTTACTAATCGCAGTCATTTTCTTAGGCTCTTTTACTTTTTCATGTAAAAAGGAAAGCAATAGTACAATATCTAAAGACATACAAGTCAGGTATGAAGTTACTTGGACTGGTACATTAAACACCAGCTATTCCGGCATAGGATATAATCAGTTGGCTTACATTAACAATACCGGCAACACCCAATCTGATAATTTACCAATTGTCGGCAATAGCTATATCAAGACAGTTACCATACCAAGCAGTGTTCATTTGGGAACTATCATTGCCCAATTTGGAGTAGTATTAAACCAACCTAGTACTGGTGAAATAAAAGTATACGTCAACGATAAGCTGGTGGCAAGCCAAACCGGCACCAGTACGTTTACGAGCTCTACCAATGCCAACGTGCTCGTCTTAAATGTACACTGGGCCGTGATATGATGGTGATTATAATTATAATGGTATACACTACTTACCCCATGAAACATAAAATTTTCAGACTAATAACTATCTGCATATTCTGGCTAACTCAGGTTACATATGCTCAAACAAAAATAAGCTCAAAAGAAGCTTCGCACCATATAGGCGACACTGTGACTGTCTGTGGTAAAGTGTACAGTACAAAGGTTATTTCCGCTACAGGCATGGTGTTGCTAAACATCGGTGACTATTATCCTAAGCAGGATTTAACTATAGTGATCAAAGCCTCTTTAGCTAAGCAATTCATAAAAAGCCCCAGCACGGAATTTAATGGCGGTCAGATTTGTACTACTGGGATTGTTGCAACATATAAAGGCAAACCAGAAATTATAATAACTGACCCAAAACAGATAAAAAAATCATCATGAAAAATATCAAGGTAATCCTACTTCTATTCCTGATGGGTGTTGGAAAAATTGTAAATGGGCAACATACGCCTTTAAAACCAAAAACAAGGGCATATTATGAGTATCAGAATAACAATGCTTTCAGGGGTATTAAATTCGGTTCTAAGTATGCTGACATTAAAGATAAGTTAAAGTTAGTTACCGGCCTTAGAGACGCATTCAAGATAACAAATCCATTGTATCTAAGTTTTAACGGTATCCCATTCAAATCGGGGCAAGCTTATTTTACTCCAATTACTGGTAAGTTATATCAAGTTGTGTTATATCAAGAGGACCTTTATCCAAAGTGTAATTACTATTATCTATTAAAAAATAATTTGATTAGTTTATTTGGTATGAATGATGCTGAATATGTTGACCCGGAACAAAAAGAGTTTAAAGACATGAATATTAGTTGGTATGGTGAGGTAAGTATCGCCATATTAGTACAGCCATCGTTTGGAACAAAGAAAGCTGATGTAAATCTTTTAATAGATAATAGTACTTACAACGAATTACACTACCGAGAGTCATTGAAAGTGTCACAACCTGAAGTTCCAAAAATCTAAAATAAACTGTTCCTTCAACTTTGTCACGTTTGCCCCATTCAGATGCTTAATCCGCGGGATCATATTAGAAAAATAAAAGTACCAGGGCGGGGTTTTTACATTCAAATTAATATAATAGGACGTTATGGCATCTCACCAGAAACTTTTTTGAGTATTCTTATTAGTATTTACAATATTTTACTTACAATTGTGAGAAACCAATTATTATAATCAATGGATAACTTGAATAATACAGCTACCAATATTGCTTTAGATAAGTTTACTACTGACTATAATTTAGTGATGCAATTAAATATAGTAAATAAAGAATGGTCAACTAATAATGACTATTTCAAAAAATTCTCATTATTTAATGATTGTACTCCTGTTCAAACTTCAAATAGTACAGTTATAAAATAAGCCATGCCAAATTGGAGTGAGGTTATTCAAGAGATTAGCCAATATCAAAAGGATAATCCGGCTACCGCCAATATGGCCTTTGATGTTATCCGGCGTAAATATTTATTGAAAGTTCATGAAATAACTGGTAGGAACGTAATAGCTTATTATTCTGGGTGGCTTCAACGCCCTAACGCCCCTGATAGTGCGGTAAATGACAAAGACAAATCAGGTTTAATGCTTGCTATTCATAAGCTTGATAAGAATTTAGGATTAGATTTAATGTTGCATACTCCTGGTGGGGATATTGCTGCTACAGAATCCTTGGTAGATTACTTATATTCGGTATTTGGAAAAGACATTCGTGTAATAGTTCCACAAATATCTATGTCAGCTGGAACTATGATTGCATTGTGTTCCAAAGAAATAATGCTTGGCAAACATTCTAATCTTGGTCCAATTGACCCACAGATGGGTGGTGTGCCGTGCCAAGCCGTATTGGATGAGTTTAAAAATGCTGTTGAAGAAATTAAGATGAATCCTCAATCTGCACCATTATGGCAAGTTATAATTGGCAAATACCACCCTACATTTTTAGGCTCATGTAAGCAGGCTATAGAATGGTCAGAGCAAATGGTTTCTGGTTGGTTAAAATATAACATGTGTGGTGGAGATGAAAATAAAGTCAAAAGTATTTTGAAAACCTTTGCTAATCATAAAATGCAAAAATCCCATTCCAGGCATATATCAAAAAATGAATGCATGGAACTCGGGCTTAATATCACAGCTTTAGAAGATGACAAACATTTGCAAGATGCTGTATTGACAACTCATCATATGTTTATGCATACCTTCTCAAATACTGCCGCAATTAAAATAGTTGAAAACCACACGGGCACTGCATATGTGGAATTTCAAAGGTCTCATTAATTGATATTGGTGGTATTTCTTAGTTACTAAATCATCATTACTCAGGAATGTGCTTTTCACAGGTACCACAATTATTTATTAACCAGGTCATGGTTTGCTAATAGTTCCATACAAACAGAGTACTAGACTATTTCCAAAACGGAGCTTACCAGTATAACCTGAAAGATCATTTAGGTAATGCGCGGGTATCGTTTGACAGCAGCTCAGGTACGACCACCCAGACCGATGATTATTATCCGTTTGGTTTAGTCGCCAATGAGAGTATATCCGGTCTGAGAAATAACTATCTTTACAATAAGAAAGAGTTCCAGGACGGGTTGGAGCAGTATGATTATGGCGCAAGGTTCTATGATCCGGTGATTGGTAGGTGGACGAGTGTGGATCCGTTGGTTGAAGCAGGTCAAGAGAGCACTTCACCTTATGGTTACGTTTTTGACGACCCTGTGAGATACAGAGATCCGGATGGAAGAGTGCCAGAGGACAATAGTGGATGTTGTGGAGTACTCAAGGCATTGCAACAAACAGCTAGCACGTTTATCGCTATGCAAACTACATTGTTTTCTGCCGTTACTTCTCCGGGACTTACGAAAGCCACCTTTACGGGTGTTGATAATGTAAACAATTTTTTGGGTATCCCAACATTAACTGAAAGCGTAAACTTCGTTACTGGACAAACCACATCAAACGAAAATAAGGTGCTTGCTGTTAAAGCTATAAATATGCTGATGATGGGCGACGGGGGTGAAGGTGAAAGCGGACCAATTTTACATAAAAACGCTAATAACTACGTCGGCCATCAAGGTGTATATGAAATAAAGATGGATGGTGAGGTATATAAATATGGAAAAGCGGATATGACAAATACTAGCGCTACTACTGGTCAGCCAACAAGGTTGCAGTCTCAACTCAATAAACTTCAACGTAAGAATCCTGATGCGATCATTGAAGGTGAAGTAATTCATAGTGATGAAAATATTAGCACAAAGGATATCAAGAAAGTGGAAACAAATAAGGTTCAAGATCATATTAATAAAAATAAAAAGTACCCACCAGGAAATCAAAATCATCCTGGAACAACAAATTGATTATGGTATTAACAATAAGCAGTTGGTTCAATGAGCCAGGAGTTAAATTCAATGTGTCGCATAAAATATATAAACGCATAAGACAGCTATTGATTGAAGAAATCATGCACCCATTTGAGTTAGATAAGAAAGATAGTGACACTTTCATAGGATTAATTACAGCTACTTCTTTAAATACTGAGGCTTTGGAAGTGCGAGGTCCTGAACTTAACAAAAAGAATAAGACTATAAATTATGGCTTGTGGTTGCCTTACCGAAAAATAACGGAATCAGACGATTATTTAAGAGATTTTTTGCAGAATTATTTTGATGCTCTAGTAAAAGTGTTCCAACACTATGATGTTCCTGAGGCAAATGTCAGAAAAGTTCAGAAGCAGACTGAAAGCGAAGTCCTTAATAACTCTGATTATCAGTCAGACATTAGTAACGCATCAAGGTAGTTCTTACAACAAGCCCAGCCGAGAGGTTGGGCTTTTCTATTTCTTTGTCTTGTAGTCTCTTAGCAGAGCATCCACTACAGCGTACAACTGTTTCCTGTCATCATCGGATAGATTAGTGATCTCCTTAATGCGATTGAGCAGGTCGCTATCAATCTGGTCATGTGCCAAAATTGTTGTTGACTATTCTAGTTGTTGACTATCAGACTTAAGTTTTAAAAGACGGATAAATAAATGAAAAAGCGGGTGGTGTTAAAGCATCACCCGCTTTATTTTTGTAGCTTAGAGCTAACCTAACAGCCTCAGTCTTTATGTCATGTATTAAAATTGTTGGTGCTTTAAATTGCCCTTATTGCCAACATGCAGCCATTAAATATGGAAGAGTTTGTAGCAAGCAGCGATATCGCTGTAAAATCTGCAAACGCACTTTCATGAATATTTATACTAATAACGCCTATCATGTAACTATCAATAAAAACATTGTAGATCATCTGCGGAAAGGTTGTGGTATTAGAAGTATCGCAAGGCTATTGTGTATTTCGGCTAACACTGTAATGCGACGTATTAAGATCATTGCTAGTAAAATTAACAGACCAGCATTAACAACACGCGGTGTTTATGAAGTTGATGAACTAAAAACCTATGTTGAAAGTAAAAACAACCCTTGCTGGGTAATTTGTGGTTTTGATAGACAAAATAAACAAATAGTCGATATAAAAGTCGGTAAACGTACCAAAGCCAATTTGCGAAGCCTTATTGACACTTTATTGTTGTCGCAATGTGCGAGTATCTACACGGATAGGTTAAACATTTACAAACAAATCATACCCTCAACTCTACACAAAGTAGGACGTTATGGCACCAACCGGATAGAACGTTCAAGTTTAACCTTTCGAACGCACCTTAAACGGCTCGGCAGAAAGACAATTTGTTACTCCAAAAGTATAATAATGTTAGAAGCCTGTCTTAAAATATATTTTTGGGTGTAGCGTGTTTATGTTTGCTAACTTGACTATTAATTTATTAAATTAGCTGCATAACTTAAACCTTTGTTATTGATGAAGAAGTCTTTTTATTACTTGATTTTTTTGGGATGCTTGATCGCTGTTTCATCTTGCAAAGACATCATTGAACCCTCTATAAAAGACCGTAAGGTAATGCCTGAAGCACCTGGCGATCAGTATCAAAGTAATAGCTATACGGTAAATTTTTGGTGGGACAATGTTGAAGACGCTTTGAAATATCATTTACAAATAGTTACACCCGATTTTAACAAGATAGGCAGCCTGATAATAGATACTTTAGTAAAAAACAACAAATTTACGATGAGTCTGCGCCCGGGTACCTACCAATGGCGGGTAAGAGCCGAAAACGGCAGTTCGCAAACCGCTTATAGTGTAGCCCGGAGCTTTGTGATCATACCGTCATCGCTGAACCAGCAAACGCCCCAACTTACAGCTCCGGCAAATAATTTATTGACCAATCAATCTTCAATTTCAATGCAATGGTCTGCTTTATATGGCGCAGATAAATATCAGTTAGAGATTGATACCAATAGCTTTGCCGATGAAAATGCTTTAATTTATAACCAGACGATTCCGGCACAGCAATACACGTTTGTCATGAATAAAGACAAAGCCTACCAATGGCGTGTGCGGGCGCAGAATGATACGGCTAAATCGCAGTGGTCGACTATCAATACATTTAGCTATGATCATACCCCTCCGGTACAGGTGGCATTAGCATCACCGGCTAATGGTGATATTATAAGCTTGCCGGCGACCTTGCAGTGGAATAATGTAGCAACAGCTGTTAAATACAAACTGTATGTATTTAAAACGGATTCAACAACGGTCTATAATACCAGTTTCCCAATGGTACTAAATACCAATAGCTATACCTTAAGTTCGGGTGTATCTGGTGAACGAGTGTATTGGAAAGTGAGTGCTATAGATGCAGCCGGAAATGAAGGGACGGCAAGCGTACAGCGGAGCTTTGTTTGGAGGTAGTATGAAGAATAAAAAGTACGTGCCTTTTTTAGCCATCGCGGCTATAGTGGTGTGGGGATTGATCATCTACCGGGTGCTGGCAGGCCAGGGAGGAGATGACGATCAATGGATACCTGACGCACCGGCTAAAGATCAAAAAGAAGCTTATAATGATTATGCTATCATTAAAGACACCACCCGACTTAATTTGAACTATCAAGATCCTTTTGGTCAAAAAAAAAAGGTCGACACAGTTTTGGTTAAAAAGCCGGTGCTTACAGCTGTAAAAAAAAACAACCCTGTTAGTCTGGTGGCAAACATGGAGAAGATCAGATATTCAGGATATATTCGTAATCCGCAGTCCAAGAAATTGATCGCTATGATCAGTATAAATGGCAAAATGCTGAGCTTAGCTGAGGGAGAAACTGCCGAAAATCTTAAATTAATAAAAAACCTACAAGACTCTGTTAAAATATCCTATTCAGGAAGAACTACCTTTTTAACTTTAAAATCCGGAAACTTATGAAGAAGTGGTTGGTGTTGATGCTATTATGGAGCTCCGGCAGTGCTATGGCTCAAAAAATACCTTCAGACGGCTTTGATAAAATAAGGATTGCCGATGGCGATAAGGTGATTCAAGCCGATTTAAAAGCAGTACAATCTGATCCCGATGTGGAAACCAATAAGTTTTATTATTGGGCCAGCGGCAACAGCATACATGCTACCCAGGGCGGCTTTAGCGGCAGACTGCTTAATGGGAAATACGCGGAATATTATCCAAACAAAAATCTCAAACAACAGGGGCTATTTAAAAAGGGATTGAAAGAGGGTATCTGGAAATTGTGGAGCGATAATGGTCAATTAATGGAATGGTATACCTGGGATTCAGGCATTAAGTCGGGTAAGTTTAGTTTGTTTGATGATAAAGGTAATTTAAAGCAATCGGGTAGGTATAAAAACAATTTACTAAACGGTAATATCGAAAGCTTTGATAATGGTAAACATACCACTTTAAAATATCGAAACGGTACGGTGGTGGATCGAAACCCCAGCCAGTTTTGGCAGAAGGTTAATATCTTCAAAAAATTAAAGCTTCACCATAAGCAAAAACAGCCAAAAACTATCAAGAAAGGCTGAGGATGGGGTATTTGGTATGATAAGAGCCTCTGCATTATATATGGTCATTGTGATTGCACTTGTTATAGGCTTGCTTTGTTCCTCGCTCGTTGTTGTGGCTTATTATTACCGATTACAGGATCAGAAAATGAGCCGAATAATGCAGCTTCAGACGAATTTATCATCAGGTGTCGCCATTTTGTTAGCCAGTCAGGATATCAGCTCAAATACTGAGGAAAAGACGTTTAGTCTGTTTGGTGGCGATAGAGATACGGTATCTATAAAAAAAATACCATGGGGGGGGTATGAGGTGGGCGCCGTAAGAGCCATGATTCAAAAAGATACGCTTTATAAAACATTTACTATAGCCAATGAAGTTGATTCTAGCAAATGGGGGGTATTGTACTTGGCAGACGAAGACCGCCCGGTATCGGTGAGTGGCAAATCTGTTATTAAAGGCGACGCTTATTTACCCAAAGCAGGCGCAAAAGCAGCTTATATAAATAACGCAGCCTATGAAGGTGATAAAAATATCGTAACCGGGAAAATACATAACAGCAATAAAACAATACCGGCTTTAGATACCAAGCGATTATCGCAGATAGAACATCTCTTTGATCAACCGGTAAAGGCAGATACAAATTTGGTGATGGCCGATTCGGTAAAAAACTCGTTTTTAGCTGCTGCACATGTTTTTGATTTGAGGCGCAAAGCAGTTACACTAAGTAATATTAAGTTAGAGGGTAACATTGTTTTGCATTCGGATACTTCTATTATTATTGAACCCTCGGCAACTTTGAACCAAGTCATTATTACTGCAAAATATATCCATGTTAAAGCAGGTTTTCAGGGCACCTGTCAACTTTTTGCGACGGACTCTTTGACCATCGAAAAAAACTGCAACTTTTTTTATCCGTCTTGTATAGGATTGCACAGGCTTAAATCTTATAGTTTCAGTGTGCCTCCGCATATTTTTATCGGTGAGCAAACACAGGTTCAAGGTTTGGTTTTTGGGTGGGATAAGAATTTCAATGCTCAAAAAGCACCTATCATCACATTGGCTAAAAATGTAACGATTGCGGGTCAGGTTTATTCGCAAGGGTATGTGGAATTAAACAATGGGGTCATGGTTAAAGGTAATTTGACAACCAAAAGATTTCTATATCAAAGTGGTTATACCCGGTATGAGAATTATATCATTAATACCAAATTAGATGAAACCCAGTTATCGCGGTACTATCTGACCAGTGACCTGATGCCGGTTTCCTCATCAAAAAGAAAGGTGCTGCAATGGCTGGAGTCAAATTAAAGTTTAATAATCGGGCACGAGCATCAAGTGTGATGGAAGTGGTAATCTCTATGATTGTCATTCTTATCGTTTTTACTACAGCTATGATGATAGCAGCAAATGTGATGCGAGCGTCGCCATCGGCACAAAAATTACAAGCCAGGGCTTTACTAAACGATTTGATGGCTATCAATGAAAAAAATGAAGAAGTCGAAAGTGCAACTTTAACGCTAGGCAACTTCCAGGTTAAACAGGATATTAAGAACTACCAAAATGAACCTGGCTTAATCGATATTCATTTGACTGCCTATGACAGTAATCATCAGGAGGTCGCAGAATTGGAGAAGGTATTGATTAAACGATGAAAGGAAATCTAAAAGCATTTACGATTATGGAAATGGTAGTCGCGATGTTATTAGCCGCGATCGCTGTCGGGTTAACATATACAGTGTTTTCTATTTTTACACAAACCTATGGGGATTACACACGTAAACATCAACTATTGGCGATACCCGATCGTGTAGAACAATTGCTTAACCGAGATTTTGATAAATCGACAAATATTTTGAAGACCGACAGCGGATTAATTTGTGAGAATAGCCAACAGTTCGTTATTTACCAATTTAGCCGTACTTACATCTTAAGAAAACAGATCGTAAATGATACGTTTAAGGTTAATGTGGATCAGTTCGAAGCCTTTTTTGAAAAATCGCCGGTAGTTGAAACGGACACGACCAATGCTAAAAATCGTATTGACGAATTGCAATTGAAGCTAATAATAGAAAATCAGCCCATAACCTATCATTTTTTGAAACAATACAGTTCTGCGAACCTAATGCCAGCCAGCCATGCCGTCAATTGACCTAAAGACCTATCAACTAAAAAAGCCTGCTAAGCCGGTTAATGAAGCAGGAACAGCAACTCGTCAATTGATGACCTTGTTAAACACAGATATTAGTTTTTCAAAAGGTGGGCTCAATGACAAAAAGAAAGAATACCTGTATCTGGAGTTAAGTTCGATGTTGGAGGCTGGCGTAAATTTAAAAGACAGTTTTGAACTGGTAACGGCTGATCAGCAGAAAGAAAAAGATAAAGCACTTTATCAAACGATATTAAAGTCGGTATTAAGCGGAGCAACATTTTCGGATGCTTTGCAGCAAACCGGCAAGTTTTCGCTTTATGAAGTTTATAGCTTAAAAATTGGAGAGGAAACCGGCAAACTAATTGACGTATTAAAAGATTTGGCCAAATACTATCAGAATAAAATTAAGCAGCGCCGCAAAATTGTATCTGCGCTAACCTATCCCTGTGTGGTGATGTGTACCTCGTTAGCGTCGGTTTTTTTTATGCTGAAATTTGTAGTGCCGATGTTTGGGGACGTATTTAAACGCTTCGGTGGACATTTACCCTGGATCACCGAGAAGATCATTAATATTTCAGAAGCTTTAAGCAGCTATTTCTGGGTTTTTGTTGTGCTGGTTGTAGCGCTCGCACTTTTCGTTATTGCAATCAGGCAGACGGAGCAATTTAAAAAGACAATTGCCGCTGTAGTATTGAAAATACCCGTGGCGGGCAATCTGGTTCAAAAGATATACCTGGCAAGGCTCTGTAATGCTATGCAGTTATTGATCAGTGCGCGGCTTCCTTTATTGCGTACCATTTCACTGGTGAGTCAGATGATCGGTTATTATCCGATTAGCACCTCGTTAAAGAAAGTTGAAACAGGAATAATGGACGGTAAGTTATTGCATCAAAGCATGCAGGAATTTGAGATCTACCCTTCGAAAATGATCCAGTTGATCAAAGTCGGAGAGGAAACCAACCGGCTGGATTATTTTTTTAACAAAATAGCGGAGCAATACGTAGAAGAAGTTGAATTCAAAACGGCAACTATTAGTAGCGTTATGGAACCTTTAATCATTGTTTTTTTAGGTTTAATCGTAGGCGTGATTCTGATTTCCATGTATCTACCCTTGTTCCAAATGAGTAATAGTTTCCAATAGTAATTCATTGTTAAATTTTTCTTACTTGATTATAAATTGCAACCACATCATATTTGCTCTATATTTAAACCATGAAAACCAGCCTAACCTTATTAAAGAAAAGATTACCGGCTTATACACTTACGGAGATATTGGTAGTGTTAGTCATCATCGGTATATTGGTGCTATTGGCCTTACCTAATTTATTGCCACTAATTACTAAAGCAAAAAGCACGGAAGCGAAAGTTCAATTAGAACATATACAGACACTGGAGAAAAATTATTTCTACGAGCATTCCAAATACACGACAGATTTAACAGAACTCGGATTTATCCAGGAGCCGCTGAGTACGGACGGCAAAGGCCACGCGAATTACCAAATTACGATCCCGAATGCCACAACGACGACTTTTACTGCCCGGGCAACCGCGGTAGTTGATTTTAACGGCAATAGTACTTTCAACGTCTGGGAAATTGATCAGGACAAAAATTTAAAAGAAGTTACGCCGGATTAAGTGTTAATAGTAAGAGTTCTTATCATCGCGGTACTGTCAATCATTTTTGTACAGGATCTTTTATCCAGGTCAGTTCAATGGATATTGTTTTTGTGCTTATTTAGTTGCCTACTCATACTTAGAGTAATGGAACATGACACGATAAAGGAGATCTCAGTATCCTTAGGAATTAATCTTGCTTTTTTAGCTATGCAATTACTCGCCGTTACTATATACTTTTCCATTAAAAATAAGGGATGGATAAATATTACAAAGGCATTATTGGGCTGGGGAGATGTCCTCTTTTTACTGTGCCTAACAGTTTGTTTTTCAATATTGAACTATTTATTTTTTTACATGCTGAGTTTATTGGCGTCTTTGATCATCTGGATTATTTTAAGATCGATCAACTTGATCAAAGACCGGCATATTCCATTGGCTGGTTTCCAGGCGATATTATTGATTTTGCTATTTATCGCCGTTTGGTGGATCAAGCCACTGAATCTAAATTCAGATAACCGGTTATTTCAATTTTTTAGTGATGGGCATATCTGACGAAATTACGCTAGCCTCAGAACTGCTACACTTGCTCTCCAAAGACCAGGCCTGGCATTACCGTATAGTGCCCAAAACCAAACAGGCAGATGCCCTGACATTATATTGTGAAGATAGTGTGGATGAAAATAGTTTGTCCGCTGAATTAGAAATATTATTTGGCCACTCTGTTTTACTGGTGCCTATAGCCGGAGAACATATATCAAGGCTGCTTTCAAAATATTATTTAAAGGATAGTGCTGGTGAAAGTGGCGCAAGCTTGACATTAAGCCAAGACACAGACGATTTGCTAATCAAACTTATACAAGAAGCCAAAAACCTAAAAAGCAGTGATATCCATATCGAACGATACGAGAATAAATGCCGGGTAAGGATACGTATAGATGGTTTGATGGTTGAACGGCATTTGCTGAAAGCGGAAGAATATCCTGCACTCATTAATAAGGTGAAAATTATCGCTAATTTGGATATCGCCGAGAAACGATTACCTCAAGACGGCCGTATCAATTTCAGGCATAATAACCACCAGTTTGACATCCGGGCGTCTGTACTGCCAACCTTATACGGTGAAAAGGTGGTGCTGCGTTTGTTAAATAATGATGCCACTGATATAGACCTAAATAGCTTGGGTTTTTCAGAGTTGGATCTGGAGAATTATTTACAAGGGATCAAAAAGCCCAATGGCATTGTATTGATTAGTGGCCCGACAGGATCGGGAAAAACCACCACCTTGTATGCCACTCTAAAGCTGTTAAATAAAGAAACCCGTAACATCGTAACAATTGAAGATCCGGTTGAATATACCCTTGAAGGAATTAACCAGGTACAGTTAAAGGAAGCAATTGGCCTCAATTTTCCGGCCGCATTAAGAACTTTTTTAAGACAGGATCCCGACGTTATCATGGTGGGAGAGATTCGGGATACCGATACAGCCAACATGGCGATTAGAGCAGCTTTAACCGGACATTTGGTATTATCGACCATTCATACCAATTCTGCTTGGGGGACTGTTTCCCGTTTGATCGATATGCATATCCCATCGTTTCTCGTGGCGAATACGCTAAATACCACCGTAGCACAAAGATTGGTACGTTTACTTTGTCCTAACTGTAAAAGCACAGGCCCATTTAGTGACGCGGCGTATCCGAAACAATTTAAGCCCTATAAACCGGTAAGTACCCATCATATAGCTAGAGGCTGCGAACATTGCCATTATACTGGTTATAAAGGCCGCAAGGCGGTGTATGAAGTGATTCCAATTGATCAGGAATTAGCTATTGAAATTAAAAATGGGAATGCCTATATTCAACAACTTTTAGAAGAAAGAGGGATCAGAACTTTAGCGCAAAATGCTTTTGACTTATTTAGTGAAGGATTGACGACTATTGAGGAGATTTATCCCCTGCTTTTTAACTACTAAACCTTATATGCGCAAAATTTCCTTTACCTTATTAATGATTCTTGGTCTGCTTTTCTGTTCCCATTCGAGTTGGGCGCAAAAAGAGGGACGACTCCTGCAAATACAACAACGGCTGGATGATCTGGCTGAAACCGTACCTGGTTTAAAACAAAATGTTCAATTACAAATGTCCAATGTGCCGTTGCGCGATTATTTAAGTGCACTGGCAAAAGCAAATAAATTAAGCATTAGCATAGATCCGCAATTAAACAACACGGTTACTGAAACCATCAATAATGTTTCGGCTATCAATATCCTTTATTTTTTTGCCGATAAATACAACTTGGATATTAAGACGGTAGGTAATATTATTTATATTACTCCCTATAGTCAAACCGCACCTGCTGTTATACCTCAAGCCAAAGAGATTAAGGCGAAGTACAGCAGACTGGAAAATACCTTGTCGCTGGAGCTAAATAATGATACAATCACAGCCGTGGCCAAAAAGATCAGTGATATATCAGGCAAAAACGTGATTGTTCCCGTGGCTATGCAAGGCAAGCGCTTGAGCGGATTTATAGCCAGCGCACCCTTTGATGCAGCGATGGAAAAGCTCGGCTTTATCAACGAACTTAAGGTGATTAAAACCGGCGATAATTTCTATTTATTTCAGCCTTTGGGTGAAAGTGAGGAGTTGTATGTCAACGGGGATAACAACACGTCATCCAGGAAAGTATACAAACCTGCGAATTCGAATCCGACCGGAGGAGCTACGGGTTTATATGTCAAACAGATTAACGGTCAAAAATTAATATCTGCTGATGCGGTGAATGCATCTATTGCAGACTTAATCAAACAGGCTTCACAACAGTTAAGCAAAAACTACTCACTGTATTCTGAAATTAAAGGCAATATCACCATTCACGTGAACGATGTGAACTATGATGATTTTTTGACGCTGCTATTCAAAGGAACCGATTATACCTTCCATTCAGAAAATGGAATTTATTTAATGGGTGACAGTCACCTGGAAGGATTACGTACTGCAAAAGTGATCCAACTTCAGAATAGAGCTATCGATACTGTCGTTACGATGATACCTGCCGATTGGAAAAAGGGTATTGAAATCAAAGAATTTCGTGAGCAAAATGCCATTCTTTTGTCGGGCGCAAGCGCACGCATCAGCGAAATCGAAAGTTATATCAAACAATTGGACGTCTTGGTGCCGGTAGTATTGATAGAGGTTACCTTGATAGATGTGCATAAAAGCCGAACAATTGGAACAGGCTTGTCAATCGGGGTTGCAGATAGTGTTAAAACCGGAGGCACCATCTTACCTGGCATGGACTTTACGTTTAGTGCGAGTTCCATTAATAATTTTCTGGATAAAGTAGGAAGTGCTACATCTGTCAATCTCGGGCACGTAGTACCCAATTTTTACGCCAGACTAAAAGCTTTAGAAACGAATAGCAACGTTGAAGTACGATCAGTGCCTAAATTAACAGCATTAAACGGCCATTCAGCCGTTTTAAGCATAGGGAATAAGATTTATTATAAGAACAGTACACAAAACCTTATCCCTTCGGCTACAACAACAGTAAATACACTAACGAATACTTACACGCCTAGTGAAGCGAATTTGGTTATCTCGATCAAGCCCCAAGTCGCCGGCGATGATCAGGTGACCTTAGGCATTAAAATCGATATCTCAGATTTTACATCAATACCGACAGATGGTTCACCACCACCAACTGCTACCAGTAAGTTTGAAAGCAGTATAAGGGTCAATAACGAGGATATGATTGTATTGGGAGGTATAGAGAGAACAGAAAAGGATGATAGTTCATCCGGTATCCCGCTGCTATCGCGAATCCCGGTATTAAAATGGATTTTCAGCAACAAGAATAAAACGAACTCAAAGATAGTGACGCTGGTATTTATCAAGCCTACGATCATGCGATAATAATGATATGCTGGAGCAATTTTACAGTTTAGATCAGGCCGTTGGGATCGCTATCGAGCTGCAAAGCGATGATAGCGCAGCTTTCAATGTTTGCGAGGTTTATGTTAACAAGCGCTTATTGAATCTGGGTAAAAAGCGGGCTGGGCTGTCTGATATCGCCGTACTGAAAAAAGAATTTCCGCAGCAGCCGTACTGTGCATTGAATATTTGCGGCAAGGGCGTTTTACATAAGCAATTGCCAAAGATTGATCACATCGATAAGACGAACTTTTCACAGATTTTGCCAAATGCGAATATGGGTGATTTCTATATTCAGCAGTTCAATACAGATACGCTATCTTTTATTTCCGTTATTCGAAAGCAACAAGCTGATAAATGGCTTCAGATACTTACTGAACAAGGCTATCGGCCGTTGATGTTAAGTTTAGGACCATTCGCAGCAAACAATATCGAAAATCAACTGAATTTATATGAGGATCAATTGGTTTTTGACGGGCATGTTATTCAAAGAGATGATAGTCATAATTGGTTATCCTATCACTATGATATGCATCAGCGGACTTCCTATCCGCTAAAGATCGCAGGGGAAAATATTGATGAACGATTAATCTTGCCTTATGCCGCAGCATTTCAGTTGGTATTGTCATCAAAACTTGTGCCTATAAAAGCAGCTGTATCTGCATTAGACGAAGTATTCAATGGGGTAATTAATGATAGAAAACTTAAGGTTAAAGCCGTTGCTGCGCTGTGCGTATTTTTTATTTTACTGTTTTTTAATTTTATTTTGTTTTCCTGGTTAACCAAAGCCAATAATCAAATGATGGACAAGGTGAGCCGTACAACAGCGAATAGTAGCGAATTAAAGACGATCGAAACCGAAGCCAATCAAAAAGAAAGCTTGGTTAAGCAATTAGGCTGGGACGGTTCAGTAAACAAAAGCTTATTAGTGGATCAACTGGCGGCCTTATTGCCGTCCGAAGTTAAATGGCGTGAACTAACAATTAATAAGCTGGACTGGTCTGCCAGTAAAATTCAAAAAAAGTTGGTTTTCCTGGATCGGCAAATCCGCGTAACTGGAGAATCTGATAAAATTATTCCAGTGAATGAGTGGCTGGCACGGGTAAAATCATTAAAGTGGGTAAAAAGTGTGCAGTTTGATAGTTACTTGTTTAACACGGAACAAAATACTGGACAATTCATTGTGGTCATAAATTATTAAAAGATGCTGGAGAAATCACCGATACCAAAGAAGTATGCTTTAGTACTGGGCGTCACTCTTTTAGCAGTAGTCTGTTACAAGTTGGCTTTAGAAAAAACAGTTGAAGCCGGGCAACAGTACCGGCAGCTGAATGTGCAATTGAATAGTGCCGCCAGTCTTACCTTGCAGCCAGACTACCTTATCAGGAAGTGGAAAAACCTAGATAGTGTACTTGCGATCTATAAGGCAGATACTGCTGCTTTTAGAAGCAATACCCTAAGTAAGATCGCTATCGTCGCAGAAATGCAAAATGTGAAACTAAACGAAGTGCCGACGGATGATCCTATTTTGCATACTGAGAGGTTTATACTCCAGAGACTGGATTTTGAGGGCGATTTCTTTGCTTTAACCAAAGTATTAAATCAACTGCAAGTGGCAAATAATATTGGCTTAATCAGGAGCGTTGATTATAAATCCATAAAAAAAAGTAGCTCACCCGATCAGAAACTTGTGATGCAAGTTTACTTTGAAATGATCGGTCAATAGTGTTTTGCGTTTGAGATAAAGCTGTTTTTGATTCCTTATTTTATGAGCTTTATTCACATTCTTACGCTTGTACTTTTGCAAAAATCTTTGTAAAGCCCCAAATCTGTTCTTTCGTTTTCTTTGAATGACTCCCACGCTTATTGTTATTTTCTAAAAGGTAGCCTATCTTAGAGGCAACAATCGAGATCTTATCATTATGAAAAAACTTATCCTATCCTTGGCGATAGCTATGTCAAGCTATTGTTCTTACGCACAATGGGTGCCAGGCACTGGCACCATTTATCCTGCAACGATAACCGATAAAGTAGGCATAGGCACAACGAGCCCGGGTGTGACACTAACTACGCGAAGTGGTATTAACGCTTTACCTGTAACATCAGGAATCACTCAACCAGGGGGGGCTTTGCGTGTGGAGGGTGGAGATAATGCTGTTGTAGATTTCGGTACCTATAGTACCAATACATGGATACAAGCAACGGATAAAACGAGTTTAGATGTGAACTATAATTTAAATCTAAATCCCAATGGAGGGAAAGTAGGAATTGGTACAGCAAGCCCAACAAATCATTTACAGATTGGGAGCGTTGGAAGTACAGGATATGCAGGTAATGCTATAGCAATTGGTGACGGTACGAATGTTGTGGCGCTACATTATGGTCCTACAGGATATTTAGTTGCCAATGGTAATCTTGCTTTAGGCGGTAATACCAACGCCAATCAGCTTTTTCTTGCCGGTGGGGGTAATGTTGGTATCGGGACAACAACCCCCACAGCAAAACTATATGTCGCTGCGGGCGGAAGAAACGGGCTAAAAATAGACGATTCATTAGATGGTACACCAGCCAGTAAATATTTAAGCTTTTGGCAAGGCACCGGTGCTGCAGTTATTGACCCTATAGGTACCTGCGTAATTTATTTAGGTTATGATCAATCCTCCGATGTAATGTTTGGCGGCTCATCTTCAAATGGCGTTTGGAAAGCGAGTGGTAATGTCATTATCGGTCAAACTACACAAATTAATTCAGCCTATAAATTAGATGTTTATGGTAAAGCAAGAGCTAATGAAATAGTAGTAAATAGTAGTGGTGCAGACTTTGTATTTGATAAGAAATATGCACTACCTAAACTTTCGGATGTAAAAGCTTATATCAATAAAAATCAACACCTTCCCGAAATACCCTCTGCCAAAGAAATGCAGACCAATGGTATGAGTGTAGGCGAAATCAATACTAAGTTGTTGCAAAAGGTAGAGGAACTGACCTTATATACCATTGAAAAGGATAAACAGATAATAGAAGAAAAGCAAACGAATAATCAACAACAAAAAGAACTTAAAAAGCAAGAAGCACGAATAGCTGCATTAGAAAAAGCTTTATTGAAACTAACCGAAAACCAATCAAAATAAAATTAACCTTATCATGAAAAAACTAATCCTATTCCTAACGGTGGCCTTGTCTGGCTATTGTTCTTATGCGCAATATCTACCATTATCAGGCGGCACATTAACGGGGCCCTTACTTGTCAACGATGGATACTTCTCGATACAATCGTCTGGCAGTAATATATTTGCATCTGGCAGTACTGCAGCAGTAATTGGTGCTGGACCAACAACAGACTATATAAATTATATTTATGGAAATAACCCCTTTACGATTTGGACTAATAATGCTAAAAGAATGATAGTTGATGGAAGTGGAAACGTAGGCATTGGAACAACAAGTCCAGGTGCGGTTCTTGACGTCAAAGGTAATGCCCATTGGGGTAATAGTACAGGGGAACTGAGTTCTGACGGTAATGGAGCAATAGAACTTGGGCCTGTAAGTGGGAATGGCAATGTGCCATTTATAGATTGGCATTATGGAACCGGATCATATCAGGACTATAATGTACGACTGATGAATTCTGGTAACAATAGATTTGATATTATAACAGCTTCCAATGGTACGGTATTCTCTGTTAATGGAAGTAATGTAGGGATTGGAACTACGGATACTAAAGGATATACATTAGCAGTAAATGGAAGTACTATAGCCACTTCAATGACGGTAAAGCTAAACGCGAATTGGCCCGATTATGTGTTCAAACCGAGTTATCAGTTGCCATCTCTCACTGTAGTTAAAGCATATATAGATAAGAACCAACATTTACCTGATTTGCCGTCAGAGCAAGAAGTGAAGGATAATGGCATCAACTTAGGTGAGATAGTTAAAGTACAGACTAAGAAGATAGAAGAGCTAACACTTTATCTCATAGACAAAGACAAACAGCTTTCTGAACAAAATGCAAAATTGGCTGACCAACAAAAGAAAAATGATGCTCAAGAAGCCCGAATAGCGGCTTTAGAAAAAGCTTTGTTGAAACAGACCGAAAATCAATCAAAATAACCGACCTTATCATGAAGAAACTTATCCTATCCTTAGCGATAGCTTTGTCGAGCTATTGCTCTTATGCACAATGGTAACTTCAGGGAGCAATATGTACAATTTGAATACAGGCAATGTGGGAATTGAAACCACAAGCCCTATTTCAACCTTACGCATTAACGGGCCAACAGTTCTAAGTACAGCTCCTACACTTGGTTCAACTTTAAACTCGACCATGTTTCTATCTAATGCCACAGGACTTTATGGATTATTGGCTGGCATAGATGGGCCATCGGGTAATACATGGTTACAAGCCCAACGTACGGATGGCACAGCAACTGCATATAGCATTTTGTTGAATCCAAGCGGAGGTAATATCGGCATCGGGGCGATTAATCCACTTAATCATTTACAAATTGGAAATGTAGGCAGTACGGCTATTCCGGTAATACTATAGCGATTTGTGATGGAACAAATGTTGTTGCACTACATTACGGTACTACCGGATATTTGGTCGTCAATGGAAATCTAGCTTTAGGAGGTAATACGAATACCAGTCAGCTTTTTCTTGCTGGAAGTGGTAAAGTTGGCATTGGAACAACTAATCCAGCAGTAAACCTTGATGTCGTGGGTGTAGTACGTTATGGAAATGGTAATGGAAGTTCTGGGTTGCTAAGCTACGCACCCTCAGGGGGACGGGTGACACTTGAAGCATCCTCAGCTAATACTTCTATTGCTTTATTACCCTCCGGTAATGGAAATGTCTTAGTTGGTAAGACATCACAAATCAATACAACTTATAAATTAGATATTGACGGCAGTGCCAGAGCTAATGAAATAGTGGTAAACACAACAGGTGCCGACTTCGTATTTGATAAGAAATACTTGCCTAAACTATCGGACGTAAAAACGTTTATTGACGCAAATCAACATCTGCCAAAGAAATGCAGACTAATGGTATGAGTGTAGGCGAGATCAATACAAAGCTGTTGCAAAAGATGGAAGAATTAATACTTTATCTTATAGAGAAAGATAAACAACTTTCAGACCAGCAACAGAACATAAAATCACAACAGGCACAGATTGATGAATTGAAAGAGCAACTAAAAAGCATTACAAAATTTCATCCACAAGTTGGACAGCACCACTAGGTATTGCTAATACAAAAAACAAAGTATACCTTAGAGGCACCAATCGAGATCTTATCATAATGAAGAAAATTATCCTATCCTTAGCGATAGCTGCTATTGTTCTTATGCACAAAGTTTTTTTACGACCAGTCCTTACGCTAATTCCCGCAAGGTGTTGGTGCTAATAGTATATTTGGTTGGGGCGAAAATTTTGACCGCACGATTGATGTAAGACCCAACCCGCATCCTACCTATGGTATCAGGCCAAAGTCTTTTTGAAACGGAACGGCCGGTTGGAAGCAGGATATTACGATTTTATCAACCAAGCATTCAGAAATATGACGGACAGATCATTGGCGTTGTCGTTGTTGCACATGAGGTGACAGAGCAGGTCTTAGCCAATATGCATTTGCAAACTGCACTTAACCAAAGCAGGCTTTCAAAAGAAGCGGCTGATTGGGGACGTTTGATATGGGTCTGCAAGAAGGCACAATGATATGGGATGCCCGCTGTCGCGAGCTTTTTGGCATCAGTCACCAGAACGATGTTACCTATGCGCAGGATTTTGTCAATGGCATGCACCCCGATGATAGGGAAAGAATAACAAGGATTATTGATAATTGCTTTATCAAATCGGTTTCGGGCGGTGTTTATGACGTTGAATATCGTACAATGGGTCAGGAAGACGGCCGGGAACGCTGGGTGAGGGCCAAAGGGCAAGTGTATTTTGACGAAAACGAGAGGCCCGTGCGTTTTATTGGCTCCGTACTCGAAATCACCGAGCAAAAAAACGATGAGTTACGCAAGAATGACTTCATTGCGATGGTTAGTCATGAATTGAAAACACCGCTGACTACCCTCACAGCCGTAATTCAGCTGTTGTCAGGCAAGATTTCAGAGCCGTTTGTCGCTGGCTGGCTAAAAACGGCCGATAAGCAGGTGAAAAAAATGGCAAAGCTTATTTCCGGTTTCCTCAATCTGTCAAGACTTGAAGCAGGTAAGATCGTCCTGGAAAAAGAGCGATTCGATATTGCTGAGTTGATACAAACCGTTATCGAAGAACAAAAAGTTATCATTGGCAATCATGAAATTGTTTTCAATAAACCTGAGCCACTTTTCATCAGCGCTGACAAGGAGAAAATAGGTTCCGTCATATCGAATTTTTTGAGCAATGCTGATAAATATTCCCCGCCACAGTCACTTATTATTGTTAACTGTGTTCAAGACAGCGGCTTTGTTAAAGTAAGTGTCACCGATGAGGGCAACGGCATTAAACCGGGTGATATCAAAAGGTTATTCGAACGTTTTTACAGAGTGGAGGATAAAAATCATGCACATGTAGGGGGATTTGGCATCGGTCTTTATTTAAGCGCTGAGATTATCCAAAGACATAATGGCAATATTGGTGTTGATAGCGAAGTAGGTAAAGGCAGCACTTTTTATTTTACCTTACCTTTAGCGGTCATTAATATACCCAAGCAATAGTCTCTATATTCAGAAAATCTTCGGCCTGGGAGACGGCCTACATAATTTGATTAATTAAATTCTTATCTATAAACACGAGAGCTGGTGGTAGGCACATAATTACTCTGGCTCATTCATTCTTTGAAGTCCAGTTTAATCATTATTGAGTCCAAAACGTTTATTTTAACGCTGCGTTATAATAGGGGCTGAATAAGAGTTAATTAAATCTCTTCGTATGAACATAAGTAAAAGAAGGTTTATTTATTAATAAGAATTTAGATAAATGTGCAAATGAAAGCCGGCATTTCATTAAGGGATAATTTCTATCGAAATAATTAAAATAAAATCAAAAACTTGTAACAAATAAAACGAATAACTCGTTAAAAAAGCTAATGTAGTAATCTTACATACCCCTAATTATGAACCAAATTAACACCTCCGTCCTTATAATTGACGATGAAGAAATGGTGCGCGACAATATAGAAGATATATTAATGCCACGGTCTTCATTTGAAGAACAAGAAACAATAAATGATGCTTTTAACATTCTGTTCAATGCACCGAAACCATTATTAACAACCCGCCCGCCCAGCACCCCCGCTTTTAATGTACACAAAGCTGCCAACGGAATGGAAGGCTTAAACATGGTAAAAAAAGCAGTTGAAAATGGACAACCTTACGCCGTTATTTTTCTGGATATGCGGATGCCAGGGTGGAGTGGTTTGGAAACAGCTATCGAGATCAGGAGATATGACATAAAAGCCGAAATTATATTTATTACCGCCTATAGCGATTGCTCAATAGATGAAATTGTTGAACAGGCGGGCGAAAACGTTGGCTATCATTGCAAACCATATGCTCCTGAAGAAATAATACAATTAGCTACAAAAGCAGTTACTGATTATAATAAACTTCGAAATCTTGAAAAATTAATTGAATCTATTGCATTAATTGGATTAGATAAAAATCAACTCGATTCATTATTAAAAAATATACTTGATCAGCTTGCCAGTTCAGTAGAAACAGATATGGCTTTAATAGGTAAGCTCCATGCAGACTTCACCTACGAAAAAATATTATCTATTGGTGCTTTGACAGAAAAGGTAAACGTCGACGAACTGATTTCGAGAGTAAAAAGTGTTGATTTAGAAAAAGACGAGGTTATCCAGATTGATGAGCTTATCCTTGCGCGAATGGACAGATATTCAGTATTTGCCGTGCTAAAAAAACAGGGAAAGCTTAAAACCGAAAAGATGTATCTGTTAAAACTGTTTGTGCAAAATGCTGCACAAGCTATTAGAAATGCAGAATTAAATGAAAAGCTTTTACAAAAAGAAAAATTGTCAGCTGTCGGCCAGGTAATTGGTATGGTGATGCATGACTTAAGAACACCTATAAAAAACATTAAACTAATAACAAGTATGATGAGGCATGAATCTGATGATAGTGAACTCATTGACTTGATAGATCGCTCTGCCGAACAAGCTTCCGAAATTTTTGATGATTTTTTAGATTTTATCAATAATACCCCTATTAAAAAATCGCCTATTAATTTAAATAAAATTACGGCCGAAGCTATTAAGCTTGCCGAAGGCCGGGAGGGCATGCTATCTACCCAGGTAAATGTTGATATTTCTGAAGAAATCATTATACAAGCAGATGAGAGCAAATTAAGAAGAGCAATAAGTAACCTAATCAACAATGCTGTGGATGCATTGCATGACCATAAAATTGTCAAAGGCTATATCAACATTTCAGCACAGATAGAGAACGGCTTTGTTTCACTGTCGCTATCAGATAATGGGCCGGGCATTCCGGCCGAAATTATTAATACACTTTTTGATCCGTTTGTTACTAAGTGTAAAACAGGCGGAACCGGCTTAGGGCTTGCTATAGTTAAGCAGTATATCGAGTCGCACGGTGGTACTATTGCTGTTAAGAATGCCCCCGGCGCTTCATTTGATATTAATCTTCCCTTATAAATCAATACCCATTCAACAGATAAAATGAAAATTAACGACTTGAAAAAAAAGTCCGTACAGGATGTTGATTTTATATCAAACAAACAGTCAGAACTTGATATCGACTTACCTTTTGGACAGCAAAACCTGTTTCGTTTGTTAATCGAAAACTTGCCTGATCAAATTTATTTGAAAGACGCCCAAAGTCGGTTTATTTTATGTAACACCCCAGTGGCGATAAATGGAGGTTTTGCATCCTCTGAAGAGATAATAGGAAAAACTGATTTTGATTGCCATCCGAAAGAAGCCGCGCAGTTTTTTGCAGACGAACAGCAAATTATGCGGCTTGACCAGTCGCTTGTTAACCATGAAGAACAATTTATTGATGCGGAAACAAATGAAATCAAGTGGAATTTAACGACAAAAATACCAGTTAAAGACCATAATGGAGTAGTAGTAGGCCTACTTGGGATAAACCGTGATATTACCCAGATGAAAAATGCTTTGCGGGAACGTGAAGAATTTATGAAAGAGATGTCACTTCGTAACCAAGAGCTTGAGGAATCGGCAAAGATGCTTTATGAACAGTCAATAGCACTTAATCAGCAAACCGAAGATCTAAAAAGATTAAATGAACAACTAACACAGCAAAAAGAGGCTGAATTGGAAAAAGCTATTGCTCAGGGAAAATTTGAAATTGCCTCTGAAGTATTACATGATATCGGGAATGCTCTGGTAGGTTTTGGTGCACATCTTAATCGTATAAACCGAGTTATGAATAAAAACATAGCTGGTACCTTTAAAAATCTATCTTTATTTATAAAGGATCAGGAAGCTGTCATAGCGCCATCAATAGGGATTGAAAAAGCAAATGCACTTGTTACCATAACTGATAGCCTTACAAAAACGCAAACAGAAGCACATGATGAAATAAGTACTGCAGTACATGAACTTTTAAATATTGTGACTCACATACAGGAAATATTAAATATTCAAAGGCAATTTGTTAAAGGTAGAGAAGGTACTATAGAAAGAAAGCCTGTGGATCTTGCTGATATTATTGACGATTGCCGGGCTATGTTGTTAGCCTCAATGGAGAAAAAAGGAATTCGTCTTAAAATAAATTTACACCCGGGCAACAATATCGTTAAAGGCGACAAAACCAAACTTATGCAGGTGCTGCTTAATGTTTTAAAAAATAGCATAGAAGCTATTGACTTTAATGCTTCGGAGAAATGTATAACAGTTGAACTTGGAACAACTGAAACAGCTACAGAATTAAAAGTTATTGACAACGGTGCCGGTTTTGACCAGCATACGGCCAGCAACTTATTTAAAAGGGGGTTTACAACGAAAAAAAGCGGAACGGGCTTAGGACTTTATAACTGCAAAGTAATTATCGAAAGTCATGCGGGATCATTTGAAATTAAAAGCGATGGTATAGGCATGGGAGCAGTTACGAAGATGAAGTTTAATATTAATTAGTTAAACTATATATAGACAACTTAAGGTCTTGGGTTAGGCCACGCCAATGTCTAATGATATATAATGCATGATCTTTATTCGCTAATTGACGCGGTAATTATTCCAAGGCAACTCCCGAATAAACACAGGGGCGGCTCATTGAGCCGCCCCTGTGTTTATTCGGTTTCAGAAACTGCAGCTTCGTTCACATAGTTTTCTGCTACTTTGGTTAAAAGGCTGTCGGCATTTTTTTCCTCGGCCAGTGTTTCACCGAGCAGACGGTGTGCTTCGTTGTAACCGAGAGTGCCTGCCAAGTTGCCCAGGGTGCCGTACGAGGCAATTTCGTAATGCTCCACTTTTTGTGCGGCAGAAATGATAGCGACATCACGAACTTCGGTACCCTTTTCAGTGTCTTCCAGTAATTCGGTTGCTTCTTTCAGCAAACCTTCCATTGCCAGGCACTTCTTGGCTACGGCTTTTTCACCAACAGCATTAAATACACTTTCCAGACGGGTTATCTGATTTTTAGTTTCTTCCAAATGCGTAGTAATGGTTTGTTTCAAGTCTTCCGAAGTTGCACCCTTGATTAGTTTAGGCAGTGCTACGGCTAAATGTTTTTCGGCCCAGTAAATATCTTTTAATTCGTCAACGAATAATTCTTTCAAAGCGATTCCGGATTCAGGCGTACGTTACGCAGATAATGTGTGAGTTTCACTGTTTCTTTTTGTAGGCATAATGTTTAATTTTTATAGTTTTCAAATGGTATTGTTTTAAAAGCAATTGTTGTTCCATCGCATGCGCTAGATTGCGGCCGACTGGCAGACTGAGTTTTTTACAAGATCTTGGCCGGGAATTCGTAGTGAAAAAGCAGCGTTTTCATACTTTATAAAAAAACGAAAGCTTTATGTACTACCCACACCGCACAGGCAACGTGGAAAAAAAGGGGCAAGATAAACTACGCCCACTACAAAATCTATGGGTAAACACGGGCGCTGCTCGCTATTGCTTAGGAAAAATTAAATGATATCCCAACCTTGGCAATAAGTGAAATGATTGGAATGTATTTTTATGGCAGCAGCGTGACAGCTTCTTTCGCGTTGAGACGGCTAATCACCCGAAATTCCTTTCCGGCCTGCTCGTTATAGTTCTTGAAAAAATGTTCCAGTTGGTTGACAATGTTATCCGGCAGATCAGTCAGATCATTGACTTCCGAAAATTGCTGCGAGACAAGAGGAACGCCCAGTAAACGATCATTCCGCATGGTTTCGCCATCCCGTTCGGTTTGTTCAGCTTGCAAAGCCCCAATCAGGCGGCAATCGATCAGACATCCTGGAAATGTAGCACTTTCCGAGATTACAATGATATCCAAAGGGTCCCCGTCCGCGCCTTTGGTACCGGGTATCATGCCAAAATCAAACGGAAAGACTAATCCGTAAGGTAGAGTCTTGCTCAATCGAAAACGCTGCGCTTTTGCATCATAATCAAATTTGAGACAGAAGCCTTTTGGGCTTTCGACCATTGCGGTGATCATGTCAGGCAGTTCCATACTTTCCTCCTTTATAGGCTTTCAAATAATTCTTATAGTATTTCTTCGTTTTATCCGCACACTGTTGTGCGTAAATGATCACTTTATGCTGCCAACCCTGATCCAGTCCGAAGGCCATTAGTTCGTCGATAGTACTGGAACCTTGTATGCCGCCGCTGCGTAGTTGTGCAGAGGCGGTCAGCGCCGCCATGTCACCTATGACTTGGTACATATTCCGGTAGTCATCTTTTAATAATTTAAATTTGATGGCATCTTTGACTGGTTGCAATTCCTGGATGGTAAACGCATCGGTGCGAAAAACCGTGGTACTGAGTAAAGCAGCCGGTACGTTTTGCATTCGCTGCTGTATGCTAATCACGCGCGACGCCTCATTCTCCCAATTGAGTTGTTGTATTTGCACATAAGGCTGGACCGAAGACGGACGGGCCTGTTTCATATCAACTAGCAAATATTTATTTTTCGTATTGGTACTTTTTAATAGAAACAAATAACGCTTAACTCCGATGCTTCCAGTTCCCGCCAACCGAAAGACCGCACTCAACACTTTGTAATTATACGGGCCGTCGCTGCTGGTCTTGATCCACTTGTTAATGTGTGCTTTAAGTTCGTGGCGCAAGATTTTATCCAATTTAAAATGACGCTCGTCTTCCAGAGACAACATAATGCGTTTTTTTTTTGCTGACGGTGCGTTTTTTCAGTAATTCTTTTTTTCCACTTTTAGCTGCAGAACGGAGAAAATCGCAAACAATACCTTTCGCTGTTCGCGGCTCAATACTAATGGCCTTTCCTTTAGCAAGCATGGCGGAATAGGTTTTCAGGAAAAGCTGAGCCATTTTTAACGCCTTTTCGGGTTGGATGTCCAAGTTATCAAACGCGATAAAAATACTGGTTACCATTCGCACTACTTCGTAGGCCGCTGGAGCTAGTATAGCTTCGTCGAAATCATTGAGATCAAAGTATACCAGCTTATTATCTCCCTTGTAGCTGCCAAAGTTTTCGATATGCAGATCGCCACAGATCCATGCCAGCGGCGAAAGGGGCAATGGCTCCGCGTCAGCTAGATCTTCGTAGAATAAATGACAAGTGCCTCGAAAAAAACGGAAGACATTTTCAGCCATTGCCTCATATTTCGACTGTACCATTTCAGGTAGCAGACCAGTATTGAAACTTTTTAAACGATGGGTTAATGATGGCTTTTTCATTTTTTATACCTCTTATTTAAGGCCGGTATAAAATTATTGGCACCAATGTCAACATTAGAATGTCGTCGGTCATATCCTTTCATATCAATGGCTTCGATTATTGTTCTGATCTGCCGATTAATGTCTGCGATATTAGTTGACTCATAGTAAAAGCATCGTTTCCAGCCACACTCGTTACTAATCGTTCGCATTTTTATAAATCGAATACTTGGGATGGCTAATAAGTCGTACTAAATTTTATATATCTTAATAACACAACTTTCAGAGACTTAAAATGTTTAGACGTCATGACTAAATAGTCTACATGCTATTATTTTCCCTATAGTATCATACCAATATTATCGTTCAGGGCAATTTTTAACACCTTGCTATTTTGGAACACATCTATGAATTCTTTTTTATTGTTTAAATGCCCCTCATCCCCAAGGGTTGGACTATTTTGTGCAAATAATAAATCGAACGAATTAATCAGACCGGTCAGTCTAAAAAATGATCCAAAGTGATCCAAACGAAAATGTTAGTTTTTATATGTGGTTGATTTTAAGCGAATTGAATTTTTGGAGTGATCCACCTGATCCAAAATGATACACACTCACGCGTGGATCACCCGCGCGTCCGGTAGTTCCACAAAAAAAGTACTGCCTGCGCCTTCTTCACTCTCTACCCAAATTCGCCCGTTGTGCGCTTCTACAATCTGCTTGCTAATGGTTAATCCCATGCCAAACGAAGGTTCGCCGGCTGTGCCTGTGCGCTGGGCATCGGGTGCAGGGCTAAACAATTTACTCTGTATTTCAGAAGGAATGCCAATGCCATTATCCTTGATGCCGATGATAACCCCCGAGGTTGATGCCCGCATCCTGACCTCAATAACTCCGCCCTCATGACTGAATTTGATTGCGTTGGCAATCAGATTACTCACCACCCGCCAAAGTTTTTGCCTACTGGCCGTGATCATCGCCGGGACAACATTCAATGTGATCTGTTGACTTTTGGCTTCCGCCTGGTGCCTCAGTAAATCGGCACAGTGGTGCAGCATTGCCCCAAGGTTAAACAATTTCTTATATAAGGGTTCTGCCTTGCCCTGTGTGTTCAGTAATTCGTCGGCCAACTCTAAAGCGCTGGTTGTTGAACGCTGAATGATATCCAGCATCCGCAGTTCTTTTTCGGGTCGGTCCTTTTTCAAAAGCAATACTGCGCCGGCCATTTTTGCCGCCCCTATTGGATGACGCAGATCATGCGAAACCACCTTAAGAATACGTGAATTATCTGCATGGCTTTCTTCTAACGCGTTCAGTGTCTGTAGTAATTGCGATTGCTGCTCGCTGATTTGCTCCAGTTCGCGGTCTCTGGCCTGTATGGTTTTTTGTTGATTGATGCGCTCTGTAACGTCAAGGCAGGCTCCGATCATTTCAAATGGCTGCCCTTGCTCATCTTTCTTCAGCCTTATCCAGGAGCGAAGATGTCGAATCTCGCCGCCGGGGCGGACGATCCTTTCTTCAAAAGATGTTTCGCCACCCATGCGCAGTACCTGTTCTATCTTCAGATACGCCCTCAGACGATCGTCGGGATGCAGGCGCCCCTGGTAAGCGGCAAAAGTGGCTTTAAATGACTGATCAAGTCCATAAATGGTATATAAGGCAGGCGACCATGTTACCACGTCCTGCTGCACGTCCCATCGCCAATTACCAAAATGTGCTAGTTCCTGACTTTGCAGCATCAGTAAATGAGCATCGCGGATGGTTTCGGCTTGCTCCCGGTTCTCCAGCAGAATGCGTAGCAATGCTGTTGCCCGTTCCATAACCTTCATTTCTTCGGTACTCGGTAGCTTCGGCTCTTTATAATACATGGCCAACGTAGCCATTACCCGGCTATGGCTGTCAATCACCGGGTTTGACCAGCAGGCCTGCAAACCATGAACGTTTGCAACCTGGCAGTATTTGCGCCAGTTTGGGTGAGTGCCTATGTTGCCTACAATCACCTGCCTGGCTGTGGCGGCTGCGGCCCCGCAAGAGCCCTCGCGTTTGCCGATGGCCAATCCCATAATTGCACGCATATAGTCTGGCGGTAATGAAGGCGACAGGGCGCTGCTTAAACGGCCATTGCGAATGCGATGGAACGAACACCGCATCCCCGGAAATAAGGCTTCCAACCCACCCAGGTATCGCAAAAGCAGTTCGTCTAGGTTGAGGTCAAGATTCTGGTAAATGCGCAGTATTTCACCGTCAAGGTGTTCTAACGCGCTGAGTCGTTTTGCCGGTGTCTGATCTTGCATCAGGCCGCGCAATAAGACTTTGCCATCTTGCTCATATACCCCGGCATAATCGCGGATCCAGACCAACTGCCCGTCGGGGCGAACAACGCGATATTCTAAAGTTGAGATTTTACCCGGCGTTAATGATAGCCGGCGGTAATCAGACAAAGCCGCATGATCCTCGGGATGTATATGTTTTTCCCAGAAATTATGATGCAGTAAGCAATGTTCAGATGTACATCCCAGAATAGGTTCAACCAAGCCTGTCATTGAGGTAAACCGCCGCATGTCAGTGTCAGCTTCCCATACAATTCCCTCAATAGATTGTAACAGATGATAGAGTTGTTCCGGATGATTACTCATAGATACGGTTAAAATAGGTAGTTTAAAAATAATAAATTTTTCACCAGCTTTAACAATAGCATGTTTGCCATTATTACTGATGAATGATGGGGATTACGCCAAATCTGTACTTAAGGTTACCATAATTAGTAATATAGTAAATGCTTATTGCGAAGCTATAGCCGAAAGAGCCTTTTAGATAATGAAAGGGCTTTTTCTTTTTCTGGTCATTAATAGTTCTGTAAAATAGCTTCATATGCCACCCGTATGATAAGTGACAGATTTTAATGATATTTGCGCAAAAAAATAAAAACATAGATGAGTTTATTGGTTATTGGTACCGTGGCGTTTGACGCTATTGAGACCCCTTTTGGTAAGACAGATAAAATTGTTGGCGGCGCAGCTACTTATGCCGGGTTAGCCGCTTCTTACTTTTATAATAAGACTAAAATTGTTGCCGTTGTAGGCGATGATTTTCCGCAAAGTGAGGTTGAGGACTTTAAGGCTCACGGCATCGATACCGAAGGCCTCCAGGTTAAACAAGGTGAAAAATCTTTCTTTTGGAGTGGTAAGTACCATAACGACATGAACAGCCGCGATACCCTGGTTACCGAATTGAACGTATTGGCCGATTTCGACCCGATTATCCCGGACAGCTACCAGGACTGCGAATATTTGATGTTGGGTAACCTTACTCCGCAAATACAGCAAACGGTTATTAAACGTCTTAAAAATCGCCCTAAATTAATTGTAATGGACACCATGAACTTCTGGATGGACATTGCCATGGACGACCTGCTGGAAACCATCAAAATGGTTGATGTATTAACTATTAATGATGCCGAGGCACGCCAGTTGTCAGGCGAATATTCATTAGTTAAGGCTGCCCGTAAAATATTAACCATGGGCCCTCAATACCTGATCATTAAAAAAGGTGAGCACGGTGCATTGTTATTCCATGAGGACAAAATATTCTCGGCACCGGCCTTACCGTTGGCCGAGGTGTTCGACCCAACCGGTGCGGGTGATACTTTTGCCGGCGGCTTTATTGGCTATATGGCCAAAGTAGGCACGGTTAATTTCAATAACATGAAAAACGCTATCATTTTCGGTTCGGCGCTGGCATCGTTCTGCGTGGAGAAGTTTGGTACCGAAAAAATTAAAAACCTGACAGAAGCTGAAGTAAGCGGGCGCGTAGAGCAGTTTGTGCAATTGTCGGCTTTTGAGATCAGGTAATTTCAAAAATTAATCCCATAAAAGAGGCGGAATGTGAAGAACATTTCCGCCTTTTTGCTTTTATAGATAGATATTATTTCTTGCCTCTGTTTAGTTTTATGCCGATGGTTAACTGAAGGCTATTGGTATTGGATGAATATCCGCCTAAATCTGATTTCATTTCCATGGGCTGAGGGTTGTAATTATAAGTAGCATCAAACCATAAAGATTTATAACTGAACCCTATGCCTACCGATGCGCCGAAAAGGATTTTCCTGGCGGGTGCGGTTGCACTAAGGCTCTTGGTTACCGTATTGGCATTTCCTGTCGAATCATTACCGGCGTTAGGATAGGTGCCATTAGCTGTTTTTACAGGTATGCTCAACATCGGTCCGCCTTTTAAATTGATGTTTGGGGCTATCCTATAAATTAAATGAATCGGCACGTCAACCGTATAAACCTTGCGCGAGTCACTGATCTGGATGGTCTCTGCAGCTTGGGTTGTGTCTTTGGCTGCGTGACTATATACATAGCGTCCACTTACGGTATGTGGTACCAAAAATCTGCTTTGTAAACCTAGAGCCCAATGGTCATTTAAATTATAAGTGCCAAATAATCCTACATAAATATCAATAGGTAAGCTGCCGTAGATATTGTGGTTCTGCGATTTTGGTGTCAGGCTGCCCATGCCATCCGTCCCTGCAAGTAAACCCCAGTCAAGGTTTTTATAGGTTGAATTTCTTGCGGTTTTTGAAGATTTAGCGTCTTTCGCCTTTTTGTCTGTTTTGCCGGATGTTTTATTTGCTGACGAATTCTCGCCTAAGGTCGCATTCCGATTGATGCTTCCGGCTGTCAACATAGCGTTGTTAACCATTGCATTTGCAAAGTTTACAGCGTTCTGATTGCTATTGGCAACCACATCATCCCAGGTTAATGCGGATGCCGGAGTTGCGGCCTTTATGGTTGATGCGCCATTTACATACCGACCATCTCCGGCTATAGTATTATGGTTATTGTGATTATTTGTTTGGCGACCGTTGTTGGACGTGAAGGTATTTTGCTGATTACTCGAATAATGCGGCCCACTTTGCCTTCCGGCGCGATAGCTACTTGACCTACGACGGGTACCATTACCAGACACCGTGCCATTTTTTATTATTGCTGATGGCGATGACAAAAGGTGATTGTTTTTTACATCTCTGCTATTGTCGCGTCCGGTTTTTCCTGAAGATATATTGTTCGATTTTTCACTAGTCGATTTTGTGGCATCAGTTCCAACGGAATGATCGCTAACAACTTTGCTATCGCTTGTAGAAATGTTTGAATTGGCAATATTATTATCAGCAAATGAACGCGCATTAGCGTTGGTAGATGAGTTATTTTGATCGTTTTTTGAATTATCTATCGAATTATTATTATTATTTGCACGCTGCAAACTATCCACTTTCAAAATGTTGCCGGCCGACAGGCTGTCTTTTCTGATCTCGGTCTTATTCTTTTTATGATGGCTAGTCGCCTTTTGATTGATGGCTACATACATAACAAAGCCACCTATAACCAGGCCGGCCACCACATATAGCAGCTTAAGTTTGCCCAGATTCAATAGTTTGGCGCCTGTACCCAAGCCGCTGCCGCCGCCATGGCCGGCGTTACCACCATCGGCCGATGGGGTATTATCCGGCATATGTTTGTCCAAAAGTTGGTGCATGTCAGACCAGTCAGTCTGCATGTCGGTGCTGATGTGCAGCTCATTACGTTTCTGCTGCCAAAGCTTGAGGTATTGATTCCAATTTCTCATATGGCTTTGTCGCTCCTTTCTGATGCACCGTTGCCATTTATAGGGGTGTTTAACAACGTTCTTAATTTTCTTTTGGCCTCGGCTAAGTGCCAACGCGAGGTACCTTCACTTATGTTTAATTGTTCGGCTATTTCTTTATGACTAAAGCCGTCTATTTCATACAGGTTAAAAACTGTTTGGGTAGCGTACGGAAGCGTTCGTATTTTGGCGAGGATATCCTCATAATATAAATTCTCTAACACCGCTGCTGGTACAAAAAAATCGTCTTCATAATCCTGGTCTACCAGGGTAAGTGAGGTGAATTTTAATTCCTTACGGCAAAGATCAATAGATGTAAAGATCATGATTTTGCGTATCCAGCCACCCAGCTCGCCTTTCTCAGTATCAAAATTCCGGATGGACTGGAAAACCTTCAGAAAACCGTTGTTAAATGCTTCCTTAGCCAATTCTTTATCAGGTAAATAACTGTGACAAACCCGCAACATATCGCCATAAAAAAGCTTATATAAAGCTTCCTGGGCCGCGCGATTGTTGTTCACGCAACCGGTCACCAGTTCATGGATTTGTTGTTTAGGCAGATTCATTCAAAAATTATCACTGACAGAGCTTCCCGATGATGCTCATCGAAGCGAATTATCGAAACGTTGGGTCCATTTGAAAATATTTTTAAATATACAGGAGTTCGGCAATGTTTAGGTGCCGAACCTCCTGTAATTAATGCGGTAATATTGGTTAAAGTGTTACGTGTGTTATTGTAAATGTAACGCCCGAGGTATACGGCCAGGTAATATCCACATAATTATGGCCATATACTATTGAGCCGGTATAAGTTGTATCAGCAACTTTTATAGTTAACGGGTATGACGTACCCACCACCACCGGCGTATTTACCTGAGGAAAAAATTCAACGATAGCTTTTATAGGCTGGTTTGGCTTGGCACAAGTAGTGGGGCCGGGTTGAAGAACATTAGGAATGTTTATTGCAAAGTTGTTATTGAATTGCGACTGCTTTAAGTTAAATGAACTATTGCCGCATGGATATGTATTGACAGAGTTAATAGTTAATATCACATCCAGCGAGTCGGTATTTGGTAATTTCCATATTTTGGGTGTAATAGTCAGGTCGCCGGCTACAGGGATAATCGTGGTGGTATCATGTTGTGCAGGCGGCGGTGGCGGGTTATCAGTTACCGGCGGGTAATAGCTTTCATTGAGTACAGTAATAGTTTTGCTGAGTGGCGCATGCCCCGGATCTTTTGCGGTTACCGTATAAGTGCCCGGTTGATAAAACAGAACAGTGGCCTTATTTGAATTATGAAACATCAGGCCCGATGGCGTAACGCTCCATTTTACAGAATCTCCATCTGCACCGAGCAAGATCAGGCTATCGGTCTCCAAAAGTTTAATGGTTGTTTTTTTAGCAATAAGCTGCAATGGTTGTTCTCTGCCTTCTTTTTTGCAGGCAATTATTAAAGTTACCGATAGCAGAACTGCCGCTAATAAATAGGTTAAGTTTTTCATTTTGATTTTTTTAAGTGTAGGGTTTAGGACGTCCTTCTATCTGCATCATCGTGAAGAAATTGGAAAACGTTGGGTAGGAGAGAAATAAAATCAACCGTCATCCTGGACTTGTTTCACTGTTGTCCGGTAAAAGGAGATTTTTGATAAAAAGAGAGGGGTATTTGCTTATTAGACTTGTACAAGTCCAGCTTAAACGAAAATGGACTTCCTATAATTTACGAATCATTATCAGACTGCACCTGATGAGTTATATCCACTTATTTGACTTCCTCAATAATCCAGAAAAACTGTCTGCAACAAGTAAGCGGGCACAAAATTTGAAATTACCAGACTTACAAATCGTATTTAAAACATAAACGGCCAATTTAAACTCTTAAATAGAACCTTTTACACCAATCCATTTTTTACCGGACAACAGTGAACTTGTTTCAGGATGACGGTGTTAATGTACAGGCTTGCCGAATTAGGCTTTACCTAGCACCCGTTTCCTTAAATCCTCAGAAATCTCATCAGTCACTGCCTGGATGCCCTCAGCAGTGTTAGAGTTGTTGATCACCACTTTATGGCAACCGTCTTTATAAGGTAACAGAAACTCCTCATAAGCCGGTACAACATGGTTTACCCATTTGTACATCACATCATCATGCGAGTAGCCACGTTCTATCAGGTCGCGTTTTAGGCGGCGTTCTAGGGCAACGGCTTCGTCAGCGTCGATGAAGATGCGCATATCCAACAGTTCTTCGATGGGTTTGAAATGGAAAATAAAAAGTCCCTCAATAATCAGAATAGGCGCCGGTTTAATCTCCAGCATCTTAGGAATAATGTTAGGGTTATTGAATGTGTACTCTTCTTTATAAATGACTTTGCCGGCTATTAGTGTTTTGATATCTTTTTCAAACTGCTCTGCATTGATGGTCGACGGCTTGTCGAAATCATAAAGCTTGTTTTCCTCGGGCGTCATGTCCTGTGCTACCGGGAAATAATAGTCATCCTGCGAAACAAGGCAAACCTCTTCTTCAGAGAAATGATCCAGAAATCGCTTTAAGAAAAACGTTTTGCCCGAGCCGCTGCCACCGGCTATGCCAATAATATAAGGTTTATTCATTAGGCGAACCGTAGCTGATATTTACGTGGATACGTTTATCCAGGGCGCCGATAGATTCGGCTACGTTTTTTGTCATCACCAAAATAACATCTTTGGTCGACTCGCTATCATTTAAACGCCCTACCACTTTAGCAAAAGTAGTACGGCCGGTCATTGGGTTAGTAATTTTTATAACGGTACCGATAGGCGCAGTGCGGTGCAGAACCAGTTTTTTGTTTGGGTCGAGGCTGGTATCGTCTATCCAGGTGGCCACGCCTTTTTCGGTTTTCTCAAATAAGCCGTATTTATTGGCATTGATGCGTCTGTCGGCGCTGTCCTGGCTGCTTACATAGCTGGTCGAGTCGCGTTTCGGCGTGGTACGCAATGCATCTGCAGGAGCAGCAACATCAGGACTGCTTGGCTTAACCTGAATGATCTGACCGGGACTAAGGGTAGTATTGGTCAGGTTGTTCAACTTGGTTAACTCTTCAACCGTCGAGTTAAAACGTTTGGCTATTGAATACAAAGTTTCACCTGCCGATACCTTGTATTGTTGCGCAGCAAGGCCTGCGTTTACGGGTGCGTGGCTTGGCTGGGTGTCTGCTTTTGCAGGGAGTGGTGTGTTTACCGATTTACCGGTTTGCCGGGTTACAGCCGGTTTTGTGCTTTCAACAAACGATCTGTCGGTAGGTACTTTAATTACGCCGCCAATTCTAAGCGCAGCGTTATTGTTAAATTTGATGATATCGCCTGGTTTTACGTTATAACGGCGGCCGATCGAATAATAGTTGTCTTTTGGATCTAGTTTATGTAAGATTACTTTTTTACCATCTAGGTTCTCAACACCAATCGAATCGATCAATCTGTTTTTTGCAAAAAGTGAAGTTGACGAAATGATTAAGGTAGCGAGTAAGAATAAAGTTTTTAATTTCATAATAAATTCTTATTCAGTAATTTATAAGGGGAATTACTTTTAAAATTGCTTTGTCTTTTATGTAAATGACCGAGTTTTTATACAGGATAAACGACTCGGGCTGCATTTTTTGTATATCGGTATTTAATAAATCTTCGTATACCGGGGCAGTTGCGTCAGTAATAAACAGACGTTGTTGAAGCTGTCCCTCGCTTAAAGTGTGCAAAGATACAATTCTGAAATTATTGTAGTGAAGGGATTGGATAATGTTTCCATATACTTCAGTTCCGGCGTTTAAATTTAAATCTGAAGGCAAAGTTACCTCAGGAAATTGAACCTGGTTATTCATCTCGACGTCAATAGACGGATTGTATGGTCTGATCATTGCACCGGTTTTCACATCCATCAAAAACAACTTTTTTGGTTGTATTTGTATATTGAACACCACTGGGCCGTTAACCGTCAGATGGTCGAACGCGTAGGTGTAATTGTTCCACACGGTTTCAGCATTCTTATCAATAGCAGTGATACCTTTATGCACCGGTGAGTTTTCTGATTGATAGCCATGCAGCAGTAAAAGTCCGTCGTAAGCAGCTTCTATGCCGGTAAGCCAACGCTCGGGGGTAGTATAGTTTTCAAAGTTGGTTTCGCCGGTATTCAGGCTGACGGATGTAAAGGCCACCTGCTTGTCGGTAGTGCGGGTTTCGAGGTAGATAGTATCGCTAAGACTATCAATTTCCAGTCGCCAGATAACTCCTTTAAGCGGCTTGTTGATGGATGGTAATAGCATGGTCATAACATACAAATATGCTATTTAATATCGATAGGATTAGTAAATTTACGCAACAAAAGTATACAACAACTGTTATCACAAACACAACACTACACACTATGAATGCGAAAGAAATTAGCCTCAAAGAGGGCAAAGTAAAACCTGTAGTTGATCATTTAAATGATTTATTGGCTAACTATCATATTCACTACCAAAAGCTAAGAGGCTGCCATTGGAATGTAAAGGGCCAAAGCTTTTTTACCCTGCACCTTAAATTTGAAGAACTTTATACGCAGGCATTATTAACCATAGATGAATTGGCCGAGCGTATACTGACACTGGGCAAAGCACCATTGAGCACTTTTGACGATTATATCAAAACGTCGACCCTTAAAGAAGTTAACACCATTGGTTTGAAAGACACCAAAATGGTTAAAGCCCTGATTGATGACATGGCTCAACTGATTGAAATGGAACGCCAACTGTTAGAAATTACATCAGAGGCAGGCGATGACGGAACTAACGACATGATTAACCGCTTTATGCAGTTTAAAGAGAAAAATACCTGGATGTTGCGCTCATTTGTAAATGAGGATTAAAATCATCCATAATAAAAAAAACGAAAAGGGCCGACTACATAGTCGGCCCTTTTTGTTTGCTTTTCACTATCTTTTAATACCTCAACCCAACGGTCAAAAAGAAATTGTTATTGGTGGCATTTACTGCTGCCGACGGGGTGGTAGTACCAATATCATACTGCATCACATTTTGCGAGCCTTTTAGGTTAACGTAAGCGGCATCGAAGTAATAATTTCCAACACGGTAACCCAAACCTCCGGTTACCATTTTGGTATCTGCACCATCTTTAAGGGGATTTCCCTGTATGCCATAGCCACCACGCAAAAAGAAGGTGTCGACTATTTTAATTTCGGCGCCGGCATGGTAATTGGTCACTGCGCGATAATTAGCTTTGATAAGGCCATTATCGTAGTCGCTGGTGTAATTGTCGTTGCTGCTTATGTGGATGGTAGTGTAATCTACATGCTCAATATCGCCGGTAATAAAACCAATGTTGCCCAGGAACACTGATAAGCCGCCCGCAAATTTAAATGGCGTGCGCATGTTATAAGTCAGCGGATATTCAACCGGACCATTATTATAGTTTGGGCCGCTGCTGATGTTGTTGCTTAAACCCTCATTAAATGAATCTTCGATGGTGTAATAAGTAGGGGTGGTAATAGTACCGCCTACACGCACGCTTTCAATAATCTTGTACATGGCGCCAAATTTGACGTTATAGCCTTCGCCTTTGGTATTTTGGAATTGGCTATAAGTAGAGTTAAAGCCCCGGGTAACCGGCGTTGGTACCCCGGCGGTTAGTAAACTCAGATTGCCGGCTTCGTTAAAACTGGTATTGGTGTTATACCTGATTTCGCTGATACCGACACCCAGGCCTACATACAGTTTATTGCTGTAATTGGCACCTGCCGAAATATCATAGCCGCTCTGGCCGCCCGTGCGACTGATAAAGCCTGCTTGCTGCACACCGGGAAAGGCATTGCTTTGATAAGAAAAATTAGTCCCTGAACCATAAGCGTCTATCAATTGCTCGTCTGAGGCCCAAGCCTGCAGGCTGCCTTCTGTAAGCCCTTGCGAGTTTGCTAGCCGCGCATAATAGTCGTTTATGGAGTTGGCGTTGTTTTTTGCGCCGTATTGTATTTTCTCATAATAATTATTGGTGCGATTATAGCCAATACCTAAATTTATGCTTAACCAACCCTTGGTTCTGTCGGTACCGGCGGGGTTGCTCAGTTGGTTGTAAAACACAACACCCGCATTGCTTAAATTCATAGTATTGCTGTTTGCCGAACTATTCTGACCGATATAAGCAGCGTTATTGTTGTAACTATCAAACTCGGGAGTTATACTTAACTCTGAATGTGTGAAATAACCTAATCCGGCCGGGTTGGCACTGATTGAGCTCATGTCGCCACCTACAGCTGTAGCAGCATTGCCTAAAGCTTTAATACGTGATGTGGTGCCGGTTTGAGCCGTCGAAAAGCGTACCGCGTCCTTGGCGTATTGGGCAAAACTATGTGTGCTAATTGCCGAAAACGCAATTAATAAAAATGTATATCTAAATTTCATATGTGTGCTTTATGGCCTAACCGGTCTGCCGCCACCACCACTGGCTGCGCCACCACCGCCGCCGCCGCTGTTGCTTGAAGAGGATGACTGTGATGGAGGAGAGCTGCGCTCAAAAGTAGGTTGTTGTGTCTGCGGCTGAGGTCTCGGCATATCAGTTGCAGGACGTATAGGGCGATTGGTGCCCGCTACAATAGCGCTGGTTTGTACCGAGCCTTGATTAATCGGGCGACCGGGATATACCGCATTGCTTCCACCCGGACGCATGCCGGTAAATACAGGCATATTAGAGTTTCTATTTGATGTGTTACCCTTTGTAAATACTAATCCGCCTGAACTTGAAGTAATAGCAGTTTGACCTTTGCCGGCATTAACACCAAATAAGCTGCCGCCGTAACGGCTGGTAGCATAGTTGGATTTGGTGAAAATGGGCCCGTCGTTATTGTTGGTGTACGAATAGTCTTTTTTGTGGGTGGCACGGGTGCCACCGCTGTAAACAAAGGTAGAATAAGCTAAACCATAGCCGTAGTTATCATATCCCCAGTAATCGCCATAACCAAAGTCATAGGCCGAGTATACGCCTAAATCGTCGTAATATGGGTCGTAGGTATAATCGTTAGGGTCGTAAGCGTAAGTAGTGGTTTCTTGATTTGATACAGATGTGTAGGGTGTGAAGCTATCGTAATAATCGTCGTCATAATCAAACGGCGATGCATAGCTAAAACGTCTTATACGCGATTCATAATCGCCATAGTAATAATAGTCGTCATTTCTTACCACATCCTGCGGCTGCTGCACTACATAATCAGGTATATAGCTATCATACACGCCGGCTTTTGCTTTGGTGTAATAAACGTCGTCGCCAAAAGGTTTTGGGTTGGATACATCGCTCAATGTAGCGCAGGAACTCAGCGCAGTGGCACTGATCAGAATTATTCCTTTTAGCAGGTTCCTTTTCATTACAGGTTTGGTTTGTCTATATCGACTATTATTTGCGCCCAAGGTTTAATTTGCCGCGCCGATAAATTTTAATTTATAAATTTGAGCACAAATCTAAGTAATTAAATAGTCAAAAATATATTCTGCTACAAATGAGTAAAGGTGTTATTAGTAAAGAGGAAGATTATTCGCAATGGTATAACGATCTGGTTATAAAAGCCGATATGGCTGAGTATTCGCCGGTTAGGGGCTGTATGATCATTAAGCCGTACGGATATTCTATCTGGGAAAAAATGCAATCAATACTTGACAAGATGTTTAAAGACACCGGTCACAGCAACGCTTATTTCCCCTTACTCATCCCCAAATCATTCTTTTCGAAAGAAGCCAGCCACGTTGAGGGCTTTGCTAAAGAGTGTGCTGTTGTTACACACTATCGTCTTAAAAATGATGGCGATGGCAATATTATTGTCGATGAAGAAGCGAAACTGGAAGAGGAGCTGATCATCCGCCCAACGTCAGAAACCATTATCTGGAACACCTACCGTGGCTGGATACAATCATACCGCGACCTGCCTATCCTGGTTAACCAATGGGCCAACGTAATGCGCTGGGAAATGCGTACACGTTTGTTTTTACGCACCAGCGAGTTTTTATGGCAGGAGGGACATACTGCTCACGCAACGGCTGAAGAAGCCATAGCTGAAACAGAGCAAATGTTGGCGGTTTATGCAGATTTCGCAGAGAACTTCCTGGCCTTGCCGGTAGTTAAAGGCCGTAAGACACCAAACGAGCGTTTTGCCGGTGCTTTGGATACGTATTGCATCGAAGCTTTGATGCAGGATGGTAAGGCTTTACAAGCCGGTACTTCGCATTTCTTAGGGCAGAATTTTGCCAAGGCTTTTGATGTGAAGTTCACCAATAAAGAAAATAAACTGGACTATGTTTGGGCAACATCATGGGGCGTTTCAACTCGTTTAATTGGTGCGCTGATCATGGCACACTCTGACGATGCAGGTTTGGTATTACCACCCAAACTGGCGCCGATACAAGTTGTTGTTGTGCCGATTTATAAGCATGATGAAGAACTGGAAAACATTACCAACTATGTAAATGGTCTTCGTAAAGAGTTAATTGCCAAAGGTATCTCCGTGAAATTTGATAATCGTGATACACACCGTCCGGGCGCTAAGTTTGCCGAGTACGAGTTGAAAGGTGTTCCGGTTCGCGTTGCAATTGGCAGCCGCGATATGCAAAACGGTACGGTAGAACTGGCCCGTCGTGATACCAAGACAAAAGAAACGGTTACTCAGGAAGGCTTAGCCAATACTATCGAAGCTTTATTGGCCGATATCCAAAAAAATATCTACCAAAAAGCTGCCGATTTCCGCACCGAAAACACCATCGAGGTTAACGATTACGAAGAGTTTAAGCGTTTATTAGACGAAAAGCCGGGCTTCCTTTCAGCACACTGGGATGGTACGCCTGAAACAGAACAACGCATAAAAGACGAAACCAAAGCTACCATACGTTGTATTCCTTTAAATAACAAGCTTGAAGAAGGCAAATGTATCCTGACCGGCAAGCCGAGTACGCAGCGGGTGTTGTTTGCAAGAGCATATTAGTGAATGGTTGATTGAGTTGATTAGGTGAGTGGTTGTTTTATGGTGACAAGTAGTTAGATTGTTTGTCATAAAAAACTTTAATTACATTTAAAAACTATTCACTTAATCAACCTAATCACCCATAAACCTTAGCCCATGGCCTCTTTTACTGAACTTGAAGTTTGGAAACAATCAAGAAAAATTCGTGTTTGGATATCAAATATAACTAAGCAATTTCCTGTAGAGGAAAAATATCGACTTGGGGATCAAATTATCCGTTCTTCTCGTTCAATAGGTAATAACATTGCAGAGGGCACGGTCGCTTTCATTATCAGGACAATATCCGTTTTTGTATAATGGCACGTGGCTCATTATCAGAAACCCTTGATCATGTATTAATTGCTGTCGATGAAAAGATCATAATGTATAGTGAACTGGAAGTTTTTTCAAGTAGAGTATGATAGCTGTTTAAGATTGTTAAATGGTTATATCCAATATCTTAAAAAGAAAAAGATTGATGAATTGAGCTGAATCAACTACTCACTTAATCAACCCAATCAACTTAGTCAACCAAAGAATGAAATTTGCAACAAAAGCTATCCACGCAGGGCAAGAGCCGGACCCAACAACCGGCGCCGTAATGACGCCGATTTACCAAACCTCAACTTACTGGCAAAAATCGCCGGGCGAGCATCAGGGTTATGAGTATTCGCGCGGGACGAACCCGACGCGTAAAGCTTTGGAGAATTGTCTGGCAGCTTTGGAGAATGCCAAGTTTGGCCTTGCTTTTTCGAGCGGTATGGGTGCTACCGATGCAGTAATGAAATTGCTTGCTCCGGGCGACGAGGTAATTACCGGTAACGACTTGTATGGCGGCTCATACCGCATTTTTACCAAGATATTTGCCAATTATGGCATCAAGTTTCATTTCCTTGATCTGTCAAATCCGGAGATCATCCGTGAACATGTAAATGCGAATACCAAGCTCATTTGGATTGAAACGCCAACCAACCCGACGATGCAGATCATCGACATTGCGGCGGTGACCAAAATAGCCCAGGAAAAAGGTCTGCTGACGGTGGTTGATAACACTTTTGCTTCGCCGTATCTGCAAAACCCGGTTGATCTGGGCGCTGATATAGTGATGCACTCGGTTACCAAATATATTGGCGGTCATAGCGACGTGGTGATGGGCGCGTTGATGTTGAATGACGAGGATTTATACAAACGCCTGTGGTTCATTTATAACTCATGCGGCGCTACGCCCGGGCCGATGGATAGCTTCCTGGTGCTACGTGGTATCAAAACGCTGCACCTGCGCATGAAAGCGCATTGTGAGAATGGTCGTAAGATAGCCGAGTTCCTGAAGACGCATCCGAAAGTGGACAAAATATACTGGCCGGGCTTTACCGATCACCCAAACCACGAAATCGCCAAAAAGCAAATGCGCGATTTTGGGGGTATGATATCCATCACTCTAAAAGGTGCCGATTTACAAGAGACATTCCGCGTAGCATCGTCATTCAAGGTATTTTCGCTGGCCGAGTCGTTGGGCGGGGTGGAGTCGCTTATCAATCACCCGGTGACCATGACGCATGCTTCTATACCCAAAGAGGCCCGTGAAGCCGTTGGCGTGGTAGATAATTTGCTGCGCCTAAGTGTAGGTGTTGAGGATGTGGATGATTTGTTGGATGATTTGAAGCGGGCGCTGGCGTAACCAATATTGTCATTGCGAGCGAAGCGCGGCAACCGCACGCTGCCCAGTTCGCGATTGCCACGCTCGTCCTCGCTTGCAATGACAAAAAGAATAGCAATGCAAGACAACCTCCGCGCTTTTCTAGACGCCAAAGTTGCGCAATACCACCAACCCGGTTTTATTGCCAACGACCCTGTAAGCATCCCGCACCTGTTCAACAAAAAGCAGGACATCGAGATCATGGGCTTTTGGGCCGCTACGCTGGCCTGGGGGCAGCGCCAGACCATCATCAAGAAATGCAAGGAGCTGATTGCCCTCATGGATGGTGCCCCCTATGATTTTATCATGAATCATGAAGAAATCGACCTGAAAAAGCTGCTGCATTTTAAACATCGCACATTTAATGATATTGATACACTGTATTTTATTGCATTCTTTAGATATCATTATGAGCGGTTTGAATCGTTGGAAGACGCTTTCATTCCTGCCAAGAGTAGTATAGAGAGAGTTGTCATGCTGAGCCCGTCGAAGCAAGCGTGGCAGGCCTCTGCGCGCGCTCTTCGACAAGCTCAGGGTGACAGTCCCGATAATTATGAAGAGCCAGTCGAAATATATCTTAATCATTTCAGAAGTTATTTCTTCTCACTGCCTGACTATCCGCATCGCACTAAAAAACACGTCTCATCGCCTTCGCAAAAGTCAACCTGCAAACGCCTGAACATGTTTTTACGCTGGATGGTGCGTAAAGACGATAAAGGTGTCGACTTCGGCATCTGGAACCAGATCAAACCCTCAGAACTCATCATGCCTTGCGATCTGCACGTCGACCGTGTAGCCCGCCATCTCAAACTCATCAGCCGTAAACAAACCGACTGGCAAACCGCCATCGAGCTAACCCAACGCCTGCGCGAATTTGATCCCACCGACCCGGTTAAGTATGATTTTGCGCTATTTGGTTTAGGGATTGAAGAGCGTTGGGGTAGTGATGCTATTTTGCCTATATTGGAGTAATTAAAATCTTCTTCAAAAGAACTGTCATCTCGAACATAGTGAGAGATCTATACGCACGTTAAGCACCGACTCGCATGTCCGTGTATAGATTTCTCCCGTTGGTCGAAATGACAAACGGGAGAAAATACTTATGAACCAACACCCACACATCGCCGAATTCCTTGCAGGCAAATCAGCCCATACGCTGATGTTGTACAATCATTTTCTGTCAGAATTTGAAAAGATAGGCGATATCCTTGTCGCACCCACCAAAACCATGATCGGTATATCAAACGCGCACAAACGCATAGCCTGGATAACGCAATTAGGTAAGAATTTTATTCATATAGTATTTCCCTTCAAGCAGCCTTATAATGACAATATGTGCTTTCAAAAAGTGGGGCAGGTGCCGGGTCAGCAACAGTATAATCACCACTTGCGGGTCTTGAATGCTGAGGATATTAACGAAGAGGTGCTTGGGTTTATGCGGATGGCTTATTATGAGGAAAAATAAAGAATAATATAAAATCGACCGTTATCTTGAACTTGTTTCACTGTTGTCCGGTAAAAGGAGATTTTTGATAAAAGAGAGGGGGAGTTTGAAAGCTACCCCTTTTGTGTTGATATTTGAGTTACCACACTTAAACATTCAACATGAGCAAAGGTGCCTTTTTTACGGGACAGCCGGCAGCAATATCAGACTGCACCTGATGAGTTATAACCATTTATTTGACTTTCTCAATAATCTAGAAAAGCTGTCCGCAACAAGTAAGCGGGCGAAACAGTTGAAATTACCAGACTTACAAATCGTATTTAAAACATAAACGGCCAATTTAAACTCTTATAATAGACCTTTTTACACAAATCTATTTTTCACCGGCCAACAGTGAACTTGTTTCAGCGTCCTAAAACTGAGATAGTAAAAGGAAGGACAATAGTCTACGCTAATCTGCCTACGGGGTCAAAATTTTGAAACACCCATTCATCATGCGGAGCGTCGGCAAGCTCGTGGGTAAGATCCTGGCCGGCCCAATGTTCGTAGTGCTTACCATTGCGCCAAAGTCGGCTGCGGCTTACGTCGTAAATTAAACCTTTGTAGGCAATCCACACTTCAGGTTTGTCCTGCCCGTTGCGCAGGGCCAGCTGCGATTTGGTATAAACAGGCAAATCGCTCATCATTAAAAACCGTATTTGGTTAAAGCCTGAAGATAGAGAAACGCTTTTCGCGTATTAGATATACGGATGCGATGATCCAGGATCTCACCAACCGGCGTGCGCTGTATTTTTTTGAACAGTTGCAGATAATAGCTGTAAGCCGAATAAACCCCCAGCTTAACACCTTTAGGCAAAAGTTTGATGCCTTCCAGCCCTTTATCAAAATCTTTTTTGATATCGGCCTCAATGGTTTGTTTATCACGCTGGCTAAAGTTATTGAAGTCAATACCGGGGAAATAGGTACGGCCGCGGTCAATATAGTCAGCACGGATATCGCGCAGAAAGTTGATTTTTTGAAAAGCCAGCCCTAGGCTTAGTGCCATAGGTTCCAAGCGATGGTACAATGCGCTATCGCCCTCACAAAAAACCTGCAAGCACATCAGTCCGATCACACCGGCCGAGCCGTGGATATAGGTTTCATAATCAGCGTCGGTATAAATTTTATGGTCAAGGTCCATCTCCATCGATCGTAAAAACTCTTCGATGAGCCGTTTGTCAATGCCGTATTGGTTAACCACCAGTTGGAAAGACTGTAGTACCGGGTTAAGGCTTATTTTTTGGTCGATAGCCTTAAAAGTGTCATGCTTAAAATCGTGGATGAGCGCAGCTTTATCGTGGTTGTGGAAGGTGTCGACAATTTCGTCCGCGTAGCGTACAAAGCCATAAATAGCATAAACAGGATACCTGAATTGCTTTTTAAATGCTTTAATACCTTTGCTGAATGAAGTGCTGTATTTTGTGGTTATTAATTTACTGCATTCAAAACAGGCTTCGTCGTACAGATCCATTGTTTCGCGTAGCGCTTGGGCTCCAAAAGTACATATTTCAAGCCGCCCGCAAAACTATTTGCTTACTTTAGGCCGGTCAAATTATGCAATCTTCAAAACATATTGTAGTTATCGGCAGCGGCTTTGCGGGGCTGTCGGCTGCTTGTGTTTTGGCTAAAGAAGGGCATAAGGTAACCATCCTCGAAAAAAACGATCAACCCGGCGGCCGCGCACGCATCTGGCAGCAAGATGGTTTTACTTTTGACATGGGGCCAAGTTGGTATTGGATGCCCGATGTTTTTGAAAGCTTTTTTGCGCTGTTCGACAAAAAGCCGTCTGATTATTACGAGCTGAAACGGCTTGACCCAGCGTACAGAATTTATTTTGAAAAGGCCGATTTCCTAGAAGTGCCCGAGGAGAGACTCGAACTCTCCAAAGCCTTTGAGGCTATCGAACCCGGTAGCAGCGCTAAATTGGATGAGTTTTTAAAACAAGCCGAATATAAATATCGCGTTAGCATGAGCGACTATGTGTTCAGGCCTTCGCACAATATCACAGAGTTTATTGATTTTAACCTCATCAAAAAAAGTCTGAAGATGCAGCTGTTCAGTAGTATGCGCAGCCACGTGAACCATTATTTTAAAAATCCGCGACTGCGGCAACTGCTGGAGTTTCCGGTATTATTTCTGGGAGCGACACCGCAAAATACGCCCGCCATGTATAGTTTGATGAACTATGCCGATTTGGTATTAGGGACCTGGTATCCTATGGGAGGCATGAACCAGATTGTTAAGGCAATGGTGAGTTTGGCAGAAAGCCTGGGTGTGGAAATTCAGACAGATACCGAGGTAACTAAAATTGAGGTCGACAGCAATAAGGCTACGCAGGTAAAAACCAGCAGAGGCGATATCAAAGCCGATATGGTCATTGCCGGAGCAGATTACGCTCACGTGGACCAGCAATTACTGGATGAGCCTTATAGAAACTATACCACTAAATATTGGGACAAACGGACCATGTCGCCGTCAAGTTTGTTGTTTTATATTGGTCTGAAAAAAAAAGTGGTCGATATACGGCACCACAACCTGTTTTTTGATGCTGATTTTGAAAAGCATGCCAGGCAAATCTATAATTCGCCGCAATGGCCGGAGCATCCGTTGTTTTATGTTTGCTGCCCGTCAAAGACCGATGCCTCAGTAGCCCCACAGGGCTGTGAGAACTTGTTCTTTTTAATGCCGATAGCGCCGGGATTGGAAGATAATGAAGACATCCGCCAAAAATATTTTGAACTTTTGCTAACGCGATTTGAAAGTATAACCGGGCAAAGCATTCGTAATAGCATAATGGTGAACCGCAGCTATGCCGTGAATGATTTTAAGGCCGATTATCATTCGTTTAAAGGCAACGCTTACGGACTCGCCAATACTTTGGGCCAGACAGCCTTTTTTAAACCTGCGATGCGCAATAAGCATGTTGAGAATTTGCTGTATATTGGTCAGCTAACGGTGCCTGGGCCGGGTGTGCCGCCTGCCATTATATCCGGGCAGATTGCAGCGGGGGAGGCAATAAAGTACCTGAAGATTAATATCGAATAATGAATTTCGGATGTTGAATTTAGAAGTACCTCATCATTCAATATTGGTGTTGATATTCCCCATGACCGTTAAAACCTTTACTAAGCCCCGTTTGTAATAAAAAAGGTAAATTATTTTGTATGATGCCTTTGTCAACCCAGGTAGCCTGGTTGTTCTTGATGGCTATCCCGATAGCCTGCATTGCGTGGACGGTTACACATGAGGAGGTTTTTCGCGAGCCTCGCGATTATTGCATCAGACAAAGTAAGGCCGGCAAGACTTTGGCAAGGCGTAAGTTCTTTTATCTCTTTACCTGCGAGTATTGCTTTAGTCACTATGTAACGATATTGATGCTGATCATCACCAGCTATAAATTGTTACTGGACGATTGGCGCGGATACCTGATTTCAGGTTTTGCCCTGGTGTGGGTAGCTAACCTGTACATGGCCATTTTTGCCTCCATAAAGGTAGATGTAAACCTGGACCGTCTACAGATAAAGAAAGAAGAACAGAATCAAAAGGAAGAGCCTTAATGTTTACTTAAACACCGTTTTTTGATAAACCAGCGGACTTTTGCCTGTTATACTTTTAAAGTATTTATGGAAACTGGTGAAGTTATGAAAGCCACTCTCATAGCATATCTGTTTCAGGTTCATCTTATTTTCTATCAGTAATTTACAGGCATGACCCACGCGTATCTCATTGATAAACTGCAGATAGGTTTTGCTGGTGCGCGATTTAAAATATCGACAGAAAGAATTAGGGCTGATGTTAGCAACCTCGGCCATTTCTTCGATCTGTATTTTGCGCTTAAAGTTGGCTATCGAATAATTGTAGATGGCATTGATGCGGTCGTTCTCGGAGGTCGCAAAATCAACCCTTGAACCGATGGACGATATGACCTCAACCTGCCTGGCATTGCCAATGCGCATGAGCGATTCCATTAATAACATGATTTTTTGCGGGCCTTCGGCTTTTACGGTAGCTTCAATCAATTTGCCCAATGAAAAGCGTTCTTCGCCGTTTATTTTAATACCGTATTTTGATTTTTCAAGTATGTTACGGATGACGGTGTTTTCCGGTAATTGCAGAAAGCTGTCGCCCCAGAAATTTTCATTAAAGTGTATCACGCTAACATTAGCATGGTTGTTTTCCTCGTCCTCAAAGTAAATGTTGTCAAAACGCCAGTAGTGCGGCAGATTCGATCCCACTAAATACACATCGCCCGACTGAAAGTGCTGTATACTGTCGCCGATAAAGCGCGTGCCATTACCCTGCCTGAAATAAATCAGCTCAACCTCCGGATGGTAATGCCAGTGGTTGTTTACATACGGCACCTTATCCTGCCTCGAACTGAACGAGTGCACCAGATCATTAGATACTTTGAGTAGTTGCGGTTTCATTGGGGTCTAATATTATCTAATTTATTCTTAATTATAAGTATTATATTCAAAATATGTAAAAATCGATGAATAATTAGACAATAACGTAAATTTTTTTACAGGCTTATTATGCGTTCTTTGATATAACCGAATTATAAACCCAACCACTTTAACGTGGGAAGATTGTCTAACTAAACACACCATGAGAAGACCCAGACTATTATTAGTATTATTTATTGCGATGCTTAGTTTTTCGGCAGCACATGCGCAGAAAATGATAGGCAACGAAACCGAAGCACAAAAACAACAACGCATGGCCTGGTGGACCGACGGCCGTTTCGGCATGTTTATTCACTGGGGGCTGTACTCGGGCGCGGCGCGTCACGAATGGGTAAAGCACAATGAGGCTATGACCAATGAGCAGTACCAAAAGTATTTTGACCAGTTTAATCCTGATCTGTTCGACCCTACCAAATGGGCTCGCGAAGCTAAAGCTGCAGGTATGAAATATGCCGTGCTTACTACCAAGCATCACGAAGGTTTTTGTTTGTTCGACTCAAAATATACTGATTATAAAGCCCCTAACACCCAAGCTAAGCGCGACCTGGTTAAAGAATATGTAGATGCTTTCAGAGCGCAGGGTTTAAAGGTGGGTTTCTACTACTCGCTGTTAGATTGGCACCATCCTGATTATGTGATGGACGATATACATCCGCTGATGCAAAAAGATAAAAGTCCGGAACATTATGCGGCGTTAAATAAAGGTCGCGATATGGCAAAATACCGTCAGTACATGCGTAACCAAATTACCGAGTTGCTGACTAAATATGGCAAGATCGATATTCTTTGGCTTGACTTTTCGTTCCCTAATAAAAAAGACAAAATGCGCGGTAAAGGCCATGACGATTGGGGTTCTGTAGAGCTGGTAAAATTGATCAGAAAGCTACAGCCCGGCATTATCATTGACAATCGTCTTAACCTGGAAGAATATAAAGACGGTGCCGATTTTGAAACACCAGAACAGGTTAAACCAAAAGAACTGGAAAAATATCGCGGCCATACTTGGGAAACCTGTCAAACCTTTTCAGGTTCATGGGGATACTATCGCGACGAAAATACCTGGAAAACACACCGCCAGTTACTTGACCTGCTGATCACGTCGGTAGCTAACGGCGGTAATCTGATTCTGAATGTCGGTCCGACTGCCCGCGGCGAGTTTGACTATCGCGCTAACAATGCTTTGGATAGCATGGCTTACTGGATGCACGCTAATAGCAAAGCTATTTACAACTGTACCTACGCGCCTGATACCTATGCCGTTCCGGATGGCGACAGGCTAACCTATAATCCTAAAACTAAAAAGCTTTATTTGCACCTGTTCAATTATCCGGCCGATGGAGTGTTAACCTTGCCGGGTTATGCCAATAAGGTTAAATATGTGCAATTTTTGAATGATCATTCAGAGATAGCTAATAAACCTTCAGGCAATAGTGAAGATTTGGTTGTAACTTTGCCAAAAAAGAAACCACCTTACGATATACCGGTTGTTGAGTTTAGCCTGTAATAACGTATGGTGTAAAATATATACTGAGATATAATGTCTGTCCAAAAAGAAACTGTTTTAAGAATACACCCGCATGATAATGTGCTGGTAGCTTTGCAAGACCTGCAAGCCGGTACCGTTGTTCCGTTTAATGGCGATAACATTACGCTGGTAACCGATGTGGCCGCCAAGCACAAATTTACGATTACTGACCTGGCTACTGATGCCGAAATTACCATGTACGGCGTACTGGTGGGTAAAACCAACCGGCCCATAGCCAAAGGCAGCGCTATCACTACCGAGAACATACACCACGCCGCCGGCGATTTTAAACTGGGCGAGCGTAAGCTAAACTGGCACAGGCCCGAGGTTGACAAGTTTGCACAGCGCACCTTTTTAGGTTATTACCGTGCTGATGGCTCCGTAGGTACGGCTAACTATTGGCTGGTGATTCCGTTGGTGTTTTGCGAGAACCGCAACATTATGGTTTTGAAGGATGCTTTGGTAGAGAAACTGGGTTTCCGTAAGGCTAAGACTTATGAAGATGAGGTGGATAGCCTGATCGATCTGTATAAAACAGGCAGCTCAGTTGAATCAATTCTGAATGCCGACCTTAAGATGGGATCGGCAGAGAACAAGCAGAACAAACTTTTTGAAAATATAGACGGTATCAAATTCTTAACTCATGATATGGGCTGCGGTGGTACCAAGACAGACTCTGACGCTTTATGCGGATTGCTGGCCGGTTACATCACTCATCCTAATGTGGCAGGAGCTACAGTATTGAGTTTAGGGTGCCAGCATGCCCAGGCCAGTATCCTGGAAGCCGAGATCAAGAAACGCGACCCCAACTTCAGCAAACCGCTTATCATGCTTGAGCAGCAAAAGATAGGCAAGGAGAGTGTATTGATGCAGGAAGCCCTCAAGCAAACCTTTGCCGGCTTGATTGAAGTAAACAAGATTGAACGCCGCCCGGCACCGATCAATAAGATCTGTATCGGCCTGGAGTGCGGTGGTTCTGACGGATTTTCGGGCATATCAGCTAACCCGGCTTTGGGTTATGTGTCTGATGTGCTGGTGAGCCTGGGCGGCAGCGTGATCTTGTCTGAGTTCCCTGAGCTTTGCGGGGTAGAGCAGGAACTGAGCGATCGTTGTGTAGATGTTGACACCGCTCAACGTTTTATGCACCTTATGCGCACCTACAATGCCCGCGCTGAGGCCGATGGCTCAGGTTTTTACGCCAACCCATCGCCGGGTAACGTGCGCGATGGATTGATAACCGATGCCATCAAATCGGCCGGTGCTGCAAAAAAAGGCGGTAACTCGCCGGTAACTGCCGTGCTTGACTATCCTGAAAAAGTAACCAAGCCCGGCTTGAACCTGTTGTGCACCCCGGGCAGCGATGTTGAAAGTACCACTGCCGAAGTAGGTTCGGGCGCTAACATAGTGCTGTTTACTACCGGTTTGGGTACCCCAACCGGCAATCCCATAACTCCGGTGATCAAACTATCCACCAATACCCGCATTTTTGAGCGCATGCCTGATATCATCGACATTAACTGCGGTACCATTGTTGAAGGCACCGAAACCATCGAACAAACCGGCGAACGCATTCTCAACTATGTGATCGATGTTGCCAGCGGTGTGGTTCAGCCTAAGTCGGTGCAGTTAGGGCAGGATGATTTTATTCCGTGGAAAAGAGGGGTCTCTTTGTAGGTGTTTGTTTCACGCGAATATGAAACAAATGAAACAAGTGAAACAAGATTTTGAATCAACTATCTGGTAGTTAGTTGATTGTGCGAATCGAGTGAAACAGAATGAAACAAGATTCTGACAAAGTAGCGTCACCAAAACTTCGCTAAAAGCCTTCGTCATTTCGAACGTAGCGCGCACCGCTTTCTACATTCGGAATGACGTACTATAATTCTCTTTTTCCACCACGTCATTGCGAGGAACGAAGCAATCTCTACACATGCTTATTACTTTGTGACCGTTCACTCGCTGCTGGGGTTTTGTTCTTTTCCTTGATAATAAAATATACCAGTTAGACTGTGGTTAATTGAAAGATTGTAAAATTAAAATTAAGCCTATGATTATTACTCCAATCCCCAATCCCCTAATTTGACCAATAGTCCAGCTATCATTATGCCATTTAGAGAATGTTTCCCATTCTTTTACGCATAGCCAAACGCCTAAAACAGTTAAGCCTATTCCACTTATAAAAAATAAAATCACATATAACAGGTGCATTACTTTTCTTTTGGTCTTTTGTTTGCCATAATTTTAAATTACTTTTTTTATATAAAAGATCCAAATAAAACACTTTCGCCTTATGAGAGACCACAGCCTGTTCAAGTGTCGATTCTTGAGCGCTCCTGTTTAGGGGCGCTTGCACTCCAACACGCAGCATCGCCAGAAATAAAAAATATTTGTCATTGCGAGGAGGAACGACGAAGCAACCGCAAGGAGCTAAGCAAATTCGAGGTTGCGACGCTACGTTCGCAATGACAGTTTTATAAACCACCTACTTCCGCTTGTTCAAGTGTCCACAGATGAATATTCTTATTTCGCGCTGGAACGCCCTGCTAATGATTTAGTTAATCTCATTCCCTCCAATCTCACCCTTCTTACTAAATAAACCCTCACTTCTTGGTTAATCAATAGGAAAGATTTTATAAACTATTGTGTAATAATTTTGTTATAACCTATAGCCCGGGCTATGCATTCAGCTCAACAAATAGGTTTGACATTACTTATTAGTTTATTGAAAATTATGAAATACAAATACTTAGCCAATACCGTAATAACCAATAATAATAAAATCAATAATAGATAACGCTTAGATAGCAAGTAATTAATCGTGAAAAAAAATAATATCGTCAAGGTAACGGGACGCCTTTTGCACAAATTTTGGGCTTTCCCCGTCACTCACGCCGGCTACAGGCCACCATGAGTGCTCGCCACCCCCTGCTCTTTCGTTTCCCAACTCAACAGCAGTTCTGCAAAAACTATAAACATTTAACTAACTATTATGAAGAAACATTTAATTTATTGCATCCTGTTTATGGTGCTGTCGCTATCAGCAATGGCACAAAACAAAGTAACCGGTACGGTTACGGATGCGAAAGATAATTCACCCCTGCCCGGCGTTTCTGTAACCATTAAAGGCGGACAAGGTGGTGCTCAAACCGATGTCAATGGTAAATATAGTATTGACGTCCCAAACACTAACGCAACGTTGGTTTTCTCTTATATTGGCTATACCAGCCAGGAAATTAATTTAGGCGGAAAAACAACACTCGATGTCAAATTAGCCGGCGAAGCTAAACAGGTTAGCGAAGTGGTGGTGATTGGTTATGGTACAGCCAGAAGGTCAGACCTTACGGGGGCCGTTTCTACGCTTAAATCTGAGCAGATTAATGATAAGCCGACGCCTAATTTAAGCCAGGCCCTGGAGGGCAAAGTTGCCGGTGTTGACGTAAGTGTTAACAGCAGCGCCCCCGGCCAGCCAGCTAAAGTACGTATCAGGGGTATTGGTTCCATTAACTCAAACGTCGATCCTGTTTATGTGGTCGATGGTGTGGTTGGTGTTGATCCAAACTCTATTAACCCTAATGATATCGCCTCTATCGAGGTATTGAAAGATGCGTCATCCACCGCAATTTACGGTGTACGCGGCGCCAACGGTATCATTATGGTAACTACTAAACGCGGGCGTTCGGGTCCGGCTCAGATAAGCTATGAGGCCAATGGCAACATTAGTGAATTATCCAGGCACATAAAAACCTTAAATGCTCAGGAATTTGTGCAGGTTTATAACCAGGCATTTGCAAACGGACAAAAGTTTGCCACTGATGGTTCAGTACAAACCCCGGCAAAAGCATTAAATCATACTAACTTTCCGTTATTGTTTGATGCTAACGACAATCCTATTTATAACACCAATTGGGAGAAAGAAACCTATAAACCTGCGTTTTCGCAAAGCCACCAGTTAAATGTACAAGGCGGTACCGATAAATCGCTTTACAGCTTATCGCTGGGGTATCTTAATCAAAAAGGTTTGGCGCCTACATCGGCCTTTAAACGTTACTCTATTAAGCTAACCATGGATAACGATGTTAAAGATTGGCTTAAAATAGGAGGTAGCGTTAATTTGGTTGCCAGCCGTCAGCGTATGGTAACAGATGGTAACGGCGGCCTTAACGTTCCGCGCGACGTGATTGAAGAAGTACCTATCTTACCAATAAAATACCCTAACGGTACCTGGGCAAACAACTATGATATTGACGGTTTAGAGGGAGCGCCTAACCCTATAAATGTGGCCAATAACCGCTATACTTTAAACAATACCACACAAATGTTAGGTAACATTTATGCTGTATTTAAAATTACTAAAGACCTGGAGTTCAAAACTGATTTTGGTTATGACCTGAATACTCAGAAAAATAACTTTTATTCGTCTTTAGCGCTTAAACACTTGTCTTATGACCAGGGTGGTGTTGCCAATATTAATGAGTATTCAAATTACTACTGGCAATCAGAAAACTACCTGACCTGGAACAAGCAGGTTAATGACAAACAGAGGTTTACAGCTTTATTGGGTTTTTCATTAAGCCGCAATGGTTTTGAACGTGTACGTGCAGAGACGCAAAACTTCATTGATGACGCATTTCAGTTCAATAACCTTAACGCCGGTTCGGTTAGGAGTGCTTCAGAATCTGATGCACAATCAAATCAGTTAAACTCTGTTTATGGCCGTATCAGTTATAATATTGATGAGAAATATTTATTTACTGCTACCGGCCGTTACGATGGTTCATCGCGCTTTGGTGCAAACCATAAATTTTCGTTTTTCCCATCATTGGGTGCCGCCTGGCGTGTATCGCAAGAAGATTTTCTGAAGGATAATAACACCATATCAAACTTAAAACTAAGAGCGAGTATAGGTGTAACCGGTAACCAGGAAATTGGTAACTACCGCTCGCTTGGCCAATACGGAACCAATAAAACGGTTTTAAACGGAGCTGCTGCAATTACCTTGTTGCCAAGCTATCTGGGTAACCCCGATTTGAAATGGGAACGTACCACCCAGGTTGACGGAGGTATCGAGTTAGGATTGTTTAAGGATAGAATAAACCTTGAATTAGACTATTATAACCGTACAACTAACGATTTGCTGTTGCAAACACCTATTCCATGGTCTGCCGGTTATACCACATCAAACGTATATGAAAACGTTGGTTCTGTCAGAAACAGTGGTGTTGAGTTAAGCCTGACCACGGTTAACGTTAAAAGCAAAGACTTTTTATGGACAACCACATTCCTGGCTACAGCCAATAAAAACAAAGTGCTGAAATTGAATGCCGGCAACGCTGATATTTTCCCGGGCCCTAATTTCCTGGGTCAAAATTATGTCCTCAGAGTTGGCGAGCCAATTGGCGCATTTTATGGTATGACACGTGTAGGTACTTATAGCACCAGCGCTGCCGACGTGGCCGAAGCGGCTAGCCATGGCTTAAAATCAGGCGACCGTAAATATATTTACAACGCCGACGGAAGTCCGCGATACAGCGTTCTGGGTCATGCCTATCCTAATTGGACCGGCACGTTCAGCAGTTCAATGCGATACAAAAATTGGGATTTCTCGTTTGATATCCGTTTTGTGGAAGGTGTTAATACTGCTGCCAACTTCAAACACTCAAGCGAAGACAGACAAACTATTTCTAACAGTTTGGCAACGGTGTTAAACGGCTGGACGCCGACCAATCAAAACACCTATATCTCGCAGGTGCGTAATTACAAATATGCACAAGACTCACACTTTGATAGCTGGTGGGTTGAGGATGGTTCTTTTATCCGTGGCCAAAACTTCATCCTGGGTTATAGCTTCCCAACCGAGAGTTTGAAAAAAGTAAGTATCAACCGCCTGCGTATTTATGCCAGCGTCCAAAACTTATTCCTGATAACCAAGTATACCGGTTATGACCCTGAGGTTGATACATTTAACTCAGGTTATGGATCTAACAGTGCGTTTTCACAAGGCTTAGACTTTTTCTCAGTACCTCGTCCGCGTGTATGGAACCTGGGCGTACAAGTTGGATTTTAAACTTAACGCTATGAGAACAGTGAAAAAAAATGCCGAAAAGTATTTGAACCACATTAAATGTATTAACATGAAGACCTTTAAAAATATATTAGTAGTTACATGCCTGCTGCTTGCTTGCTCATGTAAAAAGTTCCTGGAAGAAAAGCCGTCATCATTTTTGACACCGCAGTCAAATCTGTCCAGCGAAAAGGTAGCCCGTGCTTTGGCTAACGGAGCATATCAAAACCTGACCGGGTTGTTAACCGGGCAAAGTGGTTCGTATGGTGGCAACACCTGGAACCTGATGGAATTTATGACCGGAAAAGCCAATAGCGACCTGGGCCAAACCGGATTTGTAAGTTTTCAAACTTTAAATTACAGCTCAACATCATTTTATTTTGACACCTGGTGGCAGCAGATGTATTTAGGTGTTGGAGCAGCCAATCTTGCTATACAAAAAATACCTACCATTACTTCTGCCGATTTAAGTGATGCCGAGAAGACCAGTTTACTGGCAGAAGCTCACACCTTACGTGCCTTATACTATTTTTACCTGGTACGTATGTATGGAGCTGTGCCTGAAATAACAGTGCCGGCAACCGACCTGAATTTACAGATTGCCCGTACGCCTGCTAAAAAGATCTATGATGATATCATTATCCCTGATCTGTTACTGGCCGAAAAGTCAAATCTGCCCTGGAAAGATGCCACCGGTAAAGTAAGCATGGGTGCTGTTGAGGCGCTTTTGGCTGATGTTTACCTAACTTATGCCGGTGCAGCTATTAACGGAGGCGCCGCTGCTTATGCCGAATCGGCTAAGCGCTCATTAGCGGTAGTAACCAACGGGGGGTATTCTTTATTTCCAAACTATACCGACATGATTAATCCTGCTAATAAAAACAGCGGCGAGTTTATCTTCCAGGTGCAGTTTTCGGCAGCGGTACCGGCAACCAATCCGTTAACGTCTTTAACTATACCAAACTATTCAGGTATATCTAAATATTCAGACGAATATGGGTCGGTATATCCAACACCGCAGTTTATTGCTTCTTTCCCTGCAGGCGATAAAAGGGTTCAGGAAAAGCAATTTTTCTATACCAGTTATCCCAGCATAAAAGGCGGCAGTACGGTGACATTTAAAAATCACTACATCTATAAATGGTTTGATGTAAATGCGGTTACCTCAACAGCTAAGTCTGACCTTAACTATACCATTTACCGTTTAGCTGATGTGATGCTGATGTATGCAGAAGCTTCAAACCAAGCTGAAGGAGCGCCAAATGCAACTGCCATAAGTTATGTAAATGCTATCAGAGCCCGGGCCGGTTTGGCACCTATCGGGGCGCTTAGTAAAGATGCCTTTGAACAGGAAGTATGGTCTGAACGTTATTTTGAACTATGTTTTGAAAACAAAATGTGGTTTGATATGCTGCGTACCCGCAAAGTACGCAATGACGTAACAGGGGCATTCGATAATTTTGTAGGACACACAACAGTGTTTGGATCTACATTTACCGAAAAACAATTGTTGTTCCCGCTTCCTAAACAGGAAACCGATGTAAACCCTAAATTATTACCAAATAATCCAGGATTTTAACTGAGGGTGTAAAACCAAAGCGGCCGTCTTAGAAGTAAGACGGCCGCTTTGGTTTAGAGATTAGTGATTGGAGATTAGGAATTAGGTATGTTAGATTTCTTAACTAAACTAATCTCTAATCCCTAACCTCCCCATCATCACCAAATTATTACAAAAGAACCTTAGCCTGATAGGTAATAATCCTTAAATTAGTAACCTCACACACCAAACATTAAACCATATATTCCAAATAACCATGGAAAAGAGAAGAGAATTTATTAAACAAGTAGCTGTAACCGCCGGCGGTGTGGCTATAGGCAGCCAAACCTTCGGATTTACAAAAAGCAGTTATAAACGCATTATCGGTGCAAACGACCGTATACATGTGGCTATAGTAGGCTTAAATGGCCGTGGTGGCAGCATGTGCAGCACTTTTGCCAAACAGCCTAACTGTTTAGTGCCGGTTGTATGTGATGTGGATTCACGCACCATCCCCATTACCCAGAAAAAAGTAGCTAACGCCAGCAAAGGCGACGCCCCGAAAGGTGAAGGCGATGTACGCAAAGTGCTGCAGAATAAAGATGTCGACGCTATCTACATAGCCACTCCAGACCACTGGCATGCACCGTTAACTATTATGGGTTGCCAGGCAGGTAAACACGTATATGTTGAAAAACCACTGAGCCATAACCCTCACGAAGGTGAGCTGGCCGTAGAAGCGGCCCGCAAATACAATCGTATTGTGCAGATGGGCGCGCAGCGCCGCTCATCGCCACTGGCTATGCAGTGTGTGAAAGAACTGCATGATGGTATTATCGGTCGTGTTGGTTTTGCAAAAGCATGGTATACCAACAACCGTAAAGCCCTAACCCTGAAACCGGCCGCAGTACCTGATTGGCTGAACTATGAGTTATGGCAAGGTCCGGCTCCGCGCCAACCTTACCAGGACGGATTGATCCACTACAACTGGCATTGGAGATGGATTTACGGTACCGGCGAAGCCTTGAACAACGGTACACACGAAGTGGATCTGGCCCGTTGGGGTCTGGGCGTTGACCTGCCTACCCGCGTATCCTCAATGGGAGGCCGGTACCAGTATCAGGATGCCTGGGAAACACCCGATACCCAGATAGTAACATTAGAATATCCAAACCGCGTGATGCTGATGTGGGAAAACCGCAGCTCGAACGGTAAAAAGATAGAAGGTGCAGACAGAGGTGTGATCTTTTATGGCGATAATGGCAGCATCAGCACTGATGGTGAAGATTATCAGGTATTCGATCTGGGTGGCAAACTGGTCAAAGAAGTTAAAAAACAAGGTCCGGTAGAGGATGCTTCTATCCAGGGCCGTAATACCGCCAGCCCAAGCTTAGGTATGGATTCACAGCACGTGGCTAACTTTCTTGAAAGTATCCGTGACAACAAAAAACCAAACTGCGATGTAGAGTTGGGTTATAAGAGTGTGGTGGCGATGCAGTTGGGTAACATCTCATGGAGAGTGGGCCGCGATTTGCACCTGGATCCAAAGAATGCACACATCCTGAATGATGCTGAAGCACAAAAACTATGGACCCGCACCTACGAACCTGGATGGGCGCCTAAAGTTTAATTTTTTGAACTAAACCAATTATTTCACAGTATGAGAAAATATACTGCTTTTGGCAGCGCCTTGTTAGGCGCTGCCTTAATGCTTAATACAGGTATGGTTATGGCTGGCGGACCAGGAAAACCATCGCCTAAAAAAAGCATAGTTAAACATGCCGTGGTTGAACCTTCGCGCATGGCATGGTGGAACAAGGCTCGTTTTGGTATGTTTATTCACTGGGGGGTGTACAGCGTACCTGCCGGTGTTTATGATGGCAAGAAATTTCCGGGTTTGGGCGAGTGGCTTATGCACGACGCTAAAATTCCGGTAGATACCTATCAGGCCTACGCCAAGGATTTTAACCCAACCAAATATGATCCTGAAAAATGGGTGTTGATGGCTAAAGATGCCGGTGTGAAATACATTGTGATCACCACCAAGCACCACGATGGTTTCGCCATGTTCGACTCAAAAGCGAGCGATTGGAATATCGTTAAAAGAACCCCGTATGGCAAGGATGTGATCAAAATGTTGGCCGATGCCTGCCGCAAACATGGCATGAAGCTGGGTTTCTATTACTCGCAAGCGAATGACTGGAACAATGCGGGCGGCGCAGCCGCTGGCGGCCACTGGGACAAAAAACAGGATGGCAGCTTTGATGACTACCTGGATAAAGTAGCTATCCCGCAGATAAAAGAAATTCTGAACAACTACGGCGACGTAGCTGAATTATGGTGGGACGTACCTACCGATATGACCAAAGAGCGCGCGGCAAAGATCACTCCGCTATTGGCTGCCCATCCTGAAATTGTGACCAACAACCGTTTAGGTGGTGGTGTACAAGGCGATCTGGAAACGCCCGAGCAGTACATTCCTGCAACGGGTATCCCTGGCCGTAACTGGGAAACTTGTATGACGGTGAACGATACCTGGGGTTTCAAAACCTACGACGAGCATTGGAAATCAAGCCAAACCCTGATCCGCAATTTGGTAGATATCGCCTCAAAAGGTGGTAACTATCTACTTAATATCGGCCCTAAATCAACCGGCGAAGTTCCGGAGCCTATCATAGAGCGATTTAAAGATATAGGCGCCTGGATGAAGGTGAACAATGAAGCTATTTATGCTACCACCGCAAGCCCTTTCCGCAAATTGAGCTGGGGCAGATGCACCACCAAAGAAATGCCCGATGGTAATACAACACTTTACCTGAGCGTATTTGATTGGCCGGCTAATGGCCAACTTTTGATAGGCGGGCTGAAAAATACGGCCTTATCGGCTAAGTTATTGGCTAATAGTTCTGCCTTGAAATTCAAGAAAACTGCTGAGGGATTATCCATAAGTGTCCCTTCAGCTGCGCTGGATGCCAATGCAACTGTCATTAAATTGGTTATCAAAGGTAAACCTGATGTAGAAAATGTGATCCCGTCCGCCAATGCTGATGGTTCATTTGTTTTAAGCCCTGCCGACGCCGATTTAAAAGGCGGCGTGCAGTCAGAACATAATCCACCTAACTTGGGATACTGGACCAGCCCAAAAGCTAGTGCATCATGGCAGATCAAGATTACCAAACCGGGCACCTACACTATGGAAGCCCCGATTGCTGCTCTTGGTGAAGGTAATTCGTTCAAAATCACCGTTGGCGGTCAAACCGTAAAAGCAAGTGCTCAGGCTACCGGCAACGACGGTAAATATGTGGTGAATAATTTAGGTCAGATCAATATTGACAAAATTGGACCAACTACCATTACCGTAACCCCGATTGCCGAAAACTGGCAGCACATTAACTTACGTGCCATTAGCTTTAAATACAAAGGAAGTTCTGAAAATAGCGGAGGTTTCTCCATTAAACAACAATAAATGAAGAAAAATATATTTCTGATAGCATGTCTGTTATTTGCGGTAAGCTTTGCCAAAGCGGCCAAAGTTGATACAGTGGAGACGTACAGCGATGCAATGCATAAAAAAATAAAAGCAGTAGTAATTACCCCTGCCGATTACGCACAGGGCAAACAGTTTCCGGTAGTATACTTATTGCACGGCGCCGGGGGCAACTACAAACAATTTTACAGCCTGAATCATGCCATTGCAGATTGGGCCGATTACTATCACCTGATGATTGTTTGTGCCGATGGCGGTGTTACCAGCTGGTATTTTGATAGTCCGGTTGATCCGAATTTTAAATATGAGACTTATGTTTCAAAAGAGCTGGTATCATACATCGATAAAAATTACAAAACCATTAAAGACAAAACCGGTCGCGCCATATCAGGCCTGAGCATGGGCGGCCACGGTGCCTTTTACCTGGCGATAAGGCACCAGGATGTTTATGGCGCTGTGGGCAGCATGAGCGGTGGGGTAGATATTCGCCCGTTTCCAAATAACTGGGACATGGCTAAGCGCTTAGGTACTTATGCAGAAAATCCTGATAACTGGGAGAAGAACACCGTTACCAATATGCTGTACCTGATCAAGCCAAACTCATTAGCTATTACATTTGACTGTGGTACTGACGATTTCTTTTACAAGGTGAATTGCATATTGCACGACAAAATGGTTGAGCGTAATATCCCGCATGATTTTACGTCTCGTCCGGGTGCGCATACTTCCCAGTATTGGGCCAACTCGGTGCTGTATCATTTGATGTTTTTTAATACTTATTTTAAAAAGAACGCGCCCAAAGCATAAAGGCTACAAAAAACAAACACCCGCGCGTCATTGCGAGGAACGAAGCAATCTCTACGTAGGACAATCATTGTCCGGATTGATTAGCATGTGCAGAGATTGCTTCGTTCCTCGCAATGACGTGATGGGGAAAAGATTTATAAATAAAACAAACCAAAAAACAGATTCATGTCTTACCAACCATCTCCAACTCGTTATCAAAACATGCCATATAAGCGCAGCGGTAAAAGCGGTTTAAAGCTGCCGGCAGTGTCTTTGGGCCTTTGGCAAAACTTTGGTTATTATGACCAGCTTGAAAACTGCCGCAACATCCTGAAAGCTGCCTTTGATAACGGCGTAACACATTTTGATCTGGCAAACAACTATGGCCCGCCTCCGGGTACTGCCGAAGAGCAATTTGGCCAGATATTACATTCTGATTTCCGCGATCATCGCGATGAGCTGATCATCTCGTCAAAAGCCGGCTACACCATGTGGGACGGCCCTTACGGCGATTGGGGTACCAAAAAATACCTGGTTTCAAGTTTGGACCAAAGCTTGAAACGCATGAGACTGGATTACGTGGATATCTTCTACCACCACCGTCCTGATCCGGAAACGCCGCTTGAGGAAACTATGGCTGCGTTAGATCTGATTGTTCGTCAGGGTAAAGCTTTGTACGTAGGTATATCAAACTATCAGGCTGAGGATGCCAGAAAAGCCATCACCATGCTGAAACAAATGGGTACACCCATCATCATTCACCAACCAAAATATTCTATGTTTGAGCGTTGGGTTGAGGGTGGCTTATTAGATGTATTGGAAGAAGAGGGTGTAGGTTGTATACCATTCTCTCCGCTTGCACAAGGACTCCTTACCGACAAATACCTGCACGGTATCCCTGCCGATTCAAGAGCGCTGAAAGTAGGTGATTCACTTACCGAAAACAGCATCACACCTGAGCGCGTTGAGAAAGCCAGAAAGCTAAACGAGATAGCCAAACAGCGCGGTCAAAAATTGGCGCATATGGCTTTAGCCTGGATATTGAAAGATCCGCGCATTACATCAGTATTGATTGGTGCCAGCAAGGTTGAGCAAATGCTTGACTCATTGAAGTGCCTTGAAAATACCAAGTTCAGCGCTGAAGAACTGAAAATGATTGATGACATCCTGAAATAATATCAAGCTGTTATTATAAACCAAAAAGGCCCCGAGTCGGGGCCTTTGGTTTATAAACTGCCTTATTGTACCGTATATCTGTAAACTTTTCTTTCCAGTTGTCCTGCTGCATTAATGCCTTCTATTGTTACTCTGAAAGTACCTGTTTGGTCGCTGTTAAAGTAGGTAACCGAGGTATGTCCCACAGCACCGGTTAATATCGCCGGGTTCCAGTAAACCGTGCTTCGCAGGTCGGCCAGGTTAGGGCCGCTTTGGGGTGCATCGTATTTTGGTGAATAAAACACCCTGGTCAAATCATATCCCTTCGGCGAATAATCAACAGTACCATCACTTTTTGAATAGCGGAAGTTTCCGGTTTTGGTAAAAATGGCCATTACAGGTGGTGGCGGCGGCTTATATTGACCGGCGTACATACCCAGTAGTTTCATTTGCACGGCCGAGCTTTCATGAACCAGGTAAATTTTATTGATGTTGGTAACACTGTCCGTTAGCAGATCCTGATATTGTTCAGGGCTTACGCACATGCTGTCAATCAAAACCACATACCGTTCATTTTGATATTTGGGAATCCATAATGTGCCATAGGTTGTACTCACCACCTGATCAAAGCGTACGCGGCTATGATACATTTCTTCAAGGCATTCTCTTAATGAGCCGCAAGGCTGGCGCCTGTCCGGCCGGTAAACTTCGTCGGCCTGATTTTCTTTGATATTAGCCGTTCCTAAACTAGCTTTGGCTGCCCGTATTCTAACCTCCTTTAATTGCTGTACACGGCTTATCAGTCCGTGGCTGGCCAGATCCAGATCTTGTTTTAAGTCATTATCAATGGTAGCTTTTGTTTGTTGGGGGATGTCAGGGTTTACATCGCCCATATTGGGGTTGGCAATGATGTTGGCCATCTCATAATCATTCAGCTTGACAATAACGCGGCCCTTGCCTTTTGCATTTGCACCCTGAATGGTAAACTGCGCACCCTGAGTAAAGAGTATTCGCCTGAATTTAAACCGGCCATTTTGGTCGGCTATGGTATCGCGGAAAAAGCCGGTTTTATTATTCAATAGGGCAACTTTGCCATACGGAACAGGCTTTTTGTTATAGCCTAATAGAACGCCGCTGATTTCAGTACCCAGCTTTTCGGGCGTAAAATAAGGTTGGGGTGTATTGCCCGACAATATATTTTTCCATGCAAACCTGCGGTAGCCCTGGGTAAGCATCAATATATCCAGGTTTTGGCGGGTTTGGTCATCCGGATTGGTGAAATAATAGTTGGGTTTTTCAATATAGCCTTTGATGTCTGAACTCAATAGTAACTGCGAGAAGATAGAGTTTTCGTTAGCTTCGTCGGACGGTACAGCGGTCTCACTGATCACCGACACCGAAAAATTGCCACCTGTCGGATTTCCCGCAGCATCTTTTGCGTCGATGTTCAATTGAACTTTGCCGCGGCGCGCATACATTTTTTTATCGCTGCTGATGCTGACATCGATATTATCCTTGTTTTGAATAAAGACGATGCGTTCATTTAACGGCTGCGCATCGGCATTAAACAGCGTAAACTGCATAATACCCGACGGCACATCTTTTATAGGGAAATATAATAGGGCTGCTCCTTTATTTACCGGCACGCTGCTTGAAAAATAAACTTTGCCGTTTGATTGCCCCACCAGGCTCAAGCTACCGCCATTACGCGCACCTGCCGAGGCGCCAACTTTAACCAGCACCGAATCATTCCTTGAAGTTTGGAAAACGGATAGGGTATAACCGTTTGCTTGTACTTGAGGGAGATCAACTGTGTTCGAAGAGCCATCAGGGTAGCTTATTTTAGCGCTGTAGGTTTTGCCTGCTTCCGGCGTCAGGGTAAAATAGCCCATCCCCAAATGGCGGGTTTCGATTTTGGCCACTTCTGTGCCGGTGTTGTCTGTAATACTGCCGCTTATGTTGGCGCCTAAACTGTTGGGTGCGGTAGCCTTAAAGGCTACACGGCTTTTTAAACCTGCCACCAGATTGCCTCCTTCAGGAAAAAACTGCACGTCGGTTTGCGTAGATGCGGTTTTTATAGGGAAATTTTTGGCAACTGTTTCGGCGGTTTTGATATTGATTTTGGTGGTTAGGTAGGTCCCGGCAAGCTCGTTGGGTTTATTGTTTGGGAGATTGACGGTCAACTCGCCGGCTGTATTGGTTTTACCACCTCCGGATGAAATCACGTCCCAGCTTTTTCTGAGCAGGTAGCTCACTTGTTTGTCGGCATGGGGCTGCCCGTTTTGGTCGGTATATTTCAGGAGGGCTTTGATCTTTGTTTTGTTGCCGTCCTTAGTATACATATAGTCAATTTTAGCGAATACCGTATTGGCTATAGAGTTGCCGACGCTGAAAGTGCGGTCATAAAAATATTCGGGACCTGCGTTGCGCATCCATTGGGTATAGGCTCTGATGCGATAGTTCCCTTCGTGAATCAGGTCATCGTCCAAAATGAAATTACCCACGGCCATACCTGTGGTAATGGGCAGTTTAAGCTGCTTGGTGAGCGAGTCGCCTTCATTAATCAGTTCGACATACAATGCGCCGCTAATGGCCGAGAGCTGGTGCTTTGCGCCGGTAGTTACGTAAGCCTTGAACCAAATGGTATCACCTACTAAATAGTAAGGCTTATCGGTTTGCAGATACACCTTTTCCTGAGGGTTGGCGTCTGCCCATTTTTGCAGGGCGGCAACTATCCGGTCAATCGGATCGTCGGCCTTATTAAAGCCGTAGGTTACCGTTAACAGGCAAGCCAGCAACAGTGTAGCTGATAATGAGACTTTGTTTTTCATGGTTATAGAAGTAGGGGACTAAACAGGTAACATTAATAATGCCTAATTAAAAAACAATGTAGTTAAAACGTTTTGTAAATCATTGAAAACATGGGGGATAGGCTTTCTTAAATTTTGGCATAACTAATGTAAAAAACTTATTACGTTGCTTGCAATAGTGATTATTGAAAAATGACTTATAAGTCATTTTTTTTAAAAGCGTATTATTTAAAATTTCGGCCCTTATAAAAAGGTTCATTTTGCCATTGTTTACGCTTAATGTCAATAGGAGGGGCGGCCGGATCTTCTTTATGATTGGATAATGTAATGACCGGCACGTTTTCGTCATGATGTTTGGTGATAGCGCTTAATAGCTTATTGAGGTTATGGCAGCGCTTAACAATAACGTGTATCACCTGGCCCTCAATCTGCACCTTACCCTCAACCATCAGCAGGCGGGCCTGCAGTATTTCTCTGCGAAAAGTGGCAAAAGCTTTTTCCCAGACTACCAGGTTCGAGAAACCGGTTTCATCCTCAATGGTAATAAAGACAATGCCTTTTGCGGTACCGGGGCGCTGGCGCACGGTAATGAGGCCGGCAACTTTTACCGGGTCGCCATCTTTAAGTTTGGGGAGATCGCCGTTAGGTGTTACACGCAGCAGATCCAACTCACGGCGCACAAAACTTACCGGGTGTGCTTTGAGCGACAGACCGGTAACCGCATAATCCTGCACCACATGCTCGGCCGGCGACATAAATGGCAAGCTGATCTGCCCCTCCGCTGCACTCTCAGATTGCTGACCGGCAAACAAGCCGATAGGCTTGTCGCTCAAGGCCGGTACTTCCCAAAGCGCCTGCCGGCGGTCGAGATTCATGGAGCGGAAAGCATCGGCGTCGGTCAATCGTTCAATGGCAAACTGCGGCACCCCAGCATCGCTGAGCTGGTGGATACCGGTATAGCCCTCACCGCGTGCTTTAATCAACTTTTCCATATCATCCTCATTTAAACCTTTTACCTGCCTGAAACCTAAACGTAAGGCGCGGTATTTACCGTCTTTTTCCTCAAGCGTATTATCCCACATTGAAAGGTTGACATCTACCGGCCGAACCACTACACCATGTTTCTCAGCATCGATCACAATCTGGGCCGGTTGGTAAAAACCCATAGGCTGGCTATTGAGTAACGATGCCGCAAAAACGTCCGGAAAAAAACATTTGATCCATGAGGAAATATAAACCAGGTGCGCAAAGCTGGTGGCATGACTTTCAGGAAAACCATAGCTGCCAAAACCCTCGAGTTGTTTAAAGATGCGTTCGGCATACTCAAGCTCGTATTTCTTAGCAAGCATGCCATTAATCAGCTTCTCTCTGAATTTTTTTACCTCGCCAATTTTAGCTTTAAAAGATGCCATGCTGCGACGCAGTTGATCGGCCTCAGCTTCTGTAAAACCGCCTGCAACCATGGCTATTTCCATAGCTTGTTCCTGGAATAACGGGACGCCTTTTGTTCGGGTTAAAACAGGGCGTAATTCTTCATTGGGATATATCTCCGGGTCAATGCCATCGCGTCTCCTTAAATACGGGTGTACCATATCTCCCTGAATAGGTCCCGGGCGAACTATGGCTACCTCTATCACCAGATCATAAAATTCACGGGGTTTTAGTCTTGGCAGCATAGACATTTGCGCACGACTTTCAATTTGAAATACGCCCAGCGTATCGGCCCTGCAAATCATTTGATACACTTTTCTGCTTTTGGGCGGTACGTTTGCCAGGGTGAAGCTTTTGCCGTAATGCAGTTTGATCAGATCAAAGGCTTTACGAATACAGGTAAGCATACCCAAGGCCAATACATCAACTTTTAAGATGCCAAGATCTTCCAAATCATCCTTGTTCCACTCTAGCTGGGTGCGGTCTTCCATGCGGGCATTCATCACCGGGCAGATGTCTGAAAGCTTGCACTGCGTAATGACGAAACCACCGCTATGTTGACCTAATTGGCGAGGGAACCCCATGAGCAGTTGTGTAAGTTCCAGTACTTTGCTTAAATGCGGATCGTCAGGGTTTAAGCCTTGCGAGATGATGCGCTCGCGGTCCAAGCCCTCTTCCGAAAAACTCCAGATAGCGCCGCCCAGGCGTTTTATGGTATCTTCTGATAAGCCCATAGCTTTCCCTACATCACGAATAGCGCCTTTGTGCCTTAATTCAGTTACAGTAGCTACAATAGCGGCATGTTCACGCCCATAAGTATGGTATATCCATTGCATGATTTCCTCGCGGCGCTCATGCTCAAAATCTACGTCCACATCGGGCCATTCATTTCTTGCATCAGACATGAATCTTGAAAAAAGCAAGCGGGAGTCTTCCGGATTAACCGGTGTTATCCCTAAGCAAAAGCAAACGGTACAATTAGCCGCCGACCCGCGACCCTGGTGTAGAATATTTAATTCTTTAGCCTTATTTACATATTCGTAAATCCGCAGAAAATAGGGCGCGAGCTTGCGTCTTTTAAAAAAATCTAACTCAAACTGTATTTGATTGCGTAGTTTTTCTGTAAGCCCATTGCGAAACATGGTTTGGGCTCCTACCCAGGTATGCTCGGCCAAATGCTCATCGGCTGTGCGGCCGTCGGGGCTTTTCCATTCAGGCTCGAGGTATTTCAGGGTATCTAACGAAAAAGTGCAGGCTTCGGCAATATCTATAGTACGATCAATGGCCTGTGGATAATGAAGGAACAATCGCTCCAGCTCATCTATCGATTTTAAATAACGCTCAGCATTGGCATGCAATTTATAACCTGCCGTGGTGATGGTACATTTTTCGCGAACACAGGTTTGTACATCTTGCAGCTCCCGCCGTTGGGGCGAGTGGTAATGCACATCGTTAGTAGCTACCATAGGCACGCCCAACTTTGAAATGCGATAAAAGCGTTTATCGTCACTGCCCAGGTAGGAGCGGGTGGCGCTTACATATAGTTTGTCGCCAAACCGGGCTTGATATTCTTTCAGGCAATCTTTGAAATGATCGTCAAAATCAAAGCGCTCATTGAGTTGGTTTGGTGCTATCGCGATGAAGATAATGCCTTCTTTATGCTCGTAGACATCTTGTTTATACAATTTGCATTTGCCTTTTTCTGTACGCAGATTGCCTTTGGTTAATAAAGCACACATACGGCCCCAGGCTTCAATATTGGTGGGGTAGGCCAGTAGTCCGGTGCCGTCTACCAGTTCTAGCCGGCATGCGGGGATGATGTGGAAAGCCTCATACTTTTTAATTTTTACCAGATCTGTTTCATCTCTTATAAGTTCTTTAATACGCATATGCCCGCGCACTACGCCGGCTACACTATTGCAATCAGTTATGGCAATTTTGGTATACCCTAACTCAATGGCGCGTTCCACCAGCTCTGACGGATGCGAGCCGCCCAGCATGAAAGTAAAATTGGTAGTAACCTGTAACTCTGCGTATTTCATAATCCACTAAGCAAAAAAACCATGTATGTACCATTCAGGAGTGCTTTCTGCCCCGTGATGCCCTGATCTGAACAGCCAGTAACGCTGCCCTTTTTCATCCTCAACTACGTAATAATCACGATGCGGGCCCTCATTCAACCACCACTCAGGCTCAATACGTTCGGCATCGTCGGCTTTTTTAATGTTATGGCGCTCGCCTTTGTAAATGAACCACATAGGTGGGTTATCTGGCGTTAAGTAAGCGGCCTCAATACGCTCAGGGCGCGGCAATAACAGCGATGGCCTCGGCCTGTCCATGCGCCAGGTGGTAGTGGCTCTGTCTTTGAGCGACATGGCCGGTTTGATAGAATGCTCGGGCCAATAACGCTCTTGCGGCAGGTAACGATGGATATTGCCCGCGCCGATCTTGTTAGCCAGCCGGTCGAGCAATTCGGCCAGGCTGTTATCGTCTAAGCTGCAGCTATCGGTGGCCCAGAGTATTTCCTGCTCGGGGTCGGTATTCTCAACTTTGGGGGCTTCGAGTGTAAAAAGTTCGATGCCCAGTTTAGGCTCGATGGTGGCAATCTTTAGCTCAAATAATTTAAACAGATGTTCGACGTAGTAGGAGGGCTGATTTGTGCCGATGCTTCTTTTAATCACCTCGCCATCTACCCGATAACAACTTAAGATAGCCGTACGAAGCCCTTTTCCTTCACCTTCCAGTCGCTTACAAAGCCTTTCCAGTAAAGTTTTTATGGCGATCTCAATTCCGGTGGCGGTGCGAATGGGTTCCAGGGAAGGCAGGCGCTCGGCATATGGTTCGATGGGTTGTAATAATTGCAGTGGCTCGTCTTCATTGCCCAACGCCTGATCCAGCCGGGTTAAAAATTCCTGACCAAAACGTCGCCTCAAAACAGATCGTCCCAAACCCATAAAACTTTTGATCTGGTAAAAACCCAGCTTTTGCAGGCGATCCTGTATGACAGGATCTAGGCGCAAAGCAGCAGGGGGCAGGGACAGTAAAGCATTTAATTGCCCACCTGGCTCAATAATGGGTTTAACCTTGGCAAACCGGGCCACGCCCCAGGCGGCGCCGACGGTATCGGCCATGGCTCCTCTGACGTCATAGCCCTTGCTGCACAGGCAGGTGACGATGGCTTTCAAATACTCCCGCTCGCCGCCCCATAGGTGTGCGCAGCCGGTAATGTCCAGCAGCAAACCGTTTGGCATATCAATGGCTATCATGGGCGTGTAGCGTATGCACCATTCGCCCAGGGCTTTGAGCAGTTTATAATCCTGGCCGGGGATGTCGTCAATAACCTCCAGATCGGGGATGATGGCTTTGGCGTCGGCGGCGGCCATGCCCGGGGTAATGCCCTGCTGCTCGGCCGGTAAATTAGCAGCCGTAATGGTATTACACCCGCGAATAGGCGTTACCAAAATAAAAGGCACATTTTTTAACTCCTCCCGGCGCAGGGTAAACCAGTCGGTAGTTAGGTGACGGAACCATAAGGAGATAAAGCGCCTGTTCATGTTTAAATCTAATTTTCCACTGCGTCATTGCGAGGAGGAACGACGAAGCAATCTCTGCGCGATAGTTACACCTTGCTCTTTGATTAGCATGTGTAGAGATTATTGATTTTATAATTTGTTTTTATAAGGTATCAATGAGCTCCCTACGGTCGGTTGTCTTCGTTCCTCGCAATGGCGTGTAGTATTATTTACTCAATAAGGCTGTCATGCTTCCTGAATGTTTGGGATCGAAGCATGAACGCAAGGCCAATTGTCGCTTTGCTATTCCCCACGCTCACCCTTCGACGGGCTCAGGGTGACAACCCTTTTTTTACTTTGTCATCTCGAACAGAGTGAGAGATCTATACACGTGCTAAGCGTGGTTTGAATATCCGTGTATAGATTTCTCGCTATTGCTCGAAATGACAGGGAGTATTATTATTATTTCAGTATTCGTCAACCTGTCGCGTAGAGATTGCTTCGTTCCTCGCAATGACGTGGTAGGGGCGTCCTCTACGCAATTTGTATATATGCCCGTTGTTCTTCTTCAACCGCAACAACCGGTACAAACCTGCCCCCGGCCCATTCCAGTTGCCAGGTGCCGGGATTGCCGTTGCGTACCCGCAGCAAATCAACCTGCCAGCGCGGGAAGCTTACACCGGGCAGCCCGGGCTCAGCCTCGCTGGGGAGCGGGCTCACCTGCCAGCGCGCTACGCAGATAGTACTGCTCAGCTTTTTCAGATCGGTACGCAGCAAAAAGCCGGTTACCTTACTATCCTCAACCGCCAGTTGCAGGCGCCTTGATTGGGCGAAGCTGACCTCGCGCACTTCGCCGATTACTGCTGCCAGGCCCGGGCATTTCAGTGCTTCTTCCATGGCCCAGAGCACGTCGCGGTCGCGTTGTACATCGATGAAGATGATACGGTCGGGTGTGACATTAAAAGCCTTCAGTGCCGGTGGGAAAAGCCTGCGTGATGTACTGATCCATATGCAGGCGCCGCCTTGCTTCATCAGCGTGGATAGCAACCCACCGATTAAGCCGCCGGTAGCTGCTGTATGCTCTGGCGTTGGGCAAAGCATTTCATGTATAGACCCGGTAGGGAAAACACCATTCGGAAAAGCAGCCTCCAGCGGACCCAGTCCGATGCCTTTAACCTGGCCGGCCGGGGGCGGGGTAAAGCCCTGCCATAGCAAAATATCATTTTGCAGCTTGCTGATGATGTCTTTTTTACTACTTTCCATATCTATCAATTAGCCCCCTCTAAATCTCCCCGGTAGGGGAGACTTGGACTATAAGCTTAAGTCCTCCCTACGGGGGAGGATTTAGGTAGGGCTTCCATCATTTTAATTAATCTCCGGACACGGAAACGTCGGCACAAACAAACCCATGTAAGCCTGCAAATGCACAATCATGTGCCGCGCAATGGCGCTGCCAATGTTATTGATCTCCTCCTGCTCAAGCGGACTTTGATAATGAGGATCCCAGCTATCAGGCCGTCCGTCAAAATAGCGCATGTAGTAAGTGTCATCCTCAGTACTTATATTGTTGTCAAACCACTTACCCTGCTCCAAACGCAAGGTGAGCGTAACAAACTCACGGCCGTTATGATACTCGACGATAAACTGCGGCACAAACGGCAGCTCCCACTGTTCGGCCGGGATCTCGTCAACCTGCAGTCTAACTATGCCCCGGTTTAATTTTACATCTATATAAAACTCTTCCATAACAAATACATTACAAACATAATGCTAAAAATATTAGTATTTTAA
>Ga0157371_10000164_pt1 | contig 96408 bp, 87 predicted proteins | sample C45metaG_FD_113462 | JGI IMG/M metagenome (GOLD analysis project Ga0157371, IMG submission 113462) | Corn rhizosphere microbial communities from Kellogg Biological Station, Michigan, USA - C4-5 metaG | ecosystem: Host-associated > Plants > Roots > Rhizosphere > Soil | place: USA: Michigan...
CCCATTGCGGGTAGATGGCCCAAAGTGGTATATGCGCAAAAACTACAACAGGTGTACTGGCCGAAAGTGGTTTTAAATCATTCTCCAACCATTTTAATTGCTCCGGACCGATGTACCCCAAGCCACCGTCCACATGGTTGGTCACGTTTACCAAACCAACAAAGTGCACACCGTTGTAATCATAGCTGTACCAACCATCGCCCAGGGTTCCTTTACCATAGCGCTCCAGGTAAAGCTTGCCATTATCGGTCATGTCGTGCTCGCCGGGGACGTAGCATATTTTTTCGGTTTTAACAGCTTTGAGGGCTTCGGCTAAGGTGTCAAAATCCTCGGCTTGTGCCAGGTGCGACAAGTCGCCGGTATGTAGTACAAATGAGGGTGCCGAAGGCATGTTATTGATCTTGGCAATGGTGGCGTTAAGAGTGCCTAACACATCGGCATTAGCCGGTTTATTAAACCCAATGTGGCTGTCGCTAATCTGTACGAAGCTAAAATCAGACTTGGGCATAACCAGCCCCTCTTTCAGCTTGCCCGTATGGCGGTCAATCATACTGCTCATGCCGTACGATTTCAAAATGCCGCCCGACATCATCCATAAAACGCCGGTACCTGCCCAGGCCATACATTCTAAAAATCCGCGGCGATCAATGCCGTCATTGTCGCTCAATTCGTCATGACTGTGGTCATGACCGTGGTGAAAGTGCTTTCCCATAATGTTTGTTTTAAGATTATGGTTCAAAGCAACACAACACCCGGCGGGTGCTAAATTATTTTACACGATGCAGCTGATTTTCTTGACGAACAGGATTTTAGGATAGGTCTGAATTACTTAAAGCGCCTCAAATAAATGGGATTGATAATATCGCCATAAGGCAAATCGTTGGCCCGCGCAAGGCTGAACCATGGCGAACTGTCTTTTACGATCTGAATATTCTGCGCAGGCATAAAGCTTTGCGCCAACAGGAATTGTTTGTTATGATGCGCGTCTTCAATTACATCCATCACTATGAAACAATGTCCCGGTGCACCACCGTGGATAAATACGTCGCCGGTTTGCAGCGTTTTAAAATCTCTTACAGGTTCCAGTTCTTTTTCGAGCGATATGGTACTGGCAAAGCTAAATACCAGATTCATGTAGTTCATGAAAGTTTTGTAGCCATAATCTTTGCCCGTTTGCTTTACCCACTGGCCGTTTTTGTAGCGATAGCCGGTGGCATAGTGCAGGTAATCGCATTTAAAGCCACTTACAAAATTGAAACTGATAGCATCATATTTTTTCTGCTGATACAGGTACTCGCCGCGCAGGCGCATTACCGCGTCGGCGCATTGTTGCAGGTCGTGTTTGCCGACGCTTATATCCACAACAGCTGCGGTGTAAGCGTCTGTGCGGGCTATGTCGCCATTAAAAAGGCGCGTATGGGTCCCTGTGGGTTTTAAAGATAAGTTTTGCAGCCATGCGCCAAAGCTGCCCGCAACAACCGCTTGCCGGGTATACCCTGATGGTATTTTAAAGCGGGTCGACACATTATCGGCACCAGTAAAACTGCAACAAATAATGAGCGTAAGGGCGGTGAATAAGTTTTTCATGTTTAGGCTGGCTGTTTTAATTAAGTAATTCAGGGCGATATTCAAAGTGCATGGTATCGTAATGGTACCATTTGCCTCCCCAAATAAAGCCGTGTTTCTCAAATATATTAATTATAATTTGAGGGATTCTGTTCTGATAATCTATCTGTGCGTCCTCATTTTTGCATTTGCAGGCCCATTGCCAGTAGTCGGAGTATTTGATGTTGATATCCAGCGTCATACCAAAGCTATGGAGGCTTAGGCGGTGCGTGCCTGCAATATTGCGCCAGTTAAAAGTACCGCCAATATCAGTCAGGTACTTTTTTAGCTCGGGGTGTTTATCCAGCTCGGCCGATACTTTTTGAAGTTGCCGGTCGACGCCGTTGATATGTGTTACTCTAAGTTGCTCACCTATAGTTTTTGGGCACCAGTTTATCGTCACCAGATTGCTTTCTACTTCGGCTTTTGTCTTGCCATATATCTTTTTAAAAAACGCTTCATTGCGGATGCGGCCGGGATCAAAGTTTTTTTCGGGCGATTTGGTTTGTATACCCAATGGATAGGTCTGCCTGAACATGTCTTCTAAATCCGGGTTGTCCAGTAGTTGCTGATAACTTTTGTTGGCGATGCCATCATCCCATAACAATTTGCTGCCATCCTTAAAGATTAGGTGATTATCAGCGTAGGCTGAAATAAAATCAGGATAGCAGGCTATCAGTTTCTTTGCAGCCTGTGGGATGGCCTCAGTTTTTTGTGCCGATAGGTCATCGCAACGCAAAAAAATAAACAACAATAAGAGCCCGAAAGTGATGGTATATCGCATCTTTAAAGATACCCATAATACTTTTTGAAAAAAGTATTCGCGGCAGCGTCGGGTGATATACTACCGGCACTGTTTAAATATTTGATTTTTTTCGATGGAATGTAATTTTCTAACTATCAGATAATAGCGCGATTATTTATATTAGTAGTCTAATTACTATTGATTATCCCCTAATGCAAAGAGCCTTACAACGCGTAATTGTTGTAGCACTTTTGGTGCTTTTTGCCGGCGTTGGTAAGGCCCGGAGCTTAGGTGCCGATGGTAATACGCCATTAGTTGGCGGAAAAAATGATGTTTACGGTTCTGCTTGGGTTTTTGTATCCGCAGTACCTACTATTACAGCCGGTACGGCAACCGGTACTATTTATGCCTGTTTAGGCATGGCTTCGGTCGATCCTTATATTCAGGAATTTGGATACTCGGGAAGTTCATTATCAGGGCCGCTTACTATAACAGCGCCGGCTGGTTTTGAGGTGTCTTTTGATAAGTCGACCGGATATCAGGCATCCATAAGTATTGCCCCTGCAGGGGGAAGTGTTTCGGGAACTGTTTATGTAAGAGCGGCAGCTTCCACGTCAACAGGGCAGATTTTTGCGAATGTTACTTTAAGTTCGCCGGGTGCAACTGCGCAAACGGTTCCGGTATCGCTCATAGTATTTGGAGAGCCGGTAGTCAGACAATTACCTGACCAACCCTACGCTGCCGGTTCTACCGTATCGCAAATCAATTTTACGGGATCCGGCAATTATAAGTGGACAAATGATAATCCTTCAATTGGATTGCCGGCTAGTGGCACGGGTACCAGTATTTTACCCTTTACAACTATCAATGCCACTGCAATTGAGCAGGACGCCAACATAACGGTTACTCCACTAAGTCCGGGCGGCTGCGAAGGTACACCCATGCATTTCGCAATCAAAGTAGCTGCGGGAGGCTCCGTGGCGCCAAGCGTCAAAATGACTTCGGTGAGCGGTAATATTGTAGCTTGCATGGGCACGCCATCAGTAAGTCCTAATATTGAGCAGTTTACCATATCGGGCAGTAATTTAACTGCCGATATCATTCTCAAAACATCGACACCCAACATCGAAATATCGACAAACCCGGCAAGCGGCTACGTAAATACCATCGACATAGCGCAAATAAACGGTGCTGTTGCCGGAAACATCATTTACGTTCGTGCGTCGGGCTCTGCGCTGGCAGGGGCGTTGTCTGCCACAGTAACCGTTGCATCTGGTACCTTTAACAGTGCTGTGCCAGTAAGCGGCATCGTAAATCTTCCGGGAAGTTTAAACCTGGTTCCTAATCAAACCTTCGCCGCAGGCATAACCACGCCGATAACCTTCAGCGGCACAGCCACAGCCGTTACCTGGATAAATGATAATCCGGCTATCGGTTTAAGCCAGGGCGGTACGGGTAATATCCCGGCATTTATAGCTACAAACAACGGTACAATTCCCCTGGTGGCCAATATTACCGCTATGCCAGCCAATGCAAACGGCTGCAATGGCAGTCCCGTAACTTTTACCATCACGGTAGCGCCTGCGGGGGCGGCGGGCACTATCAAGGCATCGGGCAATGTCGCGCAGCTAAATACGGCTTATGGCACGCCTTCAACATCAGGCTTATTTGCAGTTTCAGGCGATAATTTGAAAGCCGGGTTAACCGTAACCGCGCCAGCAGGTTTTGAAGTAAGTACTGATAATACCACTTTTGGTAAAACCGTGACAGTCGGATCAGCGGGTACGGTTCCGTCAACTGCTATATATATCAGGTTAGCTAAAACTACTGCTGTGGGCACTTACTCGGGTACTGTGGTAGTTAGCAGTACGGGCGCTATTAGTGGTACTGTAGTGCTCAACATTAACAACCGTGTATCCCGGGCCCCACTAACCATAATTGCCGATAATAAAAGCAAGATAACCGGTAATCAAAACCCGCCGCTTACGGTAACTTACAAAGGTTTTGTGAATGGTGATACTTTATCTGTATTCAATACGCAACCGGTAGTGAGCACCACTGCGACAATCAATTCGCCGCCGGGTATGTATCCTATAAATGTAAATGGGGCGGCTGCTGCCAATTATCGCATTACCTATGTGGCCGGTACCCTAACGGTTAACGCACAACCCTTAAGTATTGCCATGAGTAATGCATTTACCCCCAACGGCGACGGTGTTAACGACATCTGGATCATTAAAAACATAGAAGGATTTCCCAATAGCGTGATAAGGGTGTTTAGCCGGTTTGGCGCCGCGATATTTTACTCGGTAGGTTACACTGTCCCCTGGGATGGAAAACGCAACGGCGCAGACCTGCCGGTGGGAACCTACTATTATATTATCGACCTGAAAAATGGAGATAAACCAACTGCTGGCTGGGTAGCTATTGTTCGGTAAAAAAATCCGTTTATTGCTGTTATGTGCTAAACAAACAGTAATAAACGGAGTTTGGCGGATGCTTTTTTCGCAATTACCGTATCTGGGCGCTTGGGCGTACACCGGTGCCTTTTACACCGGTCAGGTCGTCGCCCAGGTCTTCGCGGGCCTTTTGGGCCAGTGCCTGTATTTTGGCCACCATCTCCGGATAGTTTTCCTGCACGTCGTAACGTTCGCCCGGATCATGAGCCAGGTCAAACAGTGCCAGGGGCACATCTATCATCGCGGTTTTACCGGCCATGTCACCCTTACCCGGCATGGTATTGGTGAGCGACTTATGTGGTAACACCAGTTTCCAGTTTTTGTAACGTACGGCTTGTAAATCGTCGCGGTTATAGTAATAGTAGAACACTTCGCGCGGTGGTACCTGCGTTTTGTTCTCCAACAGCGGTAAAAAGTTAATACCGTCAATCTTTTTGCGGGGCAGTTGCGAGCCTGTAGCTGCGGCAATGGTTGGCAGTAAGTCTATACTCACCATGAGCTTGCTGTTTACTGAACCGGCTTCTATTTTGCCCGGCCAGCGCATGTAACACGGCACACGTGTGCCACCGTCATAGGTGGTCATCTTACCCTCTCGGAAACCACCCGGCGAGCCCGCATTGCTGCCAAACGTCAGCCACGGGCCGTTATCGCTGGTTACAATCAGCAAGGTGTTGTTGGCCAGTTTTTCTTTATCCAGCGTCTCCATGATCTGGCCAAGCGACCAGTCCAATTCCATGATCACGTCGCCAAAAATGCCCATATCGCCGCTCTTGCCTTTAAATTTGGATGATACGGCCAGCGGCACGTGCGGCAGGGGGTGAGCCAGGTACAGAAAGAAGGGTTTTGATTTGTTTTGTTTGATAAATGCCGTTGCTTTGTCGGTCATCATGGTGGTAAGCTGTGAGGCCTGCTCCATGGTAGAGATCGAATCGACTATTTTATCGCCCTCAATCAACGGCAGGAAAGGATGGCCCGGACCCATGTTTTTCGGGTTTACTACCCGGTGGCCAGTAGAGCCCATCGGCGACATGTCGTGCGAATAAGGGAGACCGAAATAGCTGTCAAAACCATAGTGTAGCGGCCAGTAAGGCGGTTTGCCGCCCAAATGCCATTTGCCCAGCATACCGGTGGTATAGCCGTTATCTTTCAGGATCGAGGCGATGGTTTGCTCGTCAGGGTTAAGCGCCATCTTAGCATTAGGCGCCAACGCTCCTGACATGCCGACTCTTTTGGGATAACAGCCCGTAAGTATTCCTGCCCGCGAAGCGGTACAAATAGGTTCGGCAACGTTATAGTGGGTAAAGCGCATGCCTTGTTTAGCCAGCAGATTAAAGTGAGGAGTAGCAATGCCGGTCATGCCATAAGGCTCGGTATCGCCGTAGCCCATGTCATCCATCACAATCAGGATTACGTTAGGCTTGTCTTTACGCTGCGCTCGGGCTATACCGATCGTCGCGAAAAGGCAGATCAATATCAATAGTTTTCTCATAATCAGGTTAATTTGGATATCAAACCTAATTATTTGAGGGCCGGCATACAATATCTGTTAAGTATGTTTTTTGTTACGTTGGATGAAGACTGCAGCTTGTCATAATAAAGATTTGTCATCCTTCGCCATCGCGCAGGATGACAAGTTGCTATTGCATTGCCTGAATCTATATTAATCCATATTTTATATAGTTTTTAACTATCTCATATAGAACTAAATGATTGTGATTTGTTTTTTATATCACATAACTTTACTTCAAGATGCTCCTGCTGTGCGCAGGCAAAGCGTTTAACCAACAAACTTATAGCTATGGAAAAAGAATCAAATGACATCAGTAAATGCCCGTTTCATAACGGCAGTATGAAACATAATACCGGCGGTGGCGGCACACGCAACCACAACTGGTGGCCCAATCAGTTAAAGTTAAGTATCCTGCGTCAAAACGCTAACCTTTCAGACCCGATGGACAAGGGTTTTAATTATGCCGATGAATTTAAAAAGCTTGATCTGGGAGCCGTAAAAAGAGATTTGCATGCGCTCATGACCGACTCGCAAGACTGGTGGCCGGCAGATTTTGGTCATTACGGTGGTTTGTTTGTACGCATGGCCTGGCACAGCGCCGGTACTTATCGCGTGCATGACGGCCGCGGCGGCGGCGGCGGCGCAGGGTTACAGCGTTTTGCTCCGCTAAACAGCTGGCCCGATAATGTGAGTTTGGATAAGGCCCGCCGTTTACTGTGGCCCATCAAACAAAAATATGGCCGTAAAATTTCATGGGCTGATTTGATGATCCTAGCGGGTAACATCGCTTTGGAGTCGATGGGCTTCAAGACCTTTGGTTTTGGTGGCGGACGTGTGGACGCCTGGGAAGCCGACGAATCTGTTTACTGGGGAGCAGAAACCACCTGGTTAGGTGGCGATCTGCGTTATGCAGATGGTTCGCCGGGTGTGGTTGAAGGTCACGGTGTTTTGGTATCTGACGATGATGCCGATGGCGATATCCACACCAAAAACCTGGAAAAACCTTTGGCTGCTGTACAGATGGGCCTGATTTACGTAAACCCTGAAGGCCCGGATGGCAACCCCGACCCGATAATGGCTGCCAAAGATATACGCGACACCTTTGGCCGCATGGCCATGAACGACGAAGAAACGGTTGCGCTGATAGCAGGCGGTCACAGCTTCGGCAAAACCCACGGCGCAGCTACGGCCGACCATGTGGGCAAGGAGCCCGAGGGAGTAGATGTTGATGCGCAGGGCCTTGGCTGGAGCAACAAATACGGCTCAGGCAAGGGCGCCGATACCATTACCAGCGGCCTGGAAGTGATCTGGACAACAACCCCAACGCAATGGAGCAATAACTTTTTTGAGAACTTGTTTGGTTTTGAGTGGGAGCTGACCAAAAGCCCGGGTGGTGCACATCAATGGATAGCCAAAGATGCTACCGAAATTATACCTGATGCTTTTGACAGCGCCAAAAAACATAAACCACGTATGTTAACTACCGACCTCGCTTTAAGGTTCGACCCGGCATATGAAAAAATTTCGCGCAACTTCCTGAACAACCCTGATGCCTTTGCTGATGCCTTTGCCCGCGCCTGGTACAAACTAACCCACCGCGACATGGGCCCGCGTGCCCGTTACCTGGGCGCCGATGTTCCGGCCGAGGAGCTGCTTTGGCAGGATCCGATTCCCGCGCTTGATCACCCGGTGATCAATGACGCCGACGCCGAAAGTCTGAAATCAAAAATCCTGGCTTCTGGACTGACCGTTTCTGAGCTGGTATCAACCGCCTGGGCATCTGCCTCAACTTTCCGCGGATCAGACAAGCGCGGTGGTGCCAATGGTGCGCGTATCCGCCTGGCCCCGCAACGTTATTGGCAGGTGAACAACCCTTCGCAGCTGCAAAAAGTTCTTGGGGTATTGGAAGGTATACAAAAGGAGTTTAATAGCGTGCTTTCAGGTGGTAAAAAGGTATCGCTAAGTGATCTTATAGTACTTGCAGGGAACGCTGCGGTAGAAAAAGCTGCCAAAGATGCCGGACAGCCTCTGAGTGTTCCGTTTACCCCTGGCAGGATGGATGCCTCGCAGGAACAGACCGACGTCGAGTCGTTTGGATACCTTGAACCGGTGGCAGATGGCTTCCGTAACTATCGGCGGTTAAAGATCCCGGTATCAACCGAAGAACTGCTGATAGATAAAGCCAACCTGCTGAAATTGAGCCCGCCTGAGCTGACTGTTTTGGTTGGTGGCCTGCGTGTGCTGGGTAATAACTATGACGGTTCAAAACATGGTATGTTTACCGCTCGCCCTGGTCAGCTGACTAATGATTTCTTTGTTAACCTGCTGGATATGAGCATATCCTGGAAGGCTACAGATGAGACTCGCGAGTTGTACCAAGGCACAGATCGCGCCACGGGTCAGCCAAAATGGACCGCGACCCGCGCCGACCTGGTATTTGGCTCTAACGCCGAACTAAGAGCCATTGCCGAGGTTTATGGCAGCGCAGACGGCCAGCAAAAGTTTGTAAATGACTTTGCTGCGGCCTGGGCCAAAGTAATGAACCTGGATAGGTTTGATCTGAAATAACATAATAATAGTAGTTTACACCACGATATACCGGGTAAATTCCCCAGAACGGATATTTACCCGGTTTTTTATTTAAGCGGATTTATAAGTGGGATCGATAATAACTCAAACCATATAGCATAAAGCAGGTTATTACTTAAATCACTAATTCTTGGCGCCATGAAAAATCAATTTAAAGTCTTATTAATTGTATCGGCCATTAGCATTGGCTCCTGGGCATGCAAAGGCAGCGTTAACAGTGGCAATGCCGGTACAACTCCACAGGATTCCATAAAAACCGGCCGCGATGTAAATGTGGACACCGTAGGCAGCAAAACCAATATAGTTACCGATACCTCCTATAAGCCAAGTGATACTATCCGCAAGAAAAAATAACACCGGTTTATATAATTGGTAGCGGTTTGTAAATCAAATACATATCTTTAAGTAAACCAATTACTTGAATTATGAGATACATATACGCTATTCTTCTGTTTTTTAGCGGTTTATTACCTGAAGCCATCTTCGCACAAGATTCTGCCAAAGGCGGATCATTTGCTGATATCAGTTTTATTGAGGGACATTGGAAAGCAACACCGGCGGAGGGGCGCGTAATTGAGGCCGTCTGGCTTGGACAGGCAGGCGATAACATGCTGGGTTTCATGCGCATGATGAACGGCGACAAAGCCGATTTGTATGAAATGTTAGCCTATGAACAATCTGACCAGGGGCTGGTGTCATTGGTAAAACACTTTAAACCGGGTCTGTTGGGGCAGGAGGAAAAGGATAATCCTAATAAATACATCTTTATAGAGGCAAGTAAGGACCGTGCGATATTCCAAAGCGCAGAGGGCAATCTGCGTATTCTTTATGAAAAGCGTTCGGCCACTCAGTTTGCCATAGCGCGTGGTAATAAGGAAAATGATAAATGGGTTTTTAAGGACCTGTTTGTGTTCAATAAAGTGAAGTAGTGTACTACTGGCTGTAACCGCAAACATTTCAGCCAGCGGGCCTGTTGATTTATTACGATGATCAGGAAATTAAAATCAGGCCAATACCGCATCTACTCCAGGAAAGTTGATCCGGAAACTAAGAAACGTAAGAATCTGGGTACGTTCGATTCCTTGGAAGCTGCTAAAAAGCATGAGAAAGAGATACAGTATTTTAAGCATCATTGAGCGGCGGTATGCAACTTGGGCCTTTGTATATTGACTAATGCTTGATAGGCTAAAAGAGAAAGTAAGCGCGCTTAAAAGAGAGCTTTCTGTATTGCGGATAGCCTACAAGGATAAAAGAACGCCATTTTTAGCCAAATTAATGTTGTGGCTGACCGTCGGATATCTACTGAGTCCGATTGATTTGATCCCCGATTTTATACCCGTTCTGGGATTGCTGGACGATTTGGTTATCGTACCGCTGCTTATTAAAGTTTCTATCCGGCTAATTCCTGTTGAAGTGATAGAAGATGCCCGAAAGCAGCTACTAGATCAACCCCAAAGAAAAGAAAAAACTAACTGGGTCGGGGCAACTGTTATTGCTGTGATATGGGTAATGCTTGGCGTTATAATATATAGGTGGATAAGAGGGAAAAGCAATTGATATTGCCCCTGTGCGACCGCAAGCGTCCTACTTGTGGAGTTAAGTGAAATAATAAGCTACTTTGCCACAAGCTGGACACTTGCTGTAGCGAACGTTCAATATGAAACATATAAATAAAAAGCCTCAAGACTTTCGACTTGAGGCTTTTTACTTTTGTAGCGGGGAGCAGGATCGAACTGCCGACCTTAGGGTTATGAATCCTACGCTCTAACCATCTGAGCTACCCCGCCGTAATCGGTCGTCCTTAAAAAAGGTTTGCAAATATAGGATAAATTCATTTCCTTTAGAAAAAATGTTTCAATATTTGGCCTGCGCCTGAATTATAAACCCTATGTCCGAAAAGAAGAAGTTTACTATTGAGTATGAAATTAAGTCATCGCCACGCATATTATATACGTTTTTAAGTGAGCCAAACGGGCTCTCGCAGTGGTTTGCCGACGATGTGAACTTCCGCGATCAAACTTATACCTTTACCTGGGACGATGGCGAACAACAAAAAGCTAAGTTAACTACCGCCAAAGAAAATAAACTGGTTAGATTTAAATGGGTTGACGACGAGCCGCAATGCTATTTCGAAATGGAAATTTTGCAGGATGAGCTTACCAACGACGTAGCCCTGAGCATAACCGACTTTGCAACCGAAGAAGCCATTGGTGAACGTAAATTGATTTGGGATAACCAGATACAATACCTTATTAGCGTACTCGGCGCATAAAGCGTCGTTTTTTTCGTTAATTTTGTATTGTGAAAAAACTGCACCTTTTATTAATCAAATCTTTTATCAGGCCATTCATTTCGACCTTCCTGATCGTAATGTTTGTGCTGTTGATGTTGTTTCTCTGGAAATACATTGACGACCTGATAGGAAAAGGTTTTGAGTGGTACGTTATTGCCGAACTGATGCTTTATGCTTCGGCTACCAACGTGGCTATGGCGCTCCCTTTGTCGGTGCTTCTTTCGTCTATCATGACTTATGGCAGCCTGGGCGAAAATTATGAGTTGGTGGCTATTAAATCGGCAGGTATTTCATTAACGCGTGCGGTGGCGCCAATGCTTGTGGTGGTTATTTTTCTGAGCATTTCGGCGTTTTTCTTTTCAGACTATATGCTGCCGCGGGCCAATCTTAAATATTTCTCGTTGCTATATGATGCACGTCAGCAAAAATCGGCTAACTTTTTACCTGAGGGTGTGTTCAGTAATAGTTTTCCTGATTATACCATCCGCGTAGATAAAAAAGACGAGGACGGGCAAACCCTGCACGGTATTACCATCTATGCAAAGGCAATAGGCAACAACGCGCCATATATATTGAAGGCCCAATCGGGCCGTATGTACCGGTCAAATGATAACCGTTACCTGATCATTGAATTGGAAGACGGTATCCGTTATTCTGAAACACCCAGCACCAATTCAACCTTTAACGGTAATCAGCGCCAGGTATTTACCCGTATGCGGTTTAAATCATTGCAAAATAAATTTGACCTGAAGGGCTTGGCCTTTAATCGTACCGACGAGAAGGAGTTTAGAGGAGCTTTCCCCATGATGGACCGCAGGCAGCTAAAAGAGTACATGGTACATACAGACAAATCGATTGACAGTGCCGCAAGAGTTAACTTTGGTCTGCTGATGCCTTATGTCAAATATTTTTCCATCCCTAAAAAGTCTGACAACTTTAAAACTTATCAAAAATATAATCTGGGTGTAATGGCCTACGGCGATAACGTAACTAAATCCAACTATATCAGTGTGGGTTTGGGTGAAGCCCGTTCAATTCATGATTTGCTGAAGGTGCGCAATGACCGTATGGATGAGCTGGTTAAAAACTTCAGAAGTGCTTTTGCGCAGTATCAGGTTAAGTTTACACTTTCTGTTTCCTGCATTGCCCTGTTTTTGATTGGTGCACCTATGGGAGCCATCATTCGCAAAGGCGGCCTGGGCCTGCCGGTGGTTATCTCGGTAATATTCTTCCTGATCTTTTATATTGTTAAGACCATAGGCGAAAAGGCTGCGCACGAGGGCAGCATGTCCGGCATAGCGGGGGCATGGATCTCTATTTTTGTGATTACGCCGATAGGCATTTTTCTGTCTTACAAAGCAGCTACCGACTCGGCCCTTTTTGATATTGAAATTTATCGCCGGTTCTTCGAAAACATCTTCAATAAATTTAAAAGAACTAAAGCTTAAGTTTAGTATCATCACATGCTTGCCAATCACGTAGAGAAGCCTTTTTGGGTTAACAAGTTTGTGTGGCTGGCAGGCTTTGTCTTGCTTATAAATGTCATACAAGCCTGCAGCTCAGCACTGCTAAATGACGAGCCTTACTACTGGATCTACGCCCGATATCTGAGCTGGGGATATTTTGATCATCCGCCGATGATTGCCTTGCTGATCAAGCTAGGCGGGCTGATAGCAAGCGGCGAAATAGGCGTGCGGCTATTACCGTTGATACTGGGTAGCGGCACATTCTACCTCATCTGTAAGATCATTGATGACGAGACTGAAGGCGAAGTTAATTTCAGGTTATTGGCAATGTTATTGCTGTCGTCGTTATTCCTGAACCTGTACTCTTTCCTGGCAATTCCTGATACCCCATTGCTTTTCTTCGGGACGTTGTTTTTGTACATCTATCGTAAATATTTAAGAGAGGATAGTATAACAAACGCCCTGTTTTTGGGATTGATAGCCGCGTTGCTGTTATACTCAAAATACCACGGCATATTGGTGATAGCACTCACGTTTATATCCAACCTGCAGGTATTGCGCCGTCGCTCATTTTATTTAATAGTATTTGTGGCGATTGCGTTGTACGCACCCCATATCTGGTGGCAAATAAAGCATGATTACCCGACTATCCGCTTCCAGTTTGCCGGGCGGTCTGGTGGTTTGGGTATACAGCACACACTGAGTTATCTGGGCGAGCAGGCTGCGGTTACCGGTCCGGTGGTGTTGCTGTTGTTTAGTATTCTTTATAAACCTGCAGATCAGTTTCAAAAGACTTTAAAATATAATGCAATCGGGGTGTTTGTTTTCTTTCTGATCTCATCGCTCAAAGCCATGGTAAATGTGCATTGGACGGCCATCGCCTGGCCGCCGATGATCTGCCTGGCTTATCTGTACATTGACAAGCTAAAAACCGGTACCAAATTCATCTATGGCCTGCTGATAGCGAACCTCATTGCCGTGATTGTATTACGGCTCGATCTGAGTTTAAACTGGTTCGGCATATCAAACTTTAACGATAAAAACCCCAAACTAATGGCCTCAACACTTGCTCAAGAAGCCGGTGGCCGCCCGTTGGTTTTTGATAACAGTTATAACGAGCCCTCATACTACACTTTTTATACCGGGCAGGAATGTTTCGCCGTGAATGATATCTGGTACAAAAAGACACAGTACAATTATCTGCCGCAGTTGGAGCAAAAATTCCAGGATAAAGCGGTGACCTATGTATCTGACGGGCCGGTCGACAAAACCAGCCGCGAGATCAGCATCCCGCAAGGAAAAAAATATTACCTCACTTTTATTGACCACTTTAACTCGTTCACCGGCGTGGATGTGCGCGTGTCAACCCCCGTGAGTAGTTTGAAGCATGCTGCGGAAACCACGATGCAGGTTGTCATTAATGCTCCGCAGCAATATATCGCGCGCTTAAAATCGACAGAGGCTTATATCATCATAGCCTTTACTAATAACCGTACACAACAGGTGGTTTATAATAAATATCCGCTATTACCCGGCTTTGATAATGGCAGGCCTTTTCAGGTGCCTTTCAGGGCGCCGCTTATACCGGGCAACTACCGTTACCAATTTTCAATTGTAGCTAAACAACATGTGGGTGTAGAATACAATAGTAATGTCTATAATTGTACGGTCAACTAAACATTACACAAAGTAGACGGGAATTTTTTTGCTTTGAGTTAACTTTGTTATAATAAGCTACGTAATATATTATATAAGCTGCCAGATTTTAAAAATGCTAAACACCATACCAGAAGCTATTGAAGCTATAAAAGCCGGGAAAATTATTATTGTGGTTGATGATGAGGACAGGGAGAACGAAGGCGATTTTTTAGTCGCTGCCCGCTTTGCTTCGCCTGATGTTGTGAATTTTATGGTGCGCCATGGCCGCGGATTAGTTTGCGCGCCCATTACGCGGCACCGGGCGGCTGAGCTTGAGCTTGATCCGATGGTGAGCCATAATACCACGTCGCACGAAACCAATTTTGCAGTTTCTGTTGATTTGCTGGAAGGATGTACTACCGGTATTTCGGCCACCGATCGTTCAAAAACTATACAGGCTTTGATAGATCCGGCGACTAGACCGTATGATCTGGGTCGTCCGGGACATATTTTTCCGTTGATAGCCAAGAATGGCGGCGTACTGCGAAGGGCTGGACATACCGAAGCAACTATTGACCTGGCTGTTTTAGCCGGACTGGAGCCTGCCGGCGTGATCTGCGAGATCATGAACGAAAATGGCGACATGGCCCGCTTGCCCGAACTTTTAGAGATTGCCAAAAAGTTTGATCTGAAAATTGTATCCATAAAAGATCTGATTGCTTACCGTTTGAATACCGAGACGCTGGTTAAAAAAGAAGTTTCGGTAAAACTTCCAACTGAATGGGGCGATTTTGAAATGACTGCCTATACCCAGATCAATACCGGCGAAAATCACATTTCGCTCGTGAAAGGTACCTGGGAGCCTGACGAACCTATTTTGGTGCGTGTACACAGCTCATGCGTAACCGGCGATATCTTTGGTTCATGCCGTTGCGATTGCGGCCCGCAGTTGCATAGGGCCATGGAGATGATAGAGAAAGAGGGTAAGGGTGTAATTGTATACATGAATCAGGAAGGCCGGGGTATAGGTTTGGTTAATAAACTGAAAGCTTACAATTTGCAGGAAGCGGGCTTTGATACCGTTGAAGCTAATCTTAAATTAGGTTTCCCGATGGATCAGCGCGATTATGGTATAGGTGCACAGATACTGCGTAACCTGGGTGTAACTAAAATGCGCTTAATGAGCAACAATCCAAAAAAACGTGCCGGCCTTACCGGCTACGGACTGGAAGTGGTAGAGAATATTCCTATAGAAATTGCTGCTAATCCGCATAATGAGGCTTACCTAAAAACCAAGCGCGACAAGATGGATCATACCATTATGCGTAATCATTAATTTCCTCAAAACTCGTAATCTCCCGTACAAAAAAATACGTCATTGCGAGGAGGAACGACGAAGCAATCTCTACACGGCAGGCCCTATTTGATTAGCATATGCAGAGATTGCCACGCTACGCTCGCAATGGCACCTTTTTATTTTTACTCTTCTTCTTGCTTTATAGCCGGCTGCGCCGTTGTTGGCGGCGGTGTTTTGGTTGGGTTTGATAATGGCGTAGTAGTTGGCGTAGCGGCGGGCGCTAATTGCCGGTCGACCAGTGTTGCGCGGCGGCGGTTAAAAATGTACCTGAAAAACTCGCCGAAGGTATCAAAGTCATGTTGGTAAACTAAACCAAGGCCGTTTACATATTGAACCGAGTTTTGGTCGATGGTACTTAGCAGGTTGTTCAATGCGCGATAAGAATACCGTCCGCTCAAAGAACCATCTTTCCTGATCAGGTACGACGCCTGGAAGTCTTTGGTTAACGCACTGAAGTTTGAATTAAGCAGCGTATTGTTAAGCGACACTAAGGAGCTGCTGCCTGTGGTGTTAAACAAGCTACCGTCCAGAATTATCCGTTCATGAGCAAATTTGTAGGTGGCACTCACGTCATTAAATGAACGTATGTTCAAGTCAAGGTTTTTTATAGCGTTTGATTGCGCAATGAGGTTGTTTATTTTATTGAAGGCAAACTCTGTAGCCGCATTGTAAGCTGTGCCCACCACTTGGTTGGTAATATTATTACTACCCGCGCCCGATGCGAAACTACGCGTTACAATAACGCTCAATGCCTGGCGGTTACGGTTGTTGTTATCAGCCAGGTAAGTGGCTAATTCATCTTTAATAGATGGGTCGGTAGGGAAGTTGAAGTCGAAGTTAATATCCGGCTGTATCAACGAATTGGTAATCAGCAATTCGGCTTGTACCAGTTCAGGGTTGGCGCCTTTAGGGCTTGGGTAGCCCGCCGCATCATACAAAGGCTTAACCTCGGCACGTACCTCATAAATAGCGCGCAGGTTAATTTGTGCGTTGCTTGGATTGCCTGTCCAGCGGATGGTACCGCCCTGGTTTACCGTAAAGTTTTTACTGATAAAGTTCTTGGCCGTAAAGTCAAACTTACCCGAGGTAATGATAAAATCGCCGAACATGTCAAAGTCGCCTAAACTATTAATACGCAAATTCAGGTTTTTGGATTGGCCGCTGCCCTGAAGTACACCGTAATCTGTAGTGATTTTTACCACAGCTTTTTCGTCGACGTTTAGATTTAAGTTTAGCGTAACCCCGTTAAATCTCTTGGTTTTGTCGACAGTTGCTACGGTGGTGTCCTTGTGGCTCACAAAGTTTATAAAGTCGTAATCGCTGGCGGTGGTTGATGTATTTAGCGGGATGTTAAACACCGTACCGGCCTGTGTTGAGGCATTGATGTTGATGTTCATGTTATCAACCGGGCCGGCAAAGCTGAAATCGCCGGTGGCGTAGGCCGTACCAAAATATAAGTGATTGTCTTTAAAGTTGGTATTGAGTGCCAGCAGATTTTTGGCATTTAGCTGTACATTGATATTCGGATCAATCGGGTTGCTTATATCCACTGTACCATTAGCTATACCAATGCCGCCGCGTCCATCTTTTATGAGCATGTTATTGATGTTGATCAAGCTGTTTTTTACCTCAAGCTTGTTGCTTACCAGATATGGCGTTTTCAAATAATTTACGGTCAGGCCGGTATTGTCTAACGTGATCTCGCCATTTAGCTGAGGTTTGCTAAGCGTTCCTGTAAGTTTAAGGTCGGTTGATACCGTGCCTTTAAGATCTGAAACCAAACTCTTGATAAATGGCTCAAAGATAATTGCCTCGGTCTGCGTCATTTTTACGTCGAAGTCCAGCTTGTCCTCGGTGCCTTTGCCCAGAAAATATGAACCGCCTATATTCAAGGTCTCCAGCCCTTTATTCAAAATATTAACTTTCACGTTTGCCCGACTCCGATCATTGTCAAGGTTTGATACTACTTTGATGTTACCCACCGAGGTGTTGTTCATCTTAAACGAGTCAATTGCCAGCTGCGCATCCACCCCCGGCGACTTGAGTATCGAGCTAAAAACGACATTGCCATCCATGCCGCCCTGCAGTTTGATGTCGGCAGCCTTGGTCAGCTCATTAAATGTCGACATCCTGAACTTGCTAAAATCAACCTTTAACTGGTCAGCAGGGTTGTCAGATATAAATCCGTTAATGCGCGCCACCTGCTCACCGTTTGAAAGCTCAAAGCCAGATATCTGCGTTTTGCCATCCAGCAACCTGATGCGCACCTGCTCGCGCAAGCGCCATTTTTGATTTTCAATGATAACGTCTGATGGCAGCAGCTTCAGCTTGGCCGTGGTATCGCGGCCAAACTCAACCAGGCCGTAAAGGTCCAGCTGGTTAGTTGCATCCTTATCAGCCAGCTTGACGTTAAATTTCAGGCTGTCGTTATTTACGAAGTTGGTGATGTCAATATTCTTGATGAACAGGTCCTTGCTCAGATCGATACGTTTTAAAGATACGTTGAGCGTCAGGTTGTTGTCGCTGGTGCTTTCGTCCAGAATGAAATCATGGAATAGTATCTTTTTATAATCGATGGTTTTGATGTAGCCGTTTATCGTAGCGGTTTTTGCTGCCGAGTTGAACTGCCCAATGAATGTGCCCTGCTCAGGTATTTTCAGATCAGGCAGGAAGATGGCTGTAAGTGGGTCAAGGTTTTTAATCTGTACGTTCAGTTCAAAGTTTTGCGGCTTAAACGGACCGGGCTTTGCCGGTAAAGACGGGATGTATTTTTTGGCGATGGCCGTAAAATAGGCCGGCAATGTGGCCAGGTCATAGCTGCCTTTCAATGTACCATCCAAAGCGTCAGACCGCAGGGCGATCACCTTGGAGCCGCCTTCGCCGGTAGCCGAGAAAAATACCGAATCCAGTAGATAGTTGTTTCTCGGGTCGACGATACGTATAGGCGACAGTCTTACTTTGCCTTCAATGTTTTTGAGGCTGTTGCCTGAGAAAGTTGTATTTAATTGAGCGCTGATAATAATAGTATCACGCATCAGTCTGAGTTTGTTCAGATTGGCATCATGCAGATTGGCCTGTACCGAATAAACCGGCAGCGCAGGGTTAAAGTCGACATGGCCATTGCCGTCAAACTTTACGTTTTTGTCGTTGATAGCCAGTTTAGCGTTGATCTTTTTACCGGCGTAGTTGCCGTTTACGGCAATGTTTTTATAGCCATATCCTCTAAAATCAAAGTAACCTATATTGGCGCTGATGTTGGCGTTAAGGTTTTTAAGCTGGTCGCCGCTACCGTTAATGGTTGATTTAAAGGTGGTGCGACCAAAGGTGGTATCGCCCGATAATCCGCCTAAATTAAAATTATAAGCATTTAAAGTACCGCCGTAAGATGGGATGCCCGCTTTATTGGTTTTAAACTTAATATCCGGATCAAAACGGCCCAACTGCGTTTTAAACGTCCCCACGGTAGTAAAATCGCTTTGTAAACCTTTAAAGGTGCCGGTAAAGTTTACGTTGCCGAACTTGCCGATGATTTCAGGTACTGCCGCCTTTGGGTTGCCGGTAAAATGGCTGTACAAAAAGTTGATGTCCTTTTTGTTGGTGGCTATCTGGTCAAATTTCAGGTCGAGATAGGTATGATCCCAATCTGGTAAACCTTTTACATTGAAGTTACCTTTTACATAGGTAGCCTGTCCGGCGGTTACGGTCAGGTCGGTAGCTTTCAGGTTATTTACTATACCCTGTATGCGGCCATTAACGCCAAGCTCAAAATTGATCTTTTCAAGACTGGTAGTGAAAAAGGCAATATCTGTCGATGAAATATGCGACTCACTAAAGTGCCCGTCCATATTGATCTTACTGGTAAAGTCGTCAAAATCTTTGTATGATTTGAAGCGCATCACCAGGTAATTGCGCAATAACGAGTGTGGGGTTTGTATAAACAGGTGTTTGGCTAATATGCTGTTGCTGTCTACATAGGTATGCGCCGAATAATTTTTCAGATAAAAGCCGCCTTTTTCTTTTAACGTTAAATGCTGAACATCGCCGCCGAAAAAGTGATGTTTCAAATCCATGCCGTTTACGGTAACGCTCAGGTTGTAAACATCCAGGTCGTCAAAATTTATCCCGTTGATGATCTCATGCTTGCGCAGATCCTTATATCTGAAGCGGAAATTGTTGACAATCGTTTTCTCAAAGATCAAATCCCAGGGTTTACCCGGAACCGTTTTTGTGGTATCTTTTGATCGCAGGCTATCAATAACAAACTGTAGGTTGACAACGCCATCGAGTTGCCGCTTGAGGTTTACTACGCCGTCGTCCAGTTTGATGACCTTAAAATCGATCTTGCGCTGTGGGATGCTATTAAATATCGAAAATTTATTGAGCTCGACGGTGAGTCTTGGAGCATGCACCAACGTATCGTGCGATTTGTCAAGTACATAAAAGCCTTCTAATACCACCGAGGTAAATGGCTTGATGTAAAGGCTCTTCACACCCACCTCGGTCCCCAATTTTTTGGCGAGGTAGTGTGCAGCCTTTTTTGCCGCCCAGGTTTGTACAGGTTTATACTGAAATATCAGCACCAGCACACTAGCCGTCAACAGCAGGAACAATACAAGGCCGAGCGCTATTTTTAGTACTTTTTTAATAACTTTGTGGTCTAATTCAAAACTCAAAAGTAAAAGTTCAAAAACTTGAAAACTGTTTTACTTTTTGAATTTATAAATAATAAATTTTTATAAAAGTCGCGGCCGGTTTTTTGACTTCAGACTTTTGACTTTTAACTTGTAAGTGTGCCTGTAATTTTAGCCATCGAATCTTCATGTGATGATACCTCAGCATCAATTTGTGTTGACGGAAAAGTATTGAGCAATGTCATTGCCAACCAATCCATCCACGAAGCTTACGGTGGGGTTGTCCCTGAACTTGCTTCAAGGGTGCATCAGCAAAACATTGTTCCGGCTGTGCAACAGGCCCTCGCAAAGGCAAAAGTAAACAAAAATGATATTGATGCGGTAGCTTTTACACGCGGCCCCGGACTTTTAGGTTCGCTGCTTGTTGGGGTGTCATTTGCCAAGTCGTTTGCGCTGGCCAAAAACATCCCTATTATTGAGGTTAACCACATGCAGGCACATGTTTTGGCGCATTTTATTGGCGATGATAAGCCATCGTTTCCATTTTTGTGTTTAACGGTATCGGGCGGTCATACCCAGATAGTTTTGGTGAGGGATTATTTCGATATGGAAGTAGTAGGCCAGACATTAGACGACGCTGCCGGCGAGGCTATGGACAAAACCAGCAAGATACTGGGCCTGCCATATCCCGGCGGACCGCTTATTGATAAAAATGCCCGTAAGGGTAACCCGCATGCGTATAAATTCCCCGAGCCGCAAATACCGGGCTTTGACTTTAGCTTTAGCGGATTGAAAACATCGATACTATACTTTATACGCGATAACGTTGCAGAGAACCCCAATTTTATTGAAGAAAACATCAATGATATCTGCGCTTCGGTTGAATACCGCATTGCGACCATCCTGCTTAACAAGCTAAAAAAAGCAGCCGAACATTATGGTGTTAAAGATATTGCTTTAGCAGGTGGGGTATCGGCTAATACAGGTCTAAGGCTGGGTACAAAAGCTATGTGCGAGAAAATGGGCTGGAACTGTTTTATCCCTGAGATGCAGTATTGTACGGACAATGCCGGTATGATTGCCATTGCAGGCTACCATAAATACCTGAAAGGCGAATTTGCATCGCAAAGCGTGGCGCCGCTGGCAAGGATGCCGATTTAATTAATTAGAAATACTTAAATAAAATACTTTTATGACAGGCCCTAACTTAATTTTCTGGGTGATTTTTGTAATTCCTTTAGTTGCGTTTTTAGTTTGGATCATGCGTCAGGATAAACGCAAAGGAAAGATTGGATTGGCAGTTTTGGCCGTTATTGTGATTGGCGCAGTAGTTTATACTATTGTAAAGAAGGATGGAAAGCAGGACCCAAATGTGGTTCAACAGCCAGGGAACTAAAGGTATAACCCTCATTGCTCCAGTATTCCATAGCCCGTGGTAAGGCATACTCCAGGCGGTCGAATGCTTTCAGGCTGTCATGAAATAGCACAATGTCGCCTGCTTTGGTGTTGGCAGTTACATTTTTCAGGCATTGTTCTGGTTTGACGCTTTTATCAAAATCGGCACTTAAAACGTTCCACATTACAATTTTCAGATCGGGCTTGGCTTTTTTCAATAAAGCTATCTGCGAGCGGCTGATGCGCCCGTGAGGCGGCCTGAAAAGCTTACTATCAATCACCTCGTCAGCCAACAAAAAATTATCAAGGTAGGTCCAGTCGTCAGTATCCCAACCTTTTAAATGATTGTACGTATGATTGCCTATGGCATGGCCACCGGCTTTTACCTGCTCAAAAATGTCAGGATGCTTGCGTACATTGTCGCCTATGCAGAAAAACGTAGCTTTGGCGTTGTACTGTTTTAAAATATTTAAAACAAACGGTGTAACAATGGGTATAGGTCCATCGTCAAACGTTAAATAAATGCAACGGTCGGTACTGCCTGTATCCCACGTTAATAAAGGATAAAGCTTTTTGAGGAGCCAGGGCGTTTTTACCAGATACATTTAATATTTTAGATAGAGATTTGGGGGACCGTCTAACCGGTAAGCCAAATCTACCATCTACTTGCTATATCTCAAAACTGTTGGACTGATAAAGTATATGATTAATAATATTTTCGGACGAATAAGTATTTTTTTAGGTGCAATTCTGACGTTGACGTCCTTAAGCGCCAGCGCTCAGGAAAAGATAACTTTACAGGCAGCAGTGGACCGTGCCTTGAACAATAACCTCGCCATTAAGCAGGCTAAAGTGGCCGAAGCTTTAGGTATTGCCGATGTGGAACAAGCAAAAAACAACATGCTGCCAAGTTTAAACGCCAGTACGCAGGGCGGCTACAATTTTGGCCGCAGCCAGGTAGCAGGCGCATTTACTTATACATCATCAACCTCATTAAACGTAAACGGGCAGGCCCAGTTGCAGCTTACCCTTTACCAGGGTGGCATATTGCGCAACCAGATTATCCAAAATAGATTAGCGCTTGATGTTAATAAGGGACAGACCGCCAAGCTTAAAAACGACCTGGTATTAAGTGTAGTGACCACTTACCTGCAGATATTAACCAACCAGGACCTGGTAAATGCTGCCAAACAACAAGTTGATCTGGCTAATCAAACTTTAGATAAATCGAACATCAGCTTTAAAGTGGGCAACCAAACGCTGGCCGACCTGTCGCAGGCTAAAGCGCAGGTATCAACAGCTACTTTAAACTTAACCACTGCGCAAAATCAGTTAGATCTGTCTGTCCTTGTTTTGAAACAATACATGGAGATGGATCCGAACGCGCAAATAACAGTTGAGCGCCCGGACGTGAGTAAATTGACGGACATCAAAACCGTTTACGACGCGAACGACGTAGTTAAAACCGCTTTGACCATTAACCCCGATGTTAAACTGGCCGAGGCGCAGCAAAAAACTTATCAACACGCCATTGACCTGGCTAAAGGATATTATTACCCAACGGTAACTTTATATGGCGGACTGGCATCAAGTTATTCAAATCGCTTAAATCAGCGTTTAATCGGCGAAAGTATTATCAGTCAGCAGATAGGTATTGTGCAGGCTACCGGTCAATCGGTGGTTACCAATTATGCGCAGCCTATTTACGGGCCGTATTCTGCCTTTACGCAAATCAGTGATAACTTTAACCAGAGTATAGGCCTGAGTGTGCAGGTGCCCATCTTCAACAAGTTTAATACCCGCACGGCAGTGCGCAAGGCCCGGCTGAACTATCAAAACGCCGAGCTGAATACACAGATCGCCAAAAATAATTTAAGCAAAACCATTATACAGGCTACTTTAGATTTGAGTGCTGCCGAAAAACAATATCTATCGGCACAACAAACTTACGAAGCTAATAAGGCAGCTTTAAATGTAACCAAGCAGCGTTATGATGTGGGTTTGGTAAATTCACTAGACTATAATACTGCGGTCACCAATTTTAATAAGTCAGAAAACGATATGATAGAGGCCAGGTATGCTGTCATCTTCAGAAGCAAAGTTATAGACTATTACCTGGGCAATACCATCACACTTTAATTATAAAATAATCATCGATCCATTATGGGAAAGACTACTAAATATATCCTTATTACACTTGGCGTTTTGGTTGCGCTGCTGATTATCGGCAAAGCGACCGGCATCATCGGTAAACCTCAAAAAACGCAGGTGGCAACTGAAAAGGCTGCCGACCGATTTATTAACGAAACCGTATCGGCCAGCGGAAAGATTAAGCCGCATATTGAGGTAAAGATCAGTCCCGAGGTATCGGGCGAGGTGGTTGAACTGCCCGTTAAAGAAGGTGATGTGGTTAAGAAGGGCCAGTTGATCTGCCGTATCCGTCCGGATATTTTGAAATCGGGTTATGATCGTGCGGTAGCATCATACAATACGCAAAAAGCCAGCGTAGGTAACTCGGCCCAAATGTTAAAACAGGCTGAGGCTACTTTCAATAACCAATCATCGGCATATAAAAGAAACAAAGAGCTGTTTGACAACAAAGTGTTAACCGCAGCCGAGTTTGACAATGCTAAGGCCAGCTATGAAAATGCTAAGGCAGCTTTGGAGGCCGCGCGTCAAAATGTGATAGGCTCGCAATATGGTTTGGCGCAGTCGTCAGCATCAGTAAAAGAGGCTCAGGACAATCTGTATAAAACCACCATTTACTCACCGGTGGATGGGGTAGTGTCAAAGCTTTCTATTCAACAAGGCGAGCGTGTATTGGGTACCCAGCAATTTGCCGGTACCGAGATCATGACTATATCTGATTTGAGCCAAATGGATGTGAATGTCGACGTGAATGAAAACGACATTAACCGCATTACGCTGGGCGATTCGTCAAGAATTGAGGTGGACGCCTTTCTGGGTAAGAAGTTTAAAGGTGTAGTGACCGAAATTGGTAGCTCTGCGAATGTTGTAGGTACTACGGCCGATCAGGTAACCAACTTTACGGTTAAGGTAAGGATAGATGCGGCTTCATATGCAGAGATGTTGAAAAAGGGCAGCAGTAACCCATCGCCATTCCGCCCGGGGCTCACTGCTACGGTTGATATCATGACCAATCATGATAAAGGCTTGACCGTGCCGATACAATCTGTAACCACCCGCGAAGAAAAGAAACCGGATAACGGCATGAAGAAAAATGATGTCGACAACACCAAAACCGCCAGCAACGCACCTGCAAAAGAATATGTTTTTGTGTACAATGCAGGCAAAGTAAAACAAGTACAAGTAACCACCGGGATACAAGACGATACCTACATACGCATATTAACCGGCCTTAAGGCCGGCGACGAGGTGGTGTCGGCGCCATATCCGGCCATATCAAAAACTTTGAAGGACGGGGCTTTGGTGGAGAAGGTAGATAAGTCGAAGCTATTCGAAGCAAAGGATAATAAGTAGATTTGATTCGAAAATAAAAGAATGGGCATCCGTTAGCTAACAGATGCCCTTTCTTTTTACATTAATTTCTAACTTTGTTAATGCCGGATTAACCCGGTTGTACTATTAATGCAATATCAAAACAACAAAATACTGGTTGTTGGCGGGGGTAGCTGGGCTACGGCCAATATTAAAATGCTGACTGACAACCCCATTGAAAAAGAGATTTTTTGGTGGATGCGCAACGGGCAAGCTGTTGAGCACGTGCAAAAGTTCAGGCATAACCCCAACTACCTGAGCTCGGTCGAAATAAAGGTACCTGCCCAAAACGTCTCGACCAACCTGAAAGCATTAATAACTAAAGCCGATGTGATTTTACTGAATGTACCCGCCGCTTTTTTGAAAGAGGCTCTTGCAGACATTACTCCCGAAGATTTTAAAGGCAAAAAGATAGTATCGGCCATTAAAGGTATTGTGCCTGATGAAAACCTTATCATCGGTGAGTTCTTAAATAAGAAGTACGATATTTCTTTCGACAATTTTATCGTGATCAGCGGTCCGTGCCATGCTGAAGAGGTGGCGCTGGAGAAACTGTCTTATCTTACCATAGCTTCCGGCGACCCAGAGTTGGCCTCCTGCTTTGCAGGCATGTTAAGCACCCGATACATCAAAACCATTGTTTCTGACGATATTTATGGCACCGAATATGCCGCAGTGCTGAAAAATATCTATGCCATTGCCGGCGGTATTTGTCACGGAGTCGGTTATGGCGATAATTTCCAGGCGGTGCTTATATCAAACGCCATACGCGAGCTGATGCGTTTTGTAGATGCCGTGCACCCCATTACGCGCGACATCAAAGAATCTGCCTACCTGGGCGATTTGCTGGTTACTGCCTATTCGCAGTTTAGCCGTAACCGTACCTTCGGTAACATGATTGGCAAGGGCTATACCGTAACATCGGCGCAATTAGAAATGAACATGATTGCCGAGGGCTATTACGCCGTAAGCTGCCTGCACGAAGCCAACAAGCAATACAACGTAAATATGCCCATAGTTGAAGCGGTATATGCTATTTTATATGAAAGACGTTCACCGGTTTTTGAGATGAATAAGTTGGCTGAGCAGTTGAATTGATTTCTTTTATTTTCTAACGGCGATAGTTGAATTAGGCGGCGGTACGCTGTATAGTGATCCACGCGCGAATGTGTATCACTTTGGATCATTTGGATCGCAAAAAAAATCGCAAATATCTAAAAATTAGGTGTTTAATAAATAGCCGCGCAAAAAGTGGATCACTTTGGATCACCTTTTTCTGACTTATAAGTAATTTTTTGGATCACCGTAGCGAATGGTTAAGTCGGGTTTATAAGTTTTTAAGATGATCAGGTAATGGTGGCGGTGTTAGCTTTACATTCGTGATTTTTACTTTCATCTGTTGTTCATCACTCACACCATTTTGCAAAAGATGTAAAATGAAATCATAGCTTTGGCCGGAGCTCACCGATACAAAATCGGCCTCGTTGTCATCAAGCCAGCTTATCCTAAATATGAGATTGCTTTTTAAGGCTGTTTCCAAAGCTTCAATCTCGTTAACGGTAAGTGATGTGTCTGCGGCTGCAATGAACTCAACTTCCAACAACTTCCCTTCAGCAGATAAAACAAAATTGGTACTTAATCTTTCTTTGATATCACACAATTCACGAAGTCTTTCTAAACCCAGAGCCTGCTCATAAGCTTTAGCAGTGGCGGGATGCTGGTAATCCTTTAACCGATAATTCAAGTTTTGGGAGCAGACATAACCTAGGGAGTTTTCTACATTCTGTATCCAAAGATTTTTGTACGTATCAAGGCGCGTTTGGTAAGATAAGTGTCTGGCTTTTAATACAGTATTGGCTTCCATGTTTAGGCTGAAGATGGTGATTTAAGTAAATATAACCCTCAGAAATTAAAATGGCAATAAAATTGTACGGTTATCTTTTACTAAAACATACTATCATGAAAAACTCACTCAAAATATCAATCCTTGCCGTATCGATTTTTGCCGCCTCTCAAGCTTTTGCTCAGGAACATAAAAACTTCGGACAAAAAGTGGGCGGTGCTGCCAGAGATGTAGGTCATGCAACTGCCGGCGCGGCAAAAGATGTGGGCCATAAAACATCAGAGCTGGCATCAAAAGGCGCAGCAGCGGTTACTGATAAGCGTTATGAGGGCCACTGGTCACGTACCGGAGAGGACGTATATATCGATAAACACCATAGATATTTTTATGTAGACAAAAGAGGGCACCGCGTGTTTATTACCAGGACGCATATGCGTACTAAACCTTTAGAAGATTAGAAGGTCATAAGGGTATATCACAAAACAATCTTACCGTGTCATGAAAACATATGTATTAATAGCCGTTCACTTAATTACAGCCATATTACTGGTAAGCATGTCATAAGCAAAGAGCTTTAACTATAGTTAGAATAAAGATCAAGGGCAGGTTTCACAATTGTTATCCTGTTTTTTGGTCTTTATTTGTTTAAATCCATCTTTCAAAACAAAAGCCCCTTCATATTGAAGCGGCTTTGTAACAAAACTAAACTAAAGTTTTTGAGTTTAAAGATCGAAGATTAGTATTAAAGATTGGTGAAATTGCTTCAACCAATCTTTAATCTTTAACCTCTAATTTTTACTATTAATATCTCCGTTTGCGGTCATTGCCTCCAGAGCGTTCTTCGCGGCGTTTGCCTGAGAAATCGCGGAAGCCTGAGTTGCTACCGTTGTCTCTGCGGTCGCCACCACCACGGTTGCCGTTGTCTCTGCGATCGCCACCACGATATCCACCTTCTCTGCGATCACCACCACCACGGTATCCGCCTTCACGACGGTCACCGCCACGATAGCCGCCTTCTCTGCGGTCGCCACCACGGCTGCTGCTGGTCCCTTCGCCGGATACTTCAATTCTTACCTCACGGCCTTTAAATTCAACACCTTTAAAGCTTTCAATTACTTTTTCAGAATCAGCATGCGGAACTTCGAAGAATGAGTAAACGCCTTTAACGTCGATCTTACCAACTATACGTCCGCTGATTTTTGCGTTATTGCAGATATAGCCCAGCAATTCGCCACGGTTAAACTCGTCAACCGATCCTAAGTTGATAAACAGACGGGTATATTCTGATTTACCACCAAAATCGCGACCAGAACGTTCGCCGCGCTCGCCTCTGCCTTCCTCAACAGGGGCATTCAGATCAGGTGCGTTTTTGTAGTAATCCAGGAAGCGGTTAAACTCAATAGAAGCAAAACGTTTTACCAGATCCTCTTTCGAAAGATCTTTAAACTCTTCCATAATGCGAGGGATGTATTGCTCTATTTGCTGCTCATTAACTGTAACATCATGTATTTTGTGAACGATAGAGAACAGTTGTTTCTCGCAAACATCAAACCCGGTAGGAATCTCAACTTTAACAAATTTCTTACCGATAACACGCTCAATCTGGCGGATCTTACCCAGTTCTTTCGCGTTAACAATAGCGATAGAGATACCGGTTTTACCCGCACGTGCAGTACGGCCGCTACGGTGGGTATAGTTCTCCACCTCGTCTGGCAATGAGTAGTTAATAACGTGTGTTACGTCGTTAACGTCAATACCACGAGCGGCAACGTCGGTAGCAATTAATAACTGCAGACTGCGTTCGCGGTAGCGTTTCATCACCTTGTCGCGTTGTTGTTGCGATAGGTCGCCATGCAGCGAGTCGGCATTGTAACCGTCTTTAATTAAAGCTTCGGCAATATCCTGAGTTTCAATTTTGGTACGGCAAAACACAATACCGAAAATGTCAGGGTTAAAGTCGACAATACGTTTAAAGGCAGCATATTTATCGCGGGCACGCACTACATAATATTCATGTTCGATGTTGGCGTTGCCGGTGTTTTTGGTACCCATGGTAAGCTCAAACGGCTCGTCCATGTATTTTTTTGCTATGCGGCGTACCTCGGCCGGCATAGTAGCAGAAAACAACCAGGTTTTCTTGGTGTCGGGTGTGGTAGACAAGATATTGTCGATATCTTCCTGAAAGCCCATATTGAGCATTTCATCAGCTTCATCCAATACCACATATTTAACGCCGGTGAAGTCAATTGCACCGCGGTTAATAATGTCAAGCATACGGCCGGGGGTAGCAACAACAATTTGCACCCCACGACGTATTTGGCGTAGTTGGTCAGAAATGCTAGCTCCTCCATAAACAGCAACAACGTGTACGTTGTTCATTTTTTTGGAGTAGTTTTTTATGTCATTAGCAATCTGCAAGCAAAGCTCGCGGGTTGGACATAATACAAGCGCCTGTGGATGATTTTCTTCGAAATCCAACAGTTCTAATAGTGGTAGGCCGAAGGCAGCAGTTTTACCGGTCCCGGTTTGGGCCAATCCGACAAAATCGTTGCTGCCTGTAAGCAATACCGGGATTGACTGTTCCTGGATTGGAGTAGGGTTTTCGAACCCTAACTCAGAGATGGCATTAACAATATCATGACGGATTCCCAGATTCAAAAATGGGTTCATGATTTAAAATAACGTATCTGGCTACATCGCCAAATCGGGCGCAAAGGTACGGTTTATTATTTATAATTCAAAGAGTTGCATTAAAGCGTTTGGTGCCGTTGTGGTTATTGCGTGAGGTTTAATTATCAAAGAGATACCTGTTTATTTATCTGGCTTCAACAGCTCCCGTTAAAAACAGAATGGTTTGATGTGTTGAAATAAAGTATTAAATTTGATTAGATACTGTGTTATGGATATTCAAGCAGAAAAATTAAATTTGATTAAATGGTTAACTGAAGTGACTGAACCTTCGGTTATAAAGCGTTTTCTTGCTTTGAAAAACAGTGAAACTTCTGATTGGTGGGATGAAATTGATGCCGATGAAAAGGCTGAAATAGAACAAGGCCTGGCAGAGGCTGATAGAGGAGAGTTAACCGCCCATAAAGAAGTAATGGCTAAATATCAAAAATGGCTTTCGAAATAGTTTGGACGAAACGGGCTATCGCAGGTTACGAAAGAATTATTAATTATTTAGACGAAACTTTACTGAGAAAGAGATCATTCATTTCGTTTCGTCTACCAATAAGTTTTTTGAGACGCTCCAAGAATATCCTGAATTACTTCGGAAAACTTCGCGGCAAAAAAGCATGTTCATCGAGGGCCGATAAATCCACTTACTATTCTGACTTATCGTATAAAAATTCGAAAGAAGCAGATTGAACTAATCAATATCAAAGGAGCAAGGCAAAAGCCTTTGGCTTAACTAACCCACATTATCCGGCTTCAAAAACCCTTTCTGGGTATTCAAATACACAAAAAACAGCCCGATAACACCTGCAGTAATGCAAACGTCGGCTACGTTAAATATACCTGTGCGCAGGGTATCGCCTATGCCCATGTTCATAAAATCGGTAACGTGCCGGTCATAAATAATACGGTCTATGATGTTGCCTAAGCCACCGGCCACAACCATCGCGAAGCAAAACAACTTGAAATTGCTGAACTCCTTTACACGTCGCATCACATAAATAAACAGCATTACAATAACGCCTAAGGGCAGGATGCTCAGCAGCCAAAAGCTGAATGGCTGAGGCAGACTGTCGCCAAAACTCAGAGCAGCGCCGGTGTTTTCGACGTACTCTAAAATAAAGGTGTCGTGGAAATATGATTTTGGCTGGCTGTACATTAAATGTTCTTTAGCCAGTTGCTTGGTCCAGCGGTCAAGGCCTATAAAAGCTACGCAGGCCAGGCAAAATAAAAATACTTTTAGTCGGGTGCTCATGCGCTTATCTTAACCTGTCGGCCGAACGTACCAGTTTGTCGTCTTTTTGAATTGATTTTTGTGCGATGACGATAAGCAGCAAACTTAACGACAGCAAAATAATGCCAATGCCATAGTTGCTCATGCTCATGGTGGCATCGCCGATAGCGCTTTTTACCGTTTGCGAAACCCAATAGCTAAACGCAATGATCACCAGCATTAAACCGTAGCACAGGTTAATTTGCTTACGGCGGTTTTTATAAAAGAAGATAACCGCTAAAGGCATCAACGCTACAAGGGCAGTGCCTATAATGAGCGGAATAAATGTTTCAATGTGGGTCGATTGACCGTTTACGTCTTTAAAAACACCGGTAACCATAATGGTTTCAGGCTGCCCTTTTACATAGACGCCATGTACCAGCGGGAAAACAAAAAGCCCGGCAATTACCAGCCCTGCAACCAGCAGATATATAGTTTGAATGCGTTGTATCATTACTTAAAAATTAACGGAGCAAATATAATTGTGCTTGCCGATATATTGTTATAAGCAGTACAATATTAATTGTACTTTTAACTAGCTGAATTTATAGCAGTTTATTATGGCAGATACCTTTGATTCTTCGCTTAGCCCTAAAGATGCAAAATTGGAAGACAACCACCTTAAACGCATCTTCCGTGAACATTTAGACAGTATTTATTTTGGTAAGCAGCACCTGCTGGCTTTTTTTGACGAAATTGAAAGCATAGCCTCGCTACAGCAACTAAAGCTGGCCATTGACGAGGTGCGCACCGATACTAATAAACAAATCTCGCACATGGATGAGATATACCAATACATACAGGTCGATCCGTCGCAGATAAGTGTGTTGGGTATTAAGGGCATGACGCTGGAGGCTTACCTGTCGGTTATCAAATCGGGCAAGACGCCGCTGGAGCGCGATGTGTTTATTTTATTTTACCTGCAAATTATTGAAGGCATAGAAGTTACCTACTTTAAAGTGCTCAAGAACCTGGCCAAGGCCGCTGGCTACAGCCATACATTCCTCGACCAGACATTTGATTTGGCAGTAGAGAATAAATATTTATTTGAGATGATACATAAGGAGTATATTAGTTAATTAGAGATTAGAGGTAAGAGGTTAGGTTTGGCCTGTTGTCAATAGCAGGTTTCATCGCTACAAAAAGCGGTTGTTCAATAAGTCTTTGGCTTAAATCGTAATTCGTAACTCGTAATTCGTAAATCCACGTTACCTTTGCCCCGTGGCAAACCTCCAACGTTATTTTATTGAACTATCCTACGACGGTACCAACTACCACGGCTGGCAGGTGCAGCCCAATGCTGTAACTGTTCAGGAAGTTTTGGATAGGGCGCTGTCGACTGTACTACGCAGGCCGATAGAAACCGTTGGGTGCGGGCGTACCGATACAGGTGTGCATGCCACTGAGTTTTTTGCGCACTACGAGGTGGAGAGTTCTATGACTATAGATAAGGTGGTTCATAGCCTCAACGGCATCCTTCCCCCAGACATTGCCATCAAAAATATTTTTCCGGTTGATGATGAAATGCATGCTCGTTTTAGCGCCACGCTTCGATCATACCAATACCACATCCATTTTAATAAAGACCCTTTTAAACACGGATATTCCTGGTTGCTGCGCGATGAGCCGGATATCGACCTAATGAACCAGGCTGCTCAAATCATCATGCAGTACACTGATTTTAGCTGCTTCAGCAAATCAAATACCCAGGTTAAAACCAATAACTGCAAAATAAGCCGCGCCGAGTGGGTGAGGACAGACGACGGTATGGTGTTCCATATTTCCGCCGATAGATTTTTACGCAACATGGTGCGTGCCATAGTGGGCACGCTGCTGATGGTGGGCCGCAAAGAAATTACTCCCGAAGGTGTTCGCGAAATTATCAACAGTAAAGATCGGAGCAATGCGGGCATATCGGTTCCGGCTTGCGGATTGTATTTGACGGAGGTGAAATATCCTTTCGTAGATAAATAGTCTGTCATTTCGAGCGAAGCGAGAAATCTTATACGTTTTGCTAAGTCGCTTGTATAAGATTTTTTCGCTACGCTCAAGAGAGAAGGTCTCCTCGTACCTCGTCGAAATGACATTTCTTTTAAAAAATTATCCCTTAACTTTGAATCAGCGCTAACAACGCTAATCAAAAATATAATTCACTTAATCACTAATTCAATCATTCACTAATTGGACAAAGTCACCGGTAAAGCATTCGACTGGAACCTGCTGAAGCGGGTTATGCACTACGTGAAACCCTACAAGGCTATGTTTGTGGTATCTGCCTTTTTGACCATCTTTCTGGCGGTAAATGCGTTGGTGCAGCCTATCCTTATCCAAAAAACGCTGGATGAACACATTGTGGTGAACGACTACCAGGGCCTGCTATTTATGGTTGAGCTGATGATCGCTCAGCTGATTATACAGACCGTCGCACAATATTATCAGACTTATCTTACCAACGCTTTGGGCCAATCAGTTATTAAAGACCTGCGGATCGATATTTTTAATCATGTTACCAGTCTCCGGTTAAAATACTTTGACCGCACACCTATAGGGATGCTCATCACGCGTACGGTGTCTGACTTGGAAACCATTGCCGATATTTTCTCTGAGGGCTTGATCTCTATTATCGGCGATTTGCTGCTGGTAATAGCCGTTGTTGGTTTAATGTTGTATCAGGACTGGAAACTGGCGCTCATCACCATGATACCCATGCCGCTGCTATTTGCGTCGACTTATATTTTTAAGGAAGCTATCAAATCGTCTTTTCAGGAAGTGCGCACGCAGGTGGCCCATTTGAATACCTTCCTGGCCGAGCATATTTCAGGCATGAGCATTATCCAAAACTTTGCCCGCGAAGATCAGGAAATGCGTAAGTTCAAAGCGGTAAACATCAAATATCGCGACGCTAATATTCGCTCAAATTGGTATTACTCGATCTTTTTCCCTGTGGTCGAGATCTTGTTTGCCATTTGTATGGGCCTGCTGGTTTGGTATGGTTGTAAACGAATGCTGTCCGACGAGCAATTGGCGCATCTTACCGCATCGCACAAAGGCATCACACCGGGTGTAATTACCGGTTTTATCCTGCTGTTGAACATGTTGTTCAGGCCGATACGCCAGCTGGCCGATAAATTCAATACCCTGCAAATGGGCATGGTGGGCGCCGACCGTATTTTTAAGGTTTTGGATACCGACGAAGTCGCGCCCAACCCCGGCACGCTGCGTCCTGAACGTCTGCATGGCGAGATTGAATTTAACCACGTATGGTTTGCTTATAACGATGAGAATTGGGTACTTAAAGACATCAACTTCCATGTAAAACCGGGCGAGACGCTGGCCCTGGTTGGTGCGACGGGGGCTGGCAAATCATCCACCATCAACATCCTGAACCGTTTTTATGAAATTGGTAAAGGCGAGGTTAAAGTAGACGGCCATAACATTATGGAGTATGATGTAAGCTACCTGCGCTCGCAAATTGCGACGGTGATTCAGGATGTATTTTTGTTTACCGATACCATCGCCAATAACATCAGCCTGAATAATAAAGTCATTAGCCGCGAGCAGGTTATCGCGGCTGCAAAAGATGTAGGCGCTCATGAATTTATTGAACGACTGCCCGGCAGTTATGAATATAATGTGATGGAGCGCGGCTCGACACTGTCGGCAGGTCAGGCGCAGCTGATCTCCTTTATCCGCGCGCTGGTCTATGACCCGGCGATATTGGTGCTGGACGAAGCCACATCATCTGTAGATACAGAAACCGAATTGCTCATTCAAGACGCCATCAGCAAACTGATGCAGGGCCGTACGGCTATCGTCATCGCCCACCGTCTCTCTACCATCCAAAACGCCGACAAGATCATCGTACTCGATCACGGCGAGATCAAAGAAATGGGCACCCATCAGGAACTCCTCCGCATCGAAAACGGCTACTACCGCAAACTTTACGACCTGCAATTTAAATCGACTGGCATAGCGAGGTAGGTTTGAGTCTTGAGTCGAGAGCCTTGAGTCGGAAGTCCAAAGCCATGTCTATTTGACTCAAGACTCAGAACTTAAGACTCTCGACTCAGGACTTAGCCCCCGGCCCAACCGGCTGCTCTTCTTTTTCGTGTTTTTTGGCGATGTCGCCGCCGTGAGGTTTGTCGGCGTCATATTGTTTATCGGCTGCGCGCACTTTGCTTTTGTGGCCTTTGTCGTTTGGCCTGTCGGTCGGCGTATCCGAAGGCGATGCTTTATCTTTTGAATTTGCTGGCTTTGTCATGATTTATTTAACAGGTGGGTAGGGGATTTGTTTAACCCACGCTTTTGTCTTTGCGAGGAGGAACGACGAAGCAACCGCACGCGTTCATGTTTTTTTCCTTGCGGTTGCCACGCTACGCTCGCAATGACAAAAGTTGAATACTCCGTTAAATAATGTTAAACTCCTCCATAAAACGCAATTAAAAAAATATAAACTTTTACCTTTAGACACCGTTTCTTAATTTCGCAGGAAACAAAAAGCATACTATGGAAGAATTTGAAGTAAGCGAATCGGCCAATAAAACTAAAACCATTTACATATCAACCGTATTTGGTATCGCCATGGTATTGCTGATGATAGGCTTGCTGGGTTTGATTCTGGTGCATGCCAACAACCTTTCGCGCTATGTGAAAGAGAATATCGTCCTTAATATTTTTGTGGACGATGCTGCGCATGAAACTGATGTCCGTCAGCTTCAAACTCAGTTGGAGAGCAATCCTGCAGTTAAACAAGCCATTTACGTAAGTAAAGAGCTGGCTGCCCGCAACCTGCAGAAAGACCTGGGCGAGGATTTTGTGCGGTTCCTGGGTTATAATCCGCTGTCGCAGTCGCTGGATATTTATCTGAATGCCGACTACGCCAACAACGCCGAAATCACCAAATTCAAAGCCGAGTTGCTGAAAAACCCGATAGTAAAAGAGGTTAAATACCAACAGTCGCTGGTTGATCAGATGAATTCAAATATTACGTCAATCAGCTTAGTGATACTGGCTTTCACCGCTATTTTTGTGGTAGTGTCAGTAGCGCTGATCAATAATACTATTCGCCTGGCTATCTACTCGCAAAGATTCCTGATCAAATCAATGCAGTTGGTAGGGGCGACAAAAGCTTTCATCCGCAAGCCGTTTATCTTGTATGGTATATGGCACGGGTTACTTGGCGGACTGATCGCCGTCATCATCCTGATAGGTACGCTGTACTTTGCTAACCTTGAAATTCCTGATCTGGTTATCCTGCAAAACAATGCCGAGTTCGGTATTGTATTCTTAGGGGTAATTGGCCTCGGGATATTCATTTCAGGCTTTAGTACATACCTGGCGGTAAATAAATTTTTAAGACTAAAAATATACGATTTATACAGATAGTATGGTGAATGGTGAGTAAGTGAGCAGTGAATAGAGAGTGGTAAATAGATAATAGTGAGTGATCGTTAAATTATTTCTATCGGTTAATACTCACAAATTCACCCTCGTAAATATCAACTCACAATTCACCACTAACCATTCACTAATTCACTCATTCAATCATTAACATGGCAAAAACACAAACAGCTGCAAAATCGGCAGCTAAAACACCGGCAAACACAACCCCGGTAAAGTTTATATTCGATAAAAGTAACTACACCTGGTTCATCATTGCCATTGCAGTGGTTGCGTTTGGTTTTGTGCTGATGTCTGGCACTACCGACATTTACAGCACCACCAAAATTGTGATTGCACCGGTAGTGGTATTGGCTGGCTTCGGCATTGGCTTTTATGCTATTCTGAAAAAATCAGACACCAACAAATAGTTTATAGCTAAGCCTTAAATCTGCCCCCTTATAAATGAATATCATTCATGTACTCATCCTTGCATTAATTGAAGGATTGACTGAGTTTTTGCCGGTGTCGTCAACCGGGCACCTGGTTGTGGCCAGCGCCATTATGGGTATCGGTAAAGACGAGTTTGTAAAACTTTTCGAGATTGTTATACAATTAGGCGCCATCCTGGCGGTAGTGGTACTATATTTTAAACGCTTTTTCCGTTCTATAGATTTTTATGTAAAGCTGGTTATCGGGGTTATCCCGGCAGTAATATTTGGCGTGCTGCTTAAAAAGAAGATCGATATTTTATTGGAAAGTCCGCTGATTGTGGCCTTTGCCTTTGTAATAGGCGGTGTGATTTTGTTATTCGTCGACAGATGGTTTAACAAACCGACTATCCAGGAAGAAAAGCAGATATCGCACATCACAGCGTTAAAAATAGGTTTGTTTCAATGTCTGGCTATGATTCCGGGAGTGTCGCGTTCAGGTGCGTCAATCGTTGGTGGTATGTCGCAGAAACTAAGCCGCAAGGCCGCTGCCGAGTTTTCATTCTTCCTGGCGGTGCCTACCATGTTTGGTGCAACATTAAAAGATCTGTACGATTTTTACAAGCATAACCAAATCAGCGCTGACGCTCTGCATCAGGATATTAAATACCTGGTGATTGGTAGTGTGGTAGCATTCATCGTTGCGTTAGCTGCCATAAAATCATTCATCACTTACCTTGAACAAAAAGGCTTCAAACTTTTTGGCATTTACCGTATACTGGCAGGTTTAGTGATTATTGCATTGTACTATTATAGCAACGTACTGCACACAGTTTAAGACACTTACATTTCAAGTATAAGAGCGCATGGTCATTAAAACCTGCGCTCTTTTTTTATGTGTAATTATACTTATGTAACAAAAGTAATATGTCTGCAAAAGTGTACAATAAATCAATTCGGCACAGCGTTTGTACCATATCTTACAACAATCAGAATTAAGGTAATATGCTTAGTTGATGTGATTGTTCACTAAGTATATCTTTCTCATATATTGGTTTATAATTGGTTAGAAAACGCCCCTGCCCATCAGGGGCATTTTCGTTTACCTCTCCCGGCCCTATCCGAAGGAGAGGGGGATCTCAGCAAGCGGTTCGAGATGACATTTTTATTTAAGCTTTCTCCATCTCCCCGATACTCTTCCTTATCTGATTCTTTTCCTGCGATGTTTTAGCCAGCTTCAGTGCTATTTGCAAGTGCTGTAACGCCTCATGTTTATCAATGCCTTTGTACAAATAACCCATCAGCGAATGATACAGGTGATGGCCGCTGAGTTGGGTTAGTTTTTCGGCCTCGACGATGGCTTTTTCCTTGCCGTCGGCTTTGGCCAGGGCATAGGTGCGGTTAAGGGCAGCCATGGGCGAGTATTCCAGTATAAGCAGCTTATTATAGAGTTGCAATACATTTTCCCATTTTTCGGCCGTATCCGCTTTTTGAGTGTGCCAGTAGGCAATGGCCGCCTCCAAATGGTAGCGTGTGAGTTGATTGCCTGTTGATGCGCGGATTAAATAATGCGTGCCGCGCGATATCAATTCTTCGTTCCACAGGCTGCTGTCCTGATCGTCGTAAATGATGCTGTCGCCATTTTTGTCGATCCGCGCCTCAAATCGCGAAGCATGAAAACACATCAGCGAAAACAGCGCATTTACTTGAGGCAGATCAGTAGCTGCGTTTTCAACCAGCAAATAGGTCAGTCGCATAGCCTCCAGGCAAAGGTCCTTACGCAGGTTGGTATTGCCACTGGTAGAGTAATAGCCTTCGTTAAATAGCAGATATAGGGTAAGCAGCACCGTTTCCAGTCGCTTGTTGATTTCGTTATTATTGGGGAACTCGATCTTAACCTGCTGCTCGCGCAGTTTTTCTTTAGCGCGGAACAGACGCTTGTTGATGGTTTCTTTGTTCGACAGGAAAGCATCCGCAATTTCATCAATACTAAAACCGCACAATATGCGCAACGCCAAACCAATCTGCGCCTCGGCAGGAATGATAGACTGGCAAATAGCAAACATCATTTGCAGCTGACTATCCTTTATGTTGGCTTCCGACAGATCAATATTTAACTCCTCGCTTTCCCTCACCTCCGTTTTTAAATGCTGACTTACCTTTTGCTCAAACACCATATGGTGTTTCAGGTAATCTTTCGCCTTGTTTTTGGCAACGGTGTAAAGCCAGGCGGTTGGGTTGGGCGGTAGCTTTTCATTGGTCCAGCTTTCAGAAGCCAGCAGGAACGTATCGCTGGCAATATCTTCAGCAATCTGAATATGCTCAAAACCAAACAGCCGTGCCAGTACAGCAATGATCTTGCGGTATTCGGTACGATATAGGTGCGGTAGTATTTGGTTGTTTTGCATAGGACCTCTCCCAAGCCCTTTCCAAAGGAGAGGGTGTTGATTAGCGGGATTTTTTATAAGATAAATGTATAATAAAACGTATGTCATTTCGAGCGATAGCGAGAAATCTTGTACGCCTCGCTATCGTATAAGATTTCTCGCTATCGCTCGAAATGACAACGGCGAAAAATCAGAACCCCTCTCCGAAGGAGAGGGGCAGGGGTGAGATTACATCTCCATTCTAATAATCTGTCTAACTTCAACGCTGCCGTTAGCATTCAGGATAGGGCAGCCTTTTGCAATTTCGGCAGCTTCGTCAAGCGATGAGGCGCGAATTACGGTGTAGCCGCCAACAGCCTCTTTAACTTCAACGTACGGACCGTTGGTAACTACAGCACCCGGTTTAATTACGCGGCCGTCAATATCCAGGCGATTGCCGCGGTCGGCCAGTTTGTTTTGTGCCGCCAGGCTGCCCATCCAGTCTTGCCATGGTTTGGTAACCTCTTTTAATTGTTCTGGTGTGAATTTGTTCTCGATGCTTTCGTCGCGTCTAAAGATCAATAGGAAATCGTTCATGTCAGTAAGTTTTTAAGTTTAAAAACCTAATGACGACCCACCCACGGAGAATTGGACATGTCGCCATTAAATTTTTTTAAACGCTGAAATGAAGGTAGGAAAAATTAAGGGTTTGGGTGGATGGAATGCAACATCGATGGACTCACCCCGACATCGTTTCACTCGTCGACCCTCTCTTCCGCAGGCGGCAAAGAGGGTTGGCTAACCGAAATAAAAGAATAACCCTCTTTCCGCCGCAGGCGAAGAGAGGGTGGTCAAGCGTAGCGATGACCGGGTGAGTCCATCGCCTTGTCTGACGCAATACTTTGTGTCTACATTTCGCGTCTCCGTCTGGCATCCCCATTTTGCCCATCCAATTGCGTCAGCTTTATTTATTACCTTTACAGCGTTAATATGGATACTTTAAATACTGCTAAAGCCAAACGTGAGTTTAAATTTGCCGAGGGCGAGTTGCTGCTGGTAAACAAGCCTTACCAATGGACAAGTTTTGATGTGGTGGGCAAGCTGCGCAATTCGTTCAAGCCGTTGAAACTGAAGGTTGGTCATGCGGGCACACTTGATCCGCTGGCTACTGGTTTGCTGGTGATATGCACCGGTAAAATGACCAAGCAGATAGATACCTTTCAGGCCGAAGAAAAGGAATATACCGGCACTATGGTTTTGGGAGCAACAACGCCATCGTACGATATGGAAACTGAGGTAGACGAAACTTTCGACACGAGCAACCTCAGCGATGAGCAAATACGTAATGCCTGCGGACAATTCATCGGCGATATCCAACAATATCCGCCGGCGCACTCGGCTATAAAGGTTGACGGCGAGCGATTGTACGAAAAAGCACGCCGTGGTGAAGAAGTCGAGCTTAAACTGCGCAATGTTACTATCACCGAGTTTGAGATCACCCGCATTGAACTGCCCGAAGTTGATTTCAGGGTGGTTTGCAGCAAGGGTACTTATATCCGCTCGTTGGTGAACGATTTTGGTAAGGCACTGGGCAACGGTGCTTACCTGTCAAAGCTAACCCGCACCCGCAGCGGACACTTTAAACTGGACGATGCCTGGGAAGTAATGGAGTTGGTAGGCGTAATAAGAGCCGAAAGCGGAAAGCTTAAAGTTCAAAGCTGAAAGCCATGAAGCGGAAAGCTAAAAGCAGAAAGCAAAAAGCTTCCTTATATATGTGCATATAAGCTTTTGGCCTTTAACTTTACACGTTCAGCTTACAATGAATAATAAAACAAAAAGCTTTAAGCTTTACGCTTTCAGCTCAACCAAGCTTTTAGCTTAATAAAATGAATATCTACCATCATATTGATGACTTTAAACCTGTAAAAAATGCCGTTGTTACCATCGGTACGTTTGATGGAGTGCATTTGGGCCATCGCAAAATTATAGCGCGAATTAAAGAGCTGGCCAATGCCTGTGGCGGTGAGACCGTGATCTTGACTTTCTTTCCGCATCCGCGTATGATTTTACATCCGGAGGATGACAACATTAAACTCATCACAACCATTGACGAAAAGGCCGAACTGCTGGAACAATTGGGAGTAGATCATTTGATTATCACCCCATTCTCGCGCGATTTCTCGAACCAAAGCCCTGAAGACTATATCCGCGATGTGCTGGTGAATAAAATCGGCTGTAAAAAAATGGTGATTGGTTATGATCACCGTTTTGGCAAGGACCGTCGCGGCGGCCTGGATGATTTACTGCAGCTATCGCCCATTTTTGATTTTGAGGTGATTGAGATACCTGAGCAGGATGTTAACGATGTAGCCGTAAGCTCAACCCGCATACGCGAAGCTTTATTGGTGTCGGATATCGAACTAGCTAACACTTTTCTGGGTTATCCGTTTTTTATTACCGGCAGTGTGGTGCGCGGCGATCAGATTGGCCGCCAGATAGGATATCCTACCGCCAACTTACATATTGAAGAAAAATACAAGCTCATACCTGCCGACGGCATCTTTGCGGTAAAGGTGCGGCATGATGGGAAGGACTACACCGGCATGGCCTATATTGGCAGTCGACCCACTATTAATGGCATGACGCGCAATATTGAGGTCAACTTGTTTGACTTTGACAAGGAGATCTATAATGAAACCATCCGCATGTCGTTTTATCACTACATACGGGGCGATGTGAAATTCAATGGATTGGACGCGCTTAAGGCCCAGATAGACTTGGACAAAGTAGAGGTACTGCGCCTCATGGCTGGTATTTAATCAAACTTTACCGATATTGCGGCGTTGCTCTGATAGTGCAAATTGCCCGGTTATATGCCTAAGTTAAACATCGATAAAGCCGAAAGCGAGTTCCTGAATAAAACCATTACCCATTGGCACGAGGAAGGAATGCTGAGCGAAGATACTGCCCAAAAGCTCCGCAACTCGTACGAAGTAAAGGGTTTCGACTGGATGCGTCTGGCCAAATACTCCTTTTGGATTGCCCTGATATGTGGCGGGGCGTCGTTTGCGTTTTTGATTGTTAACGATGCGGTGGTGCGCTGGCTTAAGCAGCTTTATTACACCCCGGATATTGTGATCGCCGTCGTATCGGCCGTTGCGGCGGTATTGTTATTCTATTGGGGCCGGCGACTTGAAAAGCTGCATCCTGAAAAAATATTCAGCAATGAGGCCGTGATATTTACCGGCATACTGTTTACCGCCTGCTGCATTGCCTACCTGGGCAAGGCGCTCGATAATCGTTCGGGGCATTATTCGCTGCTTTTCCTGCTCTCGGTTTTTGTATACGGATTTTTAGGCTGGCGCATGCAGTCAAGGCTCATCTGGCTATTTGCGCTCATATCGCTGGGCAGTTGGTTTGGTACCGAAACCGGCTACCAAACTCATTGGACCGATTATTTCCTGGGGATGAACTATCCGCTGCGTTTTGTGCTGTTTGGCGTGGTGCTGATTATTGCCTGTGCTTTACTAAGGAACCGCAAATGGTTTGCATACTTCTGGGAGCAGACCTATGTGGTTGGCTTGCTGTACCTGTTTATGTCGCTGTGGCTGCTTAGCATTTTCGGCAACCTGGGTAGCCTGGATGTTTGGTACCAGATCAAACAGATAACGCTTTTTTACTGGGGTATAATCTCCATGTGCGTGGCTGCGGCATTCCTGTTTTATGGTTTAAAAAATAAGGACGATATATCGCGCGAGTTTGGTATCACCTTCCTGATTATCTTCATCTACACTAAATATTTTGAATATTTTTGGGAGAATACCAACAAGACCATTTTTTTTGCCATACTTGCAGCTTCATTCTGGTTAATAGGCCGCAAGGCAGAAAAGATATGGAACCTAAAAAGTAAAAATGCAAACCCTTTATAAACCTATTGTTCGAAGTAATTCCATGAAAAGGTATATTATTTTCTTTGTTCTGTTTTTTTCATTCGCTCAACTATTAAAAGCTCAGAATCCTGATCCACTTTATGTAATAGACGCCTACCGTAAGGGCTTCATCGTTCCAAACAAAGACTCTATTTATTACCAGCGAATGTTTTTTAAGGTCTTCCCCACCAATTTTAAAACCTTTTCCAAATACTACGGCTGGGACGAAAAGCTAAACGTAGGGCGCCCCTTAACCGCAGTACCGCCCAATTATTTCAAGCGTATTTTTAACTCTAAAGCCTATAGCCGTGCAGAGGTTATCAAAAAAATAATCGATGTATCTATAAATGGTAAGCGTTATGTTGCGCCAATAAAAGGCAAAAGCTATGGTGCGGCTACCGGCAGGTTCCAGGAGGATAGCTTTAATTTTGCAATGACCCATCCCGCCGAATTTGTAAGTGTTTTAAAAACGCATAGCGAGGCAGATATTATCTCAGTTTGGGCATTCTATATGGATTATCCGAATAATAAATACCGCAAAGCCGACTATGAAAAAATATGTGGTTTAGTTGCCCCGCATGCCCCGGAAATGGTTGCTTTAATTACCAAGGGCTATAAAAGAGACGTCGCCAAATGGACTTATCTACATTAAGATTTAGCTTCGGTATGTTGCGCGGGTTTAACGGCTAAATAGATCCGTTTTACCAGGTGATATCCCGCGAAAGCGAAAAACAAAATAGCAATTGCGGTATTAATGAGCCTGGTGCTTAGTGCAAATTTGCTTTGAATGTACCGGGCAAAATGAGCATACAAAAACAGGCACAAAAATGAGCCTCCTGCTGAGCCGATACTGAATATCATCAGTGCCACCTTGCCATCCAGGATCCATTGGTGGGTAATCAGATAGGTTCCGCACACCATCCAGAAAGGTATTTGCATAGGGTTTACAAAGCCTAATATAATGCCGTATTTAATGCTGTCGTGTTCGCGGTATTTGGTTTCGGGTGGTTTTTTGCGGTTAAGCCAGGTGATAATTCCCAGCACTAAAAACAGTACAAACATTACCCAATCAATCACTACATCCAGATGCACCTGTTCTGACAGCCACTTGGCCGCATGCATGATTAAAAAGGTAAAGAAAAACTCGACACATGAAAAAGCAATGCAAAACTGCATGGCATGTTTAAAGCCGCGGTTTATGGTGATGCGTACCAGCGTAAGGTTTATATTTCCCGGAGGGATATAACCAATAAAATTAGCTATGAGCCCAAGGAAAAACGTCAGAAATATCATTGACCCCAAAGATAAGTTTTAGATGTGCAGATATGCAATAGGTTATTATTTGACTGTGGTTATTTTAATGTTAAGGATTTGGCAACAAAGTTGAGCAGCCATAAAAAAATACGCAACTTTGCAGCATGACATCATTAACCGAAGAACAGCAGGAACGCCTCGACATTATCATCCACAAACTTAAGTTTACAGAGCAAAAGCCTACTTTGGCTATCATCAAAACGTTAGACCCCATCATACTGGCCGACGATGAAATGATTGATCTCGTCACCATGGCCGGCGGTACTTTGATTGAAGGCGACGTGCAAACCCTGCTGACGCTTGATCCCGAGGTAATCATACTCATGCCCGACGATATGCCCGTTGCCGAAACCATGGCCGGCATGGACACCCTGTTGCAGCTCCCCGGCTTTACCGACTTAAAGGCTGTTAAAAATAACCGCCTATATATTGTCGACAGTGGTATGTTGGTTGATGATTCTGCCGAGAACATGGTTGAAACCATTGAGCTGCTGGCCGAGATTATCTATCCCAAACAATTCATATTTGGCCATGAAGGTAACGGCTGGATCAAATTCTCAGTTTAAAACTTCACGTTAAAGCCTGCATAATAATTGCGCAGTGCCGACGGGTTATAAAAACGATTACCCACTGCATCCAAATCGGCACCGAGGTTATAGTATTCGTTAAGCAGGTTGTCTACCCCGGCAAAAACTTCCAGTCTCGATTTATCGCCCAGCTTTTTCTGCCAGCCAATTTTTGCCTGCACCAGGTTGTAGCGCGGTGCGTAAAAAGTATTGGCCTCATTAAGCGGAATACGCGCGGTAGCATTGTATTGCGCATATATGTACAACGATTGCGGGAACTTTACTTGTACACTTGTCACACTCACATCGCGCGGCACGCCGGTTAGCTCATTGCCTGCATAGCCGCGGGTAGCATCATGATAATTGCCGAAGGTAAACTTGCTCAAAGTAAATGATTCGGCCAATTGTAACCCGCGGATAAAGCCGCTGTCTTTCGGTTTGATAATCCAGTCGCTCAAATATAGCTCGAGTCCGGGCTGTTTAATATCGCCCGAGTTGGTGTAGTATTCGGTACCGTCGTCATTAAGGCGGCGCACAATGGCGTTGTTCAGGTGGTAATAAAATGCCGATACATCTAACAAGAAACGCTCATCATTGCTGCGCAGGCGGAAGCCGGTTTCATAGTTCCAGCCAAACTGTGCGGTGAGCGCTGTATTGATAATATTATTGGACGGACGTATCTCTGCCGACGTCGGTGTTGAATAACCGCGACTGGTAGAAGCCCGCCATACAAAGTTGTTATTGATCTCGTACGATAAAGCCAAACGCGGCATTACCTGCGGCGAAAAGGTTTGATTAGTGAACGACGTTTGTTTTCTTGGATAAACATTCTCGAAATCATAACCATAAAAATTTAAACTCGCCGCTGCTTCCACATGCAGGCGGTTGGCAATGGTTTCTTCATACCGGGCAAAGAAAAAGTGTGTGCCAGTATTTACCTTATCTAAGCTCTGTGCCGTATCGCGCACGCCGCGGCGATTGCCGTAGTCGTTATTATCTGCATTAGTCTGCGACCATTCCATGCCCACGTTGGCTTTCCAGTTAAAATTGCTTTTCTGCTGGCCGGTAAACTCAAAATAGCTACGCATGCCCAGGGTGCGCTCATAACGCTGTTCATAATTGGTAATGAACGGATTGGTGAAATTAACATAGGTTCCATATACGGCAAAAATGTTACGGATATGGTCGGTAATGTGCCATTCGTTCACCGCGCCGCCATAAGTCATTTTATTGGTGATGCTGGCATGTTGTGCTATAGCGCCCGGAATAGCCGGGGTTGAAGGGCGCGCCATCGTCGGATCAATAGCCACTTGTGCCAGCGTTAATCCGCCGGGTGTTTCATAGTTTAGATCCGAGTAAAAACCCAATATTTTTAAGGAGTTAACGCCTCCGTAAGTCAGCTTATCGCTTAACTGAAAATAGTGGCGGTACATATCGCTGTGTACCCGGTAGCCATGATAAGTTTCATAAGCCTGGTTAAAATTAAACTGGTTGTTTTTGCTGACGTTTTGTAAGCCGACATTTTCATGCACCAATCCGTATGATCCGCCGGTAAAGCCGCCGGTCACAAAATTGCTATTATCATAACGGTTAACCGGGCTTATCAAAACCACACCGCCCGAGTTAGCGCCAAACAAACTACCATCTGGACCCTTTAAAACTTCAATGCCCTGCACGCTGTTAAAATCAATGGCGTTCAGGTAAGTATTGCCACCGGCATCGGTCAGCGGCAGTTCATCATAATAAATTTTAACATCGCGTATACCAAATGGCGATCTTAACAAACTCCCACGTATTGACAATCGGTAGCTGCCCGGCGAACGCTCTTCCATTCGCACGCCCGGAATAGTATTAACCGCTGATACCAGCGAATTGTCAGGCTGTACTTTTAGCTGATCGGGTGTAATTACGCTTACCGACGCGGGTACGCTTAGCAAAGGTTTTTCTGAAAGGTAGCCTTTAACGGTTACCGCTTTTAACTTATTTGTGTCGGCTTTTGTAGTATTGTTTTTGTTTTGTGCGACGGCCGCAGAGGCGCCCAGAACTAATAATGCAGCAAGGGTTGATTTTAACACGGTTTTGATGTTGGATATAAAACCAAAAATAGCCCTTTAGTGAATAAAAGGGCTATTTTTGATTGTAAGATATTAGATACGAAACAGTGTGTCGCTTAATCTGTCTGATTAAAACTTAATAAACTTATCTATCTGCTCGTTGGTGAACTTTACGGTGTCTTCTTTAAACAGATCGCCTTGCTCATCAAATTCTGTTTTGATATTGGCAATGTGTAGTTTTAGCGGTAAGGTGTTTAAATGCACATAGTGGCAGACGCCGGTAAAATGGTCTATCCCGCGAATGTTGCCGTATTTGCCTGAAGATATACCCACCAAAGCAGCCTTCTTGTCATAAAAACTATACGGAAAAGTACAGGCATCAATAAATACCTTCAATGCACCGGGGAAACTGCCGTTATACTCAGGAATAACAAAGATGAATTTATCAGTAGCTTCAACAATATCTTGTATCACCTGAAACTCGGGGCTGCGTTTGCCATATAGGTCGGTTGCCAAAATGTTCGGTGGCAGTTGCTCTAAAGATAAAACATTCGCTTCTTCACCTTTCTCAGCTAATTTTTTTTGGTAGTATTTGGATACTTTTAATGTTGAACTTCCCGGTCTATTTGTTGACGCTACTATGGTTATCATAATTGGTGAATGGGTATTAGTTTCTAATTAGCTAATTAATGAAAATTTAATGATTGAATGATGAAATGTTAGATTTTTTACTGTCGCTTATTTACCTCTCGGCAAAAGAAAAAACATTCACTCAAGCACTAATTGGCTCATTTACCCATTAAAATAATTTCCACACATATGTTTGTAAGTCGGCCAAAACTGTGGATTTCTACATTGTTTAAAACTATATCTTAGCACAATTAAAATCTCACGAGGGTAGAAATTTATCTTTCTGTTTTTCGTTGTAATAGTCACTGTTATAAATTTTGGAGATAAACAATGAGTAAAATAATTGCATTAGCCAATCAAAAAGGCGGTGTTGGTAAAACCACGTCTTCGATTAACCTGGCTGCAAGTTTAGCCGTATTAGAATATAGAACATTGTTAGTTGATGCTGATCCTCAGGCTAATGCTACTTCCGGCGTAGGCTTTGATCCGCGTAATATTAAAAACAGTATCTATGAGTGTATCATCAATGAAGTTGATCCGCGCGAGGCTATTATAAAAACCGATACTCCAAACCTTGACCTGCTGCCTGCGCACATTGACCTGGTAGGTGCCGAGATTGAGATGATTAATCTTGACAACCGCGAGTACAAAATGCAGGAGGTTTTCAACAAAGTGCGCGACGATTATGATTTTATCATCATTGACTGCTCGCCATCTTTAGGCTTGATCACCATTAACGCCCTTACTGCTGCCAACTCAGTAATTGTACCGGTGCAGTGCGAGTATTTTGCGTTAGAAGGTTTGGGTAAATTGCTAAACACTATAAAAATTGTACAAAACCGCTTAAACCCTCAGCTTGAAATTGAGGGTATATTACTAACCATGTATGATGTGAGGTTACGCCTTTCAAACCAGGTGGTTGAAGAGGTACGTACGCACTTTGAAGAGATGGTGTTTGAAACTATCATACAACGTAACACCCGCTTAAGCGAGGCGCCGAGCTTTGGTTTGTCGGTAATTATGCATGATGCTACCTGTAAAGGCGCCATCAATTACCTTAACCTGGCCCGCGAAATAATACGTAAAAATGGTTTAGTTGCCGACGGCGAGTTGGCAGAAACTGAAACAGCATAAAATGAGTTCTGAAAAAAGGAAGGCTTTAGGCAAAGGGTTGAGCGCATTGTTAAATGATTCTGAAAATGTACTTCCCTACAAAAAATCAAATAATACCCACAACGCTAATATAAATACACCGGCTACAGAGGTTAATCCGCTGGGCTCGGTAAATGAAATAAAGATAGCTGAGATTGAGGTTAACCCTTTCCAGCCACGTACTGAGTTTGATGAGAGTGCGCTGGCCGAGCTATCGGCATCTATCAAATTACAGGGACTTATCCAGCCAATTACGGTCAGGAAAGTTAGCGCTCATCATTACCAACTGATATCGGGCGAGCGCCGTTTGCGTGCTTCAAAATTAGCCGGCTTAACGCAGATACCGGCTTACGTACGTACCGCTAACGACCAGCAGATGCTGGAAATGGCGTTGATTGAAAACATCCAGCGCGAAAACCTGAATGCTATTGAGGTGGCGCTGAGTTTCCAGCGGATGTTAGATGAGGTTGGTTTAAAACAGGAAGAACTGGGCGAGCGCGTAAGCAAAAACCGTTCGACCGTTAACAATTATCTGCGCTTATTAAAATTACCGCCTACTATACAAGCCTCCATTCGTGATGGCGAGTTAAGTATGGGTCATGCCCGGGCATTAATTACTATTGAAGATCCGGCGCAACAATTATATTTGCATAAACATATCATTGAGCAGGGTTTATCCGTTCGAAAGGTGGAAGAGATGGTACGCGATTTGCAGAAAGCACGTACCAGGAAGGAGGGAAAGCAGCCTGAACCAGTATCATTTCAATTTCAAAAGATACAGGACGATCTGGCCTCTAAGTTTAGCTCGCAGGTTAAGCTTAAGGTAAACAGCCAGGGTAAAGGCACTATCGAGATTCCTTTTTTATCAGAAGATGATCTTGCCCGCATCCTTGAAATGTTGGACTGGTAAATAAATGCAGAAATATCTTTTTATACTTGGCTTTGCCGTAGCATTTGCTTTTTCGGCCCGCGCACAGGCGCCGGTTAACCCAACTATGCCGGCAAAAAGCAAGAGTGATAGTTTGCAGGAAAAGCGCGATTCGGTTAAGTCAAAACCCTTCGTACCCAAAATATCAGCTATACCCAAAAGATATCATCCTGATAGTTTGCACAGCCCAACCAAGGCCTGGCACCGCTCTGTATTTGTTCCGGGCCTGGGGCAGATCTATAACCGTCAGTATTGGAAAGTACCTATTATTTATACCGGCTTTACTTTATTGTACTTGATGTATAAGTTTAATGCCGATAACTATAATGAGTTTTTGGCGCTGGCCAAGTATGCGCAATCAGGCACAGCACCCCAAAAAGGCGATAAGTATTACGATATCTATCAGCAGATACAGGGCAGCAGTGGCGCAAACCAGCAAGCGCTTACTGACGCTACCCGTAGCTACGCCCGCTACCGCGACTTAGCCGTTATTATTTTTGTCGCCGGATGGGGCATACAAACCATCGACGCGTATGTAGATGCCAAGTTTAAGCACTCCTACTCCATGGATAACGATTTTAGTGTAAAACTGAGGCCGACACTCGTTAATCCGCCCGTTAATGCACCAACTTTAGGCAGTGCAATTATTCCGGGTTTAAAAGTTACCTTTACACTTCCATAAAGCAGGCTATATTTGCCTGAACCATAAAACAAGCCACAAATGAAAATTGCATTATTAGGTTACGGTAAAATGGGCAAGATCATCGAGAAGATCGCGCTCGACCGTAAACATGAGATCGTATTAAAAATAGATTACGATAACCAGCAAGACCTTACTACAGAAAATCTTCAAAAAGCCGATGTCGCCATTGAGTTTAGTACCCCGGGCACAGTGCTTTCTAACATAGATCATTGCTTTAACGCCGGCGTGCCTATTGTTGTTGGAACCACGGGCTGGCACGAGCAAATTAACGAGATAAAAAGCCGCTACGAAAAAAGCGACAGAGGGTTTATTTATGGCACCAACTTTAGCGTTGGGGTAAATATCTTCTTCCATATCAATAAGGTTTTAGCAAAGCTGATGAACAGCCATCCGTATTATGATGTGCAGGTTGAAGAGATTCACCATATCCAGAAGCTGGATTCGCCAAGCGGTACCGCTATTACCATTGCCGAAGGTATTATTGATAACCTTGATGAGAAAAAACAATGGGTAAACATCCTGACCGATGGCAACAGCCCGGTTGACGGTGATGTTAAAGCTCAGGATGTACTGATCGAGTCGCACCGTATTGACAGCGTGCCGGGCACACATACTGTTATTTACGACTCAGAAGTTGACACCATCGAAATTAAACATACCGCCCATAACCGTAATGGTTTCGCGTTAGGAGCCGTATTGGCGGCCGAGTGGATCAAAGACAAAAAAGGCTTCTATTCGGTAGCCGATATGTTTGATTTTTCCTAAATAATAAACTACTTTAAACGCGATATTTTTAAAGATAATGAACTGGAAATTCTGGAATAAAAACAGCAACAAAACAAAAGTAAAAAAGTCAAAAACACGCGAGTGGGTTGATGCCGTTGTGTTTGCTGTAATTGCTGCTACCATTATACGCACCTTTTTTATCGAAGCTTATACCATCCCCACACCATCAATGGAAAGATCATTGCTGGTTGGCGATTTCTTGTTTGTAAGCAAGCTAAACTATGGTCCGCGTACGCCAATGACGCCTATTGCGTTTCCGTTTGCGCACCATACCATGCCGCTTATCAATACCAAAGCTTATTGGGACGGCTGGGAACTGGGCTATCACCGCTTGCCGGGTTTTGGCCAAGTTAAAAAAGGCGATGTAGTAGTGTTTAACTATCCGATGGATGCCGATTCGCCGTACTATCGCCCGGTTGATAAACGTGAGAACTACATTAAACGCTGCCAGGGCACACCCGGCGATACGCTGAGCGTGGTAAATGCGCAGGTATATATAAACAGCAAGCCTGCTCCAAACCCGCCTGAAGGGCAGATTGATTATACCATCAATACTAAATCGCCTATCAATCCTGATTTATTGCAGGATCTGCACGTGTCAATGTACGACCAGGGTTCATACCCAACCATGACTAAAGATGCGTACAATACCCTCAAAGGATATTCGAACGTAACATCCATCACCCCAAATATCAGAAAGCCGGGTGAGCAGGATTATGTTTACCCAACTAACCCGCAGCACCCTGTTGGCCCGCCAAGCCTGGACCTGCCCGGCAAGCCGCATGATTTCCACTGGAACGTTGATAATTACGGCCCCATCATTATTCCTAAAAAAGGCTGGACCGTTAAGCTGGATAGCGTGACTTACCCGCTGTATGAGCGCTGTATAGCTGTTTATGAGCATAACAAGGTACAGATTGTGGGTAACGATATTATCATTAACGGCAAGAAAGCAGACAGCTACACCTTCCGGATGAACTATTACTGGATGATGGGCGATAACCGCCATGATTCGGACGATTCACGTTTCTGGGGTTTCGTTCCTGAAGATCACATCGTAGGCAAGGCGCTGTTTGTATGGTTGAGTCTCGATGATCAGGGCTCGTTCCTGGGCAAGATCAGATGGAGCAGATTCTTTAAGATTGTTCGTTAGTTTCCTGGCCCCTGAAAGGGGAAGAATAGAAAACTAAAAAGTCGACTTAAGTGCATCTTAAGTCGACTTTTTAGTTTTTAACGGTCCGGTAAAGCAGGTTAAAAGTGCTTTTAAGTGCTTCTAAAGTGGTTTTACGTGCAATTTCTCCGCAACTTCATTTAAATCTTTCACCACCGCATCAACGATGGGGATCCCGTTTTTCCGACGGTCTTTTTCCGCCTCAAATTCCGGCTCGCCGGGGATAATGACTTTCTGATCGGGATTGATCGGCGAGGCATTTTTAAACCGCGTTACCCAGTTATCCATATGCGCCTTAAACTCATCCACCGGGCGGAAACCATCCACCCGCATAGCGCCTAAAAAGTGGCCAATGCCTGTACCTACCGGGTCGGCAGGCGGTTCAAGGAATGACACGAATGGGGGTACCCAGGGCCCGTAATTAGCACCCGAAAGTACTGCCGACAGGATATCTACAGTTGCACTCAGCCCAAAGCCTTTATGGCTGCCGTGCTCGCGATCGCTGCCTAAAGGTAATAGGGAGCCGCCGTTTTTAAGTGCATGTGGATCAGTAGTATAACCACCGGTCGAATCCTGTATCCAACCTTCAGGAACGGGTTTGCCAGCGCGCTGGGCTATCTCCAGCTTGCCATTAGCGGCGGCCGATGTAGCCATATCTACAATTACCGGTGGGTACTTGCCTGCCGGGAAAGCGTAGCACATGGGGTTGGTACCCAGCATCCGCTCGTTTGAAAAAGTAGGCGCCACCAGCGGACTGGCATTGGTCATCGCAAAGCCGATCATGTCCTTCTGAACAGCCATCAGCGCATGGTAGCCTGCTATACCAAAGTGATTGGAGTTGCGGATAGATATCCAGCCGGAACCGTATTGCTCAGCTTTTTGAATAGCCACTTTCATAGCAAAAGGAGCCACCACCAGGCCCAGACCGGCATCACCATCAATTGTAGCTGTAGTGGGCGTTTCATGTACGATTTTGATATCGGGCTTGGGATTGATGCGTTGCTTTTGCCACAGGCGCACATAACCGGTTAAACGGGCCACGCCATGCGAGTCGATACCGCGAAGATCAGACAGTAGCAAAACATCGGCAGCAAGCGTAGCATGTTCTTTGCTGCAACCCATCGCCAGGAAAACGTTTTCGGTAAAATTTCTTAAGGTAGATTCTGAAACGATCATGCGCAAATATACAATCGGACAATCAAAAAAACGGGTGTGATACTGAGGCTCTCGAAGTATGAGGGCAAAGGCCAATAATGTTTGATAATCCCCAACGCTCACCCTTCGAGTACCTCAGGGTGACAGCCCGCAATATTGGGTTACGCTTCGGTGAGCACTGTAAACTCAAGATCCAACGGTTCAAAATTGCGGATCAGTTCATCAATAAAAGCCTGTCCCCACCTCACATATAACAGACCGAAGTTTTCATTACGCTCCTGCAAACTGTCGCCGGGGAATAGTTCGGCTTTGATGTGGTCTATTTGCTCTAAGCGGGTATGGTAGTTCTGTTTTTCGGCACGGATGAGCTTTTTTTCCAGGTTGTCTATCGCCTTTTTCAAGCGGGTTTGCACGGCTTCTGTCGATGGGCCGAGCGTTAGATCGACCTTTTTGGCTTTTTGCTCAAGATGGGCGAATATAGTTGATAGTTCGGCCCACTCGGTTTGCAGCGACAGCTCGTGGTCGCTGTGTTTTTTTATCCAGTAATTTTTGAGGGCGTCGGTAGGTTTGAAAATTTCGGCAGGCGACAACTCCATCCGTTTAATTTTTGCTGCCGATTCTTTGCGAATTACCAGACCTGAATTGCGCAAAATTAAGATCGGGAAATCGACTTTATAATGGTCGAAATTTGATTTCAACTCCAGCCAGTAAACCACTTCGGCACCACCGCCTATGTAGGCTATATTAGGTAAAATGCATTCCTGATAAAGCGGACGCATTACTACGTTCGGACTAAATCTTTCCGGAAAAGTGGCAATTTCTTTCTTCAACTCCGCCTCGGTAAAGCTTATTTCGGTGTTTAAGACTTTATATCGATCATCCTCAAAAACCAAACGTTCGCGGAGCGCACCTTTCAGGTAAAAGAAATTGATCTCGCGCGGATTTACCTGAATGTGTACGCCGAGTTTCGCCAACTCTTCATTAGTTGCTGTGATATTTTTGAAGCTGTTTTGTTCGATGATATCTTGCTCGATAATAGAGGCGAAGTGCTTTTTGAATCCGCGGTTATCGGCATCAATAATCACTAAGCCGTACTGGCCGAAAAGTTCGTTAACCAGATAGCGGGTAGCATCTGCCAATCGGTCGAAGTTAGTATAGGCCGTTTCGACAATTTTACCCAAATCTGCCGAAAAACCATTAATGCCTAGCACGCCTTTGTATTGGTTTAATGCCTGACGCATGGTTTCGGGGTGAATACGGCCGGTTGCTCCGGAAGCATCATGCCACCAATGAACTTTTTTACCGCCGATGGTGGTGTAGTTGATCTCGGCAAAGTCGTGATCTTCTGATGCCATCCAGTATACCGGCACAAAGTTTTTATCAGGAAATTTCTCCTTGAGTTGCTGCGCCAACTTGATTGCCGTAACTATCTTATAAATAAAATACAGCGGACCGGCAAAGATATTCAACTGATGGCCTGTGGTAATTGTGTAGGTATTGTCCTGCCTTAAACTGTTGATGTTCTGCCTTACATGTTCTGAGATGCCAAACAATGGGTCCCAGATGCGGGCATATTTAACAATGATCTGGTATTGGTCGGTCAAGGTATCGGCCAATAGGTTTCGATCGGCAATAACTTGTTTGTTTTTCAGCAGCTCGGCAAAGCCGTCGAATGTAGGGCGGTAGCTATAAAAAGGTTTCAGTTCCGGTTTATTTTCCAGATAGTCAATAACAGTCGGAGAGAAGTATCCGGTTTCTTTATAGCTTATACAGGCAACGTCCATTGGGTCAAATGTAAAATCATTTAACATTTTACACAATGGGTATGGTTTATTTTACAATCGGGCGACCTCACTCCCCCCCCCTCCAAAGGAGAGGGGCTTCGATGTAGAGCGAAAAATAAAATATCGTGTTCTTGCTCCCTCTCCTTTGGAAGGGCTGGGAAGAGGTGAATTACTTCACTATATGCCCATAAAGATCAAAATCTTCGGCAGAATCAACCTTTACATTCACAAAGCTGCCGACGGTGGCGTAATCAACTGAAGCGTCTAACAATACCTCATTATCAACCTCGGGCGAATCAAATTCGGTGCGACCGACGAAGTATAGGCCGTCTTTTTTGTCGATGAGTACTTTGAAAGTCTGGCCGATCTTATCCTGATTTTTTTCGAAAGATATTTCCTGCTGAATCTCCATGGTCCTGTCAGCACGTTCTTGTTTTACTTCTTCAGGGATGTCATCAACTAAAGTATGTGCATGTGTATTTTCCTCGTGTGAGTAAGTGAAACAACCCAGACGATCAAACTTGGTATCTTCAACCCAGCGCATCATTTCTTCAAAATCGCGCTCGGTTTCGCCGGGATAGCCGGTGATGAGTGTAGTACGCATGGCAATGCCCGGTACGCGGTTGCGTATTTCGTTTACTACATCGATAGTTTTTTGTTTGGTGATGCCACGGCGCATGGATTTCAGCATGTTGTCGCTGATGTGCTGCAGTGGCATATCCATGTATTTGCAGATATTACTGCGCTCGTTCATTACGTCCAGAATCTCCATTGGAAAACCTGAAGGATAGGCATATTGCAAACGGATCCACTCGATACCGTTCACATCAGATAAGCGACGAAGCAACTCATCCAGATTACGTTTGCCATACAGGTCCAAACCGTAATAGGTCAGGTCCTGGGCAATTAATATCAGCTCTTTTGTGCCGTTTTTAGCCAGTTTTTCTGCAGATTTGACCAATTCTTCAATAGGAGAGGTCAAATGTTTGCCACGCATCAGCGGGATGGCACAGAAGGAGCAAGGGCGATTACAGCCTTCGGCAATTTTAAAGTAAGCGAAGTGAGATGGGGTGGTTAGTAAACGTTCGCCAATCAGTTCGTGCTTATAATCAGCACCGATCGAGGTCAGCAGGTTTTGCAGGTCGTTAGTGCCAAAATAAGCGTCGACGTTGGTGATCTCAGCTTCCAGTTCCGGTTTATAACGCTCAGACAAGCATCCGGTAACGATAACCTTGCCCACCTTGCCTTCGTCTTTCAATTGGGCATATTGCAGAATGGTATCGATCGACTCCTGCTTAGCGTTGTCAATAAATCCGCAGGTATTGATAACGATGATGTCATCTTTCCCCACTTTATTAGCCTCATGCACCACATCAAAAGCATTGCCCTTTAACTGACCCATTAATATCTCTGAGTCGTACGTGTTTTTGGAACAGCCTAGGGTTACTACGTTAACCCTAGGTTTTTTGGATTGGATAGGCTTGTTTACTTCTTTCGTCCTCATAATCTCACTATATGTCATTGCGAGCGATAGCGTGGCAATCGCAAGGAGTACAGTAACGCGTGCGGTTGCTTCGTCGTTCCTCCTCGCAATGACAAACTTTTCTAATTTTTAAATAAACTATCTACAAAAGCTTTACGATCAAACAACTGTAAATGATCCATGCCTTCGCCTACGCCGATATATTTTACGGGTATTTTAAACTGATCTGATATGCCGATCACTACACCGCCTTTAGCAGTGCCGTCCAGTTTGGTTAGCGCCAAGGCATTAACGGCTGTAGCTTCGGTAAATTGTTTGCATTGTTCGATAGCGTTCTGGCCGGTTGATGCATCGAGCACTAACAATATCTCATGCGGGGCGCCTGGAACTACCTTTTGCATTACGTTTTTGATCTTGGTCAGCTCGTTCATCAAGCCAACTTTGTTATGCAGGCGACCGGCGGTGTCAATAATTGCCACATCATCGCCATTTGCTACTGCCGATTTTAATGTGTCAAAAGCGACGGATGCCGGGTCTGATCCCATCGCCTGCGCCACCACTTTCACGCCCACACGTTCGCCCCAAAGTTTGATCTGGTCGACAGCCGCTGCACGGAAGGTATCGGCAGCGCCTAATACAACCTGGTTGCCTGCCGCTTTTAGCTTATGGGCCAACTTGCCAATGGTAGTAGTTTTACCCACCCCATTAACGCCGACAACCATAATTACATAAGGTTTGTGGTCGCCGTATTCAAAGCTTGAAAAGTCGTTGCTATTGTTTTCTGCAAGGAGCTGTTGTATCTCGTCGCGTAGCAAACTTTGCAAGTCGGCGGTGCTTACATATTTGTCGCGCGCCACGCGGGCCTGTATACGGTCGATGATCTTGAGCGTGGTTTGTACGCCAACGTCTGATGTTACCAGTACCTCTTCCAGTTCGTCCAGCACATCATCATCAACGGTTGATTTACCGGCAATTACTTTGGTAATTTTCGAAAAAAAGTTGTCCTTGGTTTTTTCTAAACCGGTATCAAGCGCTTCCTGCTCCTGCGGTGTGCTTTCCTTTTTCTTAAAAAAATCAAATAGTCCCATGTTAGATGTGCAGATATGTAAATGTGCAGATATGCAAATGCAAATATGCCATTCTACAAAATAACTATTATAAGCTGTAAATCATTTATTCATCATTTGAACATACGCAAATCTGCGCGTTGACATGCATCGGCATATCAAACAAAAAAAGCCCTCTCGTTAAAACAAGACGGCTTCAATACTTTTGTCAAAGTTAATTATTGGTTTTTCGCTGCAGCGATCGCATCTTTTACGTGATCGTTATGAACGATTGACTCTTTGAATGAGTAAGCACCTGTTTTAGGCGACTTAGTCATAGTGATAACTTTTGAATATTCTTTACCCTGACCAGTTTTTAGGGTTGCAACTACTTTCTTTGCCATGTTTTTAAGTGTTGTACGTAATACGTTTAACGTTTTACGTGAATTTTTTGAATTGAATTACTGCTATTACGTATAACGTAAAACGTCCAACGTATAACTTATTTAATTTCTTTATGAACAGTTACTTTACGTAAAACAGGGTTGAATTTTTTCAACTCTAATCTTTCAGTAGTGTTCTTTTTGTTTTTTGTAGTAATGTAACGAGACATACCTGGCATACCAGTTGCTTTGTGCTCTGTACATTCTAAAATTACCTGAACTCTATTACCTTTCTTAGCCATCTCTTTTTAATTATTGAGTGAGTGAATTATTGAATGAGTGAATGAATTACGACTAATCACCGATCTCTATTCACTAATCACTTGCCTATATATATCCTTTTTTTACAAACTTGTTGATACAAGCAGTTATCCCGTTTTTGCTGATGGTTTTAACAGCAGATGTAGATACTTTTAAAGTAATCCATTTATCTTCTTCAGGGATATAAAACTTTTTAAGTTTAAGGTTTGGATGAAACCTGCGTTTAGTTTTGCGGTTTGAGTTAGAAACGTTGTTACCAACTATTGACGCTTTTCCTGTTAAATCACAAATTCTTGACATGACAATTGTTTTTAAAACCCTTTTATTAAAGGGATTGCAAATATCAGGATTTTATGTGGAATAGACAATACTGATTTTAAAATATTTTTAAAAAATATCTATACCTGTCTCTCGTTCGCGGATGATTGTCGTCTTGTAAGTATAAATCTAACTAAAATAGCTATCGATAAACCTATAAAAAAGCAACTTAGCAGGCTAAGATTTTGATTAAGCAGTCCGCCAAACAGCATAATAAATGGCGCCGCTGCAATAGCAATAAGGATGTATATTTCCAGAAAGTGTTTCTTTTTAAGAAGAGCGCTCATTTACCCAAAGCTAAATATTTTTTGACTAAATCTATTTTTCATATATACAGCTTAAATCACTAATTTTCGCACTCCAATTTTACCCTATTATGAAAATTACCTCGTTTGACCACTACAAGGAAGTCTATAAATATAGTGTTGAACAACCCGAAGAGTTTTGGGCTGACATTGCTGATACTTTTACCTGGCGAAAAAAGTGGGACAAAGTTTTAGAATGGAACTTTAAGGAACCAAAGATCAAATGGTTTGAAGGCGCTAAGCTGAACATTACAGAAAACTGTCTTGATCGTCATCTGGATACCATCGGCAATAAACCTGCCATCATTTGGGAACCTAACGACCCGAAAGAAGATCACCGCATATTAACCTATCGTCAGCTGCATGACAAGGTTTGCCAGTTTGCCAATGTGCTTAAAAACAATGGCGCCAAAAAAGGCGATCGTATATGTATCTATATGCCTATGGTGCCTGAACTGGCTATTGCCTTGTTAGCCTGCGCTAGGATAGGGGCTATCCACTCTGTTGTTTTTGGCGGATTTTCTGCCCAATCCATAGCTGATCGTATCCAGGATGCGGATTGTAATATCGTAATCACTGCCGATGGCGGTTTCCGCGGAGCAAAAGAGATCCCATTAAAATCAATTATTGACGATGCGCTGGTACGCTGCCCATCTGTACAAAAAGTAATTGTGCTGACCCGTACCCGTACGCCTGTCGCTATGATTAAAGGTCGCGACGTATGGTGGGAAGACGAGATCAAAAAAGTAGAAACCCAGGGAAACAAAGAATGCCCTGCCGAAGAAATGGATGCCGAGGATATGCTGTTCATCCTTTACACTTCAGGGTCAACCGGTAAGCCGAAAGGTGTGGTGCATACCTGCGGTGGCTATATGGTTTATACGGGTTATACTTTTGACACTACTTTCCAGTATCAGCCCGACGAGGTTTATTTTTGTACGGCCGATATCGGCTGGATAACCGGCCACTCTTATATTGTATATGGTCCGCTGTCGCAAGGCGCTACTTCGTTAATGTTTGAGGGCGTACCTACTTATCCAAATGCCGGGCGTTTCTGGGATATTGTCGATAAATTCAAAGTTAACATTATATATACCGCACCTACTGCCATCCGCTCATTAATGAGTTATGGCGATGAATTTGTGAAAGGAAAAGATTTAAGTTCATTAACCAAACTGGGATCAGTAGGCGAGCCTATCAACGAAGAGGCCTGGCATTGGTTTGACGAAAAAGTGGGGCACGGCAAATGCCCGATTGTAGACACCTGGTGGCAAACCGAAAACGGCGGCCATATGATCACGCCGATAGCCGGTGTTACGCCATTGAAACCGGGTTATGCAAGTTTGCCATTGCCGGGCGTGCAGCCGGTTTTGTTTGACGAAAGCGGAAAGATCATTGATGGAAACGGCGTGAGTGGTAACCTTTGTATCAAATTCCCGTGGCCGGGGATGCTGCGCACCACTTATGGCGATCATGAACGTTGCCGCCAAACTTATTTTGCCGCTTACCAGGACATGTACTTTACCGGCGACGGTTGCTTACGCGATGATGACGGTTATTACAGAATTACCGGTAGGGTGGATGATGTGTTGAACGTATCCGGTCACCGAATTGGCACTGCCGAGGTGGAGAACGCCATTAATATGCATAGCACCGTGGTTGAGTCGGCAGTCGTAGGTTATCCGCATGATATTAAAGGGCAAGGTGTTTATGCGTTCGTAGTATCACCTAGTAAAAGCCACGATGAAGATCTAACCCGCCAAGATATCATCATGACCGTATCGCGCATTATTGGCGCTATAGCCAAGCCTGACAAAATTCAGTTTGTAAGCGGATTACCTAAAACGCGTTCAGGTAAGATAATGCGGCGCATTTTGAGAAAAATTGCTGAGGGAGATACTTCTAACCTGGGGGATACTTCGACGTTGCTTGATCCGGCCGTGGTTGATGAGATTAAGGCAGGGGCGCTATAAAGGTAGAACCAAGAGTCGAGAATCAAGAGCCAAGATTTTTGAAATATACTAAACTTAGTTCTTGCCAACCTGTTGCTCATATACATCTAAATATAAAACCATATGAGCGATTTAAAATTAAGGGGCGGCTGGAACGAGCTCAAAGGAAAAATTAAACAAGCTTACGGCGACCTGACGGATGATGATCTTATCCGAGAAGAAGGTAAGGACGACGAACTGTTAGGCAAGCTGCAGCAGAAAACCGGCAAAAGCCGCGATGAGCTGGTAAAATGGCTTAATGAATTGTAACAAAAAGCTCCTCACCTGAGGGGCTTTTTGTTTGCCTATATTATATAAAATGTAAATGCTGGCTGCGTTTTCTTAATTTTGAGCCATCATGAAAAATACCCAACCCACCATATTAGTAGTAAATGACGACGGCATAACCGCTCCGGGTATTAAAGTGCTCATGCACGTTATGAAAGAATTGGGCCGTGTAGTAGTTGTAGCGCCGGATAGTCCGCAATCTGGTATGGGGCATGCCATCACCATCGGCAAACCTTTGCGACTGGACAAGGTTGATATTTACGAAGGTATTGAAATGTACGCCTGCTCAGGCACCCCGGTTGATTGTGTGAAGCTGGCCGTTACCAAAATATTTAAGGGTAAAAAACCTGATCTGTGCGTGTCCGGTATTAATCATGGTTTAAATAACGGCATCAATGTGCTGTACTCAGGCACCATGTCGGCGGCGGTTGAGGGGGCTATTGAGAGCATCCCGTCTGTAGGTTTTTCTTTAGATGACTACACCATGCAGGCTGATTTTAGCCATTGCGCCAAATTTGTAAAAGAGATAGCCCAGCAGGTGCTGGCCAACGGTTTGCCTACGGCCACTTTGCTCAATGTGAACTTTCCGGCCGGTCCGCATTTAAAGGGTATTAAGATATGCCGCCAGGCCAACGCCAAATGGGCCGAGGAGTTTGACGAACGTTTCGACCCGTACAAACGCCCATATTACTGGCTTAGCGGCGTGTTCCAGGTAAATGACCGCGGTGAGGATACCGACTCATGGGCCCTGGAAAATAACTATGTATCGGTAGTGCCCATTCAGTTTGATATGACGGCGCATCATGCCATCCCGGTTTTAAATAGCTGGAAGTTTAATACCTAATCGCACACTAATGAAATACTACCTCATAGCCGGCGAGGCCTCCGGCGATCTGCACGGAGCTAATTTGATGAAAGAGCTGAAAAAGCTCGACCCGCAAGCCGAGTTTCGTTTTTTTGGTGGCGATTTGATGCAGGCCGAGGGTGGTACGCTGGTAAAGCACTATGCCGATATGGCGTTCATGGGCTTTTTAGAGGTAGTGGCCAATTTGCGTACGATATTGAAAAACATGGCTTTCTGCAAGCAGGATATCGCTGCCTACCAGCCTGATATTTTGATATTGATTGACTTTCCTGGTTTTAATTTGAAGATAGCAGCCTTTGCCAAAGAGCAAGGCTTGCCGGTATACTATTATATATCGCCCAAGGTTTGGGCCTGGAACCAAAAGCGCGTGCTGAAGATCAAAAGGGTAGTCGACCACATGTTTTGCATCCTGCCGTTTGAGGTTGATTTTTACAAAGATTGGGGCATGCAGGTTGATTATGTAGGTAACCCGCTGCTGGATGCAGTTGCAGCCTTCAAACCTGATACCGACTTCCTATCCAAACACAAACTGGGCGACAAACGCATCATTGCCCTGCTGCCCGGCAGCCGCAAGCAGGAGATCAACTACCTGCTGCCTGATATGCTGGCTGTAGCTGAGCAGTTTCCCGGCTATCAGTTTGTGGTTGCCGGCGCGCCGTCTTTCCAAGCAGATTATTATGAACAATACCTCAAAGGGCGAGATATCCACGTGTTGTTTAATGCAACTTATGATATATTGAATAACGCCCATGCAGCCATAGTGGCGTCGGGAACGGCTACTTTGGAGACAGCTTTGTTCAATGTGCCCCAGGTGGTGGTTTACAAGGGCAATCCGGTATCTATCGGTATTGCCAGGATGGTGGTTAAGATCAAGTTTATATCGTTAGTGAACCTTATCGTTAACAAAAGCATCGTCAAAGAATTGATCCAGCAGGATTGCAATCCCACCGCCATTGGTGCCGAAATGGATCTCATCCTTAATAACCCCGACTATCGCCAGGTCATATTAGCCAATTACGACGTGCTGGACGAGAAAATGGGTACACCCGGCGCATCTGCCAAAACCGCAGCCCTTATCAGGGAATACAGCACAAAAGAACCCTCTAAATAGCTCGCGTTTGTTTCACGCGAATGTGAATCAAATGAAACAAGTGAAACAGGATTTTTAATCAAGTTATTGACTTTTAGTGTATTGTGAAATTTGAGTGAAACAAAATGAAACAAGAAAAATGACTTTTAGGTAAGAAAAGGCAGGGATACAGTGCTTTGCGCTTCTCATTGTACAGAAGCGAAAGCTATAATATTTATATTTGCGGCGTATTTATCTTTATGCTATTCCTTTGAAAAAGTTATTGATCAAAATTCTCAAAATCAGTGGTATTACGATAATCTCTATTTTACTGCTGCTGTTTTTATTACCGGCGCTGTTCCCGCAAACCATCACTCAAAAAGTGAAGCAGCTGGCCAACCAGCACCTGAACGGGCAACTCAGTTTTTCGAGTACCGGACTGTCGTTTTTTAAACGCTTTCCTGAGCTTACGCTTACCCTGAACGATTTTGAACTGAAAGGCAGCGCGCCTTTTGCCAACGACACGCTGGCCGCCGCCAAGGAAGTTTCTTTTGCTATCGACTTGACTGCGCTGCTGCACAGCCGCGTTCAACTCAGTAAAATATACCTGAGCCAGGCCACCATCAATATACAGGTGGATAAAGCGGGCCATGCCAACTACAACGTTTACAAATCATCGCCACAAAAAAATCAGACACAAACGGATACCTCGGCCGCTTCAATGGGTATCGATCAAATCATTATCGAAAAAAGCCGCTTAACCTATAATGATGCTTCATTGCCGATGCGCATCAACGCACGCGATTTTAATTATGTAGGTAGCGGCGACTTGAGTAAAGACGTTTTCGATCTGCACACACATACTGAAATTGGTGGCGTCGATTTTAATTATGGCGGACAGGCCTACGTGGTAAATAAAAAGGTAAATGCCGACCTGGTTACCAGTATCAACACCAAATCGCTAGAGTTCAAGTTTCAGAAAAATGATTTGATGATCAACCGGCTGCCTGTGCGGTTTAAGGGCCAGTTTGGATTTATTAAGGATGGGTACGATATGGACTTTAAGTTTGACTCGGCCCCAAGCGACCTGAGCGATATTTTTACCGCTCTACCAGCCGAATACGCCAAATATATTGACGATACCGATGTAGACGGCACCGGTGTGCTTCACTTATCGCTGGCGGGAAAATACATCAGCGACAAAAAAATTAGTCCCGATCTGGATTTCAGTATGAAGATCAATAACGGCTATGTGTCTAACAAAAAAACACCGTCGCCGGTGCGCGATCTGTATGTGAATATGAACGCCCGGGTGCCGCAACTTAACCCGGACAGCCTTATGTTTAACCTTGATTCGCTGCATTTTCGCATAGATCAGGATAAGTTTGATGCACGGTTGAAAGTGAAGGGCCTGAACAGCCCTTACATCTTTGCCCGCGTTAATACCAATATCGACCTGGCTAAATGGAACCGCGCATTCGGCGTAAAAGCCGTCGACCTGAGAGGTCGTTATGAATTGCATTTACTGGCCGATGGTAAATATGCCAAAGGCGTAAAAAAAGTCGGCCTGCGCCGGTATGATACCGTGATTGCCAGCGTACCTAAGTTTAAGTTGCAGTCGGCCTTTACCAATGGCTATATCAAATATGCCAAGGTGGACGAGGCGGCAAAAAACATAGGGTTTAAACTGGATGCACAATGCCCGGACAATGATATTAAACACTTTACGCTCGCGTTAACCGACCTTAACGCCAACGCACTCAATAACTTTGTAAAAGGATATTTTAAACTGAGTAACACCAATGGGCTGGCTACCGACGCGGCTTTATCGGCCCGTTTCCATCTGGATGATCTGAAGAAAATTTATCCGGTGGAGGGTATGGATCTGCGTGGCGATTTGAATGCCGACCTTACGGCCAAAGGGCAATATCTGCCGGCAAAAAAACATTTTCCGATTATTAAGGCCGCTGTCGATCTTACTAAGGGATACATCAAAACCAAATACTATCCGCACCCGGTTGAGGATTTGCAGATCAGTACTGACATCATTAACACTACAGGTACCCTGGCAGGCATGAAAGTGTTTATTAAGCCCGTGTCGCTTAAGTTTGAGGGGCAGCCGTTCTTGTTACGTGCGGGATTGAAAAATTTTGCCAATGTTGATTACAGCGTGCATTCACAAGGTACGCTGGATATTGGCAAAATATACAAAGTGTTTGCTGTAAAAGGGTATGATGTAAAAGGATTGATCACTACTAACTTTACACTAAAAGGCAAGCAGAGCGATGCCGCTGCAGGACGTTATGATGCCCTGGCAAATTCAGGTACGATGCAGGTGAAAGACTTGGTATTGCACAGCGATCTGTTCCCGAAACCATTCGTTATTAACAGGGGCGTTTTTAGCTTTAACCAGGATAAGATGAAGTTTGATGCCTTTACAGCGCACTACGGTCGCTCGATAATTGCGTTGGATGGTGCGTTGAACAATGTGATTGATTATGCTGTAAAACCGGGCGCGGTGCTCACGGGTAGTTTTAACATGAAGAGTGATCTGTTGGTTGCCGATGATTTTATGGCTTTCGCCGATGGACAACCGGCGGCGCCGTCTATACCTGCTCCGGCATCTTCAGCTACCGGCGTTATCCTTATCCCCAAAAATCTTAATCTTACTTTTACTGCCGATGTAAAGAAAGTAAAATACAGCGGCATGGATATTAACGATGCCAAAGGGCAGATGACCGTTAGTAAAGGTCAGCTACAATTAAAACAAGCCGGCTTTAACCTGATTGGCGCCCCTGTAGTGATGGACGCCACTTATGGTAGCATCACCCCGCAGAAAGCTTACTTTGATTACCACATTAACGCGCAGGATTTTGACATCAAAAAAGCTTATAACCAAATCAAGCTTTTTCATGACATGGCTTCATCAGCCGCCAGTGCCGAGGGGATTGTTTCGCTTGATTATAAGTTGGCCGGCCGTTTAAACAGCAGCATGCACCCGGTTTATCCGTCGCTTAAAGGCGGTGGGGTGCTGTCGGTAAAAAGTGTAAAACTGAAAGGATTTAAACTGTTCGGTGCCGTAGGTAAACAAACCGGCCGCGATAGCCTGGGCAAAACATCAGACGTATCAAAAGTTGACGTTAAAACCAGCATCGCCAATAATATCATTACTATTGAGCGTACTAAAATGCGGTTTGCCGGTTTTCGCCCGAGGTTTGAGGGGCAGGTTGATTTTAACGGCAACCTGAATTTGAAGTTCCGCCTTGGTTTGCCGCCATTGGGTATATTCGGTATCCCGATGACGATAACCGGCACACAGCAAAACCCTAAAATACATTTAGGCAACGGCAAAAAGGAAGACGAGCTGCAAAGTGAAGCGGACGACGGGCAGTAGGGTGAAACGGTATTCCGCAGCGTCAGTGCGAGGAGGAACGACGAAGCAATCTCTACACGATAGTTAACAAACCATGTTCAGCTGATTTGTATGCGTAGAGATTGCTTCGTTCCTCGCAATGACGCGGTTATTGGGATTGAATTTATTATTTGCTTTGCGTAAACGAAGTTCCGTCAGAAAAATAAAATTCGCTCACTTGCCGGTATGACCTATGCAGGTTATTAGGCGAAAATTCACGGCGGCACCAGGTTTCGCGGTACCATTTTTCAAATGGCGGCCGCTCGGCCCGTAGTATTTCATTTTCGTAGGTGTACAAAGGCTCTAAGGCCTTGCGTACCTGCGCCATGATATCTTCTTTAGTAGTTTTATTCAGCGCTTCGGCCAGGATAAGTGCCGATTGTGTCGGTCGCCAATCAACTAACACACCCAGCATTTGTTCATAAAAATATTGTTGTTGTTGCTGGTTCATGCGGTCAGTAGCTTTTTGTCTCAGTTTATCGAAAGCTGCATACTGTTTTTCGCGATTGCTGAATTCACGTAAACGTGACGCGTCAAGTGGCTCCACAGCTTTTCCTTTCAGTTTGTCCTGCAATTTGCGAAGAATTTCCTGCACCAGGTTGGCGCCCTGCCAAAGGCTGTCGCACTGATGTATTAGCTGATAATAAGTTTCATAAGCTTTTGCTGCATCGTCGTTAGCTTGTGTACCGAAATATTCGTTGGCCCACCAATTAATGTAAGCTTGTGCGGGGTCGGCGCTTTGCATAATAGCTGAATCGCCCCAGGTAATTTCGGCCAGTAGGCGCGCTTCCATTGCGTAGTCGCGAAGCTCTGAAACATTAGTGAGTACATATTCTGTGGCGCCTGAATCAATGATAGCTTTAAATTCTTTCGTGATTTTTGCAGGCGACACCACATGAGTGGTTTGCTTCGTGATTTCTTGCGGACCCAGATAAGCCAGGTGATAATATACCCCGTGTTTCCATTTATCTAACCCTTTGGGCAGGTCGCGCATGTGGCCGTCGTTATCGTCAGGCCAAATGATCATTACCTCTTCAGGTAAATTGAACGCGCTTTTGTTATTACGGTAAATGTCGAGCATCTCTGTATAAAGCGTAAAATGGTAAAGCGGCTTTTTATCCTTCGGGATCATATTTTTTACCGTTTTAACCTGCACGTCAATGGCCTCATTATAGACTTTGGTTTTTACAGCATCAGATGTCCCTGAAGGGAACGCATAAGCGCGATCATCAATGCCGCGCAAGCCTACCGGCCAAATGGCATCCAGGTTTTTATTTTCCTCAACCCCTGCACTCCAATACTTAATCATATTGTCTTTATTCTCGAACCAGTTCCACTGCGGGGTTACGCCACGCTGTTCGGCCAGCTTGAAGTTTTCAAATCCAAATGGATTGGATAGCAGAATGTCATAATGATGAGAGGTATAATAAAGGCCCCAGTCGCTGGCCATTTTTTGAATTTCGTAACGGCGATGCACTCGTGTATAAGGCGCAACCATGTTTTGGCGCAGGCGCAAGGCTGTTTCAAAATAGTGCTCGTACCAAACGGTGGCCACGTCGCCGGTCCATATGGGCAGGTCGATAACGTTAAAAGGGCGCGGCAGGATATCTTCGTCATCATGAAAAAAACCGCGGTACTTGAATTTGGGCGAAGCCACAAAGTGCGATGTCTTTTTTAAGATGAGATGCTCATACTGCACGGGCCTGAAATTGGTCCATATATAAAGTGGATCAATACCCAGGCGCTCGCATAAAGTATATGCCGCGTACGCGGTACCCCGAGCGTCGGCGCCAACCAGCCAGACCGTATTATCAGTAGTTATTATTTGATAGGCTTCCCATTGGCCTTTTAATCGCCGGGTGTCTATTCCGGCCGGGAGTTTTGCGTTACCTAAAGTTGTCAAATGGATATTGACTTTGCCGGTGTCGACCGTTCCTTTAACCGGTATTTCCTGACCTGATATTTTTTTGATGTCGGCAGCCAGCAGTCTGCCTGCCTTTTGCACAATTGAACTCTCCGCCGGATCAATAACTATCTGGCAATTTCGTAAAGAGATGTCGCCGGGTTGTTGCGCCCCGGTTTGAACCCATGAACCGCGCCGGGTGCCGGTATATTTTTCAAAGTATTCATTATTGTTGCTGCCGGAGCCTGGTTTACTTGTTTGAGCCAATACACTTGGTGCAACCAATATCGAACCTAATGCGGTGACGCCGGTTTTTAGAAATCCTTTACGTGAGATATCTTTCATGAAAATATAGTTTATAATTCAGGAGTCTCAAATTAACGCAAACGATTGTGTAAATGCAAAATTTATTTTTTCTATCTCTTGATAATAACCACCCGATAATCAGATTTATCCAAAAAAATTATTCATCTTTAATGTTGAAACAAACGATTGCGAAGTAATTGCATTTTATATGTTTTGAGATTTTATATTTTTGCAGGCAGTAAATGGAAAAGAAAGCTAATATAAATGATGTCGCCAAGCATTTGGGGGTAGCAACGTCTACAGTGTCCAGGGCTTTGCAAAATCACCATTCAATCAGTGCCAAAACAAAAAAGCTGGTATTAAATGCTGTCCGCGAACTTAACTATTCGCCCAACAAAATTGCAGCAAATCTGCGCAGCGGTAATCGTACAGCCATTGGGGTGATCATTCCTAAGATCAATAGTAATTTCATGTCTAACTGTATTTTTGGTATTGAAAATGTAATCTATCCCTCCGGCTATAATTTGATTATTTGTCAATCGACCGAACACTATGAGAAAGAAGTGAGTAACGTTCGCACGCTGATTGACAGCCAGGTAGCGGGTGTGCTGATTTCGCTGTCCAATGAAACCATGTCGACCGGGCATTTGGCCATGATTAAAGCGCATAATATCCCGCTGATTATGTTTGACCGAATTGAAGAGGCACTGGAAGTTGACAGCATTGTGAATGATGACCTCAGAGGCGCTTCAGAAGCAGTAGAACATTTGCTTGATGAGGGTTACCAAAAGATCGCCTTGCTTAACGGCCCGGAACACATCTATGTATATAAAAACCGATATAATGGATACAGGCAAACTTTAGCCGTAAAGGGTGCAAACATGTCATCAGATCACATTATTCAAAATATTAACACACAGCAGGAAGCTTATGCAGCCGCCAGCTCGCTGTTAGATAGTGCCAACCCGCCTGATGCGATATTCTGTGCAAGCGATGTGCTGGCAGTTGGCGCCTTGCAGGCATTAAAAGAGCGTAATATTCAGTCGCCTGAACAGGTGGGTGTTGTGGGGTATGGTAATGATATTTTTGGCGATTTGACTACGCCTACGCTTACATCCGTCGAACAATTTCCACAGGAGATAGGGGCCAATGCTGCCCGCATCATGCTGCAAATATTGGAGGATAAACATACGGAGACTATCCCGAAGACTATCTCAATAAAACCACGCCTCGTTATCCGAGGATCATCATCCCGCAGGAAAATCTAAACATTGGGGTAGGTATAAAAAAATAGAGCCTTACAAAAATTGCAGGGCTCTACGTTTTCATAGATAGTAGACTTTTATAGGTAGATGTGTATGATTGATCAGGCAGCCTGCTGTGCGACTGCTTGTTTGTTGCTGGTAAACTGCCCCCTTTGTCTGAAAGCTTTGAGGTCTTGCATTAATAACATTTTTAACTCGTTATCATAACGGATAGATAATTTGTCGGTTGTTGATTGATGTGAAGTTTTCATAGGTAGATGTCTTAGTTTTTTTGGCAGATTGAATATTTTATTTAATTAAGCAACCGATAACTGTTCGTTTTTAATGGCTCTTAAAAATGTATTTTTAGCGCCTTTTAGCATTTTCAGATCGTTCATTATGATCTCTCTTAACTGAGCATCAAATTGAGCAACTAATTTGCTAACGGCTGGTTTCTGGTTGATGATTTTCATAATGTATCCTTTATATATTAACGTTCTTTATTTTTGTCTTCTTCTTCGTCCCCGGTTAAGTTGTCGTGCTGGCGCTTTGCTTCTTTGTATTGTCTTATTATTTGTTCCTTGTCGCGCTCGTCACTGGGCTGGTTTGGATCTTTTGGATTCTCCCATTCCTTTTCTTTAACCGGTTTCGGTTTTTTATCTTCAACAGTCATGATATAATTGCTGATAGTTGATAAACACTATTCCAATAAAGTGCCAAGAATTTAAAACCGGTTCAAAAAAGTCACGAGCAAATCAGAATTATTTTACATGAATATGTAAAATACTGAAAATCAGCACTCATTAAAAATGTTGTAAAAATGGCCGGATTGAAAAAGTGTCTAGAAAAACAGAATCCCGAAATTTTAAGAAGTACTTAAGACTGTACAACTGTAGGGCTGTTTTGTATTTTTTTGCGGTTAGCCAGGTGCAAAATCGTCGCAATTGCTGATGCCACTATACCTAATATACATACACCGGTCCACTGGTAAAGGTGCCATAATTGTGTAGCCACAAAGGTACCCAGCGCGCCGCCTATAAAATAGGTTACCATATATATAGTATTAATGCGGTTGCGTGCAGCGGGATTTATGGCGAAGATGATGGCCTGGTTAGATATGTGAGTGGCCTGTACGCCCATGTCCATCAAAACCACACCTATAATAAGGCCCGCCATGCTATGTGCCGAAAACTGAAATACCATAAAAGATACAATAATCAATACCAATGTAAAGGTAGACAAGTGATAAGGATCCATCTTATCGCTCAGCCTGCCCATGGCCCCAACGGCCAGCGCGCCGAACGCGCCTACCAAACCAAACAAGCCGGCCACATCGCTACCCATATTGAAATTTTGTTCCAGTAAAAAAGTAAGCGTGCTCCAGAAAGCGCTAAAGCAGGCAAAGCACAGTGCCCCGCGCATGGCAGCCAGCCTGAGTTTCGGCTCATCGCGAATTAAATGAACCAGCGATAGCATCAGGTTTTTATAGGTGCCTTTGTAGTCGGGTTCAACCTCGGGCAGCAGGAAATAAATGAGCGCCCACATAATCAGCATTAAACCGGCGGCTATGTAAAACATAGAGCGCCAGCCAAAATGTGCAGCGACTATGCCGCTGAAAGTTCTTGACAATAATATACCTATTAATAAGCCGCTCATTACAAAGCCTATCTTTTTTCCTCTTTCGGCAGGATTGGCCAGATGGGCGGTCATGGGTATCAGCAATTGCGGTATCATTGACGAAGCGCCAATAAGTAAACTGGCGATAGCCAAAACGGTGATGCTTTGGGCGGCTGCTGCTAACAGTAATGAGGCCACCATAAATGCAAAATCAATCAGCATCAGACGCTTGCGTTTAAACATATCGGCCAGAGGAATAATAAAGAACATCCCCAATGCATAACCTACTTGCGTAAATACAGAAACCTGGCCGGCTTTGGCGCTACTCACTTTAAATGTGCGTTCAATGTCTACCAGCAGCGGTTGGTTATAATAAAGATTAGCTACTACCAAGCCGGTGGCAATGGTCATGACCCATAAAGTAGTTGTTGTTAAATGCGGATGTTGTTTAGCAGAGGTTATTGTAGTCATTGAACTTGGTATAAGTTTACAAAAATGTAAAACCATTTTAACATGGATGTTTAAGCTAAGTAATAATTTAGCGCCGTGTTAAAAAAAGTCTTTCAGAAAATTTATCTGACAGACGTTTTAAATCTTTGAAAGAAAAAGATAAAATATTTTTAAGGCGAAGAGATAAGTTTTTACTTATAAAAGAGTTAAAAATTTGTTAAAAAATCTTAAAAAGTATGAATTGTTGAGATTTTTTGGGTGTTTTGTGCGAAAATGATCAAAAAATTAGGGTCGAGAAGTGACGGGTAGGTCTTTTGAGGTTAAAATGATTCTGTGGCGTCAGTAATTTGATTGAAATTGGTTGAAATTAACACAATGCTAACATTTTGTGATATAATTTAAGAATGTGATGGGTGCGCCGCCGGTTTTTACAAAAAAATTACAAAAATAAATTTGCACAGTAAAAAACTTAGTGTTACCTTTACACCATGCAAACGGGACAAGATCTCGATAGCAACATAGAAAAGTCTTCTCATAATTTAGGTTTATAATTGGTTTAGTAAAGGTCCCTGCCCATCAGGGGCCTTACTTGTTTTATAGGCTTTCTGTAATTGTTTTAAGTAGTTGATATTATATTGTTAAGTTGTTTTGGCTGCGATATCGTTTTTGGCTAGCAATAGCGATAATGTATTAATGTTAGTTCCGTTTGAATACCAGCCACAATAATGCACCCTGATGCTGTTAAAAAGCTACAAATTGTTTACTTTAAGCCTTAATTTGTTATCGCAGCTTATAAAGCGAGCGGGGCCACTTATGTCGGTGTGTTAAGTTTTGTAAATGTCTGACATTTAACGGGCAAAAATATTTTGTGACTGACCGGGCGAAGCCATGCGCTGTCGACTAATAATCAACATATCAAAGCAATTAAAGTAGAAGGGCTGTCAAAAGCCTACCAATTAGGAGATTTTGGCACCGGCACTATCTCGCGCGACCTGGAACGCTATTGGGCCAGAGTGCGCGGAAAAGAAGATCCGTTCCTGAAAATTGGTGAAACAAATGATCGTACCACAAGCGGAGGCAGCGATGTGGTGTGGAGTCTTAAAGACATCAATTTTGAAATTGAGCAGGGTGATGCCGTCGGTATAATCGGCCGTAATGGGGCCGGTAAAAGCACCTTGCTTAAAATATTGAGTCGCATAACGTCGCCCACCACGGGCGGTATAAAAATTCGGGGACGCATAGCCAGCTTGCTCGAGGTTGGAACCGGATTTCATCCTGAACTTACCGGTCGCGAAAATATTTACCTGAACGGCGCCATACTGGGTATGCGCAAAAAAGAGATCACCCGAAAATTTGATGAGATAGTGGATTTTGCCGGTATTGAGCGATATGTGGATACACCGGTTAAGCGGTATTCATCAGGCATGTATGTCCGCCTGGCTTTTGCGGTAGCCGCGCACCTGGAAAGCGAAATACTTATTGTTGATGAAGTGCTGGCCGTAGGCGACGCCGAGTTTCAAAAAAAGTGTCTCGGCAAAATGGGCGAAGTAAGCAAAGGCGAAGGGCGGACGGTTTTGTTTGTGAGCCATAATATGGCAGCTATTGAAGCTTTAACGAGCCAGGTGCTTTACTTACAAAATGGTAAAAATCTTTACATGGGAGAGGTAAAGGAAGGGATTTCTAACTATTACGCTGTAAATAAAATAGAAAATGAAGATTTGTTATCTGATCATGTGAGTTATAATAAAGATGAATTGATATTTAAGAGTATCAGATTAATGGATATTGCTGTTACCGGCGCTGACCTAACATTTGAAGTGATTGTTGAATCTGCACATAAATATCCGTCGGTATCACTAGGTATAGTAATTAAAGATGTTGATGGTTTTATTATTACTACATTATTTACCAGGCATAATGATCAGATTTTTCCTGTGAAAGAAGGTTTAAATGTTTTTAAAAGTACCATTTCTCAACTACCGTTAATACCGGGTAAGTACTTTGTAAATCTTTGGTCGGCAAAAGAAGGGAATACTACCAGCGACTACGTTGAAAATGCGATGAGTTTTGTAGTTGAGCAGGGTGATTTTTATAATACAGGTTTTGTCCCCGGTAAAAGTGTACACGGTAGTATTTGTATTAACAATAAATGGACTAATGTATCGATATAAAATCTTTGAAAAACTGAAAAGGAGTGTATTAACTGAGTTTCCTAAACTTAGTTATTCAAGAAGCGGCGAAGATTTGCTTTTAGACGAAATATTTGAATTTAAAGCAACTGGGTTTTATGTTGACATTGGTGCATTTCACCCTGTAAAGTACTCAAATACTTTTAAGTTTTATTTAAAAGGATGGAGAGGGATAAATATCGAACCAAATAAAGACTTTATAAAAAAATTTGAGACTGTACGAGGTGAGGATACGAACTTGAATATAGGCATAAGCAATACGCCCGGAATTAAGCAATACTATAAAAATAATGCTGATCCATCAATGAATACCTTATCAATCGCTTTTGCAGAAAATGCTGAACAAGAATTTGGATTTAGCATAAGTGAAGTGATTGATGTTGAAGTAAAAACGCTTTCAGACGTATTAGCTGCTTTTGCGTTAGACAAAAGGATAGATTTTTTTAGCGTTGATGTTGAAGGCTATGATCTTGAAGTCCTTAAATCGAATGACTGGAATCATTATCGACCACGTATTGTCTTAGTGGAACTTAATTGTTCAATCAATGACATTGCTAGTTCTGATATTTATAGCTTCTTAACAGATAATCATTATCTCTTGTTATCGTACACATTTCTAAATTATAATGTAGGTAACGCTTTTTTTGTCGATTGTAAACATGGCGAATCATAAAAGCACAATAGCTTTACTTGTACCTGTTTATAATGGTGAAAAATACATCGACCAATTTCACCAGAACCTATCTGAACTAAAAGAGAGTTTTGACGAAATTCTCTTTTATAATGATGGCAGTACTGACAATAGTTTGGGAGCAATAAAAAAGTTGGGATATAAGGTTATTAATTCAGCTAAAAATAAAGGCCCTGCGTTTTCCCGAAACCAATTAATTAACGCATCGTCTGCCAAATGGGTGCATTTTCATGATATTGACGATATTATGTGCGCCGATTATTTAGCCGCTAAACTGCATTATCTTGAAAGCAACTATAATGCAATAATTTGTGACGCAGACTGGATAAATGCCCAAAGTGGCAACACGATTATAAAGTGGCGATACTCTAATTCACTACTACAGAAAGATGGCGCCGGATATCTGCTAAGAAATCCGATAGGAGGCATAAATGGGTTATACAAAAGAGATATTCTTTTGGAAATTGGTGGATTTGATGAGAATTTAAAGATTTGGGAGGATGCTGACATGCATCTGCGGTTATACCTGTTTTCTCCTAACATATTTTTTCTGGAAAAAACGCTTGTAAAATCTTTAAGAGGATCTAATTCAACAAGTAGTAATATATTAGAACAGCAAAAAAATAAATTGATGTTTTTAAATAAATATAAATTTATTGATGATTCCTTATTCCAAGCATCGTTAATAATTGAAGCAGATAAATTTTATCACTCTGTGGTGTACAAAAAACAATGGTCTTTATATGAAGATTGTATACAATTATTTATCGATTTAGGTATTAAACCGCCGATTATAAAAAAAAGATATTTGAATTTCTTGAGGTCAATTATAGGAGGCAAGACCTTTACCCGATTAAAATACCATTATTTAAAGCATATTAAAGGATTGGAAATATAGTTATTCCGGTTATGTAATATGATGAAATTATTATCGGCGCTCTATAAGCTTTTTTATTTATTTCGTGGCGTTGGCATATCAAAATATGTATTGATCCGTCCCGGTGTTTTTCTGTCATTGGGAATCGTAAAAGGCATCAAAGGTGCTATTAATATTGGTGACAATTGCGAATTATCAAACGGAGTGATCATTAAAGCATATGGTGGCAAGATCGAACTTAAAAAAAATGTTTTTTTAGGTGAACATGTTGTTTTATATGGCCATGGCGGTATTGAAATTGGCGAAAATACGATGATAGCCATGCATAGCTGTATAATAAGTTCAAACCATACTGTGCCAGATAGAAGCGAATTGATCAGATCGAAACCAGATATCTTAATGCCCGTAAAAATAGGTGCTGATGTTTGGATCGGAGCCGGCGTAAAAATACTGGGTGGGGTCAATATTGGCAATGGTTGTGTGGTAGGTGCAGGAGCCGTAGTGACTAAAGATCTGCCACAATATGCTACGGCGGTGGGTGTTCCGGCGCGCATAATAAATTATCGAAATGAATAAGATAATTTCGGTCATTATTTCTACGTTTAATCCCAACAAAAAAATATTTGCTCAAACTTTGGGAGCACTTGAAGATCAAACTCTTGATAAAAAACTTTGGGAGCTTATTATTGTGAATAATAATTCGTCAGTATATGTTGAACCAAACCTATCCTGGCATCCGGCTGCTCAAATAGTCGACGAGCCTAGGCAGGGGCTAACTTATGGCCGAATCAAGGGAATTGAAAAGTCTAATGCCAATATTATAATATTATTAGATGATGATAATTTACTTCAGCCAGATTATCTAAATCAAGTGATGTATGCTTTTGAGGTAAATACTAAATTAGGAGCAGTCGGCGGGAAGTCGCTGCCCATTTTTGAATCCCCTCCTCCTAAATGGACAAAAGAATTTTACGGCTGTTTAGCATTGCGAGATATGGGAGAAGAACCAATTTATGCAAAATGGGATGGGCATTCTTACCCAGCTTGTGCCCCGATAGGTGCCGGAATGGCGATTCGAAAAGATGCATTGAAATCTTATATTAATAAAATAAAAGAAAGGCGTATTACTGTTAGTGACCGGAAAGCCGGAGAGCTAACTTCAGGAGGGGATAACGATATAGTATTAGAGATTTTGAAATCAGGTTTTGAAATAGCTTATCTCCCCGCATTAATATTACATCATATCATTCCCGGGTTTAGACTAAAAGGTGACTATTTGGGCCAATTACAAAATCAAATTAACAGGTCTTGGATCTGGGTACTAGATGATCATGGAATATGTCCATGGAACCCTATAAGCAGAAGATGGGTAAGGTTACGAAAAATCCTAGCTTATTTTAAAAACAAAGCATGGCTCAATCGGGCGAATTTTACCAGGTGGCGCGCAGCCTGTGGTATGTTTGACGGCTTAGCAGATATAAAGTATAATAGATTATAAAGCCGTAATATTTGCCCCAATCATTGTATCAACAAATAATTAATTTATTATACCGTTATCCCAGGTCAACCTTAAAGAAGTATCAACGTTTTGGTGGCTATCTTGCATACAAAAATATGTTAGCTGCTGAGGCCAAAATGCGGGCAGCTGCTCCAAAATTGCCGCCTGTTCGTTCATATTCTGATAAACCTTCGATTTTTTTTCTAACCGGAAAGAAATTTTTACACCAGACATTATTTTGTACTTACTCACTTACCAAATTTAGTGGCGAGAAATTTCAGTTTGTAATCGTTGACGATGGAAGTTTTGATGCTGAAATCATCAAATTAATTGAGCAACAATTGCCGGGAGCTAAAATTGTTACCGCTGCTGATATCGATAAAAACCTTAATGAAAAATTGCCCATAACTAAATATCCTCATTTGCGGGCTAAGCGCTTAATATACCCTCATTTGCGTAAGCTAACGGATATTCATACCATCGACATGCCCGGCTGGAAACTGGTGTTTGATTCTGACATGCTTTTTTGGAACGAGCCTAAAGCGATAATTAACTGGCTACTTAATCCTAATCAACCCATATTCATGAAAGATTGTATGGCGAGCTATGGTTATACACCGTCTTTAATGTCCGGGCTTTTGGGCGGTTGCATACCTGATATGCTGAATGTCGGTGTGATCGGCTTGAATGGTGAAGCAATAAATTGGGTAAAGGTACAAGATTGGATGCTGGCACTTGAGGCAGAACAAGGAACCAGTTATTATCTGGAACAGGCTTTAACTGCTATGTTGATAGGAAGTAAGGAAAGCATTCAACTTGATGCTGCCACTTATCAGGTTTGCCCCAAGCAACTTGGTTTGCAAGGTATGGTGTTGCAACACTATGTCGATCTGTCAAAAAAACTATATTTTACAGAGGCTTGGAGAGCATTAGTTTAATGGAACCGTTGATTTCTGTATGTATGCCTGCTTATAACGCGGAGCTATATATAGCCGAAGCCATCCGATCAGTTATTGATCAGACCTATAAAAACTGGGAACTTATTATTGTTGATGACGGCTCCACAGATCACACTCGGGATATTGTCGCAGAATTTGAAATAGATAAACGCATCAACTCATTTGTTATTACTAATGGTGGAGCTGCCCGGGCCCGGAATATAGCCTATAACCATTGTCGGGGCGATTATATATTGTTTTTTGATGCAGATGATATTCTTTCTCCCAATTTTTTGCAAACACAATTAGCCAAGGCGCTTGCAAACCCTGATGCGTTGGTGTTGGCTGATTGGGGAAGGTTTTACAACAATAAATCTGCAACAGTCGCTGTGGAACCGGTCATGTATAGCGAGTTGGCGTTTGATGAATGGATAAATGATTACTGGTACAATGGCAACCCTATGACCAATCCCGGCAGGGCGTTATTGCCCAAAACTTTAATAGAAAAGGCAGGCCTTTGGAATGAGTCGTTAAGTTTGAATGATGATCTGGAATTTTTTACGCGAATAATGCTGCATGCCAAAAAGATTATTTTTAATCATGAAGCCGTCCTTGCTTATCGGTCGGGAGTGTCAGGGCTATCCTCTCATACAGGAAAAGATGCTTTTAATTCATTGTTTATATCTATTGAATTATCGTTAAAAATGGCGCTCAATCGATATGGTAATCGGGATATGGTACGTAAAAGTTGTGCCAATATGTGGCAGGGCTTCATCTATGACGTATATCCTCTCCATCCGGATCTAATAAAAAAAGCCCAAGGGCATTTATCAAAATTACCCGCTCCCTCGATAGCATATCCCTGCGGCGGATATACCAAATTGCTGGTAAACGTCATTGGTTGGAAAATGGCTAAAAAGATCAAACAGATAATAAGTTGAATATCGCAATCATAGCCGATCCTTTTATACCCGTACCGCCACAATTTTATGGCGGTATTGAACGGGTAATTGATCTTTTGATTACTCAATTACTCAAAAAAGGGCATCAGGTTACTTTATTTGCGCATAAAGACTCGTCAGTTAACTGCAAACTTGTGCCCCTTAAAGAAGGAGCCGGTGTACTGCAGACCTTACAAAATATTTATATCATTAATAACAGGCTGCGCAAACAAAAATTTGATGTCGTGCATAGCTTTGGCCGGTTGGCAAATTTGCTGCTGGTGATGCCATCTGCAATTCCGAAATTGATGACTTATCAACGTGAACCTACTATATCACAAATAAAAAAAGCAATGACGCTGTCTCGCCGCGGTACTATGACTTTTACCGGCTGCAGCAATTATATAAGCAATCAGATTGCTCCCTTTGCACCAGTTCATACCGTATACAATAGTGTTGATGTCGATAGATATTCGCCAATCAAAATGCTGGATACCGATTCGACCCTGATATTTCTCGGCCGTATAGAATTTATAAAAGGCGCGCATACCGCAATTGAGATAGCCAAACGGACCGGTAAAAAACTAATCATCGCGGGAAATATCGATGATAACCAACGGGACTATTTTGACAAACAAGTTAAGCCATTCCTGGACGACCAGATCACTTACATCGGCCCCGTAAACGACGCTCAAAAAAATGCGTTGTTGCAAAAGGCAATGGCATTATTGATGCCGATACATTGGAATGAGCCGTTTGGGATAGTGATGATTGAGGCGATGGCCTGTGGTACTCCGGTAATTGGTTTTAGACGGGGAGCCGTCCCGGAGGTTGTTGAACATGGAAAAACCGGTTTTGTTGGCGATACCATTGATGAGCTCGGAGAATTTGTTAGTCAAATTGAACGGATAGATCGCTCGAGGGTGCGGCAAACTGTGGAAGAGAGGTTTTCGTCCAAAGTTATTGGAAATCAATATTTGTCAATTTATGAGGATATGCACCGGGCACCAAAACCTGTTAAATGAAAGTTTTGCTGGTTTCTTCAGGTCAGCCGTCACTTAATCCCCGTTTGGTAAAAGAGGCCGATGCGCTGGCAGATGCGGGGTATGACGTAACAGTTATATACGCCTACTGGAATGAGTGGGGTACTAACTTTGACAGACAGTTGCTCGCATCTAAAAAATGGACTGCTTTAAGAGTAGGCGGTGATCCGGTATATGAAAAATTACGCTTTTTTTTTAGTCGGATAATGTTTAATCTGGTAAAAAAAATTAATAAGGTAAAATTAATAGACGCTCTTTCAGCATATGCTGTTACGCGTGCCGGTTGGCATTTAATTCGTGCTGCAAAACAGCAAAAAGCAGATTTGTATATCGGGCATAATTTGGGCGCACTTGGTGCAGTTGTACAAGCAGCAAAAAAAAATGGTAAGCCATCAATTTTTGACGCCGAAGATTTCCATCGTCATGAAATCAGTAATGATAGCGGAGATTTAGATGTGGCATTGAAAATGCTTATCGAAAAAAAATATCTGCCTCAGGTAACTGCGTTGACAACCAGTAGCCCCGGAATAGCTCGAGCTTACCAGGAACTTTTTCCGCAATTAAATCCTTCGGTAATTCTCAATGTATTTCCTAAAAGTAAGGGAATTCAAAATATGGATATTGAGAATGGACCTATAAAGCTATTTTGGTTTTCTCAAACAATTGGCTCTAACCGCGGTATTGATGATGTAATTGGCGCTCTTGCCCAGTTAGATAAAAGTCAATTCGAATTACACTTGCTGGGAGACCAAACAAGCCACTCATCAGCATTTATTCAGCATCTCAAAAATATTAGGGATATTACTTTGATTTTTCATCAACCTGTAGCGCCTGATAAGCTAATAGAATTTGCCGCAAACTTTGATATAGGTTTAGCGCTTGAGCCGGGATTTTCTATTAATAACGACTTGGCGTTAAGTAATAAAATATTTACTTACATCCAAAGTGGTTTGGCAATTATAGCAAGCGACACAACAGCTCAAATGGAATTTATAAGCAGGGTCTCACAAATAGGCAGTATTTATAAAAAAGGCGATACCCGCGAGCTTGCCCGGGTTTTATTAGAATTTTATAATGACCGGTCAAAATTGGCTGCCTGTAAAAAAGCGGCCCTGGCTTATGCCCATGATCGATATAATTGGGAAACAGAAAGTTGTTTGTTCCTGGAGTTGGTTAAAAGTACCTTAATAACAAATTCTTGAAGCGCCTGCTCATCATTTCCCCTTATTTCCCGCCAACTAATGCCGCCGACATGCAACGGGTGCGCATGAGTTTACCATATTTTCAGAAATCAGGATATAGTGTTGATGTGGTTGCTGTGCATCCACGTTTTTCTCATATGCCGGTAGATGTGCTGTTAACCGAAGCTGTTCCATCGGCAATAACTATTCATTATGTTAATGCGCTTAGCTCAAAAATAACCTCAAAGGTTGGATTGGGCAGTATTGCGCTTAGATCATTTCAGCATTATAAAAAGTATGTAAACCGTTTGCTTCAGGAACAGGAGTTTGATCTGATCTACTTTTCGACAACACAATTTCCGCTTTGTGTTTTGGGAGCTTATTGGAAACGCCGTTTTGGTGTGCCCTATGTGATAGACGTGCAGGATCCCTGGCATATCGATTATTATCAGGATAAACCCAAAAGCCAGCGACCCAAAAAATATTGGTTTTCCTATCGACTTAACAGATGGCTCGAACCTAAAGCAATGAAAAGTGTCGACGGTTTAATCAGTGTTTCTGATACTTATATTGACGACTTGCAGCGCCGTTATCCCGAAACGCGCAATATCCCGTTATCAACCATTACTTTCGGCGCTTTTGCGCCGGATATGGATATCGCAAGAAAACATGCAGCCGAGTTTCTACCATTATTAAATCCCTTGTATAAAAATATAGTTTATATAGGTCGTGGTGGCAATGACATGCATACCGCCCTAACTAAACTGTTTGAAGGGTTTAAGCTGGGATTGGAGACGGACAAAGCACTGTTTAGCAAACTGCGCTTGCATTTTATTGGTACAAGTTATGCGCCAAACGGATATGGCACTCCAACAATAAAACCCTTGGCAGATACATTCGGCTTGTCAAATTATGTTATCGAGCAAACCGACCGTATCAGTTATTACCACACCCTCGTGACCTTGAATCTGGCTGACGGACTTTTTATTCCCGGATCAGATTCGCCGGGGTATACGGCGTCAAAAATTTTTCCTTATTTATTGTCGTCAAAACCTTTACTGGCAATTTTTGCTGATGAGAGCGCGGCGCTTAAGGTGTTGGATGAATATGGTGTAAGAAGTTCGCATGCATTTAGCGCCGCATCGCCGACTGTGGTTATGAATTTTTTGAGGGGTGTAACAACGGGGAAATCAACAACGGTAAAATATAATCCTGAAGCAATCGAAAAATATTCGGCAAAGAAAATGACGGAAGCGCAGTGTCTGCTTTTTGACCGCGTACTTAATGGGAAAATAAATAAATGAAGCGCCTGGCCATCGTCATAACACACCCCATTCAATATTATGCACCGATATTTAAACTATTGCATGAGCGGGGGCAAATAGCAGTTAAAGTTTTTTATACCTGGGGCAACGCCGCGTTAAATAAGTATGATCCCGGCTTTCAAAAAGCTGTTCAGTGGGATACTCCATTGCTTGAGGGTTATCCGTACGAGTGGGCGGTAAATAGGGCTTCAAATCCTGGGTCGCATCACTACAAGGGCATCATAACGCCCGATTTGAATACGCAAATAGAAAACTGGAAGCCTGACGCAATACTGGTATTTGGTTGGGCCTACAAAGGGCATTTGGCTGTCATGCGGCATTTTAGTGGGAAAGTGCCCATTTTTTTTAGGGGTGACTCGACCTTGCTTGACAAATCATCAAGCGTAAAATCGGTCATCAAAAAAATATTTTTGAAGCAAATATATAGCAAGGTAGATTGCGCTTTTTATGTGGGGGCAAATAATCATGCCTATTACAAAGCCTATGGTTTACCCGATGACCAGTTAATATTTGCGCCGCATGCGGTAGATAATGATAAGTTTTGTGCCAATCACAGTCAGGAGGCGTTTGATCTGAGGCGCCAACTTAATTTATCGGCCGAAGATGTTTTAATATTGTTTGCCGGTAAATTTGAAGAAAAGAAAAATCCGCTACTTTTAGTGGAAGCTTTCAAAAAGTTCAGAAAAAGCAATCTTCATCTTTTGTTTGTTGGAAATGGCAGGCTTGAAGGCGAACTAAAAGACAAAGCTAACGGCGATTCGGCTATTCATTTTATGGATTTTCAGAACCAATCAATCATGCCGGCAATTTATCAGGCTGTCGATCTTTTTTGCCTGCCATCTGCAGGACCCGGCGAAACATGGGGGCTCGCCGTTAATGAAGCAATGGCTGCCGGGAAAGCTATTGTGGTATCAGACAAAGTGGGCTGCGCCGTTGATTTGGTTAAGAACGATGTCAATGGCGAAGTTTTTAAAAGTAACTCGGTTAATGAATTGGCCAACGTTTTACATCGCATCACAGCCAATAAAGATAAACTACTTCAAATGGGACGGCGATCCGCAGAAATCATAAAATTGTGGAGCTTTACTGAAATTGTCAGAGCTATTGAAGAGAGACTAAATCAGAACTAATAGATGAACCGGAATTTAGTATTTGAAAAATTTATTTTGCTTTATGTACCCTGGATTATCTCACTGATTTTTGCCAGCTACCCAACCTTCTCATATTTTATAGCCTGGTTAGGTTCTTTCTTTATTTTCTTTATGACACTAACGGGGCAAATTGTCCCATTGCCAGATGACCGCAGCTTTGCCGACCAAATTATGCGGCCGGTTATTTTAGTGCAAATCATTTTTGCGGGCTACATGTGCTGTACCTCTATCTTCTATTACATGTCGCTTTTGGGCTATAATTATTTTGAACACATTCCGTTTTTTTTGGCGGACACTGCTAAGTTACAGCTGGCCGCTAAGTGCCAACGCTACTACTGTTTAGGGCATGCTGCCATGATATCGGGTATTTTGCTTGTTATGCATTATCCTGATGAACCAACGTATAAAGTACAGCCAGAAAAGTTGTCAAAGTTTCTGTATTATGCCACCATCATTTCATTTCCATTAGCTATAGTGTTTTTGAAAATTCCCGGTCTGTCGCAGTTTGCCAACCAATTCAGTTCATTGAGTTTCATGGCATCGGCTCTCGGCTTGGCATTTGCAATCCCGGAAAAAAAAGTCACCAACATAGTGGTATGCTTTATATTTTATGCGTTCAACTTTTATACGGCGATGGCATCTGGGTTTAAGGAGCCGGTAATTTTGAGTGTAATGGTGTTGGGCCTGTTTCTTTACCCGGTGTATAAAAAAATAGTTTTGCTGGTTTTTATACCGGTCTTGCTGGTGTTGTTCCTGGTACTACCTACCTACGTATCGGTTATTAGGCAAAATAGATGGATGGGGGGAGAGGATGCAGATGTTGCTACCTCACAAGCGCTGGATGCCGCCATTAATCAAGGCGCCAATGCTGACGAAAGTACCTGGACTTTTTTAGTTGGTCGCTTAAGTGAAATTGATATGTTTACCGGTTACGTTGAAAGTACTCCCAAAAAAATCAACTATTATCATTTTCAATTAGTAAAACAATCGTTTACGGTTTTACTGCCGCGGATATTTTGGCCTTCAAAACCGGTGACCGAACAAATGGTGATGCAAAGGGTTTATGATGCCGGCGTTGTCAGCCCTTATTCAAACGTATCAGCAAAACCTGCTTATATAGTTGATTCCTATTTGTCATGGGGAGGCTGGGGCGTATTTGTTTTCCTTTTTATATACGGTGTAGCAGCACAAAGTATCTCTCAAAAGGCGGAGTTGTTATTTGGCGGTTATACCCTGGGCACCGCCCTTGTGTTTTCAGGCTTGTTCCAGATATTTTGGCGGGGATTAAGCTTTGAATTTATATTGAATAGCGTGGTTTGGGGATATATAAGTATGCTCATCCTTGCCAGAATTCTGCGCCGCATGCATATTGTTGAGCCCGCTTAATAAAAAAACACGCCCATACAGGTGCGTTTGAATACCCTCCTTTATTCAATTCATTTCTTTTATGGCAGCTTAACCTCAAGTGTTAAGAAGTACACCCTGGCATCGGCCGGTACAATGCCAGGGCCCGGATAGCTCTCTGCCCTTCTGGTAAAATAACGTGTATCTGCCAGGTTATTTACTGACGCTTCCACCACAAATGTTTTATTGATCTGGTATTTACCTGACAGGTCCATTACCGTATAGGCCGGTATCAGACCGTTTATGGCGTTTGCAGTAAACGTTGAGTTGGTAGCATCAGTATATTGCGAGCTGGTGTACGATACCTGGTAACTTAGTGAAAGCTTCTTGTGCTTATAGGTAAGTCCGGTTTTAAAGATTATATCAGGGGCCATCTCTACTTTTTTGTTGTTAAATGCAGGCTCTTTGCTGTTTACGTAACGCGCGTCAATCAATGCCAGGTTGCCAAAGAAGTATAGTTTATTATCGGCATTACCCAAACCGGTAAAATGCAGCACATCCAGTTCGCCAAACGCTTCCAGCCCGAAATTTCTTGATGCGGCGATGTTGGTGCGATAGCGGTAGTCGTTAAAATTAGCATCGGCGGTATCAATGGAGCCAATGCGATTATTGTAATGGATTGTGAAGGCACTCACATCATAATTAAAATAATCTGACACGTTACCACGTACACCAATATCGGCCGAATAGCCTGTTTCATCCTTCAAATTTGGGTCGACAACCAAGCCTTTTACACTCGAGTTTAGATCATTAAAGTTGATGGCACGGTAGTTTTGTGAGATATTGGCATAAAACTGTATACTCTCACTTTTGTAATAACTAAATCCTAAACCGCCAATCACGAAATCGCGAGCCGAGTTCCTGGTATCTTGTTTGGCCTGTCTGAAAAGCACATTGCCTGCCATGTCTTTAAGCGTCGATGTGTAATTGCCGTCAGCTTTGGTAAGAATATGTTCATACCTTAAACCCGGGATGATGCTGAACTTGGGCGTTATTCTGAAAATGTTCTCAGCAAACAGCGCCAGGTTTTCGTTCGGGAACAGGTAATGGGTGTAGGCATCCACATCTGTTTGCGAGGTGCCGTAGGCGAAATTAGCGTCGCTGCCATTACTGCCTAAGCCTTGTTGGCGATTAGTATGACCATGATAATAACGCATCCCCACTAAAAGGTTTTGCTGGTCCTCGCCCAATTTATAAGTGTAAAGCAAACGGCTTTCGTTACCGTAATTATGATATTGATCTTTAAAAAGATTACGGTCGAAGTTGTTGTCTGCACGGTTAATATAATCTAGGTTGCCCACTGCATTTCGATTCGCATCCAATCCAAAGAACCGCGAGTTGAACGTCAGTTTGTCACTGATCTGGTAATCGACGATAAAAGCACCCAGGTTCCAGTTTACCTGAAACCAATTGCGCGCCCTGATAGATTGAAGCGGATCTGCAGCAAACTCAGCATCAGTTAAGCCACCCGGTTGGTGAGCCAGGTAGTTCATGTAGGTGTATTGAAATTTGAAGGATAGTTTCTCCGTTGCTTTATAAGTTACTGCCGCGTAGCCGGTGTTTGCGTTATAGTCGCTATTTGGCCGCCAGCCGTTGCCTTGTTTATGCTGAAAGAAGGTGTAGTATTGCACTTTGCCAACTTTACCGGCTATACTGTTTGTGGTGTTAAAAAAGCCCCAGGAGCCGGCTGTCTCGCGCGAGGTAACAGCAAACGGACTACTAGTATTAGCATCGCGAAGCTTAAAATTAATTAAGCCGCCAAATTGGGTACCATATTGTAATGACGACGCGCCACGCAATATCTCTATCCGGTCAACCAACTCAGCCGGTGGCGTATAATAGCTTTCGGGGTAACCCAACGCGTCGGCGCTGATATCATAACCATTCTGGCGCGTGTTAAAATTAGTAACACGGTTAGGGTTCAATCCGCGACCTCCTATACCGAGTTGGATGCCTGCGTTATCGCTTTCCCAAATGTTTAAGCCTGCTATTTTGCCGTATATCTGGCGCGTGTTGTTTGTCGCCTTGTTGGCAGTTACATCTTCCAATACAATTACTTCACTCTTTTTACCTGCGTTTATGCTGGTGCCCTCCACCGCTTTTAAGCGCGTGATGCCTGATGTTTGGTTCTTCCCGGCTTTTACTTCGACATCATTCAGTAAGTGATCGCTTTTTTGCATCATGATGCTAACATGGGTATCGCCGTTTACTTCGACATCTTTGTTAACCGCCGTGCGGCCTATAGCTGTTATCTCCAGTTTGTATTTTCCATTTTTTAGTTGAATGCTGAAATTGCCAGAGGTATCGCATAAAGTTTTGAGGCTGGTGCTTTTTATACTTACGGATGCTCCGGCAATGGGTTGGTTGTTTTGATCTGTGATATGCCCTGTTAAGTTTTGAGCGTACAACCCTGATGATGATAAAAGTAAGAATAGGAGAATAGAAGTAATTTTCATTATTTATTGTCTTTAAACGGACGTATCCATTTGTTGTGGCCAAACAAGGTTTCTTGTTGTGCGGCCAGATTAACGGTGGTATCTATAAATAACCGGCTGCCGCTACCGTTAAGTGTTACATAGCTTTCGGCGGTGACTACCGGGTTTTGAAGGCCTTTTTTGCGATAAACATCAGCCAGGAAATGTGCGTATTGCAAAATCATGTCGGGTTGTGTGGACATCTGGGTTTCCTGGAAAGAGGTTAGGTATTCCGAGTTAATAACCTCGGCGCGTTTACCGGTTTGCGGATCTTTTACATGAAAGAAAGCTGTTCCGCCTTTTTCCATCAGCATTACGCGCCATGAAAACCGGTAGCCTTCTTCGGTCCAGTATAATTTGCCGGGATACATCAGGTAGCGAAATGGAACGATGACCTGTAGCACAAAGTGTAAAACCAGTACTGCTGTAACTATCTCTTTTGCAGCCGATGGCAGCTGATAGGTTTTGTCCGGCGCGACATTTTGGAGTTTCGCTCCAAACAACCGGCCGATGGCTTTCAATATTTTTAAATGAGTTTCTGTCGAAAAGAAAACCAGCGTTACAAAGATCATGATGTATGGAAACATCCCGATCTTAAAGAACCAGCCGGTAGACAGGTGGAAAATCAACACAAACAAATAGGCCCAGCCGCGATAACGGTCATTTAACAGAAAAAAGCCGATCAGCAGATCAAACAGAAAGCCGAACCAACTGAATACATAAGCTACCCAAAGTTGGGTAAGCAAACCACCGACAAGCCATAGTTGGCTATTGGCCGGCAGCCAGATACGTAAAGGCACGGCGGCTATCAGCCAATCATAATTTAGTTTGGACAGCCCTGCGAAAAAATAAACCAGCACCAGTTGCAGCTTAAAAATATTAATGCACCAGCCCGGCACATAGTCGACTTTACTTTGCGGCCATAAACGAGCGTCGACAGAAAAATATCTGCCGGCAGGCACCAAAATCAACAGGAAAGCAACGATGCTCACAAAGTAATAGTGATTCAAATAAGTGGTTTTGTCCATCAGTTCGGCATAGCTAAACGTCAGAAAAAACAGGGTTATGGCCGCGCGATATAAAAGGCCGATGGTTACCATCAGTGCTGCAACCGCCATCACCGCAAATAATGCGTAAGTGCCTGCTTCGCCAAAAGGTTTTACCCAGCCAAAACCATAAAATGTAAAATGGAACCGGGGTTTAATATAGAATGAGCTCACCCAGCCGCGCGAAATAAAGCGTAGGGTACTCACTAACATGATCGCTCCGAATGCTATTCGGAGTGTAGCAAGCGGAGCGATATGCGTTGGCGAAATGAGCCATTCGCCGAATTTTTGTTTGATGAAACTGTCGCGATTAATCGCCATCGTTATCGACAAAAGTGATCAGGATACCTAATGACGATGTCATATCGGTTTTTAACATTACCGTAAGTTTTTGCAACTCGGTATAAGCCGCCACAACAGCCGCATTATTGGTGGTGATATTGTCAGACAGCGGATCAGACAGCGCCTGTAACTTGGTTTGTGCAATAACAAATTGCGCTTTAATAGCATCATTCAATAATCTGCCGTCGCTGTATTTAGCGTTTACTTTGGCCACGTAATCATCCAAACCCAAACCATCTTTACCCAGGTACAGGTTTTGCATGGCTTGTAAATGCTGTAGCGCCAATTGCAAAGAAATTTTAGAATAGTAAGCCTCAACTTTGGTTGGATAAGTGGTTCCCATTGATTGCACGCCGGCAGGAATACCTATCTCGAAATTTTTCAGGATCTCCTCATCATAAACCAGCTGATTCACCATCTGGCCAAGCGAGCTGCCCACATCAGTACCATCAGCGCTCAGGAAAGTAGCTTTATATGATCCGTTCCAGGCGCTTACTATCGCATCGGTGCGTGTTTTTACCTCTGTAGTAAGAGTAGCCAGATAGGTTTTACGATTGGCAGCCTGGCTGTCTGTGGTATATTGTACAAGTATGGCGTTATTGTCGGCGCCAACACCAAACAACAGGTAATCAAGTGCCGGCAGGCCTTTAGCGGCCAGGTTAGCCAGCAAATTTGGGTTGTAAGTACCCGAAGCGATGTTAGCATTGATCTGGGTAACGTCAGTAGGGAAGGTATTGATATTTACCCTGAAATTAGCCTGACTTGCCGGGCCAAAATCATATAATGAGGTCCACTGCCATTGTTTGTACAGTGCAATGAATGCATTCTGTGCAGCAGTTAGCTTCGTCGCATCGGGCGCGGCGTTGAAAGCAACAATCGCAGCATTAAAAGTATTTACTGATGTTTGGAATGACGTATAAGCTGGTAAAATAATGTTAGTGCTAACATTGCTTAACAATCCTTTACGATCAAATGAGTTGTTGTTGCTTCCGCTGTCGGCTCCCGACTTTTTACACGACTGCATAATTACAAAACCTGCAATTAATGTTAGAGCCGCTAAAATGATTTTTTTCATGTTGTTGTATTTATAGGAAAACCGGTCGCACCTAAATGCGACTGGCGTTGTTATTAGCCCGAATGATATGAATTGTTATAAGATATCTTTTACACTTTCAAAATTGTATTGCTTGGCAACCGCATCCCTGATAGCATTTAGCTGATCTAAAGTCAGATCGTAATAGTTTTTAGGGAACAGCGCCAGTATCGCATTGATCTGGTCGTCAGTAATTGTTCTTTTAGGATTGTATTTTAAAGAGTAAACAAAGCCATAGCACTCAGACAAACGGCTGTTACGCACAATGTTGTCGCTGATGGATTCTTTAGCCTCTTTAACTTCCTGTAAAATAACGGCGCCGGTTAAACGCTCCATCGCCTGAAGAATAATAGCCGATTGTTCCTGGATGGTTTTGGTGTCTTTTGCACTTACAGCCGCACGGCCTTTCAGGAAAGCGTCCATCAGGATCTTGTTGGCATGGTAGCCTGAGTCGACTTGTGTGCTGTAGCTGCCCCACAGTTTTGCGCCGGTTTTATTGGCAGGGAAATCGATAGGTACGCCCCAGTAACCAAATGCCATATCCCAGGCGTGCTCTAAAGCAGTGCTGTTATTGGTAACGGTTTTATTATCGATAGTGCCTGCATTTGCTGCATTCATGATACTTACTATCTGATAAGCCATAAGGCCTCCCATTATAGTTTTGTTGAATACCTGTGCATAGTTTATGCCACTTGCAGTTAAAGCATATTTAGAAGCCGCGTTAGCAGTACTTGCGCCAACACCTGCAACACCTCTGCTGGCGGCGGTACCGGTTTTGCTTACCGCAACCAAAGTGTCAATAAAACGCAGCACATCTGTTTGAAACAAAGCTGCTGTCTGGTCCTTAAGCTGAATGCCTGAAGTATTGTAAGCGGCTGTAGTAAAAGGTGAGTTGGTATTGGTAAACATGGCTTTAGCTTTATCGCCATCAACTACACCGGTGGTAGCTGCCTTTTCAACGTTTTGTATCTCGGCAATCATGCCCAAACGGGTAGTAGCGTCGGCAAAATTTGCGTTGCTGAAGTTATAGGTAGTAGGTACGGTATAAACCGGTGCAGATGTAGGATCGTCTTTTTTGCTGCAGCTTGCCAGTAACAGGGCTACTGACAAGCTGCTTAAGATGTATAGATTTTTTTTCATGGCGTAACTGTGAATTTTCTGTATGCAAATTTAGACTAAATCTAAATAGTGGTCTATACCTCATATGCGGTATATTAAAATCATTCTAAATAACGTCGTTCAAATAGCTAATCAATGAAACTAATTCGGCAGCGTTTTTTAAGCTGAAACCAAGCTTACGTGCTATGTTTTTCCGGTGGGTACGGATGGTGTGGAAGCTCAGAAAAAGTTTTTCGGCGATGGCCTTATCAGATACGCCGGCCGCTATGAGGTGTATGATCTCTTTTTCGCGTTCTGAAAATTTAGGAATATCAGAGAGTTGTATTAGCGGTGACCCGGCGGGCGTAAGCTGCTGTTTAACCTGGCCGCATACATATTTTTCGCGGTTTGCGGCAGCCATTACTCCGGCTATAATTTCTTGAGTCGATGACAGTTTGGATACGTAGCACTTTATACCCAATTCAAAAATGCTGATAATATCGGCACATTGTGTTTGGTTGCTTAGCACCAAAAACTGAAGATCTTCGAAATTAGCTTTGAGCTGCTTTAATTTTTCAACTCCTTCCTTTTCCAAAAAAGGATCCATAACCAATACTTGCGGTTGGTGCTGTTTGATGGCATGATCAATTTGAGCAAGCTCACCCTGATAGGCAATAAGCGCGAAATTTGGGTAGGCTGCAAAGGTATTTGTCAGTCCAGTTAGTGTAAGCTCCTGATTGTCTATGAGTAAAATTACTGTCATATAATTAGACTAATTCTAATTAAGGCGCAAATTAACAATACTTAACTGAGTAATTCAATAAAATTTGAAAATAGTGAGAGGCTTTTTAGTAGATGATAAATTTCTAAAATAAAAAGGCATCCGCCGGTTGACGAATGCCTTTTTGGTATACAATCTGATAACCTTTAAAATTTGTTTACCCTTACTGAGTCCAGTTGCTCTAATGTTTTTTGACGGCTGGCATGTATGATCCTGATCAGGAATAAGCTTAGCCACGCGGTTACAGGAGCTATCAATCCGGTATAATCAGTTTCGCCAGAGTTATAAACGGTTAATATAATATCGGCTGCTATTACGGCAGTTAGTACAATCAGGGTAATATTTAATAATACAGTTACTCTCATGGTGTTAGGATTTAAAGCAAGATAAATGTATTTTGTTGAAAACCAATAGTTATTAACATTTGTTTGTTTTTTAAGTTAAAAATACTTTGCTTTTTGCTTAAAACGCATAGGTAGCGGTTGCGTGTCATCTATACCTTTTTAGTTTTTGTCCGCAAACGCCGGGTTCACCATCGATACATCCGGTAATCTCGTCTATTCTTTTGGTGGTTTGGTCTATCGCATTTTTAAAGGTGAGGTATAATTATCTTTTTTGCTTCATCATTTACCGAATATGATTAATGTTTTGAAGAACGTGCTTGCTTTGATGGCGCTTGTGGTTTGTATAGTTGCCAGCCTCTGGCTGGCAGCGTGGAGGAGGAGTCAGCATCAGAGAGTGAATGCCGATTCCTCACCAATTAATTAGCAATGCAGCAAAGGGCCATGGCCCTTTACTGCATTTTTTAGAAGTCAGAATAAATCAAGAGCGCCGCATGAATAACGATAGAATAGCCGGTAGACCGCTGACCGCAAGCAGAACTATGACTGATAAGAAAAGACAGCTTTGCCGCGCCTTTTTCTTACTGGAACAACCGGTTAATGCAGAATCATTCTGGTTGCAGCTGCAAGAATCAGGCATGGTGGTGAGCCGGGCGCTGGTTTACAAAACCCTTAATTTGTTAACTGACTACGGCTTTGCCGATAGACGCCATGACGAGCAAACAAGGCTCAACTACTTTAGGCCGCGATAATATCAGCTCCAGTTGCTGATGAATTTAGTAAATGCTTCGCGATATTGTTCTGAAACAGGTATCATCACCTGCCCGATGTAAACCGCATTTTTGGTCACAGCGGTAATATGATCTAACGATACGATATACGACTTATGGATACGCAGAAATTTGTCCTGCGGCAGTTTCTCTTCAAGCGCTTTTAGGGTAATGAGCGATAACAAACTTTTGTCACTATCAGCCAGGTGAAACTTGGCATAATCCTTTAGTCCTTCAATATATAAGATATTTCTACAGGCCATACGCACAATCTGGAATTCAACTTTCAGATAAATGTATTCTTCTGAGGCAGGTGCGCGGCTTTCCGTTTTAATCTCTTTCGGCTGACTTAATTTTAATGCTTTGTTGGCCGCCCGCATAAAATCCTCATAACTAAATGGTTTAAGCAGGTAGTCAATCACATCCAGTTTATAACCTTCTAAAGCAAACTGCTCAAATGCGGTAGTAAACACAATCATGGGCGATTTGCCTGCATTGCGTCCGGATAATATACGTGCCAGCTCAACGCCACTCAGATCAGGCATCTGGATGTCCAGGAACAGCACATCGACCTCGTATTCGCTCAGATATCGCAAGGTTTCAATGGCATTATTAAACCTTGCCGAAAGCGCGAGGAATGGTGTTTGACCTATATAATGGCATAACAGATCAAGTGCCGGTGGTTCGTCGTCAACCGCTATACATTTCAGTGTCATGAGCGTAGTGTTAATTTAACTTCAAATTCTGAAGTATCATTTATACCGGTAGTTAAGGTGTACCTGCCGGGATATAACAAATCAAGCCGGCGGGTAGTATTGGCAATACCTATACCGTTACTTTTATCTTCGTTTGCGCGTTTGTTTTCATAAACTGTATTTTTTACGTACAAATCTATTTCGCCGGCGTTCTGTGTAATGCGTATCAATATTGTTCCCTCATCAACACCACTTACGCCATGCTTAAAAGCGTTCTCTATAAAAGGCAGAAAAAGCATCGGTGCTATCATTTCGTTGCCCGCTTGCGATGGTACCTCTAGGATAACACTGGTTTTATTACTGATACGCAATTTCATCAGGTCGGTATATTCGCGGATAAACGCTATCTCTTTAGCCAACGGCGCTTGCCCGCTCTCTGCTTCATACAACACATAGCGCATCATTTTTGAAAGATTAGTGATGGCGGTGCGTGCCACATCCCCGTCAGACAATGTATAGGCGTAGATATTATTCAGCGTATTAAAAAAGAAATGTGGGTTGATCTGTGCCTTTAAAACAGCCAGTTCTGAGCTTACTTTCTCTTGTTCTAATTGTTGACGTAATGCTACTTCCTGCTGCCATTTTTGTATGAAGCTGATGGTGATACCAAGCCCCACCATTAATGTATTCAGGCCAGGTACAAAGGTGTCGATGCGACGTATAAATACTTGGCGGTGATGTTTGAAATGCGGCATGCCCGGTGGTGGTGGCAAACTGGCGAAGAAAGAATTGAGTTTAAATATTGACACAATCGTCTCATTCAAATAAGTTACTAATGCAACCAGCGCAATTGCCGAAACGACATATAACCAAACTTTGTTGCGAAATAGCATACGCGGTATCAACAAATACAGGTTAACATAAAATACGATGATCAATATTACCAACAGAATGGTTTGGCGCACCCAAAAGCTCATCGGGATGTTCGTACCCCAATCGGTAGGGTGATTATATAGCACACCCAGGGCCAATATAAGCCAGAAAAACAGGTGAGCCAGAATAAATGCGTACTTTTTCTTAAACAATCCCATAATGGTCAAATTACCAATACAAGGATAAATATAAACAATCAATTGGCGTTAGGCTATCGGCGATATACCAAGCGTTACCGACAACCTATGACTTTTTGCCGACCAATATCCTAAATAGTTGATTTCATGCATTCAAAACACCCGAAACTCTGAATCGTCGATCAACTTTACCAGCTCGTCTATCGTATTTTATAAGGAAAAAAAGCAGCTTTTATTTGAGCCGGATTTTAATCTGTAATCATGCAAAAGCTCACACAACTCATTACAATTGCATTGGTTTTTGTAGCCACTGCATCAATGGCGCAACAAGCACGCACCATTAACGGCGTAGTAAAAGATACTACCGGGGCAACTGTTCCCGGTGCTACCGTTACTTTGCTTACCGGTAAAGACAGCGTTTCACTGGGGACAGGTATTAACGGAAATTTCACCATAAAGAATGTGCCTGCCACTAATTTTATATTACATATTTATGCCATAGGCTATGCTCGGTACAGTCATAATTATGCCGTCGGCGATGCGCAAATAGTTACACTTGATCCCATTGTTTTGCATACAGATTCTAAGCTGTTGAATACGGTGCAGGTGGTAGGCGTAAATCCGGTAAAACTGAAGGAAGACACTGTCGAGTTTAACGCCTCTGCCTATAAAGTGCAGGAGGGAGCGCCTGTTGAGGATATGCTGAAAAAGCTGCCGGGGGTTGATGTGGATAAGGACGGTAACGTTACCGCCCAGGGTAAAAGTGTAACCAAAGTGCGGGTCAACGGCAAGGATTTTTTTAATGGCGATGTTAAAACAGCCACTCAAAATTTACCGGCCAGCATTGTACAGAATATTCAGCTGATTGACGATTATGGCGACCAGGCCAATCTTACCGGCCTCAAAACCGGCGACCCCGAAAAGGTGCTGAACATTACCGTCCGACAGGATAAAAATTACGGCTATTTTGGACAGCTTAATTTAGGCGATGGTGCAGATGCACAACGAAGTGTTTTGGGTAAAGATGAGGCTAATCGCTATGTGGCTTCAGCGAATTTATTCAAATTTAACGGCGATCAGCAAATAGCCGCCCTAGTTAACCTGAATAACAC
>Ga0157371_10000165_pt1 | contig 96321 bp, 98 predicted proteins | sample C45metaG_FD_113462 | JGI IMG/M metagenome (GOLD analysis project Ga0157371, IMG submission 113462) | Corn rhizosphere microbial communities from Kellogg Biological Station, Michigan, USA - C4-5 metaG | ecosystem: Host-associated > Plants > Roots > Rhizosphere > Soil | place: USA: Michigan...
GCGATCCGCTCGCGATAGGAAACGCTGCCGCGCAGGCTTGCGGGTGCGGCAGCCGCACCGCCCGCTGCAAAAAGCGGTGCAAGCGCGAGGAGCCCTGCGAAATTCCGGCGCGAAAGAAGTGGCTGGCGGTCGTTCATATGGTGCTTGCTCCGTGCTGCTGATCGAATTTCAGCGGATGATAAAAAACGGCACTGAACGGGCGATGAACCGGTGAATGTTTCCTCACGAGTGGGGCTGAGCCATCACGGATTGATGAGGAAGGAGGGAGGCCACCACCAGCAGCCTCCCATTCACTTAGCCACGGAAACTGTCCCGCAGCGCTTCGAACTTCGCCAGCTGATCGCCACGCAGTTCCTTGTTTTCGTCGCGACGGACGAAAATCTTGAACATGGCACCGCCGGCGGCATTCATGAACCAGACGGAACAGGAGCGTCGGCCGTGAAAACCGCGATCGACGAAGGTGATGCCGGTGCAATTGTCCTTCTTGATGTGGCCGCCGATGGGGCTGTCACCGTGGATGTTGAACCAGCCGTGGCTTTCGCTGCCCTCTGGCAGGTCGCCCGGCACTTCCAGCACGATATCGCCGGTCTGGACGATCATCAGGACTTCGCCCCAGCCGCGCATCTCGTTCCAGATCGCGTCGAACTGATCGGAACCAGCCGAAACGGCCGCACCTTGCGGCAGGATCGCCAGAATTTCGGCTGATGTCACCTCTGCCTTGGCGGCAATGGCTTCCACGATGCCGTCAGGCTTTTCGGCAAGTGCTGCGGCAGCGCGGGCCTGCCGGTCATCGGTCTTTTGGGCTGCAATGCTCATCGGCGCGCCTCAGGCGGCAATCGAACGGCGTTCGCCATTCTTGTCTTCGTGGATGATGACGTCAAAACCTTCGAAATGCGGGCCGGAAAGATATTCGACCTTGCCACGGTTCTCACCGGCCTTGGCATGGGCGGCACGGAACTGTTCGGATTTGGTCCAGCTCAGGAAATCGTCCTTGGTGGCCCAGACGGTGTGCGAGGCATAGAGCGTGTGGTCATCCGCCTTCGGGCCTTTCAGCATGTGAAATTCGATATAGCCCGGCAGCTCGCTCAGGTGCGATTTACGCTCGCGCCAGATGGATTCAAAGGTATCCTCATAGCCCGGTACGACGCGAAAACGGTTCATTGCGATAAACATGGAAGTCTCCCTTTAAGTTTACAGTCGCAGTCAGGATATCCAGCCGAAGCGTGGATGGAAAGAGGCTGACGATAAAGCGAACAATTTTACTCCACTTATCGATTGCGCCTTCTATAAACATGTGCAAATAACTCAAGTTAAATAAGATGGGCAATCCCGTATCCGCCCGTGCCAGCTTGTGTTTCAGGATAGCGTCATGTTGAATTTAAGCCTTCGCTCGTTCGTTTTCGCCGCCCTCGTGCCCGCCGTCATCGCCGTTGCCGCGCCCGGAGCTAGAGCTTCGGACAAGGGCAATCCGGAGGCGAAACGCATCGTTGCAGTCGGCGGTACGGTAACGGAAATCCTTTATGCGCTTGGCGCGAGCGACCGCATCGTTGCGCGTGACAGCACCAGCAGCTATCCGGCGAACGTGCTGTCCAAGCCCGATATCGGCTATATGCGGGCGCTCTCGTCGGAGGGCATTCTGTCGCAGAAGCCCGATCTCATCCTGTCTGAAGACGGGTCCGGCCCGGCGGATGTCGTTGCCATCCTCAAGGCCAGTGCGGTGCCTTTCATCACCGTCGATACCCCGCCGAGCGGCGACGCCATCCCCAGGAAGATCGAAGATGTCGGTGCGGCAGTTGGTCTTGCCGACAAGGCAAAGGCATTGGCCGCGGAAACCAAAGCCGGGCTTGATGTGCTCGCCAAGGACGTCTCAGCCGTGCCGGAAAAGAACAGGAAGCGTGTGCTCTTCGTGCTCTCCAGCGCCGGCGGTCGCATCATGGCGGCGGGCAAGGGCACCGAAGCGGCGGCGATCATCGAAATGGCCGGCGGCATCAATGCCGCGCAGGAAATCAGCGGGTACAAGCCGTTGACGGATGAGGCGGTCATCGCCTCCGCGCCCGATGTGGTGCTGACCATGGCGCGCGGCGACCATGCCGGCAAGGCGGATGAGATTTTCGCGCTGCCCGCGTTCCAGTCCACGCCGGCTGCTGCGGAGAAGGCGCTGATCAGCATGGACGGGCTTTACCTCATCGGTTTTGGCCCGCGCACGCCCGCCGCCGGTCGTGAACTGGCGCACAAGCTCTACCCTGATGTGGTGAAGCCGTGAGCCTTGCTGCCTTGAGTTCCACGGAGGGCAGGGTTGCCGGTGACAGATCCCGTCAGGGGGTCGTTACCCTTGCCGTGCTCGTTGGCATCCTGCTGTTTGCCTGCGGCGTGTCGCTCGTCAGCGGGCCCACGGGTGTGGGCATTTCCGAACTCTGGGCCTATCTGACTGGCAGCGCGGATCAACTCGATGCGCGTGATAAAGTCATTCTCGAGGCGGTGCGACTGCCGCGCACGGCGCTCGGCATGTTGATCGGTGCTGGGCTTGGCGTCTCGGGCGCCATGATGCAGGGTCTTTTCCGCAATCCGCTGGCCGATCCCGGCATTGTCGGTGTCACCTCGGGTGCAGCACTTTTTGCGGTTGCGGCAATCTCTCTTGGGGAAGGTGCGCTTGCAACCGTCGCCGTATTTTTCGGCCCGCATTTTCTGCCGCTGATGGCGTTTTTCGGCGGGCTTTTGAACACCTGGCTGCTTTACGTCATTGCCACAAGGGATGGCGCCACCTCCACGACGACGCTTATTCTGGCCGGCATTGCGGTTGCGGCGATCAGCGGTGCGCTGACCGGCCTGATGATTTTTGTGGCCGATGACCGGGCGCTCCGCGACATCACCTTCTGGTCTCTCGGTTCGCTTGGTGGGGCCACCCCTGCCAAGGTTCTCGCCACCTTGCCCTTCATCGTCGTCGTGCTTGCCATCATTCCCTTTGTCGCAAGGGGGCTGGATGCGCTGATCCTTGGCGATGCGGCGGCCTTTCACATGGGCATTCCCGTGCAGCGGCTGAAGCGAGTCGTCATTCTGGCCGTTGCCGCTGCCTGCGGGGCAAGCGTGGCGGCTGCCGGCTCCATCGGTTTTGTCGGTATCGTCGTGCCGCATCTGCTGCGGCTTGCCATTGGCCCATCGCACCGCTTCCTGCTGCCGGCCTCTGCACTTGGCGGGGCCGCACTTCTGCTTCTCGCCGACAGTTTTGCCCGCACGGTTGCGGCACCGGCGGAACTGCCCATCGGCGTGGTCACCGCGCTGATCGGCGCGCCGGTCTTCCTGTTCCTGCTGCTTGGCCGCGGCGGTTTTTCCATGCGGAACATGTCATGATCCAGGCCGAAAACCTCACCCTCATCCGCTCCGGCCGCCGTCTGCTCGACGAGGTCTGCGTCGATCTGAAGCCCGGCAAGGTCAATGTCATTATCGGTCCGAACGGTGCCGGCAAATCGACGCTGATGAAGGTTCTGTCCGGCGAGATGCGTGCCGAGGCCGGTTCAGTGATCTATAATGATGTTGCCCTGCCGTTGTTTACGCCGGTTCAGCTTGCGCGCATCCGTGCCGTGCTGCCGCAGAATACCCAGCTTGCCTTTCCTTTCACCGCGCTCGAAATCGTGCGCATGGGCGCTGTCGCGCAAGGGTCGCGCGCGCCGGAAGAGCAGGCCCGCCGGGCGCTCGCCAGGGCGGGGCTTCGCGGGTTCGAGCAGCGCTCCTACAACATGCTGTCTGGCGGCGAGCAGCAGCGCGTGCAATTTGCCCGCGCTCTCGCCCAGGTGCCGCATCCCGTGGAAAACGGCGAGGTGCGGGCTCTCTTTCTCGACGAGCCGACGGCCAGTCTCGATATCGGCCACCAGATCGCGGTGCTGGAAACGGCGCGGGATTTCGCTATTGGCGGCGGTCTCGTGCTTGCCATCCTGCACGATCTCAACCTTGCGGCAGAATTTGCCGATCAACTTATCGTCATGCATGGCGGTCGGGTAACGGCGAGCGGTCCATCGCTGGATACGATCAGCGACGAGACGATTGCAAGGGTCTATGGCATTGGCGGCGTCGTCGGACGTCTGCCGGCGCGGCATATTCCTTATGTGCTGCCGCAGTCGAGGCATCGCTAGGGCATTTCCAGGAAAAGTGGAACCCGGTTTTCCGTCAGGAAATGCGACAAGGCTCTGAAGGTGATGTCGCCTCAGCTTTCCGGCCGGGTGACGATGAAGAGTGCAGAGCCGAGCATGACGGCGGCAACGATTGCCGCGCGCAGAGCCGGCGGGTCGCTCAGGAACCAGAAGGCGGCATAACTCGCACACATGGCCGACAGGGCCGCAATCTTCGCCTTGCGGGCAATTGCGCCGCGTTCGCGCCATTGCCGAAGCGACGGGCCGAATCGGGGGTGGGTCAGAAGCCACGCCTCGAGTTTCGGTGAGGAGCGGGAAAAGCACCAGAGCGCCAGCAGCAGAAATGGCGTGGTGGGCAAAACGGGAAGAAACGCGCCGACGATGCCGGTCGCGACCATAAGCCAGCCAAGACAGAGGTACAGAAGGCGCATGGATATGCCGGTATCATGAGTTCTCTACTCAGGATAGAGCGGCGGGGCGAAATGTGAGGGCCATTTTGACCGGAAAGCCCGCGTGTCCACGTCATGCGCCAACTGTTTCGCCATCACATTTGCCGTGATCGGGCGGTTTCCCCTGCTCCTTAATCCGTCTTTAGGGTTGAAAGCACGGCACTCTGTCTTTATCCCGTTGGTCCGCAATGTCCGGAGCACAACCGGACGACGACGAGATAAGAAGCAGAAGGAAAACACCATGGCCAAGCTGATCCACTCGATGGTCCGGGTGCTGGAAGAAAAGCGTTCGGTGGAGTTTTACAAGCAGGCTTTCGGGCTTGAGATTGCGGAACGTGCCGAGTTCGAGAATTTCACGCTGATCTATCTTAGCAATGCCGAAGGCGATTTCGAGCTGGAGCTGACTGTCAACCGGGGTCGCGAAGTGCCCTATGCGCTGGGTGACGGCTACGGCCATCTCGCGGTCAGCGTTGCCGATGTGGATGCCGAACATCAGCGTTTCATCGAGCTTGGCCTGTCTCCGGGCAAGATCATCGAAGCCGACCATAAAGGTCAGCCTTTCGCGAAATATTTCTTCATTTGCGATCCGGATGGCTACAAGATCGAAGTGCTGCAGCGCGGCAACCGGTTCAAGTAACAAAGAGGCACATCATGGCAGAGGCAGGCGTCAAACTCGAAGACAGCTGGAAACGTGTTCTTTCCACCGAATTTGCCAGCCCCTACATGCAGAAGCTTAAAGATTTCCTGCTTGCCGAAAAAACTGCTGGCAAGCACATCTTTCCCAAGGGTGCCGAATATTTCCGGGCGCTGGATCTGACCCCGCTCGACAGGGTCAAGGTCGTCATTCTGGGGCAGGACCCCTATCATGGGGTTGGCCAGGCACATGGGCTCTGCTTTTCGGTGCAGCCCGGCGTGCGCATTCCGCCCTCGCTCGTCAATATCTACAAGGAATTGCAGAGCGATCTCGGCATCCGCCCCGTCAGTCACGGTTTTCTGGAAAGCTGGGCGAAACAGGGCGTGCTTTTGCTCAACAGCGTGCTGACGGTGGAAGAATCGCGCGCTGCCTCGCATCAGGGGCAGGGCTGGGAAAAGTTCACCGATGCCGTCATCCGCGCCGTCAATGACGAATGCGAGCATGTGGTGTTCCTGCTCTGGGGTTCCTATGCCCAGAAGAAGGCGGCTTTCGTGGACCAGAAAAAACATCTCGTGCTGCGCTCGCCGCACCCTTCGCCGCTTTCGGCCCATAACGGCTTTTTCGGCAATGGCCATTTTTCCAAGGCAAACGCCTTCCTGGTATCCCATGGCCGTGAGCCTATCGACTGGCAATTGCCGGAAACTGCTTAAGCAACCTTCCAGCCTCCTCCGTCATGCCGGCTCAAGACGGGCATGACGGGGAGTGCAGCAAACATCTTTACAGCGCAGTCGGGTCCGGTTTAAGAATACTCGACTACAAAGTGAAGGATTTGTGCCCGTGTCTCTCCTGTCTGCAGAAACCTCTGTCTCGCTGCCCGATCCCGCATCGATCGTCGATGCTTTCGAGGATCATTTTTCGGAGCATATGGAGATGGAGCGGGAAGGGACGACGGTGCGTTTCAAGGCGGAATATGGCCATGGCAGCTTCAGCGCCGAAGGTGGCCAGTTCGCCGCCCGGGTAAGCTGCGTTTCGGAACATATATTGACGTCGGTCAAGGCCATGGTGGCTGAGCATATCGTTGAGTTTTCCGGCAAGACGGGACTCGATTTCCGTTGGAGCGGACACGGCGCCTATCAGCGCGAGCTACCCAATCTCTTCGTCGGCAAGGTTGCCCGCGCCTATAATCTGACGCCGCATATGCGCCGTCTCGTGGTGTCCGTCGAAAGCGGTATTGAAAGGCTTGTCACCGGCGGCATGCATGTTCGCCTGCTGCTCGTTCCCGATCAGGCGCGCGCTGCGGTCTGGCCTTACCTCGCGCCCACCGGCGCGATCGTCTGGCCGGCGGGCGACGATCTTCTGACGCGGCGCGTCTATACCATCCGCTCCGGCGATGTCGGCCGCGGTGAGGTGGATATCGATTTCGTCATGCATGAGGGCGATGACATGCCGGGCGCAAATTTTGGCGCGACGGCAAAGCCGGGCGACGTTCTCGGCATCATCGGTCCGAGCGGCACTTGCCCGGAAGCGGAGCGTTACGTCTTTGCCGGCGACGAGACCGCGCTGCCGGTGATGCTGCGCATGGCGGCGGAAATGCCTGTTGGCAAGACGCTCAGTGTCTATGCCGAGATCGACAACGAGGCGGAACGGCAGGAGATCGTCTGCGCCGCCAATGTCGAATGGACATGGCTTTATCGGCGCGGCAAGCCCGCCGGCACATCGGGCCTTATCGAACAGGCGTTGCGCGGCCATGCCTGGACGGGCGAGCATGACGGCCTGCATGTTTTCGTTGCCTGCGAGAAGTCCGAGGCGAGGGCGGCGAAATCCTTCCTCACTGATGAGATCGCCTTCCCCAAGGCATCGCTGCGAGCAGTCGGTTACTGGAGCATGGGCCTCGCCGACGATCATTGAGGCATGCCTCTATCGACTGGGTTGAACAGTCGGTTTTATCGTTCACCAATCGGGAACAATCCGTTCCTGTTGCCGGTCTATGCCCGCAGCACTTCTTACCCCATCTTCACGCCATGAACACGGCTGGCCCGATTGACGGGCCGCCAGGGCGAAAAGGGGTTTATCATGTTGAACCAGATCAAGGGCCTGCACCACGTCACCTCCATGGCCGGTAGTGCGCGCCAGAACAACGGCTTTTTCACCGATACGCTCGGCCTGCGCCGGGTGAAGAAGACGGTCAATTTCGATGCGCCGGATGTCTACCATCTCTATTATGGCGATGAGGTCGGCACGCCCGGCTCCGTCATGACCTATTTTCCGTTCCCGCACATTGCCCGTGGTCGTCCCGGCACCGGCGAAGTGGGCACAACGCTGTTTTCCGTCCCGGAAGGCTCGCTCGGCTACTGGAGGGATCGTCTTTCCAAGGCGGGCGTGGACGGTCTGAAGGCTGACGAGGCATTCGGCAACAAGCGCCTGCATTTTGCAGGTCCCGATGGTGATGGTTTCGCGCTGGTCGAGATCAAGGATGATGCCCGTTCGCAGTGGACCGGCAATGGGGTCAGTGCGGATCAGGCGATCCACGGTTTTCAGGGCGCCTCCTTGCGCCTTCGTGACGAAGGGGCAACCGCCGAGCTTTTGAAGTTCATGGGTTATGAGGAAGTGGACCGCCAGGATGGCGTGCTGCGTCTCGGCATGCCCGGCGGCAACGGTGCTGATGTCATCGACATCGAGACCATGCCGAACATCTCCGGCGCGCGCCTCGGCGCGGGTTCGGTGCACCACATCGCCTTTGCGGTCGAAAACCGCGAAAAACAGCTCGAAGTCCGCAAGGCGCTGATGGATACCGGCTATCAGGTGACCCCGGTGATCGACCGCGATTATTTCTGGGCGATCTATTTCCGCACGCCCGGCGGCGTGCTGTTCGAAGTGGCCACCAATGAGCCCGGTTTCGACCGCGACGAGGACACGGCGCATCTCGGCGAGGCGCTGAAGCTGCCGACCCAGCACGCGCATCTGCGCGCCCAGCTGGAAAAGCAGCTGGAGCCGCTGGGTGACGAGAAGGCGGTTTAACCCTATCGGACCTGGCCATCCTTTGGCGAAACGTTAGCCACTCTTTTCTTCTCCCCGTCCGGGGAGAAGACGACACGCTGAAACCTCTCGCTCGACATGTGATGCCCAATGCCTTGCGGCAGAGTGAGTTCGGTATCGCTGCATTTCTCCTTTCAGAAAGGATTATCCAATGACCAAAGACACATATTTCCACAAATCCCGTGCCGGCGTTGCGGGTGCACCGCTTTTCGTCGTGCTGCACGGCACCGGCGGTGATGAAAACCAGTTCTTCGATTTCGGCTCGGGCCTGTTGCCGAATGCCACGATTGTCTCGCCGCTCGGCGATGTCGCCGAACATGGCGCTGCGCGGTTTTTCCGGCGCACGGGTGAGGGCGTTTACGACATGGCCGATCTAGAGCGGGCAACAGCCAAGCTGGCGGATTTCGTCAAAGCCAACCGGGAGCACTATCAGGCTGGTCCGGTTATCGGTCTCGGTTTTTCCAACGGCGCGAATATTCTCGCAAATGTGCTGATCGAACAGCCGGAGCTTTTTGATGCCGCCGTGCTGATGCATCCGCTCATCCCGTTCGAGCCGCAGGCGGCTGCGGCCAAATCCTCGCGCCGGGTGCTGATCACGGCCGGAGAACGCGATCCCATCTGCCCGGTGCCGCTGACGAAGGCGCTGGAAAAGAGCCTGGAAGCGCAGGGCGGCACGGTGAAAACGGTGTGGCATCCGGGCGGGCATGAAATCCGTTCGAACGAGATCGAGGCGGTGCGGGAGTTTCTGGCGCCTTATGGAGGGTAGCTTTCTGCCCGGCCTCCTTCCTCACCGTCATGCCGGATCTAGTCCGGGGTGACGGTGAAGGTAGGTGATCCGCCTTTCCGCATCGCATCCATGCAGAACGATCCTGCTACCCCCGCCTTAGCGATATCCGCATTGCTGCAACTGCGCCTCGTAACGCAGCGCCATGTTGGCGGAGCGGCGGGCGGCTTTCTGAACGGCGGAATTGTTGCGCCAGCTTCCCTTGGCGTAACCGGCATGGCCGGAATAATAAGCGAGGTAGAGGTTATAGGGATCGTTCAGCGCAATGCCGTTTTCGCGGCGGCTCTTGGCGTGATACCAGCCGACGAAATGGATCGCGTCGGTGAAATCCGTGCGGCTTGCCGACCAGCGGCCGGTTTCACGCTTGTAGACTTCCCATGTACCGTCCAGCGCCTGGGCATAACCGTAAGCGGTAGACTGGCGCGTCCAGGGAATGAAGCCGAAGAGTTTGGTGCGCGGCGGGCGGGCATAGGGGCGGAAGGCAGATTCGGTGTAGATCGTTGCCATCATCACCGGCACCGGCACGCCGAACTCCCGTTCGGCTGCCCTCGCGTCACGTCGCCAATTGTTGAAGAGGCCGTTGCGCTGCTCGAAAATCGCACAGGCATTGGTGACCTGCGACGGTGCGGTTGCGCAACCAGCCAGAACAGTCATCAGTAAAACAACGGCAAATACGCCACGCATCGCGGAACCCTTTCGTTCCGCTATTCTTAAATTGCTAACCATTAACGTCGGGTTTTAAGACAAGGTTAATTCAAATGCCGCCGATCAAGCGCTTGTTAACCCGCTGAAAATTCCTGTGTCCGGGATGCGGCAAAACCATGGGGTAAGTGGCGTTTTTTTCCGGAAATGGCATTGCCGGCATCCCCGCACATCCCCGGTCTCACAAAGCCGCTTATGTTTATCCCATCCCGGTCATCCAGCGTGCGCGCGGCGCAAGGTGGGCGGGGCAGGCGGCCAAAACCGGGGAGTTTCCCGATGTCACGGTTGAGGCGGCCGGCATGTGCTCATCCTCCAAACAGGAACCGGTTTGGCGGGCGGGTCACATGTTGAAGCCGGGGCCGCATCGTCTGCAAAACCCTACTACACCATTTGATACTCCCGCAGCGATGCGGTCCCTTTATCGCTTCTAAGCGTTGCCTCGGTTTCGGGGCGACGGGCGCGGGCTATGTTTCCGGAGAGCCTGCCCCCTGTACAAAAATGAAAACCGATAAAATTGTAGCAATCGGCTTAAAGCGGCTGAAAACAGTGCTGTGCCATTGTGGGATCACAGACAAGGAGCGGACAACCTGCAAGGACGGGGCCGCTGCGGAAAACAGAAATCGAGACCGGCACAAGCCGGCGGATCGTCAAACGGGGTATGAAAATGCTGAAGAAGATTATTGCTGCCGCCATCTGCGGAATTGCCATTGCTTCCATGTCCACTCATGCCGATGCGGCTGGTGCCGCCGGTTTTGCCCGCAGCTTTGCCGCAGCTGAAAAGAGTGCCGTAACACAGATCGGTATTTCGGCGCCCGGCGGTTTTGATGGCTGCGTTCTGTCCGCCGCCCAGTGCGTTTCGACGATTGCCGCGCCGCTGACCGGCGAACGCCGCGATGAACTGCTGCGCGTCAACCGCGATGTGAACGCCACCATGGGCGCACTCGATGATTATTTCTCCGGCTTTTCAGCCGATGTTCCGGCAACGCCTTCGGTAAGCGCCAATGATTGTGGCGATTGTGCCGCGATCAAGCGCACGGCACTGGCCGGTGCCGGCTGGTCTTCCGCAGCACTGCGCCTTGCCTTTTTGCTTGATGATGACGGATCGCTCGAAAAGGTGCTTGTTGTCACCACCGACAAGGGCGATATCGTGCTCGGCAACGCCGCTTTCTCTCCGGTTGAGCGCGAAACCGCGCTCTAACCCTAACTTTTCATGCCTGCCAGACTGCGCCGGTTTTCCAGACCCTTACGGGATCAGGAAGCCGGCGATTTTTTTCGTTCCGCCACGGCAATGCCGGCCAGCGCCATCACCAGCGCCGCGATCTGGTAGGGATGCAGGGTTTCGCTGAGGACGATGACGGAGAGAAGCGTGCCGAAGACGGGGACGAGGTTGATGAAAAGGCCGGCGCGGTTGGCGCCGATCTGCTCCACGCCCTTGATGTACAGGATCTGGGCGATGAGCGACGCGAAGATGGCGGCATAGACCACCAGCACCCAACCCTTCTGATCGGGCCAGACGACGTTGTCGCGTGAGATTTCCCAAAAGACCAGCGGGACTGAGGTTAGGAGGGCGAAAAAGGCTGGGATCGCCATCAGCGTGCGCCAGTCCACGATTGGTTTCCAGAGCAGGATGACGGTGTAGATGGCATAGACCAGCACCGCCAGCAGCATGATGGCGTCGCCGGCATTCATCTCCAGTTGCAGCAGCGAGACCGGATCACCATGCGAGGCGAGAAGCGCCACGCCGGCAATGGTGAGACAGAAACCGGCGATCTGGCCGAACAGCACGCGAGTGCGGAACAGGATGAAGTTCAGCACGAATATGACCATGGGAATGCCCGCCTGGATGACGGCGGCATTGATGGCGGAGGTGTGCTGAAGCGCGGTATAAAGAAAGACGTTGAAGGCGGTGTAACCGATACTGCCGAGCACGAAGAAGTAAGGCAGGCGTTTTTTGACCACCGGCCAGTCCTTGATGAGCTGCGGCACGGAAATGGCGAAGATGATGGCGACGGCCAAAACCCAGCGCAGGAAGGTAAACGCCATGGGGCTGATGTGGCCGACGGCGAGCTTTCCGGCAACGGTATTGCCACCCCAGCAGAGCGTGGCGATGATGAGGGCGAGATAGGCTTTCGAAGGCACGCTGATGTTTCGCTTCTTCAAGGGGCGGGAAAAGGCTAAGGGGTGAATAGCGGCCTTGTGTCCGCGCTTGTCCCCCCACGGGGCGAGATAATGCGGAATTCGACGTTTTGTCACGGAAAAAGCAAAATTCACCATAAGAAACAGGGTCGCTTTCCGTAAAACAACGCAGTATACATTCGCGGGTTTGGGTTTCCCATCGGGTTATCGGGCGCGCAAGCGCCATGAGCAGGAAAGCAAGAAATGACGAATGTTGTGGTGGTCGGCTCGCAGTGGGGCGACGAAGGCAAAGGCAAGATTGTCGACTGGCTGTCCGAGCGGGCAGATGTCGTCGTGCGGTATCAGGGCGGCCACAATGCCGGCCATACTCTTGTCATCGATGGCATCAGCTACAAGCTTTCGCTTCTTCCTTCCGGCGTCGTGCGTCCGGGCAAGCTCGCCGTCATCGGCAACGGCGTCGTGGTCGATCCGCATGCGCTGATCGCTGAAATCGGCCGTCTGGAAGTGCAGGGCGTAAAGGTCACACCGGAAAACCTGCGCATTGCAGACAATGCCACGCTCATTCTTTCCCTGCACCGCGAACTTGATGGCATGCGCGAAGACGCTGCCTCCAACAGCGGCACCAAGATCGGCACCACGCGCCGCGGCATCGGCCCGGCCTACGAAGACAAGGTCGGCCGCCGCGCCATCCGCGTAATGGATCTGGCCGACATGGAGGCGCTGTCCGCCAAGGTCGATCGCATCCTGACGCATCACAATGCGCTGCGTCGCGGCTTCGGCGCTGCTGAAGTTTCGCACGAAACCATCATGGAAGAGTTGAGCTCGGTTGCAGAACGCATCCTGCCGTTCAGCGAAACCGTATGGCTGCTGCTCGACAAGAAGCGCCGCGCCGGTGCGCGCATCCTGTTCGAAGGCGCGCAGGGCTCGCTGCTCGATATCGACCACGGCACATACCCCTATGTCACCTCTTCCAACACGGTTGCCGGTCAGGCCGCTGCCGGTTCGGGCATGGGTCCGGGTTCGCTGGGTTATATTCTCGGCATCACCAAGGCCTATACGACCCGCGTTGGCGAAGGTCCTTTCCCGACCGAGCTGCATGACGAAATCGGCCAGTTCCTGGGCGAAAAGGGCCATGAGTTCGGCACCGTCACCGGCCGCAAGCGCCGTTGTGGCTGGTTTGACGCAGCGCTGGTGCGCCAGTCGGTCGCCACCAACGGCATCACCGGCATCGCGCTTACCAAGCTTGACGTTCTCGACGGTCTGGACGAGCTGAAAATCTGCGTCGGCTACAAGCTCGACGGGCAGGAAATCGATCATCTTCCCGCAAGCCAGGGTGCGCAGGCTCGTGTCGAGCCGATCTATGTCACGCTGGAAGGCTGGAAAGAATCTACCGTCGGCGCCCGAAAATGGGCGGATTTGCCTGCTCAGGCAATTAAATATGTCCGTCAGGTGGAAGAACTGATCGGGGCGCCTGTCGCGCTTCTGTCGACAAGTCCGGAGCGTGACGACACCATACTTGTGACTGATCCGTTTGAGGACTAATGTCCTCGGCGATCTAGATTCATAAACCATATCGGGCCGGTACGTCGCCGGTCACGACGAGAAAGTGCTTATGGCGGATTTTGTAGCAGTCATTCGCAAGGCCGTGGATGGCTTGGCGAACAATACTCCCGAAAACCGGGCGAAGGTTTACGACAAGGCGCGCAGTGCGGTTGTGCGCCAGCTCGAGAATATGAAGCCACGTCCGCCGGAAGAATTGTTGCGCCGGCAGATCGCCAAGCTGGACGCCGCCATAGCCGAGGTGGACAGTGAATATGCCGAGGCCTTGCCGGCACTGGAGGAGGATGATGCTTTCTCCCCCGTGGCGGAAGAGGCGGATGCTGTCTATCATCCGCAGGACGTTGCCGAAGAGCCTGCCGTTCATGCCGCCGAGCGGTACGAGCCGGTGGAGGAAGAGCCTGCTCCGGTTGTGCCCGCACATTCGGAGCCGGTTTATCCTGTCCAGCCAGAGCCGGTTTATGAAGAACCGGCCCGCGAAGAGGAGCCTCTCCCCGAGGAACCCGTCGCCGCTTTAATCCCGCATGAGGAGCAGCATTACGGCGCGCGTGAGCCGGAGGAGCTTTACGACGCACCTGAACCGGCCCGTGTTGCGCCGGTTCATGAAGCCGGTCCTCACGAGGAAGCCGGTACCTATTTCACCCGCGCGCATGAAGAGCCGGCCTATCAGCCGGAGGACGAGCGCGTTGATGATGTCGCGCCTGAAGCGGCGGCCCCCCATGCCGATGATTCCGTGCCGCCCCATTGGGCGCAGCCGGTTGACGAGGATGACTGGCGCAAGCTCGAAGAAGCGCAGGACGAGGATGTTCGCCCGGCTGCCGAGGCCGAAGTGCGCCACGAGAGGGACGACCATTCCGTCGTCGCCGGTTATTCCGCGCAGCACTATCAGGCCCCGGATGTCAGCTTCGAGCCGGAGCGGCGCGACGGGAACGAGCATGCCGGTTACCGCGGTGCTGCCGATCACGATCCGATTTTTGGCGGGCACGACGATTTTTCCGAACCCCGGCAGACCGAAGACACGGCTCCGAAGAAGGCTGCTGTCGTCGAGGACTTCTCGTCCTATTTCGAGGATACGGATCTCGCGATCCCGCCGAAGGCCACGCCTGCGTTGCCGCGCGCCGATAACGATCCCTTCGATGACCGTGCCTCCAAGGACAACAAGGAGCGCACGCCCTGGGACGATCTGGACGAGCTGATCGGTTATGACGGCGCATCGTCTTCCAGCGGGGCAACGACGAACGAAATGCCCGCTCTCGGTGCTGGTGCCGCGACGCCCGTTTACATGGTCAAGAAGAAGCCGCGCCGGAATTATGCCTCGCTGGTACTTGCGCTTGTGGGCGCCGGGCTTCTTGCCGGTGGTGGTTATGCGCTGTGGTTGAACCGTGATGCGCTGAACGACATGGTCGGCGGCCTGGTGCAATCGGCACAGAAGGATGGCGGCACCCAGACGCCTCCAGCCAATACGGCGCAGACGCCGACATCCACACCGCCAGCTGCCCAGCAGCCGCCCGCCAGCGGGCAGCAGCCGACGACAAGCCCCACCAATCATCAGGCGCAGCCGCATGCCGATGACGGGTCCGTCACCGGCACGAAATTCACCCAGCGCCTTCTGGCCGACGGGACCGAGCGCGACGAGGGGCCGGCGCCGGGCGCCAATGGCCAGCCCGTCACGGCGGAGGGCCAGTCGGTCTATGAGCAGAATGTTGCGCCGCCGCCTGCAGGCGAGGCTCCGGCCAATACGGCTGCGGGTACTCCGGCTGGTACGCCGCCGGCACAGCCGCCTGCTGCGGCCGCTGCCGCCACGGGCGACCGCATGTTCCTCTACGAGGAAGTGCTGGGCCAGACGGTTCCGACCGCCATTCAGGGCAGCGTTTCCTGGTCCTTGCAGCAGGAAAACGACAATGAGGGTCGTCCGTCCGCAACGGTGCAGGGCCAGATCACGGTTCCTGGCCGTGGCCTCAGCGCGCTCATCACCTTCAAGCGCAACACCGATCCTTCGCTTCCGGCAAGCCATCTGATCGAGATCGTCTTCTCGGTTTCGCCCGGCTTCGAAGGCGGCGCGATCGACAGCGTCCAGCGTATCGCGATGAAGAGCACGGAGCAGGATCGTGGTAACGCCCTGATCGCGGTTCCGGCCAAGATCACCGACGATTTCCACATGATCGCGCTTAACGACTTCCCGGATGCGATGAAGACCAATCTGGAGCTGTTGAAGAGCCGCAACTGGATCGACATCCCGGTTTCCTACCGCAACGGCCGCCGTGCGCTTCTGACCTTGCAAAAGGGCAATGACGGCATCGCCGCCTTCGACACGGCGCTACGCGAATGGGCGGCTGCAAAGCCCGCGACCGGTCAGTGATGATCTTGGGGATCGGCTAAAGCCGGTCCCCTCATTTCTTCCTTATGTCTTGCAAATAAAAAGCCCGCAGATCTCGCGATCTGCGGGCTTAGAAATTTACTGGCAACGAATCTCACTCTCTCGTCACGCCGGACACCAAGGGGAGTGAGATGGGATGGCAGTCGAGCCAATTACTCCGACGTCATCCTCGGGACAGGCCCGAGGATGACGTAGCCGATAAGTTCAGCCCCACTCTCTTAAAAAGACCGAGCCTTACGCATCCACCACGCGCAGCGCGCGGGCGGCTTCGAGGGCTTCCTTCTGCACCGCTTCCTGAACCTTCTCGAAGGCGCGAACCTCGATCTGGCGCACGCGTTCGCGGCTGATATCGAACTCGGATGAGAGTTCTTCCAGCGTCACCGGGTCTTCGGCAAGGCGGCGAGCCTCGAAGATGCGGCGTTCACGATCGTTCAGCACGCCCATGGCCTTGGCCAGCATGCGGCGGCGGGTTTCCAGCTCGTCCTGCTCGATCAGCACGGCTTCCTGGCTTTCATGGTCGTCCACCAGCCAGTCCTGCCATTGGCCGGATTCGCCTTCAGATGCCTTGATGGGCGCATTCAGCGATGCGTCGCCATGCAGGCGGCGGTTCATCGAGATCACTTCTTCCTCGGAAACCTGCAGCTTGGTGGCGATTTCCTTGACGTGTTCCGGCTTCAGATCGCCATCGTCGATCGCCTGGATACGGCCTTTCAGCCGGCGCAGGTTGAAGAACAGGCGTTTCTGGTTGGCAGTCGTACCCATCTTCACCAGCGACCACGAACGTAGGATATATTCCTGGATCGAAGCCTTGATCCACCACATGGCGTAGGTGGCCAGACGGAAACCGCGTTCCGGATCAAACTTCTTCACCGCCTGCATCAGGCCGACATTGCCTTCGGACACGACTTCGCCAATCGGCAGGCCGTAACCGCGGTAACCCATGGCAATCTTGGCAACAAGGCGCAGGTGGCTGGTGACGAGCTTGTGAGCGGCGTCGCGGTCGCCATGCTCGGCGTAACGCTTGCCAAGCATGTACTCTTCCTGCGGCTCCAGCATCGGGAATTTACGGATTTCGTCGAGATATCTATTGAGACCGGCTTCGCCGGCCGTAATTGTAGGCAAACTATTGCGGGCCATAAAGCACCCCCTTATTCTATGGTCTGGAACGGCACCCTCATCGATTGGCGATTACTCGCCCAAGGCACACCGCTAGTGGCGGGTCGTTACCGACCCCGCACGAACCCACGTAACAAATATGTATGCACCCGCCGCGTTTCAAGCGAACACAGCGTTCACACATGCGTTATGTCCCGGCGACACCTTCTTTGACCTGTTTAACTTTCGAACGATAAATTCGTTCCGAAAAACCACCGAGACCGGAGCGCACCATCAGCTCATACATGACGCGCCTGCGGGTGGGGTTGTGCAGGCGAACGACCCGGGAGCCGAGAAACTCCGTTTCGACATGATCGAGTGTCTGTAAGTCGGGGCCTGCGGCAATCGCGTCCGCGTAGACAGCGTGAAATTCGCGGCGGCAGACATAGGTCTTGTATTTCGTCATGGCGAAGCAGGCGAGGCTGTGGCCGTGGGTGCGCAGAAAATCGGCGACGCCAACGGTCACTTCCGGCCATGCGGGGTTGAAGGTATCGTCGAAGACGATGACGCCGTGCGGGGCGATCACCTCCAGCGCCAGTTTCGCGTCCGCCAGCACATGGTGCAGGTGGTGCCCGCCGTCGATGCTGAAGAACCTGACGGGACCAGTCCGCGACGTAATATCGGTGGGTGCGAGCCGGGTGCTGTCGCCCTTGATGATCAAGTCCTCATCCATCGCAAAACCCAACCGCCTGCCGTTTTCCATCAGGCGGTCATATTGGTCGAGGCTTCCGTCCGAGGGTGGGTCGAGTTCGAACAGGTCGACGCCCAGAACCTTTTCCTGCGGCTGTGCGAATTTGCGCAGCAGAAAATAGGAGCGGCCATAATAGACGCCGATCTCCGCCATGCCGCCCTTCAGGCCGTCCCTTGTCTGCGCCTGCAGCAGCGCCTTGAAGACAAGCGCGTCGGGTGGGTCGATATAGCCTTCGACGCTTCGTAATTCCTGAAAGATAAACTGGCGTTCATCGGTGTTCATGCGCGATAGATCCCGTCGTCATGCCGGTTCCGTTCAGCTCTGCGGATAAAACGGCGTTCCTTGCAACGTCTGTCTTTCGGCAAGCCAGAGGTCCGGCCACGGCATTCGCGGTGACGATTTCAAGCTTTCCGGGGTTCGAAGAGGTGCGACGATTGAAGCGGAATTGGGGCGGTCTACAAGAAAGACCATGTGGGGAATATCGCTATCCGCTAATCTCTTTTTATTTTCCGTGGCTTCCGGCAAGATGCACGGCGTGGTTTTTTTGACCTCGCCGTGCGGCATTTTCAGCTCCGCAGGGCGATGAGCAGTTCTTCCATATCATCAGGCATGTCTGTTTCGAATTCCATCACCTCGCCGGTGCGGGGGTGTTCGAAGGCCAGGAGATAGGCATGCAGCGCCTGTCGCGGAAAGCGGTTGACGGTGCTTCTTGCCGGTTCCTCAAGCAGGTTCGCCTTGGTGCGGAAGGCAGCGCCATATTCGGGGTCGCCGATCAGCGGATGGCCGATATGGGCCATGTGCACGCGGATCTGGTGGGTGCGGCCGGTTTCCAAACGGCACTCCACCATCGAGGCGAGGCAGGACGCATCCGCCTTTTCATGGAAACGTTCCATAACCTCATAATGGGTGATCGCCTCGCGGGCATCGTCCGTGTCCTCGCGCTTGACGGCGCGTTTGGTGCGGTCGGCGCCGCGGCCGAGTGCGGCGTCAATGGTGCCGCGCAGCGTGCGCGGTCGGCCCCAGACGACGGCCTTGTAGGCGCGTTCCAGCGGGCCGGTGCGGCCGTGATCGGCAAATTGCGCGGCGAGATGGCGGTGTGCATTGTCGTTTTTCGCCACGACCATGACGCCGGAGGTTTCCTTGTCCAGCCGATGCACGATGCCGGGGCGCTTCACGCCGCCAATGCCGGAGAGGCTGTCGCCGCAATGATAGATGAGGGCGTTGACCAGCGTTCCGGTCCAGTTGCCGGCGCCGGGATGCACGACGAGACCGGCGGGTTTGACGAGCACGATCAGGTCGTCGTCCTCATATTCCACATCGAGCGGGATATCTTCGCCCTTGGGTTCGGGGTCTTCCGGCTCCGGCATGACGATCTCGACGCGGTCGTGCGGGTGCACCTTCTTTTTCGGCTCGGTCACCGGCGTGCCGTTCAATAAAACGGCACCCTGCTCGATCAGGGCTTTCAGGCGGCTGCGCGACAGATCGCCGCCAACTTCGACCGCCAGCCACACATCGATGCGGCCTTCGGCGTCTTCGCCGGCAATCAGGACTTTCCTTGCGTCTCCGCCTTGTTTAAAGGGGTCGTTCATTCTTATTTTTCCGATCAATCAGCATTCTAGGGAACCCGATGACGCACATCGAGCAAGACGAACAGGAAGACAAGCCGCTTGATCCGGCCATGGATAAAGTTCGCCGCAAGATGATCCGTTTGCAGATCGTGTCGGGCTCCGTGATGTTCATCAGCCTTATGGCTGTGTTCGGCGCGGTTGTCTACAAGGCGGTAGGACCATCGAAAACCGTTGTAACGCAGAGCGTACCGCAAAATCTGGCGGTTCCCACCGGCAACGGACCGCTTGCCGTGACCGCCAGCCTGCCGCAGGGCTTTACAATCGACAATGTCAGCTATTCCGGCGGTGACATGCTGTTTTACGGCAAGCTTGCCAACGGCACCCGCAAGGCGCTGGTCTTCAACGTCGCGGCCGGCCGGTTTCTCGCCGATGTGACGGTCGATGCCCAGTGAGGATATTGATCCGGCCGGCGCGCATGCGCTCCTGGACGGTCGGGCTCTGATCCCGGTCGAAGACCCGGCCGATCCGCGCATTGCCGCCTTTCGCGATATTCGCGAGCGTGATCTCACCGGTCGCCAGGGTCGTTTCATCGCGGAAGGCACGGTTGTGTTGCGCATGCTGGCCGCCGCCCACAAGGCGGGTGGTGCCTTTGCGGCGGAAAGCATTCTCATCCTCAAGAACCGGCTTTCCGGCGTCGCGGATATCCTTGCCGATTTTCCGCCCGATGTGCCGGTCTATGTGGCGGAAGCGCCGGTGCTGGATGGCATTGTCGGTTTTCACCTGCATCGCGGCATTCTGGCGCTCGGCCGCCGGGTGCGTGACATTACGCTGGACGGGTTGACGGACGCGCTTCCCGCCTCGTCGCTGGTGCTGGTGGGCTGCGGCATTTCCAACCACGACAATCTGGGTGCGATGTTCCGCAACGCCGCGGCCTTTTATGCCGATGCGGTGTTTCTGGACGATACTTCATGCGATCCGCTCTATCGCAAGGCGCTCCGGGTGTCCGTCGGTTCCGTTCTCTCGGTTCCCTATCATCGCGGCGGTGGTGCGGTGCAGATGCTGGAGCGGCTTTCGCAGGCCGGTTTTGCGATCTGGAGCCTTTCGCCGAATGGCGAGACCGAGATTCGCGATATTCCACGTTCGGAGCGCATGGCGCTGGTCATCGGCACGGAAGGCGAGGGGTTGCCGCAATCGGTACTGTCTCGGTTCCATACCGCCCGGATTGCGCAGTCGCCGCAATTGGACAGTTTGAATGCGGGGACGGCTTCGGGGCTGGCGCTTTATCAGATGGCGGGGGCGATAGGGCGGGTTTAGGTCTTCGCGATGTTGCTCGTGACGAATGCCGCTCACCCCCCTCTGTCCTGCCGGACATCTCCCCCACAAGGGGGGAGATCGACCTGAGGCGAGGTCTCGGCCATCTCAACATTTAAGAATAAAGTGGCGGTAGCGCTTCTTGCTAATCTCCCTCCTTGTGGGGGGAGATGCCCGGCAGGGCAGAGGGGGTGAAGCCGCATACGCAAAGGCGTAGAGGTATCAACCCTTCCGCTTCTCCATCAACACACTCGCCCGCTTCGCAAGGCTCTCACGGCCGGTCGAGGCGGCGGCTTTCGCAAGCAGCCCCGGGATCGGCGATTTCTCGCCCTCCTGCGCTGCGGTGAGCGCAATCATCTGGGCGGCGATGCGGGCGATTTCGCGACGGATCGGTTCGTCGTTGCCGGTGCCGCGCACATTCAGCAGGCGTTCGGTGAGTGCCGTTCCCTGATTGCGGATATCCTCGATCTCCTGCTCCAGACCTTCCGGCGGCGGCACTGCCGGTTCGAGGGCGGTTGAGGCCGGTGCAGTGTCTGCCGCAACCACGGGCGCGATTTCGGGCAGGACGGGCGCCTTTTGCGGCTGGCTTGCGGTTTCCCCGTTCAGTACGGCGGGGTTGGGCAGACGGATGATCATGTCGTCGGCGCGGCCGCCGGTTGCGGCAAGCTGTTCCTTCAGGCGGGCAACCTCCTGATTACGCAGGGTCAGCATGGTGTCGAGATCTGCATTTTTTGCCATGACACTGGCGATCTGTTCTTCCAGCCGGGTGACCTTGCGGCTTTCGCGCGCAACCGCTGTCATGGCCTCCTTGTTGCGGGCAGCGACATCCTGCAATTCGCGGGTCGCCGTTTCGCCCTCCTTGCGGAAACGCGAGGCGGTCTGTTTTGCCTGCTCGGCCTCCAGATCGCGGGTGGCGGCGAGGATTTTCGAATCATCCAGCTCGCGGGTCAGATTGGTGAGGCGAGCGGTGATCTCAGACATCTGGCCGGCACGCGCATTTGCGGCCTGTTCCTGCTCCAGAAGGTTTGCCTGTATTGCGCTCGCGCGTTCCTCGCTGGCGTCGAGTGCGCCTCGCAATTCACCGATTTCCAGCGTCAATTCCTCGATTTTCAGCAAAAGGCCGCGGTTCTGCTCGCCGAGGCGATAGGCATCGCTGGATGCTGCCTCGTTGGCGAGGCGGAGCGAGGTGTTCTTTTCCCGTTCGGTGTCCAGTTCCTGACGAACCTTGGCGTTTTCGGCGGCATAGAGCGCGCGTGCCATGTCCTTCTGGGCGCGAACTTCCTGGGGGCTGATGGGCATTGTCGCGCGCAGCCGGTTTTCCGTATAGGCAACGATGCGGCGATGGATCGCGGGCGCGATCAGCAAGGCCAGCAGGGTTGCGGTGAGAAAACCCAATCCGAAAAGAATGGCATATTCAATCACGCGAGACAGTCTCCGAAACTCAGATACGCGCGCATTCGGAAAGAGGAGCGCGAGAGCACGTTACGCTATTATTGCAACCGTTGGGAGGGGTATCGCCAAGGCAATTGCGCGGGGAGCCGCAAGAGTGCCTCCCCATCTCAGCGTCAGAAGGGGTTCCAGGTCGGTTCCTGGGTAAGCTTCAGGTAGCCGACATTGATGCCGAGGCGCGCGCCGATGCCGGTGCGAATGGGTGCCAGCGTGACATCGCTGCTTTTCAGATAAGTCATGCCGACGCCGGCGACGATGAAGGCGGAGCCGCTGACGCCGCCGTAACGGCGATAAAGCGAATCGACCGAAGGCAGGTTGTAGACCAGCATCATGGCGCGGGTGCCTTGGCCGCCGTAATCGAGGCCGAGCGACGGGCCTTGCCAGAAGACGGGATGCTGGCCGGCATTCTTGGTATAAAGCGTGCCTTCGCCATAGGTGAGGCCCGCGACGAAAGCGCCGGAGCCTTCCTGCCCCAGAATATAACCGTTCGGAAGACCGTATTGCTGGAAGGCGCGTTCCACCACCTTGGCGAGGCCGCCGGTGGTTTCACCGAAGAATCCGTGGCCTGCATCCACGACTTCCTGAAAAGAATATTGATCGCTGTTCTGGGCCGAGGCCGGTGCGGCCCACATCAAAAGGCTGGCAAGGAGCGCAAAAATCTTTCCCAGTCCGAGGCGTGCAATGGTGCGGGTTTTCGTAAGGCGCATCGTCATGTCCGTCCGTCTGTTCGTTGGTGCATCAGCCCGAAAATCCGAATCGATTTTCGGCAGGGCCCATGCGAAGATTCAAAGTTCCAGAGCATCCTTTATACGTCCGAACGGACGCAGGGCGCTCCAGGGTGGCCTGTTAAGGCATTTGGCATTTTGAAACCATCCTATTAACAATCGGTTTACCAAATATGGTGTCATTATGGCTTAACAATTTCCACACCGTCCGCGCCTCCCTTGCGCAGGAGAGAATTTTATGACGAGCAAACTCAATATCACGCTGTCCGGTCCCGATCTGGCAGCTCTTCTGTGCAGTCGTGTGTGCCATGACGTGATATCTCCTGTCGGCGCCATCAATAACGGCCTCGAATTGCTGGACGAGGGCGGCACCGATGAGGATGCGCTGGATCTCATCCGCACATCCGCTCTTAACGCATCCGTGCGGCTGAAGTTCGCCCGCCTCGCTTTCGGCGCGTCCGGCTCCGCTGGCGCTTCGATCGATACCGGCGAGGCTGAAAAAGCCGCCAAGGATTTTGCTGCCGCCGAAAAGAAGGCCGAAGTGACCTGGAACGGCCCACGCGCCATCGTCGCGAAAAATCGTGTCAAACTTTTGCTCAACCTCTTTCTCGTGTCCTACAGCGCGATCCCGCGCGGGGGTAATGTGGATGTGGTGCTGGAAGACCCTGAGGGTGACGCGAAATTCGAAATCACCGTCAAGGGCAAGATGATGCGCATTCCGGCCAAATTCGCCGAGATCTACGAAGGCAGGCTGGAAGAGGCGGTCGACGCCCATTCCGTGCAGCCCTATTACACGCTGCTTCTGGCGGAGGAGGCCGATATGGCCGTGGAATACAAGGTGCATGAGGATCGCATCGTGTTTACCGCAAAGACGGTTGCCGCGTGATCGTTCAGTTGCAGAGGTAGTTTTGCGAAAGGGCCGGGTAGCGTTTTCCGACGCGCCGGCCTTTTTTGCTTTTGGGGAAGAGGTTCATGACACGTCTGACAACCGCGCGCCTCGTCCTGCGGCCGCACGCCATCACGGATGAAGCGCTTTATTGTGCGTTCTGGAGCGCGGATGTCCGGCCCATCGAAGGGGTCACATCGATTACGCCGCTGGACCCCGAAATCGCCTTTGCCCGTCTTTTGCGCTTCATCGGCCATTGGTCGGTCTTCGGCTTCGGTCCCTTTGTCGTGGAGGAGGCAAGCTCCGGGCGTATCGTCGGCGAGGTGGGCTTTGCCCATATGCGCCGTGGAAACGGCACCGATTTCGATGGCGTGCCAGAAGCGATGTGGAAAATCGATGCTGATCTGAACGGCAAGGGCGTCGCGACCGAGGCGGTGGCGGCGGCAACAGGGTGGTTTGATCGCAGCGGAATTTCGCAGCGGACCGTCTGCATGATCGACCCGCTCAACACCCCCTCGCTCGTCATCGCCACCCGTTTCGGCTTCCGCCTGTTTCGCGATTCGACATTCCGGGGCAATCCCATCCGGCTTTTCGAGCGGGTTGTGGGGGTTTAGTGCTGCGCATTCCCGCCGTGCCGTCTCAATCGCGTTTCAGGGCGTCCTGAAACCTGTTCGAGGTCTCGGACGGTGGCGGTTTGAACCAAGGGTTGATCCAAGATCAATTTTTGGAGCTTCACATGCGCTATTTTCTTGTGGTCGCCATCGCCATCCTCTCCACCGCTGCGCAGCCGATTCGGAATATATCGCCCGCAATCTGCCAAAGGCGACCACGGTTTATCGCGAAATACCGGACGCCAGCCATTTCAGCTTCATGCAGACATGCAAGCCAAACGGCGAAAAAATCGTCGAGGAGCTTTCACCGGGGGAAGGTTTCGTCTGCCGTGACGGCGGGGGCAGGGACCGCCTGGCCATCCACCGGCAGATCGCGGAGGCGATTGTCGGCTTCCTGAACGTGGAAATGCATTAAGACAGGTGTTCGGGACGTCTCGATGAACCGTTGCGCGACGTCCCGATCCTTCAGGTCACTTTTTGCGGATGATACCGATAGGCAAGGTCTTCGGGATCAGACCGTGGTGCCAATGGGTCGATAACACCGCCGAGGCGCTGTGCAACCGCTGCGGATTTGCTGTTGCGCGGCGAGACATAGCTGACCAGCGTCTGCAATTTCAGGGTCTCGAATGCCCAGTCGCGCAGTGCAGAGGCCGCTTCCGCAGCATAACCGTGGCCTTCCTGGCCGCCATAAAGCAGCCAGCCCAGTTCCTTTTCGGGAAATAGCGGGCCGTGATTGATGCCGACCTGGCCGATACATTGCCCAGTTTCGCCAAGTTCGATCATCAGCGCCCCGTGGCCGAAAAAATGCCAGTTGGCGAGATCGTGACAAAAAACGCCCCAGGTTGACGGCAGGTCATATGGTCCGCCGACGCCGATGGAGCGGGTTGACGCCATAAAGTCTCTATAGGCGGGGAAATCCGCCATGATCTGCGGGCGCAAAATCAGGCGTTCCGTTCTGAGGGTGGGGATAGAATGGTCCATGGCACTATCCAATCATGAAATCGCAACAAAAAACCCGCTGTCGCCAGCGGGTCTTTTGAAAACTGCCATATCCTGAAGGGGATCAGGCGGTTTCGAGAAATTCCGTGGCTCCATCAGGCTCGCGCAGGACATAACCGCGGCCCCAGACGGTTTCGATGTAGTTTGCGCCGCCTGCGGCATTTGCGAGCTTCTTGCGCAGCTTGCAGATGAAGACGTCGATGATCTTCAGTTCCGGTTCGTCCATGCCGCCATAAAGGTGGTTCAGGAACATTTCCTTGGTCAGCGTCGTGCCCTTGCGCAGCGAAAGCAGCTCAAGCATCTGATATTCCTTGCCGGTCAGGTGAACGCGCTGGCCGCCCACTTCAACCGTCTTGGCATCGAGATTGACGATCAGCTCGCCGGTGGAGATGACCGATTGCGCATGGCCCTTGGAACGGCGGACGATTGCGTGAATACGGGCAACAAGCTCGTCCTTGTGGAACGGCTTCGTCATGTAGTCGTCTGCGCCGAAGCCGAGACCACGGACCTTATCCTCGATACCGGCCATGCCGGAGAGGATGAGGATGGGTGTCTTGACCTTGGAAAGGCGCAAGGTTCTCAAGACCTCGTAACCCGACATATCGGGCAGGTTGAGATCGAGAAGAATAATGTCGTAATCGTAGAGTTTACCGAGGTCCACGCCTTCCTCGCCGAGGTCGGTCGTGTAGACGTTAAAACTTTCCGACTTGAGCATCAGTTCGATGCTCTGCGCTGTTGCGCTGTCGTCTTCAATAAGTAGAACCCGCATAATTATCCCCTTTGCCGCCCGCAGATTGGTAAATCATTGCCTCGCGCGATGCGGATCCAGACGTTGCCTGATTTGCAGGCTGCCACCAAATGGTTAACAAATTCTAATTGCCTTTGGCAAGGTGTATCGAATTTATTAAGCAAAGTTGGCATTTCGCTGTTTTTGCACGTGAATCCACCATCGCCAAAATTGAAGCTTAACGTGAGGATATCTCGCTAAGTGATTCAATCGACTCTTACATCGTCGGGCCCGTTTTTTTGGACCTGGCATTTACCGACCCTTAAATGATCGTGTTTATCATTAACGATGCCCGTAAACGAAAGGTTAACGGCGGCGTTTTTTTATTAACGCCGGGTAACTTTTGGGAATCATTCCGGCACAACGGGTTAACCGGGCCGGTTGAGCGGGCGGGTTAAACGGGCCGATCGAGGGGGCATAGTGCTTTTTTGATCCGGGTCTCGCTATCCATGGAGTATTGCGTATGAAGTCGCGTGACAGCCTGGTTCGCCTGAAAGAATTTCAGGTTAATGAAAAACGCCGGCAACTTAACCAGTTGCAGCAGATGATGTCCGAGTTTGAGCGGATGGCAAAGGAACTGGTGCATCAGATATCGCTGGAGGAGAGCAAGTCCGGCATTACCGATCCGACCCACTTCGCATATCCGACCTTCGCCAAGGCCGCGCGTCAGCGTGCGGACAATCTTCAGGTCTCGATCCGGGAGCTGAAGACCCAGCAGGAAGCCGCAGAGGCTTCTCTGGAAGAGGTGCAGGCCGAATATGAAAAGGCGGCGGCACTGGAAAACCGCGACGGAGCGATCCGCGCCCGCGCCTAGGTATTGGCGCAAGATCATATAAGGATCGTCCTCATTGACGGCTGCCGGTGGATCAGGAGGCGGCTTTCAATGACGGGATGCCCATGCTTTTTTCTAGAAGGCCGCCCCTCGTTGGCGGCCTTTTGCTTTGGCGCACCGCAGCGCCTTGCCCTGCTGGTTTCTTGCGGGGCAGGGATGCAGGGAATCCCTGCGTTTTCGATTGTCCGGGGCCGGGGAAAGGCGTAATTTGGTGAAGTTCCGACCAAGAGCCGGAGGCTTGTCCCACGCGCGCCCAGCGCGGACGCGGGTGGGCCAGAAGCGGGGAGGAAACAAATGGCCCGCCAATATATCGATTGCCGCGAATTCCCGAGCGACAGCAAATGCTCGATCGCCATCTCAGCCGATACGCCGGAGGAGCTCATGGAAGCGGCGGTTCAACATGCCGTGGCAGTGCATGGCGCCGAGGATACGCCGGAATTTCGGGCCGAAGTTCGAAGGAGCATACATGCAGGAACACCGCCGCTGAAGGTGGCGTGATTGCTGGCAGCCTGAAACCTATCCGTCGACATGCCGGGCCTGATCCGGCATCCAGCCGACGCGCGTCTGCGCGGCGGAAGATTCCCTTAAGCTCAAGGATTTGAGCTGGCTGGACCCCGGCTCTTGGCCGGGGTGACGGAGCGTGTGGGCTCCGTTTTCGCTAAAAAACAAACTTGAGGTTTTGTCCCAAGCCTCAGCCCGTCTGGCTAGTTACCCCTTGATAACATCTGCCCAGTCAGGGTGGCGTAGCGTCTGAGCCTTGAAGAAAGGGCAGAGCGGAATGATTTTCCAGCCGCCCTTGCGCGCTTCATCGATGGCATGGGCGGCGAGCGCCTGGCCGACACCTTTGCCGCGCAGTGCATCGGGCACGCCGGTATGGTCGATGATGATGAGGGAAGGGGAGGTGCGCGAATAGGTCATCTCGGCCTTGTGGCCGTCGATGGTTGCCGAATATTCGCCGCGCGATCCGGTTTCGGTTGTCTTGATATCCATGATCTCTGCCTTCGCATTGCTTTCGTTTTTTCCACTGTAACGGCCTGCGCCTGAATTGAAACAGCGGGATAGCGAACGCAGTGGACACAAACCGGTGACTGTCACCGGCTGTGTCTGGCAATTTTCAGGGGAAATCCAAAATCAAACCGAAAGCCCCGTCGATGCGACGGGGCGTTTTGGAAGTTCGGTTTGGGCGCGTTGACGCGCCGGCGCACTGGTTTAGTGGCGATATTGCTGAATGCGCGTGGTGCGCAGGCCGGCAAGGCCATGATCGGCAATCGACGACTGCCAGGACAGGAATTCTTCGACAGTGAGCGTATAACGCTCGCAGGCTTCCTCAAGGCTCAGAAGTCCTCCGCGCACAGCGGCGACGACCTCTGCCTTTCTGCGAATAACCCATCGACGGGTATTTGACGGCGGAAGATCCGCAATCGTCAGAGGGCTGCCATCGGGGCCGATGACATATTTAACTCGTGGGCGTATCATTTCGGTCATTGGACACTCTATACAAACTCAAGACCATATGACGGGAACTTTAGCCCCGTACCTTTAAAAATTGCCTAAGCAGTTCGTGACAATTTATTAAGAATTTGAACGGTTTCGCCCGATCTGTTCGAGTCGCCTTATTTTGTCGGGAAAAAATTTTTCCAAAAATCGTGTTTTTTATCGTCCATCGGTTGTTTTCCTCACAGCGCCGCAAGCGAAAGGCACGTTTTCCCGCTGCCGTGGGCGAATTCCGCGGTTCCCTCATGCACCAGCCGCAGGCGATCGCCGGCATTGAGGGGCAGGATAAGGGTCGTCGACTGCGAGGTGCCGGCATTGGAGGCGTTGCCCGCTACAGTGAGGCCGCCAGCCGCGCCGTTGACGGCAAGCGAAATCCGGTGCCCGGAGGAGGACACCACGGCAAGCGACAGGGTGGCCAGATAGAGACCTTTCACGGGAACGACGAGTTCCCTTCCGCCGCCTGTGCCGACCGCGTCGCCGAGAACGAAACCACCCTCATCGATGAAGAGCATTGAAAACCCCGAAGCCGAGCCGTTGGCCGGCCTCGTCGTGCCCGAAGGCAGGCTGGCCAGAACCACGGGCCGGTTCGGCATCGTGACCCTGCCGTCGCCGCTGCACAAAAGGGCCGTGTGCCAGGAAATGCCGTCGGTGCTGGTCTTGATCGAAAGACCGTCATTGCCTGCAAGGCCCATTTCCGCCCGGCCGCTCCAGCCGGACTGGAACAGCAGCGAGGCGGTATCGGCCTTTGCCGCCTTGTTGATCGCCATGCGGTGGTTGCCGTTCTCTTCTGTGTGGGTGAAGAGGCTGGCGGGGGCGGCAAGCGCCAGACGGTTGGTGGCATCGGCCTGTGTGCCAATGCCAAGCCTTTCGAGGGTCGCTGCGGCAGGCAGCGGCACGTCCCGCCATGCGCTGTCCCGTAGGACGCGATGTTTACCCTCGCTGGCAAACCATGCCGTCCAGCCGGGTTGCGGCGCTATCAGCAGCCATGCACCGTCCTGCCGGAAGGCAAGCTTCCCGCCCTTGCCCGCCCAGTCGCCAGCGGCGTCAAGCGAGAGCAGGAAGCAGTCTCCCTCCGGCGCATTGTCGGGCGGGGCGGCGACCACGTCCTTGACGACCAGCTGGACGATCGCGTCCAGCCGCTGCAGCGCCTCATTGTGGGTGACGTGTTTCTGTGCCTGCGAGGGCAGGATATAAGGAAGTCTAAGTCTCGCCGTCTGTTCAGTCATGATGTCTCTTCCGCGCTCCGTGGCTGTTCGCCGGCGATTGTGATGCGGCGGGGCGGGGCGGGGATGAGCGGGGAAGAGATTATTTTTGCGGCTTCGGTGGGGAGTGCGTTCCGTGGTTGCGGAGATGGGTGGCTGTGGGCGAGCGGGAGAGCAGTCTTTGCTTCGGTGCCTGCGGCTTCACCCCCTCTGCCCTGCCGGGCATCTCCCCCACAAGGAGGGAGATCAGCAAGATGCGCTACCCCCGCTTCGTTCTCAAACGTCGAGATTGGCGGGACCCCGCCACGAGTTGATCTCCACCCTTGTGGGGGAGATGCCCGGCAGGGCAGAGGGGGGTACGCCGCAAACACCGAAGCGGACGTCTAAAAAAGTGCAATCACCACATCCCGGCGTCGTCGCCGTCCTATCGCGCGATATCCGCCGCAAGCGCCATTGCGCCCTCGGCAATGAAATCCGGGTTGGCGAGTGCATCCTCACCATCGCCTCTCACCTCATAGGCAAGCAGCCGGCCCTCGCAATCCAGCGTTCTGCCACCGGCGGCGCGCAGTACGGCGTCGCCTGCCGCCGTATCCCACATCATGGTGCGGCTGAAGCGGGGATAGATATCGGCAGCACCTTCCGCCAGCATGCAGAATTTCAGTGAGGAACCAACGGAAATGCAGTCTTTCAGGCCGTGTTCGGCCACGAAGGCTTCCGTTTTCGCGGTACAGTGCGAGCGGCTGATCAGCGCCACGGGGGAGGCGCCGCGCTGGCGTGCCCGGATGGGGTGGCGCGCGAGGATCGCTCCTTCGCCTGATATTGCGAGCTTTTCGGCGCTGTCGTCTTTGCCGGTCCAGGCCTGGCCGCGGCAGGGGGCGTAAACCACGCCTGCAACCGGCACGCCGTTTCTGATCAGGGCGATATTGACGGTGAAATCATCCTTGCCGGAAATGAATTCCTTGGTCCCATCCAGCGGATCGACCAGAAAAAATTCCGTGCCTGTCTCCGGCAGAATGCCGTTCGAGACCGCTTCTTCGGCAATGACCGGGATTTGGGGAAAATGCGCAGCCAGTGCCTGCAGAATGATCACCTCCGCTCGCTGGTCTGCCTCGGTCACGGGTGAGCAATCGTCCTTGTACGATACGTGTGGCCCGGCGCGATGGACCGCCATGATTGCCTGCCCGGCGTCCAGCGCCGCTTTCGTCAATATGTCGATCATCTTGTTGCCGTTGCCATTTCGTGCCGGGGATCCTTTACCCCTCTATTTCGCTACTCTTTTGCCCGCCACCCGTCAAACAATGCGTCAGGCAACACTGAAATAAGCATTCGAACGCCATTTTTTTAGCACTTACTGCCGAAATCCTGGCTATTCTGATCGGGAAAACGGCAACGAATGTGGAAATTCCAAATTTTGTGCAGGATCGCCCGTTTTTGACTTCACATTTTTAGCGAACACGATATGCATTTTGCAGGTGGGGGCTAATCGAAAAGGTTCCCCCTATAATTAACATAAACGAGGCGTGGCTCATTAGAGGTCATGCCCAGGGGAAAGACATGGAGTATTTTATCCAGCAGCTCATCAACGGGCTGACTCTTGGATCGATCTACGGCCTCATCGCAATTGGCTATACGATGGTCTACGGCATCATCGGCATGATCAACTTCGCCCATGGCGATATTTTCATGCTTGGCGGTTTCGCCGCGCTGATCGTTTTTCTGATCGCAACATCGTTTTTTGCCGGTATTCCGGTGGCGCTTCTTCTGATTTTGATGATGGTCGTCGCCATGCTGATGACCGGCCTGTGGAACTGGGTGATCGAGCGCGTGGCCTACCGTCCGCTCAGAGGCTCGTTCCGCCTTGCGCCGCTGATCACCGCCATCGGCATGTCGATCGCGCTGTCCAACTTCATCCAGGTGACACAGGGTCCGCGTAACAAGCCGATCCCGTCAATGGTGACGGACAGCTACCATTTCGGCTCCATCACCGTCTCGCTGAAGCAGTTCATCATCATGGCGGTGACGTCGGTGCTGCTGTTCGCCTTCTGGTACATCGTCAACAAGACTCCGCTCGGCCGGGCGCAGCGCGCCACGGAACAGGACCGCAAGATGGCGGCCCTTCTGGGTGTGGATGTCGACAAGACGATCTCGATCACCTTCATCATGGGTGCCGCACTCGCGGCGGTCGCCGGTACGATGTATCTGATGTATTACGGTGTCGCATCGTTCAACGATGGCTTCATTCCGGGCGTCAAGGCGTTTACCGCAGCGGTTCTCGGCGGTATCGGTTCGCTTCCGGGCGCCGTTCTCGGCGGTCTCCTGATCGGCCTCATCGAATCTCTCTGGTCCGCCTATTTCTCCATTGCCTACAAGGACGTCGCGGCATTCGGCATCCTGGCTTTCGTGCTGATCTTCAAGCCGACCGGTATTCTCGGTCGTCCGGAAGTCGAGAAGGTGTGATCCCATGACCAATATCGCTTCCGAAAACGACACTTCCAGCCCGAGCCTGATGGCAACGGCGGTGAAGGAAGGCATCTTTGCGGGCATCGTCTCGCTCGGCATGTTCATTCTTTACGTCGGTATCGTCACCTATCAGGACATCAATAACCAGCTTATCTGGGGCACCCGCTGGGGGCTTCTGTCGATCTTCGTCGGCGTCGCCGCCATCGGCCGTTTCCTGATGGTCGGCTTCATCCGGCCGTCGATGGATCGCCGCAAGCTTGCCAAGGCCAAAAGCGGCATTCTGGAAATCTCCGAGGAAAAAGGCTTTTTCCACAAGCACTTCCTGAAGCTCGCGCTTGTCCTGCTGCTGCTTTATCCCGTCGTCGCCGTGCAGCTGTTCGGTTTTCAGGGCTCGCTGAAATTCGTCGACAATTTCGGCATCCAGATCCTGATCTATGTGATGCTGGCCTGGGGCCTCAACATCGTCGTCGGCCTCGCGGGCCTACTCGATCTCGGTTATGTGGCCTTCTATGCGGTGGGCGCCTATTCCTACGCGCTGCTGTCAAGCCATCTCGGCCTGTCCTTCTGGGTGCTTCTGCCGGTGGCCGGCATTCTCGCGGGCTTCTGGGGCATCATCCTCGGCTTCCCGGTGCTCAGACTTCGTGGCGACTATCTTGCCATCGTCACGCTCGCCTTCGGTGAAATCATCCGTCTCGTACTGTTGAACTGGACGGATGTGACCAAGGGCACCTTCGGCATTTCCGGCATCGCCAAGGCGTCTATCTTCGGCATCTGGTCCTTCGATGTCGGCGCGCCGAACAATTTCGCCAAGGCCTTCGGCCTGACGATGTCGTCGGCCTATTACAAGATCTTCCTGTTCTACGTGATCCTGCTTCTGTGCATGCTGACGGCTTACGTCACCATCAAGCTGCGCCGCATGCCGATCGGCCGGGCGTGGGAAGCTCTGCGTGAAGACGAAATCGCCTGCCGTTCGCTCGGCATCGATACCGTCATAACCAAGCTTACCGCTTTTGCGACAGGCGCGATGTTTGGCGGTTTCGCCGGTTCGTTCTTCGCCGCCCGTCAGGGTTTCGTATCGCCGGAAAGCTTCGTCTTCCTGGAATCGGCCGTCATCCTTGCCATTGTCGTTCTCGGCGGCATGGGTTCGCTCACGGGCATCGCCATTGCCGCCCTCGTCATGGTCGGCGGCACGGAGCTGCTGCGCGAAATGGAATTCCTGAAGCATGTCTTCGGGCCTGATTTCACGCCGGAACTCTACCGCATGCTCCTGTTCGGTCTCGCCATGGTCATCGTCATGCTGTTCAAGCCGCGCGGCTTTGTCGGCTCACGAGAACCGACGGCCTTCCTCAGGGAACGCAAGGCCGTCTCGGGCAGCTTTACCAAGGAAGGTCACGGTTGATGGCTTCCGGAACGACAAACATGACACCCAATCTAACTGGCGACACGATCCTCAAGGTCGAACATCTCTCGATGCGGTTTGGCGGCCTGATGGCCATCAATGACTTCTCCTTTGAGGCGAAGCGCGGCGAGATTACGGCGCTGATCGGCCCGAACGGTGCTGGAAAGACCACTGTTTTCAACTGCATCACCGGCTTCTACAAGCCGACGATGGGCATGATCACCATGCGTCAGCAAAACGGCGAGGCGCATCTTCTGGAGCGCCTGCCGGATTTCGAGATCACCAAGAAGGCGAAGGTGGCGCGTACCTTCCAGAACATCCGCCTGTTTTCGGGTCTGACGGTTCTGGAAAACCTGCTGGTGGCGCAGCACAATGCGCTTATGAAGGCATCGGGCTACACCATTCTCGGTCTTCTCGGCCTGCCCGCCTACAAGAGGGCGGTCAACAGTTCGATCGATAAGGCCAAATACTGGCTGGACAAGGCCGATCTGACCGACCGCGCCGACGACCCGGCCGGCGATCTGCCCTATGGCGCGCAGCGCCGCCTGGAAATCGCCCGTGCCATGTGCACGGGGCCGGAACTTCTATGCCTCGATGAACCGGCGGCCGGTCTCAACCCGAAGGAATCGCTGGCGCTCAACGCGCTACTGCGCGGTATCCGCGACGAAGGCACGTCGCTGCTTCTGATCGAGCACGACATGTCGGTGGTGATGCAGATTTCCGATCACGTCGTGGTTCTCGAATACGGCCAGAAGATTTCCGACGGTTCGCCGGACCATGTGAAGAACGACCCGAAGGTCATCGCCGCCTATCTGGGTGTCGAGGATGATGAAGTGGAAGACGTGATTGCGGAAGAACTCGACGGAGGAGTGGCCTGATGTCCGGTGAACCGCTTCTCAAAGTACAGGGTGTCGAAACCTACTACGGTAACATCCGGGCCTTGGCCGGTGTCGATGTCGAGGTCAACAAGGGCGAGATCGTCAGCCTTATCGGCGCCAACGGCGCCGGCAAATCGACCCTGATGATGACCATCTGCGGCAGCCCGCAGGCGCGCACTGGCCAGGTGACGTTCGACGGCGAAGACATTACCCGCCTGCCGACGCACCTCATCGCCCGCAAGCGTATTGCCCAGTCACCCGAGGGCCGCCGGATTTTCCCGCGCATGACGGTGCTGGAAAACCTGCAGATGGGGGCCAATCTCGACAACCTCAAATATTTCAAAGAGGACGTCGAGAAGATTTTCGTCATGTTCCCGCGGCTGAAAGAACGTCAGAGCCAGCGTGGCGGTACGCTTTCCGGCGGCGAGCAGCAGATGCTCTCCATCGGCCGCGCGCTGATGGCACGGCCGAAACTGCTGCTTCTCGACGAACCGTCGCTGGGCCTTGCCCCGCTGATCGTCAAGGGCATCTTCGAGGCCATCAAGAAGCTCAACCAGGAAGAGGGCCTGACCGTCTTCCTCGTTGAACAGAACGCCTTTGCGGCACTGAAGCTTTCCGACCGCGCCTATGTGATGGTCAACGGCAAGGTGACGATGAGCGGTTCGGGCAGGGAATTGCTGGCTGATCCGCAGGTACGCGCGGCCTATCTCGAAGGCGGCCGGCACTGAAAGATTTTACTTGCGCCGGAAATTTTGCGGCGCAAGATAACGAACCGCCGCCGGCCGTTTTCGAAGGGGAAATGGCCGGTGGCAAACAATAAAATGCCTGCCGGAAAAACGGCGGGACGACAAACAAGGCAGGGCCGGACATTTGCATCCCGGCGCTGATGGGGAAAGAAGATGCAGGGCCTTTTATTCGAGACCGATAGCGGCGTGCGTTATATTCTGCGCGCACTGGTTGTTCTTCTTGGTTTCTGGACGGCGTGGCGCACGGGCAGATCCGTCGCCGATGGCTGGGGCGATTTCCCGCGTGTGGTGATCTATACGCTGGCTTTGGGGCTCGTGATGCGGTTTCTGCATTTCGCGCTTTTCAACGGGCCGTTCATCAACGGCTTCTACTACGTGTTTGACGTCGTTCTTCTTCTGGCTTTTTCCAGCATCGGTTTCCGCATGCGCAGGACGAGCCAGATGGTCAATAACTACTATTGGCTCTACGATCGGACGTCGGCATTTTCATATAAAAAGAAAGATTGACAGCCGGATTCCTCCGGCTGCACGATACTCGCGTGAGTGGAACGTTTCCTGTTCGGTTAAGGTGGGTACTGAACAGGTCCTGGTAGTCAACCCATCCAAAGGAACTGGGAGTATAGTAATGAAGAAGTCTCTTCTTTCCGCCGTTGCGCTGACCGCCATGGTCGCCTTCAGCGGTTCGGCCTGGGCCGATATCGTGATCGCTGTCGGCGGCCCGCTGACAGGCCCGAACGCCGCATTTGGCGCTCAGCTTCAGAAGGGTGCTGAACAGGCTGCGAAGGATATCAATGCTGCAGGCGGCATCAACGGCGAGCAGATCAAGATCGTTCTCGGCGATGACGTTTCCGACCCGAAGCAGGGTATCTCGGTTGCCAACAAATTCGTTGCTGATGGCGTGAAGTTCGTCGTCGGTCACTTCAACTCCGGCGTTTCCATTCCGGCTTCCGAAGTTTATGCCGAAAACGGCATTCTCGAAGTAACGCCTGCTGCGACCAACCCTGTTTTCACCGAGCGTGGCCTGTGGAACACCTTCCGTACCTGCGGTCGTGACGACCAGCAGGGTGGCATTGCCGGCAAATATCTGGCCGACCACTACAAGGACGCCAAGATCGCCATCATTCACGACAAGACCCCCTATGGTCAGGGCCTTGCCGACGAAACCAAGAAGGCAGCCAATGCGGCCGGCCTGACGGAAGCCATGTATGAAGGCGTCAATGTCGGCGACAAGGACTTCTCCGCACTGATCTCCAAGATGAAGGAAGCCGGCGTTTCCGTTATCTACTGGGGTGGCCTGCACACCGAAGCCGGTCTGATCATCCGCCAGTCGGCTGACCAGGGTCTGAAGGCGAAGCTCATTTCGGGCGACGGTATCGTTTCGAACGAACTTGCCTCCATCGCCGGCGACGCCGTCGAAGGTACGCTTAACACCTTCGGTCCCGATCCGACGCTGCGTCCTGAAAACAAGGAACTGGTAGAGAAGTTCAAGGCCGCCGGCTTCAACCCGGAAGCCTACACGCTCTACTCCTACGCCGCCCTGCAGGCGATTGCCGGTGCTGCCAAGGCTGCCGGTTCCGTTGAGCCGGAAAAGGTTGCCGAAGCTCTGAAGAAGGGCACCTTCCCGACCGCACTCGGCGATATCTCCTTCGACGAGAAGGGCGACCCGAAGCTTCCTGGTTACGTCATGTACGAGTGGAAGAAGGGCCCGGACGGCAAGTTCACCTACATCCAGCAGGGGACGTAAGTCTTACTGGACTGCAATATGGAGGCCCGGTCGCAAGACCGGGCTTTCTGCTTTCTGGTGAGGGGCATTTCCGGCGCCAGCACCCAGCCAGCCCAAGTCCTTGGGCTAAAACACTTTCCGAGCCGCACGTCAGACGGATTCCGTCTCAAAGACGGGATGACGGTGATGGGAAAGGCTCGAAACACTTGGCTCCGATCGCGCCTTCAGCCAGCTTCAGCCGCCAGCCTCTCCAGCACAATATCGGCACGTTCCGTGACGGGGGCTTTCGGCAGTACAATCGTCTCATAATCCAGACGGGCATAGTCGTGCAGCAGGCGTTGATATTCCTCCACTGCCACCTCGAAACCATGCTTGCGCTCGCTGTCGCCCCGGTAGATCTCCGGCCAGGGCGGGGTGAGGAAGACCAGCGGGTTGTAGCGGTGCGTGCGCCGCAGCGTTTCGATGAATCCATCGCCGCTAATATGATGAAGTGCTGAGGCGGCGTCGATCAGGCCGCGGTCGAAGAAGACGAGGCCTTCCGCTGGCGCCTTTTGCCGGTCCTCCAGCGCCATGGCGATCGCCCGGCGGGCAAAGGCTTCCAGGTCGATCCAGGGGAGGGCGGTGCCGTTATTTCTCGTTTCCTCAATCACGATGCGCCGCCCCGGTTCCTCGACGGTCGCGAAACCACGGTGAGCAAGCTCGGCAAGCAGGGTTGATTTGCCGCCGCCGGAGCAGCCGGAAAGAATAATGAAATGGTGCATGGGAACCTCCCTGCGCGGGGTTTGGGTTGGATGGAAGGTGATGTTTTTTGGAGGGACTTGGATTGCGGCGTTGCCGCTTGTTTCTTTTCCTCGAGGGGAGAAGAAATACGCTGCACTCGCTCGGCGAATAAGTTGATGCTCTACGCTTAAGCGGAAAATATATGTTTTTCCAACCGTGTCACATCAGATGCAGCCGTCACCCCTGATGCAAAATATGCGCGGCCTTGACGGCGGCGGAGGCGCGGTTTTCGACACCGAGTTTGACGTAAATCTGTTCCAGATGTTTGTTCACGGTTCTGGCGGAAAGGCCGAGAATATCGCCGATATCGCGGTTGGATTTGCCTTTGGCAATCCACAGCAGAACTTCCGATTCCCGCGTTGTCAGGGCGAAGTGGTCCTTCAGCAGGTGGTCGTCGGATTTCTCATTGGCGGCTGTCAGACGGAAGAGATATTCGTCCGGTCCCATTGCGCCGAGGAAGGAGAGCTGCAAAGCGGGCCGCCCGGCCTCGGTGATCGTCAGCGGTGCATCGCGGGCGGAATCCACTGTTGTCCTGTCGGCCAGCCAGCCGGAAATATGGGCAACGACGATCTCCAGCCCATCATCACGGCCGGTGGCGGCGTTGACCAGCCGGGTTGCCTGTGGTGTGGACCAGTGGATCGCGCCGTTGGCGCGCACGGCAAGCAGGTGGCGTCCGGCGGCATCAAGCGCCACGCGGGCGCTCTGCGCCGAGCGGGCATTGGAGAGATGCACACGGATACGGGCGCGCAGCTCATCGATGTTGATCGGCTTGGTCAGATAGTCGACACCGCCGGATTCGAGCGCCCGCACCACATGTTCGGTCTCCGTCAGCCCGGTCATGAAGATGACAGGCACCTGGGCCACGGCGGCGTTGGCCTTCAGGCGGCGGCAGGTTTCGAAACCGTCCATGGCCGGCATGACCGCATCGAGCAGGATGATATCGGGCGTGATGCGTTCGGCAATGTTGAGCGCGGCCTGACCGGATGTGGCGATCAGCGCCGAAAAGCCTGACTGTTCCAGCGCATCGGTGAGGAACCCTAGCGCTTCCGGGCTGTCATCCACCAGCAATACAATGTCTCTCGGCAGTGCTGCGCCTTGCCCGCTCATGCCTTGCCGTCTCCCCTGTCGCTCTCTTCAAACCGCTTTAGAAAATGGGCGTAACCGGCCAGATCGAAGGCCTGCACATAGGTGCCAAGCTCTTGCGTGAAGGGCAGGTTGTTCGTGTTGCGGGCGAGATCTGCGAGTTTTGCCTCTATGCCGCGTATGTAGCCTATTTCGCCGAGCCTCTGCAAATCCTTGATATGAATTGCGCCGGGATGAACGATCTGGGCCGGCGGCTGGGGGATGGGTGCCGGGGGAAGGTCGGTATCGTATATCCACTTCAGGCCGAGATGCACCGCAAGCCTGTCGCACAGGTGGCGGATATCGACCGGCTTGGCGATGGCGTCGTTGTGATTGTCTTCTCCGGCACCCGCTACAGTGCCGTCACCGATATTGGCCGAGAGCATGATGAGCGGAGCCGTCTGCCCTGCTTCACGCAACTTCGTCACAAGCTGCCAGCCGGACATTCCGGGCATGGAGATATCGATGAGAAAGAGGTCGGGCTGCACGCCTTCGATGAGTGTCAGGCATTCCGGTCCGCTCTGGGCGGTCAGCACCACGAAATCGAGCGGCGAAAGCACCTGCCGCATCAGCTCGCGGTGATCCTCGTTATCATCAACCACCACGATGGTGCGGCGTGGGCCGGAATAGGAGCGAATGGTTTTTTCCGGCGCAGGTGCGGTACTTGGCCGGTGCACGGCCGACAGCATGAGACGGACGCGGAAGGTGGAGCCGTTGTCCTTTTCGCTGGAGACGGAAATCTCGCCGCCCAGCGTGTTGGTCAGAAGCCTCGTGATGGTGAGGCCGAGGCCAAGGCCCGGCATGGGGCGCACGCTTTCGGCCTCGCCGCGCTGGAAAGGCTCGTAGATGCGGGCGAGGTCTTTTTCGGCAATGCCGCGCCCGGTATCCGACACCGTGAAGCTCGCCACCTGGCTGCGATAGGCGACATCGAAGGTGACGCTGCCCTCGTCGGTGAACTTGATGGCGTTGGAGAGCAGGTTGACGAGGATCTGGCGCAGACGCTTTTCATCCGTGCGGACATATTGCGGCAGGGAATGGGCGCGTTCATGCCGGAATTCCAGACCCTTGGCCTGCGCCTGCGGGCGGAACATATCGACGATCTGATCGAGGAAATCCTGAATATTGATCTCGTTGGAATAGACCTGCAGGCGGCCAGCCTCGATCTTGGAAATATCCAGAAGCCCGTCGATCAGGCCGGAGAGATGGTCGGCGGAACGGCGAATGACCTTGATGGCCGATTGCCGTGGCGCGGGAATGGTCTCATCGCGTTCGAGGATCTGGGCGTAGCCCAAAACAGCGTTGAGCGGCGTGCGCAATTCGTGGCTGAGGCCGACCACGTAGCGGCTCTTGGCGCGGTTGGCGGCCTCAGCCGTTTCCTTGGCGTCCTGAAGGGCGGCGTCGGTCTTCTTGTGCGCGGCTATTTCCTTCAACAGCAGCGTGTTCTGGCGTGAGGATTCCTCTTCCGCAACCACCCGGCTGTCATGGGCAAGAACCAGAAACCAGCAGACGATGCCGGCAATGACGGCAAAGACGAAAAACACGATGAGGATGGTGCGGTTGACCACGTCAGCCGTTGCCGGCGAGGCGGTGCCGACCTGATGGGCGATGAGCGCCAATATGCCGCCAATGGCGGTGACGGCGATGGCCGCCGCCATGCCATAACGTCCGAGCCGTGTGGCGAGTTTTGCCACCAGTTGGTGGGGCAGGAAAGATTTTGCGACCGTCGCGACCTGATAGTTGAGCTTGGCCTTCGGCTTGCACATGTCATGGCAGCGGCTGTCCAGCGAGCAGCAGAGCGAACAGATCGGCGCCGCATAGGCTGGACACCATGCCATGTCTTCCGGCTCGAACGGGTGTTCGCAGATGGAGCAGGTGATGGCGCTCAGCTCGCGCCATTTCTGGCGCGGCTTGCGGGCCAGATAGAATTTGCCCTTCGTGCCCCAGGCGATCAGCGGCGAGGCGATGAAGGCGACGATGAGGGTGAGATAGGGCGCAAGCGAGGCAGCGAGTGCGCCGAAGGTGCCGAAATGCGCCATCAGCGCAATGGTGGCCGAAAGCGCCATGGAGCCGACGCCGACGGGATTGATATCGTAGAGATGGGCGCGCTTGAACTCGATGCCCGGTGGGGCAAGGCCGAGCGGCTTGTTGATGAACAGATCGGCCGAGATGGTGCAGAGCCAGGCCATGGCGACGATGGAAAAAATGCCGAGCGTTTCTTCCAGCAGGCGATAGATGCCGAGTTCCATCAACAGCAGCGCGATCACCACGTTGAAGACCAGCCAGACCACGCGGCCGGGATGGCTGTGGGTGAGGCGGGAGAAGAAGTTGGACCAGGCGAGCGAGCCCGCATAGGCGTTCATGACGTTGATTTTCAGCTGCGAGACCACCACGAAGGCGACCATCAGCAGCATGGCTGCCGTATGGTTGGGGATCATGTAGCCGAAGGCGGTCAGGTACATCTGGGCCGGATCGGCGGCGCGGTCCACCGAGACGCCGGAACTGAAGGTCAAGACCACGAGGAAGGAACCGGCCAGCAGCTTCGGCACGCCGACGACGACCCAGCCAGCACCGGCCAGAAAGACCGCGATGCGATGGCGCAGGCGGCTCTGTCCCTCGGCGGGCAGGAAGCGCAGGAAATCCACCTGTTCGCCGATCTGCGACATCAGCGCGAGGATGACGGCAGACGCCGCGCCGAATTCCACCAGATTGAAATGGGCCACGGTGCCCGGCGGACCGGAGGCGTGATGAATGCCGGAAAACGCCCGCCACAGGTCGTATTTTTCCCAGTCCATCAAAGCGATGAAGATGAAGGGCAATACGTTCAGCACGATCCAGAAGGGCTGGGTGATGATCTGGAAACGGCTGATGAGGCGCACGCCGTGGGTGACGAGCGGAATGACCATGACGGCGGAGATGATGTAGCCGATCCACAGCGGAATGCCGAGCGCCAGCTCCAGCGCGCCGGACATGATCGACGCCTCGATGGCGAAGAGCATGAAGGTGAAGGCGGCGTAGATCAGCGAGGTGATGGTGGAGCCGATGTAACCGAAGCTCGCGCCGCGTGTCAGGAGATCGATATCGACGCCGTGACGGATGGCGTAACGGCTGATCGGCAGGCCGACGGCAAGCATGGCAATGGCCGCGACGATGATGGCGTAAAAGGCGTTGGTGGTGCCGTATGACAGCGTGATCGCGCCGCCGATCGCTTCCAGCGCCAGAAAGGAAATAGCGCCGATGGCGGTGTGGGAGATGCGGTTGGACGAAAATTGCCGGGCGCTTTTGGCGGTGAAGCGCAGCGCATAATCTTCCAGCGTCTGGTTGGCGACCCAGCGGTTATATTCGCGCCTGACGGGGATGATGCGTTGCCGTGCGGCCATGCCTAGGATCCAGCCCCTTTCCGCAAAAGGTGTTTTGCCATTCTCACAGCCGCACCGACATGCCGCCATCCACCGTCAGCACATGGCCGTTGACGAAGGAGGAGGCGTCGCTGGCCAGAAACAGGGCGGCACCGGCGATTTCATCCGGCCTGCCCCAGCGTTCCAGCGGCACGCGCAGTTTGGCAAAGGCGACCATGTCAGGGTTTTCGGCAAGGGCCGCATTGGTTTCCGTGGCGAACATGCCGGGTGCAATGGCGTTGCTGGTGATGCCGCGCGCACCATATTCGACAGCGATTGCGCGCATCAGCCCGGTCAGCCCCTGCTTGGCAACGGGATAGATCGCATCGCCCGGCCTGACGATGTGGCCGAGAATGGAGGTGATGGTGATGATGCGGCCGTAACCGTTGGTATTCATGGCTTGCGCGGCATCTCGCGACAGCGAGACGGAGGAGGTGAGGTCGGTGCGGATAAGCTCCAGCACGTCCTCGTCGCTGAATTCGGAAAGCGGGCGGCGGTCGCGTGCGCCGACATTGTTGACGAGGATATCGAGATGGCCGAATTCGTCCATGATGCGGTGGACGAGGGCAGTTCCGGCGGCGGTATCGGCAATGTCGAAAGCGGCATAATCGGCTTTTCCGCCGGCTTGCCGAAGTGTGCCTGCTGCCTGTTTCAGCGCCTCGGCGTTACGGCCGGTCAGCCACACATGGGCGCCAGCCTCGGCAAAGGCCCTGGCGATTTCGAAACCGAGGCCGCGGCCGCTGCCCGTGATGATGGCGATGCGGTTTTCGAGAGAGAATTTTTTGAGAATGCCCATCGCTCACCTTCTTGCTTTAGAGCATCGGACCGAAAACCGTGCCGCGGTTTCGGAAAAGCCGATGCGGTTGGTCAAAGCCACGCAACGTCTTCGAGTTTGCGCATAGGCAAGAATATTCCACGCAGGGCAGAGGGCGAAAGGTCGCCTGTCCGGTCCGGCCGTTCGGTGGACATAAAAATGGCGTCGCCCGGTTGCGGGCGACGCCATGTCTTGGGTTATCAGGCAGCAGCCGACTTTGCGAGCGGCACTTCTGCAATCGTCTTCAGAACGACGGAAGCGATCTGGTAAGGGCAGCCCTGCGAGTTCGGACGACGGTCTTCGAGGTAACCACGGTAACCGTTGTTGACGAAGGAGTGCGGAACGCGGATCGAGGCGCCACGGTCGGCAACGCCGTAGGAGAACTTGTTCCACGGAGCGGTTTCGTGCTTGCCGGTCAGGCGCAGGTGGTTGTCCGGACCGTAAACGTCGATGTGTTCCTGCCAGTTCTTGGCGAAAGCGGCCATGAGGGCTTCGAAATACTCCTTGCCGCCAACTTCACGCATGAACTTGGTGGAGAAGTTGCAATGCATGCCCGAACCGTTCCAGTCGGTATCGCCGAGCGGCTTGCAATGGAATTCGACGTCGATGCCGTACTGTTCGCAAAGACGCAGCAGCAGGTAACGGGCGATCCAGATCTGGTCGGCGGCGCGCTTGGAGCCCTTGCCGAATACCTGGAATTCCCACTGACCCTTGGCCACTTCGGCATTGATGCCTTCGTGGTTGATGCCGGCTTCGAGGCAGAGGTCGAGATGTTCTTCAACGATTTCGCGGGCAACCGAGCCGACGTTCTTGAAGCCGACGCCGGTGTAATACGGACCCTGCGGAGCCGGGTAACCCTGCTCGGGGAAGCCGAGCGGGCGGCCGTCCTGGTAGAAGAAATATTCCTGTTCGAAGCCGAACCATGCGTCCTCGTCGTCGAGGATGGTCGCGCGGCTGTTCGATGCATGCGGGGTGACGCCGTCAGGCATCATGACTTCGCACATGACCAGTACGCCGTTGGTGCGGGCCGGATCGGGGTAGATCGCGACGGGCTTCAGCACGCAATCCGAAGAGTGGCCTTCGGCCTGCTGCGTGGACGAGCCATCAAAACCCCAAAGCGGCAGCTGCTCGAGCGTCGGGAATTCATCGAATTCCTTGACCTGTGTCTTGCCGCGCAGGTTGGGGACCGGCTTATAACCGTCAAGCCAGATGTACTCGAGTTTGAACTTAGTCATTACGAACCTCTCATAGGTAACAATGCGAAGCCTTGAGGCTTGCCGTGGCTTTCGCCACCGGAAGCACATTCGCGTTCAAGGGCTGGCCATATAGATGCATGCCGCGTGCCAGATTGGCGATGTTTTGCGAATTCTTCGAAAAATCTTTCAGGCATGCTCAGGGCCGAGGGGGCTGATATGGCCATTAACCGCTCATGCTGCACTGCGGCAGATAAATCGAACCCTAATGTTTCGTCAGTGATTCCTAACAGATAGCGGGTGGCATCGCTCAAAATGCCCTGTTGCGGTGCAATGTTTTCGATTGCGAACGACGGATCGGCATTTGCCCCAAAAACCGGCGCTTCCGGAATGGTTTTTCTTGCTGAATGACCATTTAATGCCTATATTTTTCGCAACGTGATTTTTTTTTAATCAGATGGAGCTAAACCAGAGCTAACGGGTTTGCTTCACAACCAAAGTGCTTCGATGCAAACAAAGTGAGATGTTCGATATGGCAACTGGCTTTCATCGTGAAACGGCAACGATTTTTCAATTTCCGGTCGGCGGACGCGCGGGACTCTCAAAGTTCCGTAACATCGGGCTGAGCGATCTGGAGCGCGAGGCACGTCAGCCGCATGTCGATTTCGGCTCCTGGTATCATGACGATGCGATCCGCGACGAAGAGCGGGACGACAAGCCGCACGCCTGATGTGAAGCGTCGCGCCGGGGAGAAGGTGGCGCGGAGCGCCGGATAAAGGGACGACATCTCAGTCTGTCTCCGACCTCGCACCCTCGACCCGCTGCTGCTCTCGTCTTCCCTGCCGGAAAAGAAGCAAGTTGAAACGCCAGGTTTCACATCGGTTGCCCCGGCCGGGATTTCCCTCTCCCCAACACCCCCTGCAGCTTTCGCCACCCCGCCTACGTCAATTGACGTATACGGTTTCTCGCCCGCGAGATCGATAGTCCCTTCCAGCAGCGGTCAACGATGCCGCTGAAGCCCCATGAGGGCTAAACAAGGAGAGGGGTTCTTCCGATGACATTCCGCAAGACGCTTAGCGCCGCGCTGCTCGGCGCAATCATGTCCACCACCGCCTTCCATGGCGCATTTGCCGCCGACGATACGATCAAGGTAGGCGTGCTGCATTCTCTTTCCGGCACCATGGCGATTTCAGAGACGACGCTGAAGGACGCCATGCTGATGCTCATCGACGAGCAGAACAAGAAGGGCGGCGTTCTCGGCAAGAAGCTCGAAGCCGTCGTGGTCGACCCGGCCTCCGACTGGCCGCTGTTTGCCGAAAAGGCCCGCCAGCTGATTTCGCAGGACAAGGTCGCGGCCGTTTTTGGTTGCTGGACATCTTCGTCGCGCAAATCCGTGCTGCCGGTTTTCGAAGAGCTGAATTCCCTGCTGTTCTACCCGGTGCAGTATGAGGGTGAAGAATCCTCCCGCAACATCGTCTACACGGGTGCAGCGCCCAACCAGCAGGCCATTCCGGCCGTCGATTATCTTGCCAAGACCGAAGGCGTCGAGCGCTGGGTTCTGGCAGGTACCGACTATGTCTACCCGCAGACCACAAACAAGATCCTGAAGGCCTACCTGATGTCGAAGGGCGTCAAGGAAGAGGACATCATGATCAACTACACCCCGTTCGGCCAGTCCGACTGGCAGACGATCGTGTCTGACATCAAGAAGTTCGGCTCGGCCGGCAAGAAGACCGCCGTTGTCTCCACCATCAATGGTGACGCCAACGTGCCCTTCTACAAGGAGCTGGCGAACCAGGGCATCAAGGCCGAGGACATTCCGGTCGTCGCCTTCTCGGTCGGTGAAGAAGAGCTTGCCGGTCTCGATACCGCGCCGCTGGTCGGCCACCTTGCCGCCTGGAACTACTTCCAGTCTGTCGATACCGAGGTCAACGCCGAATTCATCAAGACCTGGCATGCGTTTACCAAGAACGACAAGCGCGTGACGAACGACCCGATGGAAGCCGCCTATATCGGTTTCAACGCCTGGGTTAAGGCTGTCGAAACCGCAGGTACGACCGATACGGACGCAGTTCTTGACAGCATCATCGGCGTTTCCGTGCCGAACCTTTCTGGCGGTTACTCCACCGTCATGCCGAACCACCACATCACCAAGCCGGTGCTGATCGGTGAAATCCAGGCCGATGGTCAGTTCGAAATCGTGCAGCAGACGCCACAGGTCGTGGGTGACGAATGGTCGGATTATCTGCCTGACTCGAAGGATCTGATTTCGGATTGGCGCAAGCCGATGTCCTGCGGCAACTTCAACGTTGCAACCGGCAAGTGCGGCGGCAAGGGTAGCTGATAAGGAAACGAACGCCGCCCCTCTTTGGAGGGGCGGATTGTTTACAAACTGAGCCAGAATTACCCCCCCTCTGTCCTGCCGGACATCTCCCCCTCAAGGGGGGAGATCGGCAAGATGCTCTCCCGCCATTTCATCCTTGAACGTCGAGACGGACGGGACCTTGCCACGGGTCGATCTCCCCCCTTGAGGGGGAGATGTCCGGCAGGGCAGAGGGGGGTGAAGCCGCATATTCAGGTCGTGCCACACGCAACCGCAGAGTCGCAAACCGCTCCAAGGAACCCGACATGACGATCCGATCTTTTCTCGGAGCCATCTTCCTCTGGCTCACCCTGGGGATCGCCGCCCCGTCCCTCGCGCAGAGCGATCCGAAGGCGCTGATCGACCAGCTCGGCACGGCCGACTTCAAGCAGGCCGAAACATTGATCGGCCAGATTGCTGCCACCGGCGACGCGCGGGTGGTGCCGGCGCTTGAGGCTTTTGCATCAGGCGATCTTTACGTGCGCAAGGCCGACAATCTGGTGTTCATGACCAAGCCGTCGGGTTCCAATTTCACGCTCATCGATCCGCTGACCGGCGAAAGCGCTGGCGAAGCGCCGAAGGCGGCGGTTACCAAGATCAGGGTCAACAACAATCTGCGTCGCGTCATCCGCGCCGCGATGGGCGGCCTGACGTTGCTCAGTCCGGAACGCTCGGTGCGGCTTTCCGCCGCCGATGCGGTTCTGAAAGCCCCCAGTGCCGAAAATCTGGAATTGCTGGAAGCGGCCATATCCAAGGAAACCGACAAAGAGGTGCGGACGCGGATGGAGGAGGCGCGGGCAGTCTCGCTGCTCTCTTCCGACCGCCCCCTCGAGGTGAAGAAAGAAGCGATCGCCACCATCAAGGCGCTTGGCGGGCGCGATGCGATCAGCATTCTGATGGCGGCGACGCCCACGGTTGATCCGAGCCTGAAGCCGGATGTGGACGAGGCGATTTCGAGCATCGAGAGTTCCCTTGCCTTCTGGGACTACGCGCAGAACATCTGGTACGGCCTGTCGCTCGGTTCCGTGCTGCTGCTGGCCGCCATCGGACTTGCCATCACCTTCGGCGTCATGGGCATCATCAATATGGCGCATGGCGAGATGGTGATGATCGGCGCTTACTCCACCTTCATGGTGCAGGAGCTGATCCGCAGCCATTTCCCCGGCCTGTTCGACTGGTCACTGGCGATTGCCCTGCCGGCCGCCTTTCTGGTCACAGCCTGCGTCGGCCTCATCATGGAGCGCGGCGTCATCCGCTATCTCTACGGGCGACCGCTGGAAACGCTGCTCGCCACCTGGGGTATCTCGCTGATCCTGCAACAGGGCGTGCGTTCCATCTTCGGCCCGACCAACCGTGAGGTCGGCAGCCCGAGCTGGATGTCCGGCTCCTTCAGCGTCGGTTACCTCAATTTCACCTGGAACCGCGTGTGGATCGTCTGCTTCTCGCTTTCCGTCTTCTTCGCGCTGCTGGTGCTTTTGAAGCGCTCCGCCTTCGGCTTGCAGATGCGCGCTGTGACCCAGAACCGCCGCATGGCCTCTTCCATGGGCATCCGCACGCCCTGGGTGGATGCCTTCACCTTCGCGCTCGGTTCCGGCGTTGCCGGCCTTGCCGGGGTAGCGCTGTCGCAGATCGACAATGTCTCGCCCAATCTCGGCCAGAGCTACATCATCGACAGTTTCATGGTGGTGGTGTTCGGCGGGGTCGGCAATCTCTGGGGAACGCTCGTGGGTGCGCTGTCGCTCGGCGTGCTCAACAAGTTCCTTGAGCCGACGGTGGGCGCCGTGCTCGGCAAGATCCTCGTGCTCGTTCTCATCATCCTGTTCATCCAGAAGCGGCCGCGTGGTCTCTTCGCACTCAAGGGAAGGGCGATCGAAGCATGATTACCGGCTTCCTCCTGCGCGCGCTCGATCGCCGCATTTCCATCGCCATCGGCATCATCCTGGCCATCGCCGTGCTGGTGCCCGCCTCCAATCTGCTGTTGCCGGCTGACAGCGCGTTCCGCATCCCGACCTACATCATGTCGATGCTCGGCAAATATCTGGCCTACGCGCTGCTGGCGCTGGCGCTTGATCTGGTCTGGGGATATTGCGGCATTCTCTCGCTCGGCCACGCCGCCTTCTTCGCGCTCGGCGGTTATGCCATGGGCATGTATCTGATGCGGCAGATCGGCACGCGCGGTGTTTACGGCCATCCCGTGCTGCCTGACTTCATGGTGTTCCTCAACTGGAAGGAACTGCCGTGGTTCTGGCACGGCTTCGACATGTTCTGGTTTGCAGCACTGATGGTGCTGGTGGTGCCCGGCCTGCTCGCCTTCGTGTTCGGCTGGTTCGCCTTCCGCTCGCGCGTCAACGGCGTTTACCTCTCCATCATCACGCAGGCCATGACCTACGCCCTGCTGCTTGCCTTCTTCCGCAACGACATGGGTTTCGGCGGCAACAATGGTCTCACCGATTTCAAGGATATTCTCGGCTTTTCCGTGCAGGCGGATGGCACCCGTGCCGTACTGTTTGCGATGACGGCCGTGATGCTGGCGCTTTCGCTGCTGATTGCATCCGGCATCGTCAATTCCAAATTCGGCAAGGTGCTGGTGGGCGTGCGCGATGCCGAAAGCCGGGTGCGCTTCCTCGGTTTCCGGGTGGAAAACATCAAGCTCTTTACCTTCGTCGTATCGGCCATGATGGCGGGCATTGCCGGTGCGCTGTTCGTGCCGCAGGTGGGCATCATCAATCCCGGCGAATTCTCACCCGCCAACTCCATCGAGGTGGTGGTTTGGACCGCAGTCGGCGGGCGCGGCACGCTGATCGGGCCGATCATCGGCGCGCTGCTGGTCAATGGCGGCAAGAGCTATTTCACCGGCGCTTTCCCCGAATTCTGGCTGTTTGCACTGGGTGGGCTGTTCATCGCGGTGACGCTGTTCTTCCCCAAGGGCATCGTCGGCACCGTGCAGCATTATCTGGTCGGGCGGCGCGAAAAGCGTGTTGCGCGGGCGGCAAGTGCGGCCGGACAACCGGGCAATGACAGTGCTGCAACAGCGGCGCAACAGGCGGCGGAGTGAGGCTGATATGAACACGGTTTCCGAAAACAGAACCAAAAGCCTGCTTTATCTCGACGGTGTTTCCGTTTCCTTCGACGGGTTCAGGGCGCTCAATTCCCTGTCCTTCGTGGTGGAGCCGGGCGAGCTGCGGGCCATCATCGGTCCGAATGGCGCCGGCAAGACGACGATGATGGATATCATCACCGGCAAGACCCGGCCGGATACCGGCACGGTGCTGTTCGAAGACAGCATCGACCTCACGAAAAAGGACGAGGCGGACATTGCCCAGCTGGGCATCGGGCGTAAATTCCAAAAGCCAACGGTGTTTGAAAGCCATACCGTTTGGGACAATCTGGAACTGGCGTTGAACCGCAAACGCGGCGTCTTCGCCACGCTGTTCTACAGGCTGACAGCGGAGGACAAGGCGCGTATCGAGGAAATCCTCGCCACCGTGCGTCTCAGCCACCGCCGCGGCGATCTCGCGGCCAACCTCTCGCACGGCCAGAAACAGTGGCTGGAGATTGGCATGCTGCTCGCGCAGGAGCCGAAGCTGCTTCTGGTGGACGAGCCGGTGGCCGGCATGACGGATGCGGAGACAGCCGAAACCGCCGTGCTTCTGAAAGAAATCGCCAAGACCCGCTCGGTCGTGGTGGTGGAGCACGACATGGGCTTCATCCGCGAGCTGGGCGTGAAGGTGACGTGTCTTGCCGAGGGCTCGGTGCTGGCTGAAGGGTCGATCGATTTTGTGTCCAGCGATCCGAAGGTGATCGAGAATTATCTGGGGCGGTGATGGAAGCGTCTGCGGCTTTACCCCCCTCTGCCCTGCCGGGCATCTCCCCCACCGGGGGGGAGATCGGCAAGCGGCTAACACCCTGCTCCAAGACCAGTAGGCGATGGGACGAGCGGGAACGGCATCTGATTTCCCTCCTTGTGGGGGAGATGCCCGGCAGGGCAGAGGGGGGTAGCGCCGCCCACCAAAGCATCAATGGAGTTGCACCATGCTGAACGTCGAAAACATCAACCTCCACTATGGCGCAGCGCAAGCCCTGCGGGGCGTGTCTCTGAAAGCGGAGATGGGCAAGATCACCTGTGTTCTCGGCCGAAACGGCGTAGGCAAAAGCTCGTTGTTGCGCGCGGTCACCGGCCAGCATGCCATCAGTGGCGGGTCGATCAGCTTTGAAGGGGCGGCACTGGATGGGCTGGCGCCTTACCACCGGGCCAAGCGCGGTGTCGGCTACGTGCCACAGGGGCGTGAAATCTTTCCGCTGCTCAGCGTGCAGGAAAACCTCGAAAGCGGTTATGCGCCGCTGCCGCGCAAGGAGCGTTTCATTCCCGACGATATTTTCAGCCTGTTTCCTGTGCTGCAATCCATGCTGGGAAGACGCGGCGGCGACCTGTCCGGTGGCCAGCAGCAGCAGCTCGCGATCGGCCGGGCGCTGGTGACGCGGCCGAAAATCCTCGTTCTCGACGAGCCGACCGAAGGCATTCAGCCGTCGATCATCAAGGATATCGGCCGCGCAATCAAATATCTCAGGGATTCCACCGGTATGGCGATCCTGCTGGTCGAGCAATATCTGGATTTCTGCCGTGAGCTTGCCGACTATGTCTACATCATGGACCGGGGCGAAATTGTGCATGACGGGCTTGCCGAAACGCTGGATACGCCCGAGGCGCGTCGCCATCTGACAGTATAAATCGAGACTAGAAGCCACGCACGCCGATCACGGCGTGCAAACGGCGGATTAATATTTTGAAAGTCTATGCGTGTCTGCATGGCTTTTATGCGCAATTTTAGCATTTCATTGAATAAACGCCTGTGATATTGGCAGCGGAAATGCTGCATGCGAGACACAGACGAAGTCTATTCGCACGCCGCGACAGTTGATCCCTTACATTCCACGCGCGTCCGACGTATCGTCGGGGAAACCGTGCCCAATAAAGGCGTGTCAATGCATCAAGACTTTGCCCTTGGCCGGGCTGCCCGGCTGTTCCGCTCCGCCCGCACCCTGTTTCTGGGTCTTGCGATCTGCGCGAGCGCGAGTGTCGCAGCGTCGGCCTCGACCTGCGGTCAGCTTGCTCAACCCGGCGTGGAACCGGGCAGGCATGATTTTTCCATTCTCTCCAGTGGTCAGAAACGCGAAGGCGTTTATTTCGTTCCATCCGCCTATGACGGAAAAAAACCGGTGCCTGTGGTGTTCGATTTCCACGGCTCCAACAGCAATCCGCACGGACAGCTGAACCGCAGCGGCTGGGACAAGCTTGCCGAGCGCGACGGCCTGATGGTGGTGGCGCTGGCGGGCAGCCTCAATGGCGAATTGCCCGGCACCCATGCCTGGAATGTTCCTGGTGTTACCACCCGTCCCGGCGGGCTGGATGAGGTGAGCTTCATTCGCGATGCAATTGCCATGGTGAAAGGCAAGTTCTGCGTGGATGAGGAGCGCTTTTACGGTTCCGGTTATTCCGGCGGTGGGCGCATGCTGTCGCAATTCATCTGCAATGGCAGCGCGGATTTCACCGCTGTCGGCTTCGTTGCATCGTTGCGCGCGGGTTATCCGCTGGAGACCGAGGGCAAATGGGGACCGGATGCGGCAAGCTGCAAGCCGGCGCGGCCGATGTCGATCATCGCCTTTGCGGGTCTGAAGGATCCGGCCAATCCCTATCAGGGTGGTGGCAAGTCCTACTGGCAATATAGCGGCGAGACGGCGCTGAAACGCTGGGCGGAAATGGACGGCTGCAAGGGCGGCGCGAAAACCAGACCGGGCGAGAGCTTCACCGTCAATTCCTATGACGTTTGCAAGGGCGGGGCACGTATCCAGTCCTATGTCATTGACAATTGGGACCATGCCTGGCCGCGCGCCACCATGAAGGCGGAAGTGCTGGCAGCGTCGGCGGTCCTTACCCGCAAGCCGGGTGGCGAGCAGACGCCGAAGGCGGAACCCGCCGTGGAGCGCAAGATGCCCACAGGCGAAGTGACGCGCACGGTTGATGCGGCGGAAAGAATGTGGGATTTCTTCCGCAACACGGAAGGACAGATGGTGGTGGATGCCGTCGTCAAAAAAGATTGCGGCGCCAAGGCCGGGTCCGCTTCCGCAACCGTTTCGGAGACCGCGTGCAGCCAGAACAGCAAGCCTTCCGCCCTTCCGGTCTCGAAGACGGCGAACCTGCCCGGCAGCAGCGCGCCCGTGGCAGAGGACGCATTGTAGCCAAGGCTGTCGAAGGTCGCAGCCGGCTGGACCAATTGTTCCAGGAAGGTTGCGCCAAGATCCGCCTGCCGGATACGTTTTCCAACGAGATCGAGGCCATCCTCATCAACTCCTCCGGCGGATTGACCGGCGGAGATGAAATGGAATGGCAGGCTGTTGCCGGGGCCGGCACCTCGCTGGTGGTGACGACGCAGGCCTGCGAGAAGGTCTACAAGGCATCCTCCGGAACCGCCACCGTCACCGCCCGCGTTTCCGCAGGGCCGGGCGCCCGGTTGCACTGGCTGCCGCAGGAAACCATTCTTTTCGACCGCGCGTCGCTGACCCGCAGGCTGGAAGCCGATCTCGACGCAACCTCCGAATTCATCGCCGTCGAAGCCGTGCTGCTCGGGCGTCAGGCCATGGGCGAAGCGATGCAGCATGGCCTGTTCCGGGATCGCTGGCGCATTCGCCATGGCGGCCGGCTGGTACATGCCGAAGAGCTGCTGCTTGCGGGTGAAGTGGCGGAGCTGACTGCAAAACCGGCGGTGCTTGCCGGGCAGGTGGCCTTTGCCACGCTTCTTTATATCGGGCCTCTGGCCGAGGCGCTTTTGCCTAAAATCCGGGCTATTGCCGGGGAAAGCGGCGGCGCCAGCGAATGGCAGGGCAAGCTTGTCGTGCGCGTGTCCGCCGCGGACGGCTTCTCCCTTAGAAAAATACTTTTTCCGATCATTTCGCTCTTGCGAAACGGCGCGCCAGTGCCGAAAGTCTGGAATCTGTAAAGCTCCGGATCGCCCGCGACAGGCGACCTTCCGGGGTCTGTCAAACAAGTCGGATCAGCCCCCGAAACACTGTGTTTTGCGGGGCAGGTGCGAAAGCTGCGGGACGACGATGAACCTTACTCCGAGAGAAAAAGACAAGCTGCTGATTTCCATGGCCGCCATGGTGGCGCGCCGCCGGCTGGAGCGTGGCGTGAAGCTGAATTACCCGGAAGCGATTGCGCTGATTACCGATTTCGTTGTCGAGGGCGCCCGCGATGGTCGCGCGGTGGCCGACCTGATGGAAGCCGGCGCGCATGTCATTTCCCGCGATCAGGTTATGGAAGGCATCGCCGACATGATCCATGATGTGCAGGTGGAAGCAACATTTCCCGACGGCACCAAGCTTGTGACCGTTCACGAACCGATACGCTGAGGGGGACGATATGGCGCTGGAGCTTCGGCCCAATTGCGAATGCTGCGACCGTGATCTTGCCGCCGACAGCCGGGATGCGATGATCTGCTCGTTCGAATGCACCTTTTGCGCCGACTGCGCGACCGATGTGCTCAAAGGCGCCTGCCCGAATTGCGGCGGCGAGCTGGTTCGCAGGCCCATCCGCCCGGCGGCCAAACTCGTCAACAATCCGGCATCGACGACACGGGTGCTGAAGGCTGAAGGCTGCGCGGCAGCCACCGCTGCTTGAGAGAGACAAAGGGGAGCACCATGAAACCAGGCGAAATCATTGCCGCAGAGGGCACCATCGAACTCAATGCCGGCCAGCCGACGGTGACGATCGAGGTGGCCAATACCGGTGACCGGCCGGTTCAGGTGGGCAGCCATTACCATTTCTTCGAGACCAATGCGGGTCTTGTCTTCGACCGCGATAAGGTGCGCGGCATGCGTCTCGACATTCCGGCCGGCACTGCGGTTCGTTTTGAACCCGGCCAGAAACGGGAGGTGACGCTGGTGCCGCTTTCCGGCAAGCGTGAGGTTTACGGGTTTCGTCAACAGATCATGGGGAGGTTATGAGATGGCGACGGCACATTATCACGGAAGTTGCCAGTGCGGCGACGTGAGCTTCGAGGTCGATGCCGATCTCGACCACACGGTCGTGTGCAATTGCTCGCGCTGCAAGCGCTTGGGCTCGACGCTTGCCTTTGCGCCGCGCGAAAAATTCACCCTGCTTTCCGGCGACAACAAGCTGACGGAATATCTCTTCAACAAGCACAAGATCCATCATCTGTTCTGCTCCACCTGCGGCATTGAGAGTTTTGCCTATGCCGATGGGCCGGATGGGACGCCGATGGTGGCGGTGAATACCAATTGCCTTGATGGTGTCGATCCGCGTGAGCTGAAGCCGCAGGCTTTCGATGGCGCGGCTGCCTGAGTGATGGCCATGACTTTGAAAAAATTCTGTTTCGGTGCGGCTGTCCTGCTGTCTCTTGCGGCGTCTCCCGCATTTGCTGATGACGCGCCCGATTGTACCTCGCCGCAAACGCAGGCCGATATGACCATCTGCGCCGGCAAGGATTACGAAAAGGCCGACAAGCAGTTGAACGCCGCCTACCAGAAGGTTCGCAAGCAGCTTGCGGAGCGTGACAAGACGGCAGACGAAAGCGGCAAGGGTGCCGTGGATGCATTGGTTGCCGCCCAGCGTGCCTGGGTGGCGTTTCGCGATGCCAATTGTGATGCCTTCGGGTTTCAGGCGCGTGGCGGCACGATGGAGCCGATGCTGGTTTCCTCATGCCTGGCCGATATGAGCAACAAGCGCGCTGACGAACTGCGCCAGTTGTCCGAAGGTTTCTGAACGGTATGGGGCGGCGGATCATGATTGTCGGAAACGGAGAAATGCCGCAGGGCGTGGCTGATCTCATCGACCTTTCCGACATTGTCATCCGCTTCAACGATTGCCGTTCGCTGGGCGCTGGCGGCAGCCGCACGGATGTGGTGGCCGTTTGCAACACCGGCCGGCCCGGCCGCGAGATGAGCGAAGGGGCCGCGTGGCGCGACAATGAGGGGGTGCAGCAGGCTTCCGCCATCTGGTCGGTGCGCGATCCCGCGAAATTTTCGCAGATGGAGCCGGATATCCGCGCTCGCTGGCCCGAACTGACCGATTTTTGTGCCGATTATACCGCCGGTTTCGCAGCATTAGCCGAAGAGACCGGCAAGAGCCACATCGTCATTCCGCGCGGGGTGCATGAGCGGCTTGATCACGCATTGCAGGTCTATGCGCCGGCCCCTTACGTCTGCCCGAGCACCGGGCTTCTTGCCATCGCCCATGTTCTGGAGACCGTGAGCGGCGGTGATGACGAGGTGGCGATTGCGGGCTTTGGTCATCACGGCTGGAACGGGCATCCGTTTGCCGCCGAAAAACAGCTTGTAGAGGCCCTCACACACGAGGGCCGGCTGACACGAATTTCTCCCATATCGATTTTCTCCGCGTCCGAAGGAGCCTGAACCCATGCCTTACAAGATTTCCCGCGCCGCCTATGCCGGCATGTTCGGCCCGACCGTCGGCGACAAGGTGCGTCTTGCCGATACCGAACTCTTCATCGAGATCGAGAAGGACTACACGACCTATGGCGAGGAAGTGAAATTCGGCGGTGGCAAGGTCATTCGCGACGGCATGGGCCAGAGCCAGGCGACGCGGGCCGAGGGCGCTGTCGATACCGTCATCACCAACGTCGTCATCGTCGACCATAGCGGCATCTACAAAGCGGATGTGGGCCTGAAGAACGGGCGCATCCACGCCATCGGCAAGGCGGGCAACCCCGATACGCAGCCGGGCGTGACAATCGTCGTCGGCCCTTCGACAGAGGCGATTGCCGGCGAAGGCAAGATTCTGACTGCCGGTGGCATGGATGCACATATCCACTTCATCTGCCCGCAGCAGATCGAAGAAGCGCTGATGAGCGGCGTTACCTGCATGCTGGGCGGCGGTTCCGGCCCCGCGCATGGCACGCTTGCCACCACCTGCACCGGCGCGTGGCACATCGAGCGGATGATCGAGAGCTTCGATGCTTTCCCGATGAACCTCGCATTGGCGGGCAAGGGCAATGCTTCGTTGCCCGCGCCGCTGGAAGAGATGGTCCTTGCCGGTGCCTCATCGCTGAAGTTGCACGAGGACTGGGGCACGACGCCCGCCGCCATCGACAATTGCCTGACGGTGGCTGACGAATATGACGTGCAGGTGATGATCCACACCGATACGCTGAACGAGAGCGGTTTCGTGGAAGACACGGTTTCCGCCATCAAGGGCCGCACCATCCATGCCTTCCACACCGAAGGGGCAGGCGGCGGCCATGCGCCTGATATCATCAAGGTCTGCGGTAATCCGAACGTCATCCCGTCTTCCACCAACCCGACGCGGCCCTACACCATCAATACGCTGGCCGAACATCTGGATATGCTGATGGTGTGCCACCACCTGTCGTCGTCCATCCCTGAGGATATCGCGTTCGCCGAAAGCCGCATCCGCAAGGAAACCATCGCGGCGGAGGATATTCTCCACGATATCGGCGCGTTCTCGATCATTTCCTCCGACAGCCAGGCCATGGGCCGTGTCGGTGAAGTGGCGATCCGCACCTGGCAGACGGCTGACAAGATGAAGCGCCAGCGCGGCCGCCTGAAGGAAGAGACCGGCGAAAACGACAATTTCCGCGTCCGCCGTTACATCGCCAAATATACCATCAACCCGGCCATCGCGCAGGGCGTCAGCCATGAGATCGGCTCCATCGAAGTCGGCAAGCGTGCCGATCTGGTGTTGTGGAACCCGGCATTCTTCGGCGTGAAGCCGGAAATGGTGTTGCTCGGCGGTTCCATCGCCGCGGCACCGATGGGCGATCCGAATGCCTCCATTCCCACGCCGCAGCCGATGCATTACCGCCCGATGTTTGCCGCCTATGGCAAGCTGCGCACCAATTCCTCGGTTACATTTGTCAGTCAGGCGTCGCTGGATGCCGGCCTTGCAGGGCGTCTTGGTGTTGCCAAGAAGCTGATGGCGGTGAAGAACGTGCGCGGCGGCATTTCCAAGGCCTCGATGATCCACAATTCGCTGACCCCGCATATCGAGGTTGACCCGGAAACGTATGAGGTGCGCGCCGATGGCGAGCTTCTGACCTGTGAACCGGCGACGGTGCTGCCGATGGCGCAGCGTTATTTCCTGTTCTGACGGCGTTTCGCGGTGAGATTTATCACAAGGTGGATCGGCGGTGGCCTGCTGCTGATCATCCTGCTTCTTGTGCTCGGCACCGTCGTGCCGCGACCCTTTTTTGCCGATGAAACAAGCGGCGTGAGGGATCGCGAGATATTGCTGTTATCCAATCCGATCCATACCGATATCGCCCTGCCTGTTGATGACGATCTGCGTCGGGTCTTTTCCGAATTGCAGGAGGGCGGTATCGCGGTCAACCATCCGGCTGCTGCCTATCTGGTGTTCGGCTGGGGTGGCCGGTCGTTTTACATACAGACGCCGACATGGGCCGACCTGAAGCCGATGCCAGTCGTGCGCTCTCTGACACTCGACCAGTCTGTGATGCATGTGGATGTGACTGGGGATTTTCCCGCCGACCTTGCCGGGGTGAAGCGCCTTCGCATTTCCGAAGCGGGATATCAGCGACTTGTGGCGGGCATTCGTGCGAGCTTCCTGCGGGACAATGACAAAGTTCAGCTTATACCCGGTGCTTCCTACAGCCTGACGGATGGATTTTTCGAGGCGAATGGCTGGTTCAATGCGCTGGCCGGCTGCAACACGTGGTCTGCCGCCATGCTGCGGCAGGCCGGCATTCACACCGGCTGGTGGACACCGTTGCCGCCACTGTTGCGCTGGTCGGTAGCGCTGCACAATTGATCTTCCCGCGGTGCGACGTTTCGTTGATTTGACGTCTGGTAATCCGATTTTTATGCTGCACCGCAGCGCATCTTGCGCTAAAGAAACGGCAAAAGAATTCCGTGCGGATCGGTCCCAAGCGATCCGTGCAAAACGCCAGAAAATTGAAGACAGATCAGGAGACAAGACATGCTCGGCAAAAAAGTGCCCGCCGTTACCTTCCGCACGCGTGTTCGCGACGAGGCCGTTGGTGGCCCCAACCCTTTCCGTTGGCAGGACATGACCTCCGACGATTACTTCAAGGGCAAAAAGGTCGTTCTCTTCTCGTTGCCCGGCGCTTTCACGCCGACCTGCTCGACCTACCAGCTTCCCGATTTCGAAAAGCTCGCGGGCGAATTCCGCGCGCTCGGCGTCGATGAAATCTATTGCCTGTCGGTCAACGATGCCTTCGTGATGAATGCCTGGGCAAAGGGCCAGAACCTCGAAAACGTCAAGGTCATTCCTGACGGTTCGGGTGAGTTCACCCGCAAGATGGGCATGCTGGTCGCCAAGGACAATCTCGGTTTCGGCATGCGCTCCTGGCGTTACGCCGCCGTCATCAATGACGGTATGGTGGAGCAGTGGTTCGAGGAAGAGGGCTATTGCGATAATAGCGATACCGACCCTTACGGTGTTTCCTCGCCGCAGAACATTCTGGAAAACCTGAAGAGCCGCGCTGCGGCCTGATTGCGGTTTGCTTTTTTGACAAGGCCCGGCAGCGATGCCGGGCTTTTTCGTTTTCCGAGACGCGTTCGACCTGAAAACACGCCTTGAAATCGGCCGGGCTATCCGTCAACAATCGGAACCCCAAGACTGTTTCTGAAATGGATCATCCCATGCTGCGCGTCACGTCCTATCACCCCGCCGGAACTCCAGCCGACGAACCTTCCGGTTATGTCACTCTCGCGCATGACCAGCGGCATCTGCGCCGCAAACTTCTGCATTTGCAGAATGACGAGATGGTGATGTTGGATTTGAAGGAAGCCGTACTGTTTGCCCATGGCGACCTGCTGGTGGTGGAGAACGGTGATCTGGTGGAGGTTCGCGCTGCGGACGAAAAGCTGTTCGAAATCAAGGCGAAGGATCGTCTTCACCTGATCGAGCTTGCCTGGCATCTGGGCAACCGGCACCTTTCGGCGCAGATCGAGGAGGAGCGTATTCTCATCCTGCGTGACCACGTGATCCGCGCGATGCTGGAAGGCCTTGGCGCAACAGTGCGTGATGTGGAAGAACCTTTCCAGCCAGCGCGCGGTGCTTACCACGCCCATGGCGGCCATTCCCACGGTCACGGGCACGGGCATGACCATGGTCACCATCACAACCATGGCTGAGGCATGAGCGAAGATCGCGGCGTTGCCGCGCTGCTGCGGCTCATGGCCTGGATGTCGCCGGCCTTTCCTGTCGGCGGCTTTTCCTATTCTGGCGGCCTTGAAAAGGCGGTGGAGGACCGGCGCGTCAGTGATGCCGCCGGTCTTCACGGCTGGGTGGAGGTGCTTCTGCGTTCCGGCAGTCTGTGGAACGATGCGGTATTTCTGGCTGATGCCTGGCGTAATGGAACGGACGCCGTCGCCCTGAGTGAAGCGGCGGATCTGGCTCGCGCGCTCGCCGGTTCTGCGGAGCGCTACCGCGAGACGGTGCTCCTCGGCGATGCCTTCGTTTCCGCCGCCGGCGCCTGGCCGCACGCGGTTCTTGAGCTGTTGCCGAAAGAGGTTCCTTATCCTGTTGCCATAGGTGCGGTGGCGGCAGGGCATGGCGTGCCGCTTCGGGAAACGCTTGCCGCATTCCTGCATGCCGGTGTCTCGCAGATCGTCTCCGCCGGTATCCGCCTCGGCGTCGCGGGGCAGAAGGATGGCGTTGCCATTCTCGCCGCAAGCGAGGCGACGATCGGCGAAATGGCGGCACGGGCCGTGCAATCCACGCTCGACGATCTCGGCAGCGCCACTGTTATCGCCGACACCGCGACCATGCGGCACGAAATGCAGGGAACGCGGCTTTTCCGCTCCTGAATATCTCGCCGCAATGCAGCATTGCCGCCCTTGAAGCGGTTGTGCGAAGCGTTATGGTGGGACAACATTAAAGCATATTGAAGGGAACATGGTTGTGACATCGGGCATGAAATCGGGCAACGGTCCGCTGCGCGTCGGCATTGGCGGGCCGGTCGGTTCCGGCAAGACCGCGCTGACGGAAAAGCTTTGCAAGGCGATGAGCGCCGATTACTCCGTCGCCGTCGTTACCAACGATATCTACACCAAGGAAGATGCGGAAGCGCTGGTGCGCATGCAGGCGCTGCCGTCCGAGCGTATCGTTGGAGTGGAGACGGGCGGATGTCCGCATACCGCCATCCGTGAGGATGCGACGATCAATCTGCAGGCGATTGCCGGTCTCAATGCGCGCTTTCCCGATCTCGATGTTGTCTTCATCGAATCCGGTGGCGACAATCTTGCGGCGACTTTCTCGCCCGATCTTGCCGACATCACCATCTATGTGATCTCCGTCTGTCAGGGCGAGGAAATTCCGCGCAAGGGCGGGCCGGGCATCACCCGCTCGGACCTGCTGGTCATCAACAAGAAAGACCTTGCCCCTTACGTCGGCGCTGATCTGACGGTGATGGACAGTGACGCCACCCGCATGCGCAATGCCATGCCTTTCGTCTTTACCGACATGAAGCGCGGCGAGGGTGTCGATCGCATCGTCGGTTTCCTGAAAGAGCAGGGCGGTCTCTGAGACATGACCACGCCCCTCCCTTTTGGTCCCTATGACGTTTCCCGTTTTGTCGATGGTGTCTACAAGGCGCCTGTCGGCCACCTCATCCACCGGCAGGGCGCGGATGCGCTGGCGGCGGCGCTTGCCGGGCATGAGGGCGAAACGGTGGATATGGACGTCAACTGTTTTGTGCTGTCAGGGCCTGATGGTATTTCGCTGATAGACACCGGTTGCGGCACGGCCTGGGGGCCGACCTACGGCCATGCCCGTGCGGGGATGATTGCCGCTGGGATCCAGCCTGATGATGTCAGCCGTGTTATCCTCACCCATATTCACGGCGACCATGCGCTGGGACTTATCGAAGGCGACCGGCCTTATTTTCCCAATGCGGACATATGGGTGCCCGAGGCCGATCTTGCTTTTTTCACCAGCGAGGATGCGCGCAAGACATTGCCGCCTGCGCGGCAGGGCGCTTTCGATATTGCCGCCCGGCTGCTCGACATTTGTGGGGCCATGCTGCGACCAATCCCAACGGGCAGGATTGCCGAGGGTATGGAAGCCATCGCCATGCCCGGCCATACGCCTGGCCATACCGGCTATCTCATCGGTAATGGCGATGACCGGCTGTTATTGTGGGGCGATGTGCTGCATGTGAGCGCGTTGCAGGCGGACGATCCGGGTATCGGTTTCGTCTATGATATCGATTCCGAAACTGCCTATTCGACACGTCTCGATGCGCTGACCCAGGTTGCCGATCACGGCTGGCTGGTTTCCGGCGGCCATCTTGGCGGGTTTTTCCGCGTCGAGCGAGAGGGCGATCGCTTCCGCTTCGTGCCGCAGCCGGTCTGATATCTTGCTCGACAAAAAATTAGAGGACGGGATACCCGTAGGCGTCCCGTCCTCTTCCTCTCCCCGGTACTTCTTCAAATCTGCTTCAGCGCCGCGACATCATTGACCTGCACGATGCGGCCGCGAACGGTGACGCCCGCCTTTTTCAGTGCGGAGAAAGCGCGCGACAGCGCTTCCGGCGCAAGGCCGAGCTTGCCGGCGAGCAGGCTTTTCTGGAACGGCAGACGCAGCGAAAAGGACGTAGCGTCGCGCGGCCCCTGATTGATCAGGTAATGGGCAACGCGTTGCGGCGCGGTTTGCAGCCGGTCGTTGGCAATGCAATCCATGGTGCCAAGCAGGCTGTTGGAGAGGCAGCGCATCACGGCCTTGGCGATTGCCGGTTCCTGATCCACAAGGCTGCGGATTCTTGCCAGTTCGAAACGCGCCACGGTGCAGCTTTCCGCCGCCTGCGCGCTGTAACGATAGCTGTCGCTGCCGAAGATCAGGCATTCGTTGAAGGTATCACCCGGACCGCTGACACGCACATCCGCCTCGCGCCCGTGCCTGTCCAGCCGGTAAAGGCGGACATAGCCCGACAGCACACAGTAGAAATATTGCGCTGCTTCGCCTTCCTTGAAGAGTACATGGCGGGCATTGAGATTGGTGACGGTTGCCGCCTCCATCAGTTTCAACGCCGCCGCTTCATCCGCAATCCCTATCAGGGGCACGCGCAGCAGAATGTTCCTGTCCCTGTTGCTCAGCTTTACGGTCTTGTTCACGTCCATCCGGCTCCCGCTCAAACCTTTTGCCGGGTTGTCCGAAGCGATACGAAACCGGGGATGTTCCTTTTCCCTCACGCCTATCTGAAAAGAGCTCATCGCATTATCCTTCGACCGGCAATTCCCGATGCGAGGGAGATTAGCAGTTCACCTGAAAAGCGAATTGATTTCGATCAAATGGGTTTGGCGTTGTTGTGCGGGGAGCAGGGAAATGTGGAGCGAGTGGGTGCGGCCTATCTCTTCTCCCCGACGTGGAGAAGAAGCCAGCCGCAACACAGTCGCGACCAAGCAAACTCACCACAAAAGGAAACGCCGGGCACTGGACCCGGCGTTTTAACTTTCACTCGGCAGCGAGCGGCGGCAACCGCAATATATTGCTGCCCTTGTCTCCGGATTTTTCGCCGGAGCCCTTTTCCATGCTGGCAACGCGTGCTTCCAGCGAGGAGAGCGCCTGGCTGTTTTCGCGGGCGATGTCGGAGAGTTTTTCGTTGGAGAGGGACTCTTCCTCCTCTTCCTTCTTGCCGACGAAGCGGCCGAACAGGTGGGCGAGCAGGCGCGACAGGTCGTCCATGATCAGGAAGAAGGCGGGGACCACGATCAGGGACAGCACCGTGGAGACGATGATGCCACCGATCACCGCAATCGCCATCGGCGCGCGGAAGGAGCCGCCTTCGCCGACGCCAAGTGCCGAGGGCAACATGCCCGCCGACATGGCGATGGAGGTCATGATGATCGGGCGGGCGCGCTTGCGGCCGGCCTCGACCATGGCATGCACCCGTTCCATGCCGTGCCGGCGCATTTCAATGGCGAAGTCCACCAGAAGGATGGCGTTTTTCGTCACGATACCCATCAGCATCAGAATGCCGATGAGAACGGGCATGGAAAGCGCGTTCTGCGTGATGATGAGCGCCACGGCCACGCCGCCGATGGCGAGCGGCAGCGAGAACAGGATGGTGAAGGGCTGGATGATATCCTTGAACAGAAGGATAAGCACCACCAGCACCAGAAGCAGGCCGAGCAGCATGGCGTTGACGAAGCCCTGCTGCATTTCGCCCTGCACCTTGGCATCGCCGCTTTCGGCAAGGCGAACGCTTGCCGGCAGTTCGGTTTCCGAAACGATCCGCTTGAACTCCGCCGTAGACGTATCGAGCGCTGTGCCGAACGGTACATCGGAGCCGATGGAGACGACGCGGTTGCGGTCGTTGCGCTTGATCGAGCTTGGACCTTCCGAATAGTCGATATCGGCAACACTGTAGAGCGGCACCAGCGAACCGGATGCGGTCTTGACCTTCAGCGCGCGGATGGTGGCGAGGTCACGGCGGGTATCGATGGATGCCTGCACGCGGATCGGGATCTGCCGGTCGTCCAGCGAGATTTTCGTCAACTGTGCGTCGATGTCACCGATGGTGGCGACACGCACCGTCTGCGAAATCTGCTGCGGCGTGATTCCGAGGCGGGCGATCTCGTCCTTGCGCGGGCGGATTTGCAGTTCAGGACGGGGAAGCGCTCCCTCCGAGCTGACATTGGCAAGGATGGGCGAGGCGCGCAGGCGGCTTTCGAGAATGCCGACGGCGTCGTTCAGATCCTTCTCGTTGGACGAGAGGAAGTTGAAGCTCAGTTCGCGTTCCGCGCGGTCGTTCAGCTTGATGATGCGTACATCCGGAATGCTGTGGACCTTGGCGAAGATATCCCGCTCAACATCCCACTGCGGACGGACACGGCCCTTTTCCTCGATCTTCGGAAGATATTGGCCGACAAGCGGAAGCGAGCCGAGACCCTTGTTGACAAGGGTTTTCAGCAGCGAATGGTCGATATGCTGGAGAATGACGTTGACGGTGGCGCGGCGAAGCTCCAGATCGCCCTTGGGCGAGGCGCCGCCGAGGATGAAGACGCTTTCCACACCGTTGATATCGCGGATGGCGTGGAAGATTTCGGTCGTCGTCCGGTCTGTCTCGTCCAGCGTTGCATTGGGCGGCAGTTCCACCGAAAGCGTTACGCGCGAGGCGTCGTCCGGTGGCAGGAAGCTGCCCGGCACCTGGCTTAGAAGCATGACGGAAGCAATGAGGAAGCCGATGGCGCCGACCAGCGTCAGGTAACGCGCCCACCATTTGGAGGTGGTGGCGGAAACCATGCGCGTATAGGCTTTCATCAGCCAGCCGTCATTGTCGGCATGGTCATCCATCGCGTCTTCGGCGCGCATCAGGTAGGCGGCCATCAAGGGCGTGATGAGACGGGCGACCGCCAGCGAGAAGAACACCGAGAAGGCGACCGTCAGACCGAACTGGATGAAGTACTGGCCGGGAATGCCTGGCATGAACGACACGGGTACGAAGACGGCGATGATGGTGAAGCTGGTGGCGATGACGGCAAGGCCGATTTCGTCTGCGGCTTCCAGCGAGGCGCGATACGGCGTCTTGCCCATCTTGATGTGGCGGGCGATGTTCTCGATTTCCACGATGGCGTCGTCCACGAGAATACCCGTGGCGAGCGTCAATGCGAGGAAGCTGACTAGGTTGAGCGAGAAGCCCATGATGTCCATGATCCAGAATGTCGGGATCGCGGAGAGCGGCAGGGCCACGGCGGCAATCAGGGTAGCGCGCCAGTTCCTGAGGAACAGCAGAACCACGATGACGGCGAGGACCGCGCCTTCGATCAGCGTATCGAGCGCTGCCGTATAGTTGCCATAGGTGAAGTAGACGGCGTCATCGACCATCTGGATCGCGACGTCGGGATGGTCCTTGCGGACCTGATCGAGGCTTTCGGCCACGGTTTTGGCGACCGAAACCTCGCTGGCGCCCTTGGAGCGGAACACCGCAAAGGTAACGGCGGGGTTGCCGTTGAAGCGCGAGAAGGACTTCTGCTCCTCATAGGTGTCCGTGACGGTGCCGAGTTCGGCGAGCTTTACGAAACGGCCATTGGAGAGCGCGATGGTGGTGTTGGCAAGCTGGGTGACATCGCGGGTGTCGCCGAGCGTGCGGATCGTCTGTTCGTTGCCGCCAACCTGGCCGCGGCCGGAGCCGAGGTCGATATTGGTGCCGCGCAGCTGGCCGTTCACTTCGCTTGCGGTGATGCCGTAGGCGTCGAGCTTTTCGGGGCTGAGCGAAACGCGCACTTCGCGGTCGGCGCCGCCGTAACGGTCGACCTTGCCGATGCCGGACTTGCCCTGCAGCGAACGCTTGATGGTGTCATCCACGAACCAGGACAGTTCTTCCAGCGTCATGTTCGGCGAGGAGACGGCAAAGGTCTGGATTGCCTGGCCTTCCACGTCGATCTTGCTGACAACAGGTACTTCGATATCGGACGGCAGATCGCTGCGGATCTTGTCGATAGCGTCCTTGACGTCCTGAACCGCCTCTTCCGTCGGCTTTTCGATGCGGAAGACAACGGTTGTCAGGGATTGTCCGTCGGTGACGGTCGACTGGATTTCGTCGACGCCGCTAATGGCGGCGACAGCGTCTTCGATCTCCTTCGTCACCTGCATTTCCAGCTCGGACGGCGAAGCGCCGCTCTGGGTCACGGTGACGGCAACGACGGGAACGTCGATATTCGGAAAACGGGTGATCGGCAGGGCGTTGAAGGCCTGGATGCCGAGGAACATCAAAAGCGCGAAGCCGAGAAGCGGCGCAATCGGGTTACGGATTGACCATGCGGAGAAGTTCATTTCATTCCCTCAGTCAGTTGGACGCAGCCGTCTGGGCTTCCACCGGTCTTATCCGGTCACCATCACGCACGAATGCTCCAGCTTTCTCGACAACCTTGTCACCAGCGGCAAGTCCGCTGACAATCTCGATGAAACCGCTGTCTTCAATGCCGGTCTCGATCTTCACCTGCTTGACGATGTCGCCTTCCACCTTGCGGGTGGTCGAGCCTTCACGCCCGGAGGTGACGGCCGAAAGCGGCAGGGCAAGCGCGTTCGTCTCTTTTACGATGATCTCAGCGCTGGCATACATGCCCGACCGTGCCGGGCTGTCCGTCGGCAGCACCACATGCACGGAACCAAGGCGCGTTGCCGGATCGACGGTCGGCGAAACGAGACGCACCTTGCCCTCAATTTTTTTGGCTCCGCCGGCAACCGTCAAGAAAGCTTTCTGGCCGGCCTTCACCCGCTGGATGTCGGTCTCGGAAAGATCGGCGACAAGCTCGATCGCGCCGTCCTTGATGATCGTGAAAAGCGGGTTTCCCGCACCGCTGGCGATGGCGCCGACCTTGGCATTCTTGGCGGAAACGATGCCGGTGACGGGGGTCTTCACACCCGTGCGCGTCAGTTTCAGATTGATGTCGTCAATCTGCGCGTCCACGACCTTGATGTCTGCCTCTCCGGCGGAAACGGTCTGTTTGGCGGCATCAAGGCGTGCCTGCGCAACCTGGGCAGCGGCCTCGGTTTTTTCCGTCTCGGAGACGGAACCGGAACCGCTCTGGCCGAGCTTGGCGGCGCGGTCGCGCTGGCGAAGGGCATCCGCCTTGTTGGCCTCAGCCTCCAAAACCTGCGCCTTGGATTGCGCAACGGCGGCCTGCGCCTTGGCCCTGTTGGCCTCAAGCTGGCTTTTTTGCAGGAGAAGACTGTCCGAGGAAAGCACGGCCAGAACCGCATTGGCCTCAACCCTGTCGCCGATATCGACGTTCAGTTCGTCGATCGACAGGCCGTCGACCAGCGGCTGTACATAAATTTCGTCCACGGGCCTGATGGTGCCGGTGGCGATGATGCGGTCCACGAGATCGCGTGTTGCGGCGTGTGCGACGATGATGGAAGGCAGGTTCTGCTGTTTGACCGGTTCCTGCACTTCTCCCTCGGCCACGGCCGAAAATGGCAGGGCCGTTGCGGAAAGAAGAAGGAAAACAAAGCGGTTAAACTTGACTTTATGCTGCATGTGTCTTGGCTCGCGCAATATTCGATCGCATGTCCTTCAGCCTGAAGGCGTGTTTTAAAAGGTCATGCGGCAACGAATGTGAAACAAGGGATCACAATACTTCCTTCTCGATCCTCCCGATTCAAACGCCCCTCAACGCGAATCTTAAGCACCTTTGCCTCGTGCTTTTTTACAAGATCAAATTCGGCAGTCTTGTTGGCGGGGACTCTAATTGTTGTTGCTATACAAATCAATCCGCATAGCCCCGAGGGTTGATATACATTTTTGTATATGGCCGAGTGTTGTAATTCATCAAACGGGTCACCAGCGCGCAAAAAAACGCGCGGCGATGGCCGCGCGTTTCCATGTTTTCGGCTTCGACGTGGCTATTTCAGCGCCGCATCGGTGATTTCAGTGGTGTAGGCGCCTGTCGGCTCCTTGGTGATGACGGGATCGGAACCGCCGCCGAGCAGCGTCTTGACGGTGCGCTCGTAATCCGCCTTGTCCAGCGCGCCCTTCGAGCCTGCGGTCAGCTTGGCGACTTCGCCCATCATGCGCTTCTGGTGCTTTTCGGTCTGGGCGCCGGAGGCGTCATTTTCAAGAACGATACCTGCTGCATCGTCAGGGTGTTCTTCCGCCCACTTCCAGCCCTTCATGGAAGCGCGGACGAATTTGACCATGTCTTGCTTGAACTTGGCGTCCTTCAGCTTGTCTTCGAGAACGTAGAGCCCGTCCTCCAGCGTTGCGACGCCTTCGTCCTCATATTTGAAGGTGACGAGTTCCTCCGGCTTGATGCCGGCATCAATGACCTGCCAGTATTCATTATAGGTCATGGTGGAAATGCATGCGGCCTGCTTTTGCAGCAGCGGATCGACGTTGAAACCCTGCTTGAGGACGGTGACGCCATCCGCGCCGCCGGTGGTCGGAATTTTCAGGTGCGCCATCCACGACAGGAACGGATATTCATTGCCGAAGAACCAGACGCCGAGCGTCTTGCCCTTGAAATCTTCCGGCTTGGTAATGCCGGTTTCCTTGAGGCAGGTCAGCATCATGCCTGACGTTTTGAACGGCTGGGCGATGTTGACGAGCGGCACGCCCTTTTCGCGGGTGGCGAGTGCCGATGGCATCCAGTCGACGATCACATCCGCGCCACCGCCGGCCAGAACCTGCGCAGGCGCAATATCCGGACCGCCCGGCTTGATATCGACATCGAGGCCTTCGGCTTCATAAAAGCCCTTGTCCTTGGCGACGTAATAACCGGCGAACTGTGCCTGGGTGACCCATTTCAGCTGCAGGGTGATCTTGTCGGCCGCCCGAGCCTCAAATGCGCTCAGAAGTGACGCGCCGGCAAGAAGCATGGAGGCAAGTTTCATTTTCATCGCTGTTCCCTTTTTCGTTATTTACGTTCGTCCCCCACGGACGGACGGATGCCAGAAGGTGACGGCGCGCTCGATGAGCGCCACCAGACCATAAAATCCTGAGCCTGCGAGCGCCGCCACGGCAATTTCTGCCCAGACCATATCGACATTGCTGCGGCCCATTTCCGCCGAGATGCGAAAACCCATGCCGACGATGGGCGTGCCGAAGAATTCCGCGACGATGGCGCCGATCAGCGCCAGTGTGGAATTGATCTTCAGGGCGTTGAAGATGAAGGGCCAGGCGGCGGGCAGGCGCAGTTTCAGCAATGTCTGCCCCCAGCCTGCGGCATAGGTGCGCATCAGGTCGCGTTCCATGTGGCTGGAGGCAGCAAGCCCTTGAACCGTGTTCACCAGCATCGGGAAAAACGTCATGATGACGACGACAGCCACTTTCGACTGCCAGTCGAAACCGAACCACATGACCATGATGGGAGCGATGCCGACGACCGGCAGGGCGGAGACGAAATTGCCGATGGGCAGAAGCCCGCGTTGCAGGAAAGGCGAGCGGTCGATGAGGATGGCGACGAGGAAACCTAGGCCGCAGCCGAGCACATAACCCGTCAGCACCGATTTGAGGAAGGTCTGGCGGAAATCCGCCCAGAGGATCGGTAGCGAGCCGAGAAGGCGGGCGAGGATGGCGCTCGGGGCAGGCAACAGGATGGGTGGGACGGAGAAGCCGCGCACCACACCTTCCCAAAGCGCGAGAATGGCCAGCCCGAAGAGAAGCGGTACGGCCATGCGGCTCATTCGCTTTGCCGACTGTGATGCGAAGGTGTGGCGCACCAGCCATTCGTTGGAGGCCCAGGCGGCAAGCCAGAACAGGATTGCGCCAATAAACCAGACGGGATTTGTCATGGCCGCGCTCCCATTCTCTTGAGGACGGCAGCGTGGGCGATGCCGATGATCGATACCAGAATGGCGGCCACACCGGCGGCCATGAACAGCGCTGCCCATATCTGCACGGTCTGGCCGTAATAGGAGCCGGAGAGCAGACGCGCGCCGAGACCGGCGACGGCGCCCGTCGGCAATTCGCCGACGATGGCCCCGACCAGCGCAATCGCGATGGCGATCTTCAGCGAGGTGAAGAGATAGGGCAGGGCAGACGGCCAGCGCAGCTTCCAGAAGATTTGTGCGGGCGAGGCATTATAGGTGTGCATCAGGTCCAGCTGGATGGTTTCGGGGCTTCTGAGGCCCTTCACCATGCCGACGACAATCGGGAAGAACGAGAGATAGGTGGAAATCAGCGCCTTGGGCAACAGCCCGGAAATGCCGATGGAATTCAGGACGACGATGATCATCGGCGCGACGGCAAGGATTGGAATGGTCTGGCTGGCGATGATCCACGGCATGACCGAGCGGTCCATGGCGCGATTGTGGATGATGGCGACGGCGAGCAGGATGCCGAGCACCGCGCCGATGGCGAAACCGAGGAGCGTGGCCGAAAGCGTGACGCCCGCGTGATAAACGAGGCTGCGCTTCGAGGTGATCGCCTTGTTGACGGTGGTGTCCCACAGTTCCGCGATGATCTGGTGCGGGGCGGGGAGAACCGGGCGCTCCTGTGCGAAGGTTTGCGGCAGAAGCTCCATGAAGCTCGGCGTCTGGCCGGCGCGGTTTGCCTGATCGCGGACGAAGGGCATGTTGAGGTAGATGACGCAAAGGTGCCAGACGATGAGGATGGCGAGGAGGACGGTGAGGATGGGGAGGACGCGGTGGCGGAGGAGGGTCATCGGGTTGCCCTCGGTTGATGGGGGGTAATGCTGGCGCTGACCTCACCCCTCATAGCTATGCCCCGCCTTCAATCCCTCACGCACGCGATGCGCAATTGCCAGAAATTCCGGCGTCTCCCTGATCTCAAGCGGCCTTTCCCTTGGCAGCGTGGATTCGATGATATCCGTCACCCGGCCGGGCCGTGGTGACATAACGACGATCTTGGTCGAGAGATAAACGGCTTCCGGGATGGAGTGGGTGACGAAGCAGATGGTCTTGCCGGTCGTATCCCACAGTTTCAGCAACTGTTCGTTCAGATGGTCGCGGACGATCTCGTCCAGCGCGCCGAAGGGTTCGTCCATCAACAGCAGGTCGGCATCGAAGGCCAGCGCGCGGGCGATGGAGGCGCGCTGCTGCATGCCGCCGGAAAGCTGCCATGGGTATTTCTTGCTGAAACCGCTGAGATTGACGAGATCGAGCGTGCGGTCGATGCGCTCCCTCTGTTCGGCCTTCGTATAGCCCATGATTTCGAGCGGCAGCGCAATGTTGTTTTCGATCGTCCGCCACGGATAGAGTGCGGCGGCCTGAAAGACATAGCCGTAGGACCGGTCCTTGCGGGCGTTTTCCGGCGTGGTGCCATTGACGGTGATATTGCCGGATGTGTGCTTTTCTAGATCGGCAATCACCCGCAGGAACGTGGTCTTACCGCAGCCGGAAGGGCCGATGAAGGAGACGAACTCGCCCTTGCCCACTTCCAGATCGACATTGGAAAGCGCGTGCACAGGGCCATCGCCGGTTTCGAAGGTGAGGCCGAGATTTCTGGCGGAAACGACGGAATAGGACGAGGCTTGGTTCATCGTGGCTTGTTTCCACTTTCCGTCAGGGCTGCGCGTGCCAGCGGCAGCATACGTGTTTCCGTGAGTTTGGCGATCGGCAGATTGGAGGCCGCATCCAGATCGAGCCAGCGCACCTCCTCTATCTCGGCCTGCGGGGTAACGTCGATATTCAGTTGGGCGACGAAGGCATGGGCCACGACCTCCGCCCCTGTCTCATTGGCGGCCTCCTCCCGAAAGATGCCCTCATATCGCGCGGCATTTTCAGGAAGCGTGAGGCCGATTTCCTCGGCAAGTTCACGGTGAAGCGCCTGCTCAGGCGTTTCACCCGGATCGATCTTGCCGCCCGGCTGCATGAATTGCGTGGTGCCGCGCTTGCGCACGACAAGCATTTGCCGCCGCGCATTCAGGAGAACGGCGGCAGCGATGACGATTTCGCGTTTCGGATCGGTGCTCAAGGTCATACACCCGATGCCGGTATACCGCTGCGTTCCACCTTGCGTGGCGCGACGAGCTCTTTCCATGTGGACAGCGCCTTGCTGACGGCGGGATAGGGATCACGGGCGACGAACGTGCCGTGACCTTCCTGCGTCTTCACCGTGCTTTCCTCGATGCTGACGATGCCGCGCGACAGGGTGAAGCGCGGCAGGCCCTTGACCTTCTGTCCTTCGAACACGTTGTAGTCGATGGCCGATTGCTGGTTTTCCGCGCGGATGGTCTTTTCCCGCACCGGGTCCCAGACGACGAGATCGGCATCGCTGCCGACGAGGATCGCGCCCTTTTTCGGATAGATGTTGAGAATCTTCGCAATGTTGGTGGAGGTGACGGCGACGAATTCGTTCATCGTCAGCCGGCCGGTCGCCACGCCATGGGTCCAGAGCAGCGGCATGCGATCTTCCAGCCCGCCGGTGCCATTGGGGATCTTGCGGAAATCACCGAGGCCGAAGCGTTTCTGGTCGGTGGTGAAGGCGCAATGGTCGGTCGCCACGCATTGCAGCGAGCCGGAGGCGAGACCCGCCCAGAGGCTATCCTGATGCTGGCGGTTGCGGAAGGGTGGCGACATGACCCGGCGGGCAGCATGGTCCCAGTCGGCATTGGCATATTCGCTTTCATCGAGGATCAGGTGCTGGATCAGCGGTTCGCCATAAACGCGCATGCCGTTCTGACGCGCACGGCGGATGGCTTCATGTGCCTGCTCGCAGGATGTATGAACGACATAAAGCGGCGCACCGGCCATATCGGCGATGATGATGGCGCGGTTGGTGGCCTCACCTTCGACGGAGGGCGGCCGGGAATAGGCATGCGCTTCCGGCCCGACATTGCCTTCCGCCATCAGCTTTTCCTGCATCTGCGCGACGATATCGCCGTTTTCCGCATGAACGAAGGGAATGGCGCCAAGCTCGGCGCAACGCGAGAAGGAGGCGAACATCTCGTCGTCATTCACCATCAACGCGCCCTTGTAGGCCATGAAGTGCTTGAACGAATTGATGCCCTTTTCCTGAACCACAGTCTTCATCTCGTTGAAGACCTGCTCGCCCCACCAGGTAACGGCCATGTGGAAGGAATAATCGCAGTTGGCGCGCGTTGCCTTGTTGTCCCATCTTTGCAGGGCATCGAGCAGCGACTGGCCGGGATCGGGCAGACAAAAATCCACCACCATGGTCGTGCCGCCGGCAAGGGCGGCACGCGTGCCACTCTCGAAATCATCGGCGGAATATGTGCCCATGAAGGGCATTTCCAGATGCACATGCGGATCGATGCCGCCGGGCATGACGTAACATCCCGTGGCATCGAGCACTGTGCCGCCGGTCAGATCGGGTCCGATCTCTGTGATCTTGCCGCCTTCGATTTTAACATCGGCCTTGTAGGTCAGGTCCGCGGTGACGATGGTGCCGTTCTTGATGACTGTGCTCTTCATAGGGCTGTTCCCTGCTAGAATTCCGAGATCTGACAAGCGTTTATTGTAAAATTGCTATCGTGAACCATCCGGAAGCATGTTCCCGATCCTGCGCACTCCGCATCTATATCCTGTTTGGTTTTTTCGATTTTCTCGATTCGAATAGGAAGCGTGGCTGTTCTCTTGCAGTCGGCAAGAGAAGAGTTTTTGGCGTTGGACTGGGTGAGATAGATTTTCCCATTTATATTATCTGAATAATATTTCTCAAATTTTTCAACGTTCATTTTATACTGTACGTTTGTCTTGAAATAACCGATCATCGGGTTTTGCAGAATTTTTGAAACCGACATTAGGGCAGGTTGCTCGACGAAGTCCGGAATGTCCAATCCGATATGAAAATCACCGTCGATCCCGGCCAGTTCCTGTGTAAAGAAGAGATAATCGTCCCGCCCGAACTGTTTCGGGCATTCTCCGGCCATCGCGCAGTGGTTTCCTTCTTCGAGGTCGTAGGCGAATGTTCCTCGCTTTGAGCCTTCCTGCGTGACTTTTATTCTGCCTTTCTCCTTTACCAGTTCCGCGCTCGTAAACCCCATGTCTGCCGCGTCCAACCATAGTTTGCCGATTGGTCCATCATTCGCCGGGTTACGGAATATGATCAGGTTTTGCTCTCCGAGTGGGTGCGCTTGCCTGTCAGGAAAGTCTTCGCTTTTCTCGAAGACCGAGAAGGAGATATGTCCGCCGTCAAAAGGCTTTTCTATATCCAGATACTGTAGCTGAATGGTGGTTTGCGCTCGTCGGTTTTCAGTTTTGAGCGTTTCCGTCTCCCTCTTCGCCTGATCTGCCTGATAGGCCGATTCCCGGCTGATGAAGATGTTGACGCTACCGGTTACTATAATGAGCATAATCAGTAGAACGCCCACGCCACCAACTTTGTCTACCGCGCCATCCTTCTTGTAGAAGAACGCCAGAACGCCTGACAGAAGAGTCATTCCTGCGATTATGGTGCCCAGGTCCATCGTTATCCCACGATCTCCGCCGTCTCCAGCACCGCATGCAGCAGCACATCGCAGCCGGCCGCCGCCCATTCCAGCGAAATCTCTTCCGCCTCGTTGTGGGAAAGACCGTCCACGCAGGGGCAGAAGATCATGGTGGAGGGGGCAACCCTTGCCGTCCAGCAAGCATCATGGCCAGCGCCGGAAATGATGTCCATATGGCTGTAGCCCAGCTTTTCGGCAGCAGCGCGCACGCGGCCCACCAGCACCGGATCGAAGGTGACGGGATCGAAATGGCCGATGGCCTCGATTGAGCAGCCGACGCCGAGTTCTTCGGCGATAACGGGCACCTCGCGTTCGAAGATGGCGCGCATGTTGTCGAGTTTCGCCTGCGAGGGGGTTCTGAGGTCGATGGTGAAAACCACCTTGCCGGGCAGCACATTGCGGGAATTGGGCGTGAAGATCATCTGGCCGACGCCGGCGACAGCGCCCGGCTGGTGGGCCATCGCCACTTCCTGCACCTTTTCGAGGATGCGGGCGGCGGCGAGGCCGGCATTGACGCGCATGGCCATCGGCGTCGAGCCGGTATGCGCTTCCTTGCCTGTCAGCGTCACTTCCAGCCACCACAGGCCCTGACCATGGGTAACGACGCCGATCTGCTTGCCTTCCGCCTCGAGGATAGGCCCCTGTTCGATATGATATTCGAAATAGGCGTGCATCTTGCGGGCGCCCACCTCTTCCTCACCCAGCCAGCCGATGCGCTTCAGCTCGTCGCCATAGGTCTTGCCGTCGGTATCGGTGCGGCTATAGGCGTAATCGAGATCGTGAATGCCGGCGAAGACGCCGGAAGCCAGCATGGCCGGGGCAAAGCGCGCGCCTTCCTCATTGGACCAGTTGGTGACGACAACAGGGTGTTTCGTCTTTATGTTGAGATCGTTCAGGCTTCGCACGACTTCCAGTCCAGCCAGCACACCGAGAACGCCATCGAACTTGCCGCCGGTTGGCTGGGTGTCGAGATGGCTGCCGATATAGACCGGCAGTGCATCCGGGTCCTCGCCGGGGCGGGTGGCGAACATCGTGCCCATCTTGTCGACGCCCATCGTGAGGCCGGCCGCTTCGCACCAGCGCTTGAACAGGCTGCGGCCTTCAGCATCTTCATCCGTCAGCGTGCGGCGATTATTGCCGCCGGCAATGCCGGGGCCGATTTTCGCCATGTCCATCAGACTGTCCCACAGACGGTCGCCATTGACCGTCAAGTTCTTACCCGCTGCCATGAAGTGTCGTCCTCACCTGTTTTGTTTTTATCGAAGCAAAGCTTGTGCCGTTCCCGTTTTTGCCGGTTAAGATAACAGCCATTGCCTTGTGATGGCGATGGTGGATAAATTGACCGGCTGGTAAACATTGCAAATTCGCCATGACGTCAGCAAGGGATTCTCGTGACGAATCGCACTAATTTTGCCTAAACTGTACGCGGCGATTATTTTTTAAGCATACTGTAGCGGCAATTGCACCGAAAAGAAACACAGAGAGCAGAGTATGGCCATACCGCGCGCAGCGAAAACACAGAAGCGGACCCGCATTCAGGAAGAAAAGCAGGAAGCGATTCTTGAGGCCGCGCTGAGTGTGTTTTCCACCAACGGCTTTCGCGGTTCCACCATCGACCAGATTGCCGAGGCGGCCGGCATGTCGAAACCGAACGTACTTTATTATTTCCGCACCAAGGAGGCGATGCATCGCGCGTTGATCGAGCGGGTGCTGGATACCTGGCTGGATCCGCTCAGGGCTTTTGATGCCGAGGGCAATCCTGAAAGCGAAATCCGCTCCTATATTCGCCGCAAGCTGGAAATGTCGCGCGATTTTCCGCGCGAGAGCCGCCTGTTTGCCAATGAAATCCTCCAGGGCGCGCCCCATATCGAGGATGAGCTGAAGGGTCCGCTGAAGCAACTGGTGGATGAAAAGGCGGAGGTAATCCGCGTCTGGATCAAGGCCGGACGGATGGCGAAATGCGATCCCTATCACCTGATTTTCTCGATCTGGTCGACCACGCAGCACTATGCGGATTTCGACGTGCAGGTGCGGGCCGTGCTGGGCGACAAAAACGGTGGCGAAGGCCGGTTTGAGGATGCAGCCCGGCACCTGGAGCAGCTTTTCATGGGCGGATTGAAGATCAACAACTGATCTGGTGAGGTTATCGCGAATATGTGATCGATTCTTTATGTCAAAACATGAGGAAAATTATCACCTTTATACTTTACTCCAAAACTCATCTTTATTATGGTGCGGGCATCCCGAACGTCGGGGCATGAAAAAATCAACCGGCAGGTGAGGGAATGGCACGCAAGGAAAAGAAGAAAGCCGAACGCGGCGGCAAGCAGGGCAAGGGCGCGCCTCAACCTGAAAAGGATGTGGCCGAACAGCAGCTTTCCGGTCCGAAGAGCTTTCTTTATGTTGGCGGCCGTGACTGTCAGGTTGCCCATCTTCGCCAGATCGCCAGCAATTTCGGCGCCGAGCTTATCCATCACGATGGCGGATTGCGTGAGGCGGTCTCGCGTATCGACACTGTTCTTCCCTCCGTCGACTGCGTTTTCTGCCCGATCGACTGTATCAGCCACGATGCGTGTCTGCGGGTGAAGTCCGGTTGCAAGAAATTCGGCAAGACGTTCATTCCGCTTCGCAATGGCAGCAAATCCAGTCTGGAGCGAGCGCTGCAGACGATGAATGAACGGACCTTAAACGATGAGCGACGAGCGCAATAATTTCAAGGATGCAGAGCAGGCGGTGGCTGAGGCCTGCCGCGTGGAGCTGCACAAGATGGCCGATCAGGGCGCCGATCCGGCCCTGACGGAGATGTATGAAGTCGTCGGCGAACGCGAGCGGCGCAACCGCGCCGCAGCTGACGGCGGCAATGTGCTGGCTTTTCCCTATCTGCGCACCCGCCAGCCGGGCGAAAAGCCGTTCTTCGAAATCGGTGACGCGGCTCAACGTGGCGGCAACATCCTGTCGTTTCACTGGAAACGGTGTTGATGCCGATTTAGCCCCTCGGCTTCAAAAATGCACCGGCGCAAAGCACCAGCCATCCCGCGATCATGCCGAGGCCACCCAAGGGGGCCGCGTAGGGAAACAGGCTGTGACCGGAAAAATGTCTGGTGACGAGATCACCAACAAAAACCGCCGTGCCGAAGCCAAGAATCAGCCCTGCCGGAATGGCGGTTCTGATGCGGTCCGCGCCGATATGCAGTGCCACAAGCACTGGCGCATGGGCGAGCGCCATGGTCGAGGCGTTGCCAAGCATATAGGTTTCGCCGGTATGGGTGGCGGCGGCGGCAAGCATGACGCCGGCAGCACCCAAAAGGCTGCCCAGCAGCAAAATCAAGGCGCGCAATCTTTCCGTCGTCATGGGTTATTCGCTTCCTGATTTTGCATGTGAAAGGCCAGCCGCTCCACCGGTCCCCAGATGATGTCCCGGAGCTTTGCGTTCTCGATGGTCTCGTCCATCGCGCGGCGAAAGCAGAGCAGCCATTCGTCCCGCTCGGCGGGTCCGATAGGGGCCACGAAATGACGCCTGCGCAACATCGGGTGGCCGTGTTTTTCGACATAGACCGGCGGTCCGCCAAGATATCCGGTCAGATAATCGTAGAACTTGCTTTCGCTGCCGGAAAGATCGGCTGGATGGATGGCGCGGCAATGCGCCGCCTCTGGCAGGGTGTCCATCAATTCGTAGAAGCGCCGGGTCAGTGCTCTGACTGTGGCATCGCCGCCGATCGCTTCATAAAGGGTAATGGTCTCGCCGCTCACATCCCGCCTCCTTGAACCCTGCGGCCCTTATCGCTTTCCGGAGCGGGAAGAGCAACAGGCAAAGACGGGATGCGACATTTGCGACACTGGGACATTCATGGTGGCCGTCCGCTTCAAGCGTTCGGCGCCATCCACTCATCCAAAGTTGCGGATGAGATCGAGGCCCTTGCTGAGCAGCGTTTCGGCTTCGTCCTGATTGGCGGCCTCGACGTAGCAGCGCATTTCCGGAGCATTGCCGGAAGGGCGGAAATGGATGGTGCTGCCGTCTGTTAGCGCCACGCGCAGGCCGTCAATGTCGCTCAGCGCCTTGACCGTGCCCACGGGGGCGAGGAAGGTTTCGAGATTATTCCGCGAGGCGCGCAGATGCGTCATCAGGGCAGCGCTCTTTTCCTGTGCGAAGTTTTCCAGACGATCCGCAGCCGCGACCGGCAGGTTATAGGCGGCGGCAATCTGCGATAGCGGCTTTTTCTGCTCGGCGGAGAGAAGCAATACGGCGAGGATGGGCAGGAAGCTGTCCCGCGTCGGCAGGGGCGATAGCGGTTTGCCGTTCAATGTGAAGGTGGAGGCTGTCAGAAGGCCGCCATTGGCCTCGAAACCCATGACGCCGTTGTTTCCTTCGGCAAGGGCCTGCGCCATGCCGGCGATCACGAAAGGCGAACCGACCCTGGTGCGGATGACCTTGAACGAACCGCTCGCCTCAATGCCGGAATTGGAGGTGACGGGGGTGACGACCACGCCGGCATCGAGAAAATTCGCCGTGATCAATCCGATCAGGTCGCCGCGCAGCGGCACGCCGTTTTCATCGGCAAGCAGGGGCCGGTCGCCGTCACCATCGGCGGAAACGATGGCATCGAGGCCGTGTTCCGGCGCCCATTTTTTGAGAAGCTCCAGCGTTTCAGGGGAGACCGCCTCGGTATCGACCGGAATGAAGGTCTCGGAACGGCCGAGCGACACGACTTCGGCGCCATAGTGGGCGAGAACGTCGACGAAGAGATCGCGCGCCACCGTGCTGTGCTGGTAAACGCCGATCTTCAGGCCCGACAACGCCTTTTCCGGCAGGAGTGCGGCATTGCGCCCATAAAAGAGCTCGGCTGCAATTGCGGAATGGTCGTCCGCCGTTGCGGCCTCGTCGTTAATCCCTTCAGCCTCGACTTCGGCTGCGAGTGCGGCGATCGCCGTTTCGTCCTGTTTGTCGATCTCGCCGTCCGGGCGGTAGAACTTGATGCCGTTGCGGTCGGCCGGAATATGCGAACCGGTTATCATCAGCGCGCCGGCCTTGAGTGAAAGTCCGTAAAGCGCCAGTGCCGGTGTCGGCACGGTGCCGCAATCGAGCGGTGTGAGGCCGGCTTTTTTCAGCGCGGCGATACAGGTTGCGGAAACGTCCGGGCTCGAATCGCGGAAATCGCGGGCCACGAGGATGGGGTCGCCCGCCTTTGCCTGACCCGATGTGAGAAGGTGCCTTGCAAATGCCGTTGCGTAGACGGCCGAGGCCTTTCCTTTCAGATCGACAGACAGGCCGCGAAGGCCGCTCGTTCCAAATTTCAGGCTCATGCCAAACTCCGTTTCGATAAAATCTTTGAGGTTCAAATGGATAATACAAAAATATAACGCCAGAAAGAACCGTATCGATCCATTCAAGTCAATCATCTCTTTCATGGACGCGGCGAATAGGTGATGATGGCGGAGATGATGCGGGTAACCTAAAATTCACCCGTTATATCTAGACTTGCCGGTTAATAGTGGTTCTGGCGACGATGAAAACCATCTGTTGCAGGCCTTTTTTGTGGTTCGTTCAAGTTGGATTGGCTGATGTACAGGCTTCAAAAGGCGGGACATAAGCAGGCACGTCCGCTGGATGAAAAAGCGGCGCCCGCCGCCAGACCCCACGGTTCCCTGCTGGACGATCTGGTGGATGAGGATGAGGTTTTCGAGCGCACGGTGCTGAAAGAGCATCTTGAGCCGAAGCCGGCGGCTGCCGTTGCCGAACCCGCTCCGGCTGAAAAGCCCACAAGGCCGACATCGCCAAGCAACAGTTTCGCGGCCACGCTGCCGGGCCTGAAATATATCGACCGGATCGGTGTCGACGAGGTACTCGGCTGGCTGCGTGCCGGGATCGTCTGGATTGTGCTTGCGATCATTCTCTGCGTCGCCGCTGCACTCGCCTATGCCTATATGACGCCGCCGCGTTACACCGCCTATACGGATATCGTCGTCAATCCCTCCAACCTGAATGTCGTCAATGACGGGGTGTTTTCGCCCAACCAGCAGCGCGACACCCAGATTCTCGAAGTGGAGAGCAAGCTGCGTACCGTCACGTCGCGCAACGTGTTGGCGCGGGTGGTGGACGAGCTGAAACTGGATGAGGACCCGGAATTCATATCTCCACCGCCTCTTGCGCGGCTGAAAGCATTTTTTTCACCCAAGCCGGAAGATGGTGACAACAAGGTCGGCGCGCTTCGTTCGCTGGGCGAACGGGTTGCGGCGGAACGGGATCCGCGGTCCTTCGTGGTGACGCTTGCGGTCTGGACCAATGATCCGGACAAATCCGTGACAGTCTCGAAGGCGATGGTGAAGGCTTTCGAAAGCGAGTTGTTCCAGACGACCTCGGACAGCAGCCTGCGTATTGTCGATGATCTCAAGAAGCGGCTTGAGGAAATGCGTCAGAACGTGACGGTTGCCGAAAAGCGCGTCGCCGATTTCCGCCGCGAAAACGGCCTGCAGGAGAATAACGGCCAGCTGGTCAGCAATCTGGCGTCCGGCGAGCTGAATGCGCAGGTTCTTGCCGCGCAGCAGCGCGTCATTCAGGAGGAGTCGCGCCTCAAGCAGATGCAGGCGGCGATTGCCCAGAACCGCACCCAGAGCGACGCGATCTTCGACAGCCAGACCATGAACACCATTCGTGCGCAATACAGCACCTTGCAGCAGCAGATTGGGGCGATGACGCTGACCTATGGCGCCCGCCATCCGCGTCTGGCGACTGCCGGGGCGGAACGCGACATGCTGGAACGCGGCATTGCGGATGAGGCGCAGCGGATTTTGCTGGCGGCCAAGACCAATGTCGCCGAGGCCCGCTCCTCGCTTGATGCCCTGCGGCTGAAGGCGGTTGCGGAACGCGCCAACGTCTTCACCGACAATGAGGCGCAGGTGCGGCTGCGCGATCTGGAGCGAGACGCCAACTCAGCTGCCGCGATCTACGAGACCTATCTCAATCGCTCACGTCAGATCGCCGAGCAGCAGACAATCGATTCCACCAATGTGCGGGTGATTTCGCAGCCGGTAGCGCCCAATTCCAGAAGCTGGCCGCCCGGCAAGCTGATCTTCCTGATCGCCGGTGGCGTGGGCGGTCTGTTCCTTGGTCTCGGAATTGCCATCGCACTTGGGCTTTTGGGTTTTCTGCGCCGGACAGATCACGCGGAACGCTACGCCTGAGGGCTGCGACCGCGCGCGCTTATTCCTCGGACATCAGGCCGTCATAGACTTCGAGCAGGGCGGCGGCGATGGCGGCACCCAGCGCATTACCCGCATCGCGAATGCCTGTCTCGTCGCCGTCACGGACCGAAACGGCAAGATCGGACGCCTCGTTGGCGACGATTTCCTTTGCCCGTTCGATGGCCCAAAGGCCGAAATCGCCGCGGTTGTCGATCGATATGGTTTCCATGGCCGGGACCTTTTCTATGGTGTGGTTTCGTCGTCCCTTAACCCATCAACCGCAAAACCGGAATAGGGGGAGGAGAGGTTGGGGTGGTCACTCAACCCCCGGGCGTATAATTGTTTGATTCAAGCGTCAGATTTATAAGAATATTAATGATAGTTATTCGTAGTGTTTGAAGCCTTATACCTTAATCCTATGCGTGAATATAACAGTGAAACGATGCCTATCTTGGACACCGGACAGAATATGACAGGGAGAGATGTCCCGCATGCGGAAGGGCCTGGCACACACTGGCCGGTTGTTCCGCTTGCGGCTTTGCCCATCACCGATGCGACCATCGAAGAGACGGCGCAGGATTTTATCCTGCGGGCGGAACGTGAACGCGCGGCCGGCGCAAAGCCGTTTTATTCGACATCGGCGAACGGTCAGGTCATCGCACTCTGTCACCAAGACAAGGAATTCGAAGCCCTGCTGCGGCAGGCGGACCAGATTCATGCCGACGGCATGTCGCTGGTGATCTTTTCCCGCCAGTTCTGCGTGAGGGCGCTGCGGGAACGTGTGGCGACGACGGATCTCGTTCATGCGGTGGCCCGGAGGGCTGAGGCGACCGGCACGCGGTTCTATTTTCTCGGCGGTTCCGAAGAGGTGAACCGCGCGGCAGTCGAGGAAATGCAAAAGCTCTATCCACGGCTTGTTTTTGCCGGTCGGCGCAATGGTTATTTCAGACCCGGAGACGAGGAGGCGATCCTTGCCGATATCGTCGCATCGCAGACCGATATTCTCTGGGTGGGCTTCGGCATACCCCTGGAGCAACGTTTCGTCGCGCGCAATCTCGACAGGCTTTCCGACATTGCGGTGATCAAGACCTGCGGCGGTCTGTTCGATTTTCTTGCGGGCAAGAACAGCAGGGCGCCACAATGGATGCAGGATATGGGGCTCGAATGGCTCTACAGGGCCATGCTTGAGCCGAGGCGTCTCGGCAAGCGCTACCTGCTGACCAATCCCATCGCCATATATTCGCTGCTGAAGCATCGCTACGGGTTCGGGGCCGGCAAGGTCTGAAATCTGCGCATTCTCATTGATTCTTTACGGAATTGCCCCTGACCGTCCTGCCGGTTCAGGATCGATATCATGTGAGCGGCATCTGCCGGCGCATGCAATCATCATATGGAGTCGCGCTATATGAGGTCGCTCTAACGTATCGGGGTGGAGGTGTCTTTCCGCCGAAAATCGTTGCAAGTGGGCGTAACGGCGGTACACTGAGTGGATATTACATATTTATTCGAATCAGAAATATATTGAGGACAGCGATGGTAATTACGTCCATTTCTCTTTTCGTATATGGGATTGGCACCGTTACTTCTCTTGCCATGACCTATATAGAAGGCGCCCGCCGCGACAAGGATTGGGACTTTTACCGGGTGACCGGTATCATCCTTTGTTTCTTCTGGCCGGTTCTTGTGCCGCTTCTCATTCTTGCAGCCGTTTTTTCGTCATTCGCTTCCCAGAAACGGCATGTGAATGGGATCTCTCTGCGCAGGGAAAAAACCCTGAGCTGAAAAGCTGATATTAACTGCCGGACGAGCCCGCGTTCAGGCCTTTTTCGCCGGCGCCTTATAGGGCGTGAGCGTAATACCGAGGCTCGCCATGACGCGGCCGATGGACATCAGCGGTGGATGCGTGGCGGGCAGCAGCGCACCGGTTTTCAGGAATGCGGAAACGGCGCGGACCAGTGACAGGCACAGGCTGACAACGTTTTTGGCGGCAAGTAGCAGCCCGCCCTTCAGGCCGGGGCGTCGGGCGCGGTCGATGCTGTAATTGATGATGCCGGTTCGGAGCGAGCGCTCCATGATCCAGCGCGGCGCCATGCGGTTTTCCGGCACATATTCGATGATGAGGGCTTGAGCGTTCCAGGCGAATTTGAAACCCGCCTTTCGGCAACGGGTGAAGAAATCCATGTCGCCGCCGCCAAGGAAGTTGAACCGTACATCGAATTCCGGCTTTTCCAGCGTTTCGAAAACCCGCCTCGAGATCAGGCAATTGCCAGACCCATGGATTTGATCGACTACGCCGGTGGGCGCCTCGATGGAGCCGAACAGCGGGTGTGCCAGAACCGCCTTGGGTGCGGGCGCATCGAATTCGCGATCGACCGGCCCGCCGACGATATCGACGCCGAAGGATTTTGCGGCAGAGACCATTTCAGCGAGCCAGACGGGCGAGGCCGCTTCGTCGTCATCGATCATCAGAAACCACTGCGCGGATGGATAGCTCTGCCGCGCCGTGCGGAATGCCGTGTTGATGGCGTAACAATTGCCCTGCGTCGGCTCAACCAGCGTCTGGCCCATCATTCCGCTCTCGGCAAAAAAAGCGCGCGCGACGGCCAGCCCCGCCTGGCCCACCCCGTCATTATCGACGACGACGATGGCGAAGGGGAAATCGACCTTCTGGGCTGCCAGCGAGTTCAGCGTCTTCTGCAAACCTGCAGGCCTGCGGAAACTCGGAATGCACACCACCGCTTCCGGCATGATTTCGGACATGGACACTCCTAAATTCCGGCAAGGGCTGCGGCGGAAAACACGACGGCGCGCAGGCTTTGGCGCGGGCGATTGACAAATGTATCGGCAAGCGCCGAAAAGGCCTCGCGATAGCGCCGGGCGCGAAAGGCCTGCGCCACGGTATAGGCATTCATGTGATTTTCGGATTTGCGGCGAAGCCGGCGCAATTCCTGCGGCGCAATGGCGGCGACGATGGCGGGATCGGAAAACACCGCTTCGATCGCCGGTTCGCAATCCCGGAAGGTCAGAAGGCGGTTCATCATCACACTTGTCCGGTGCACCCGGTAATCCAGCACGTGGCGGCCGGGCAGATAGGCGAAACGGCCGGAGGCAGCCAGCCGGCACCAGCCATACCAATCTTCCGCATAACGCAATGTCTCGTCGAAACCGCCAAAATCCTGAAATATGCGGGTTTTGACCAGCATGATGCCGCCATTGACGATGAAGTTTCCGCCCAAAAGCGGCTGGAGGATGAAACCATCAGGTTTTTCCCGCCGTCTGATGAGGTTGCGCCGTCCGATCTTGGCGCCATTCTCGTCAATGCGCTCATAATCACCGTAGACGGCAACGACATCCGGTCCGGAGATGCCGGCGCATAGGGCGGCGATCGCGCCCGGCTTCACGCGGTCGTCGGCATCGAGAAACATCGTCCATTCACCGCGCGCCTGAGACAGGCCGAAATTGCGCACGGCGGAAACGCCCTGCCGTCCCTGCGGCCGGGCCAGCAGTTTTACGCGGGGATCGGCGAAACTTTGCACCTTTTGCGCCGTTGTGTCGGTGGAGCCGTCATCGACGACGAGCACTTCGCAAACGGTTTTCCCCTGAGACAACACGCTTTCGATCGCTTCCACGATGTAACGCTCGCCGTTGCGAACGGGAATGACAATCGAGACGGAAACCAATATTTTTACTCCATCAGGGGCGGGTCAACAATTCTCACACTGAAGTTACTACCGGATTAAGCCGGCTTGCGCCAATTGTGACGTGGTATAGCGTCAGTTAACCTTGCAAATCTTTAATATCCTTTTGGCATGATCAAGATGTTATGTTTTGAGAATTAGAGCGCCGTGCGGCCATTGGGACGCATCAGCGACGTTCTGACAGTTGTGATATGCGCATCGTCCCTGTCGAAAATCGCTTTCGATTTTCAGGCCGATGCACCGGGGTTGTGGAGGCGGGCGAATGCGGATCGGGCGGCGGAATTTTCTGGGTGGTGCTGCAAGCGCGGGCCTGTTGCATGCCATGGCCGGGCAGGGCGTTGCCGCGACCAAGAAAACGTCGACAAAGATTGCCCCTTACGGTGCGGCCATCTATCTGCCGGACCTTACCGCCGATAGCCGCATCGGCGAAGCGGTGGTCAAATATTGCTCTCGCATCACACCCGTTACTGAAATGAAATGGGAGGTGATGCGGCCTTCGGCAGAGGTGTTCGATTTTGCCGCTGCCGATGCGCTTGCGAACTTCGCGCGCCAGAACAAACTCACCATGCATGGTCATCCGCTTATCTGGTACGCTTCCAACGCGCCCTGGCTTGCCAGCATCGGCAGCGGCGCGAAGGTCGAGAAGTTGATGGAAACCCACATCGTCAAGGTGATGGAACGGTACAAGGACGTGATACACAGCTGGGATGTGGTCAATGAGCCTATCCCCGACGTGCCCGGCAATGTGCGCTCGCGCCGCGACGCCTGGTATTATGGCGCAGGCCCGGACGCCATCAAAAAGGCCTTTGACATCGCCCATTCCGTCGATCCGAAGGCCCAGCTCGTCCTCAACGAATATGATGTGGAATTTGCGGTCGAGAAATCGCCGGCCAAGCGCGCGGCCTTCCGCAATCTCATTCTCGAGTTGCTAGAGAAAGGCGCTCCGATCAACGCTATCGGCCTGCAGGGGCATCTGCGCGGTGGCTGGCCCATTGCGAAAGACGAGCTTGCCGCCTTTACCAAGGAAATGCGCAGTTATGGTCTTGCCGTTCTGGTGACGGAACTGGATGCGATGGACCAGACGCTTCCCGCCCCGGAAGCCGAGCGCGACATGCTGATAAACGGTCAGGTCCGCGATTTTCTCGAAGCGGCGTGCGAAGGCGGCCCGCTTTCCTCCATCACCACATGGGGCATTTCGGACCAATATACCTGGATCCGCTGGGCCTATCCCCGCCGGGATGGCACCGCGAACCGGCCGCTGCCGCTCGACTGGAGCTTCAACGAAAAACCCATGATGGCCGTCATCAATGAATTCCGGAACCGTGGTGCGTAATTATGACTGCTGAAATGCCGTTTCCTCCCGTACAAAAGGCGCTGCAAATCAATCTGCATCCCTTCGACGCACCGCATGCGGCCCTGACCGTTCCGCATCAGCTGCGGGTCTGGGGCGGGCAGGTGGACCGCATTCTCCTGACGGTGGATACCGGCCAGGTTGGAGCCGGCCGCTACAAGGGCGACGGTTTCGAGGCCGCCAGCAAACGCCTGTTTGACATGCTGGAGGAAATGCAGGCCAACTATCCGCATCTGTATGTGGATATTGCCGACTATAGCGATGCGGCGCGCAGTGCGGTGGCGGAGACGTTCTTTTCGCGCTCGCAGGTTCCTTATCCCGCCAAGGCTTTCGACGGCGGGCCTTTCCATGTTTATTTCCACGGGTTGAAACGTGCCAACGCCCGTTATGTGCTGCATATGGACAGCGACATGATGTTTGGCGGCGGCAGCCAGAGCTGGTTCAACGAAGCCATTGCGCTGCAGAAGGCCAACCCGGACGCGCTCTGCATCACGCCGTTTTCCGGGCCGCCCACCGTGCGCGGCGATCTCGATATCTCCCGCCATGTCGGCATGCCGGGGGTGAAGAACATTCCCGAACCGCGCAAGCTGCCGAGCCGCGTTCCCACATGGCGGTTCGCCACCGTTTCCACCCGCCTGTTCATGATCGACATGGACCGTTTCGCCAAGCGTATCGGCTCGCTCGAACTGCTGAGACCCGACGTCAAACGGCGCATCCGCTCCTATGCCTATAATCAGCAACCGGTCTCGATGCCTGCCGAAGAGGTGCTGAGCGACAATATGATGCGCATCGGCGTATACCGGCTTGATTTTCTCGGCACGGGCAAGGGCATGTATTCGCTGCATCCGCCCTATCGCTCGCCCGAGTTTTACGCGGCGCTGGGCTCCATCGTCGAGCGCATCGAAAAGGGTGACGTTCCCGAAGGCCAGCTCGGAGATTTCGATATCAACGGATCGATGGTGGACTGGTCGAGCGCCCTTGCGGCCAAGACGCGCTCCAAACGTTACGCGAAGGCGCTGCGTCACCTGATTTCAGCGAATGTCCAGCGCTTCACTGGGGCATAGAAGGCTCGGCACTTTCTTCACAACCGGCGCAAGTGCCTTAGAAATCTGTGATGAGCTTGCTCCAGCTTTCCGAGCTTAGCCCGCCAATATAGATATCGCCGGCAAGCGCCCGATCCCGGAGGGCTTCATCCCGGGTGGCCATGCAGAAATAACCGCGATGATGGAAGGTCACGTGGTTCTGACGGTAGAGCGCGTTCATGAGAAACGGTTGCGACATGCCGGTGACATGGGCATAGTTTTCATCATCGAAATGGCGGAACAGCGCACCGAGCACGTCGTTTTCGCGACCGGCATCGCAGACGAGGTTCAGCACATAGGCGGTCCGTCCCGCCTGTCCGAAAAACAGGGCAGCGCCGATGATGCGGCCTTCGGCATTTTCGATCGCCAGGCTGCTCAATTCACCAAGGGTGCCGTTGGTTTTACTCATTTCGATCAGCCAGTGGAATTCCTCGTGGGACCATTCCGGGCGGACGAAAAAACGCTCGATCATTTTCAGCGCGTTGCGTCGGAACGTCTCGAAATCCACCGGTCTGACCGTGGTGCCGGCAACTTCATTGGGCCTTATGCCCTTTTTCCACGATCGCAGGATACGGTCGACAAATCCAAGCGCCATAAGTCCGGGCCTGGATTTGACTACTTGCGAACGGCGCGGCATGCGCAGGGCAATCGCGCTGAAAGGCTTGAGCGCCTTGTGCCATTGCAGGCTTTCCATCGGCAACATGCTGCCGCCGATCGCAAGCCAATGATCGGCGCTGACGGGGGAGGCCGTGTCCGAAAACAGCATATCGTGTTTCGTCGCGCGCATGCCGCGGGACAGGCGCGCGGCGCCGAGTGCGCCGAGTTTTCCTTTCGACGCGAAAGCACATAACAACCTTGCGGTAATGGGTTTTCCGTTCGCGACAAACCGCATGGGGACGGCAAGGATAACGCTGGTAACCCCGCTCTCTCCAGCATCGTAGACAACGCTGCCATATTCGGGATCAAACACAGGACTGCTGAAAAACAATGTTTCGACGTAAGCGCCGAAGTCGAAGTTTCTATCAAGCCCGGTCTTTTTGAACGCGCTGTTGAGCACAACCTCGACAGCCGGAAGATCGTCCCTGCGCATGGGTCGAACGCCGGGCGCAGCTGGCTGAACCGGGCGTTGTGTCGCCCCTTCGTTGTTGCTATCGTCCATATTGGTGTGTATCGGAACGTCCACCGTCGGTTTCCAGCTATTTACGCGTTTATGAAATCAACAAGCCAAAGATATATCCAGAGTTGTTAATATACGTTAAACAGAATTTCGGATCATCACCCCAGTATATCCTTAACGTAGCGAAATATCTCTGTCGTCAAATAGATATAAGCAACCTTTACGAGGGCGTATGTCTAGCCAATAATAGGGAAATCAGCAACTTAAATTTGACAGATGAAGTTTGATATGGTCAAGATTCTACCCTTATCCATATGTTGACTTCGAAAATCAGGTTCCGTTTCAATTTCCCGGGCTTCATTCCTCTATAATGGAATTACTATTCCTCCGTGTATTATGGATAACTAAAAAATAGGGTTTTGACGGGATATTCATTTTACCGAGACGAAGCATCGGGTACGATGTGAGAAAGTATGGAAAAAGGTAGAGAAAATTACCTGATGGATGCAGCGCATGATGAGCAGGCGAGTGTCGCCTGGCGGAATGCACTGTTTTATGTGACATTCTTTTATTTCACGGTCGGCTTCTCGCCCTATATCTCGCTTTCCTCGACCTATCTGGGGTCCGCCATGGCGGCCGGGTCCAACCTCCTCAACCAGCTCACCGCGATCATCCTGCTCATCAGTTTCGTGGCGTTCATGGCAAAGGAGCGGTCGTCTTCCATTGTATTTACGCCGCGTTTGCTGATGCTCGCGATCTTCGGCTGGTATATCTTCACCTCGGTGGTGGGCGGCGCGCCGGTGTTTTCGCTGCGGCGGCTTGCCATGTGCGCCATCATCTGCGTGCTCGCCAGCTGCTTCCTGCAATTGCCGCGCACCGAGCGGCATTTCACCACGCTGCTTGCCACATGCGTGCTGATTATCCTGTTCCTCTGTTATTTCGGCGTTGCTGTCCTGCCGTCGCGGTCGATCCATCAGGCAAGCGATGCGCTGGAGCCGCTCCTTGCGGGCAACTGGCGCGGGGTCTTCCGTCACAAGAACGAGGCAGCCTCGATCATGGCGGTGCTGATGATCGTCGGGATTTATCTGTGCAAGCGCTGGTCCCTTATCGGCGGCCTGGCGGTGCTGTTGTTGTCGTTGATCTTTCTCGTCAAGTCGGGTGGCAAGACCGCGCTCGGCCTGATGCCGATCATCATCGCCACGGGCTGGTTCATCGTGGGCTGGCCCAGATGGCGTTACGCTGTTGTGACCGTGCTTCTGGGAACCTTCGCCGTGGTGATCGTCGGCACGACCGTTGATCCGGTCTTTTCACAGATGCTGACGAAACTGGGGATCGACGCCAGTTTCACCGGCAGAACCGATATCTGGACCGTCTCGATAGATTATATCCGCCAAAGCCCGATCGTCGGATACGGCTACCAGGCCTTCTGGCGCAGCGACACCCTGATGACGAGCTTCACCGAGAACAATACCTGGGCAACGACGGCGCCGGATTCCCACAATGGCTATTTCGACCTTGTGCTTGGCGGCGGCGTGCCAGGTCTTATTCTGGTGCTGACGTGGATTTGTCTGATGCCGCTTCGCGATCTCGGCAAGATGGATGAGGCCACGCGCAAAAGCCCGCTGACGAAGCTCTATGTCGGCGTCTGGCTTTATGTCCTGCTCTACGGCTTTCTCGAAACGATGTTCTTCCTCAGTACCGGTTTCGTCTGGTTTTTCCTCGTCGTTGCCGTGATGGGCCTGCGTTTGCAGGCGAATGCCAGCCTTGTCGAGGATGAGGCGCAGGCGGAACCGCAATTTGCCCTGACTGGCAGTAACGCGGCCAGCGTGGCGAGGCACATCAGGGGCAAATCGCGCAGATCGTTGCTCGCAGATGATATTTTGAAATGATTTTTCGTTTCAAATGTGTAAAAGAGCCTGATATTGCGCGCGTTTGCAGCAGGTTTCGCTAAACATGCGTGGCTTAAGTCTTTGTTGTTATGCATGTCCTGTCGCAAAACCGCTCCGCATTTTGCTCGACACGCAATGAACCGGATCGGCAAGGTCAATAAATGGCAGATACAGGCGCCTGTGCGCTCGAAGCGGATGACATCCACAAGAGCTTCGGCACACACGAAGTTTTGAAGGGCGTTTCGCTGAAGGCCCACAAAGGCGATGTGATATCGATCATCGGCTCGTCCGGTTCCGGCAAGAGTACCTTCCTGCGCTGCATCAACTTTCTCGAAACGCCGGATCGCGGCCGGGTCATCGTCAATGGCGAGGAGATCGCCATGAAGATTGGCAGGGACGGCAAGGCTGTGCCGAAAAGCTGGCGGCAAGTGGAAAAGCTGCGGACAGGGCTTGGCATGGTGTTCCAGAATTTCAATCTCTGGGCCCACCGCACCGTTCTGGAAAATGTCATCGAAGCGCCTGTTCACGTTCTCGGCGTCAAGCGGCAGGAGGCGGTGGAAAAGGCCGAAGCCCTGCTGAACAAAGTTGGCCTTTACGACAAGAAAAATGCCTATCCGGCGTTCCTCTCCGGCGGGCAGCAGCAGCGCGCCGCGATTGCGCGCGCGCTCTGCGTGGAGCCGGCGGTGATGCTGTTCGACGAACCCACCTCGGCGCTCGATCCGGAACTTGTGGGCGAGGTGCTGAAGGTCATCCGCGATCTGGCCGAGGAAGGCCGCACAATGTTGCTCGTTACTCACGAGATGCGCTTTGCGCGCGATGTTTCCACCGAGGTGATGTTTCTGCATCAGGGCCGTGTGGAGGAAGCGGGGCCACCGGCGCAGGTGTTCGGCAATCCGGTAAGCGCCCGTTGCAGGGAATTTACCGGCGCGCTGGCGTGATGGCCGTTTCGCTTCGCCGTTTGTTTTAACAGGAGAGACTTTAAATGAAATTCTTCGCCACGCTGCTTGCCGGAACGGCATTTGCGGTTTCCGCCTTCACCGCCAGCGCCGATGTCCGCTTCGGCATCATGAACGAATCCTACCCACCCTTCTTCGCCAAGGATGCCAGCGGCAAGTGGCAGGGCTGGGAAATCGATCTCATGGACGCCGTCTGCGCGGAAATGAAGGAAAAATGCTCGATCGTCGAGCTTTCCTGGGATGGCCTCATCCCGGCGCTGCAGACGAAGAAGTTCGATGTTATCTGGTCGTCCATGTCCAACACGGAAGAACGCGAGAAGGTCATCGATTTCACCAACAAATATTACAACACGCCGAGCAAGCTGATCGGCGCCAAGGATGGCAAGCCGGGTGCGGCGCCGGAAGACGTCAAGGGCAAGACCATCGGTATTCAGGTCGCGACCATCCAGTCTGAATATTACAAGAAATATTTCGCTGCTGTCGCAGACGAAAAGACCTATCAGACGCTGGACGAGGCGTTTCAGGATCTCGCAGCCGGCCGTATCGACTATGTGTTCGGCGACTCGCTCGTTCTCGATGCCTTCGTGAAGAGCGATGCCGGCAAGGATTGCTGCGCCGACATGGGCAACGTTGCGGATGACAAGGAAATCCTCGGCCTTGGCGTTTCCGGCGGCCTGCGCAAGGACGACACCGAACTCAAGAACAAGCTGAACGCTGCTCTCGCTGCCGTTCGCGCCAGCGGGAAGTATGACGAGATCACCAAGAAATACTTCAGCTTCGATATCTACGGTAAGTAATTTCTCCTGACCGGTCAGATAAATGGCAAGCCTTGAAACCACGCTGCAACTGCTGTCACCCTATCCTCCGGGATGGGGCGGCACCCTTTTGAAGGGTGCGGCGTCGACGCTTGCCATTTCCGCCGGTGCCTATCTGATCGGCATCGTCATCGGGCTTGCCGGTGCACTTGGCAAGCTCTCCGGCAACAGGCCGCTTGGCCTTCTGCTCAATATCTACACGACGGCAATCCGCGCCGTTCCCGAACTGATCCTCATCGTCGGGCTTTATTACGCCGGCACTGATGGCCTGAACCGGCTGCTACAACTGGCAGGCCTGCCGCCTTTGGAAGTGAACGGTTTCGTTGCCGCTGTTGCGGTTCTGGGTTTCGTGCAGGGTGCCTATATGACCGAGGTGCTGCGCGGTGCGATCCTTGCCATTCCGAACGGGCAGATCGAGGCGGCGCGCGCCTTCGGCATGTCGCCGGCCTTGCGTTTCCGCCGTGTGGTCTTGCCGGCACTGTTGCCGAACGCCCTGCCGGGCCTTGCCAATCTCTGGCTTGCGGTAACGAAGGATAGCGCGCTGGTGGCGGTTGTCGGTTATCAGGAGCTGGCGCTTGCGACACGGCTGGCGGGCGCCAGCACCAAGCAATATTTCCTGTTCTTTCTTGCCGCAGCCCTGCTTTACCTTGCCATTACGCTGGTTTCCAACCTCGTCTTTTTGCTCCTGGAGCGCCGTGTGCGGCGCGGCCAGCCGGCGTTGGCATAAAGGGGAAGCGGCATGGATTTTTCATGGATCGCCAAATATTGGCCGCTGCTTCTGTCCGGTGCCTGGCAAACGCTGGCGCTGCTCGTGATCTCCGTCAGCATTGGTTTTCTTCTCGCTATCGGGCTTGCCTTCGCGCAGGTCAGCGGCGGGCGGGTGACAAAAATTCTGGCGCGCGCCTATTGCACCTTCTTTCGCGGCACACCGCTTCTGATCCAGCTCTGGCTACTCTATTATGGCGTCGGCTCGTTTCTGCCGATGATCCCCGGTTTACGTCAGAGTTTCATGTGGCCGGTGCTGCGCGAGGGCTTCTTTTTCGCCGCCGTCAGCTTCACACTGAATTACGCGGCCTATGAGGCCGAGGTTCTGCGCGGCGCGTTGCTGGCTGTGCCAAAGGGTGAGCTGGAGGCGGGCCGGGCTTTCGGCATGGGCCGTTTCACCCTTATTCGCCGCATCTGGCTGCCGCGCGCCATCCGCATCGCGCTGCCGACAATTGCGGGCGAGGTGGTGATGCAGCTCAAAGCCACGCCGCTTGCCTTTACCGTGACGGTGATGGACCTCTACGCCGTCGCCTACAAGGTGCGGCAGGACACGCTGCTCGTCTATGAGCCGCTGATCGTCGTCACCGTCTTTTATCTCATTCTCACCGCCATAATTGCCCGCTGTTTCGGTCTCATCGAACAGCAGGTGCCGGTCCGGCGGTAAACCGTTCAAGGAGCATGAACATGGGCACTATCCGTATTCTCGACGGCGGCATGAGCCGCGAATTGCAGCGGCTCGGCGCCGAGCTGAAACAGCCGGAATGGTCGGCGCTGGCGCTCATCAATTCACCTGATATCGTGCGGCAGGTGCATCAGGAATTCATCGAGGCCGGTGCCGATGTCGTCACCACCAATTCCTATGCGCTGGTGCCGTTCCATATCGGCGAGGAGCGTTTCCAGAAGGATGGCGCATCGCTGATCGCCCTTTCCGGCAGGCTGGCACGCGAGGCTGCGGATGCCTCCGGCCGCGACGTGCTGGTGGCCGGTTCGCTGCCGCCGATCTTCGGCTCCTATGAGCCGCAGAATTTCGATGCCACGAGGGTGCAGGACTATCTGAAGGTGCTGGTCGACAATCTCGCTCCTTCTGTAGATGTCTGGCTGGGTGAGACGCTGAGCCTGATCGCCGAAGGCGAAGCGGTGCGGGAAGCCGTGGCCGCAACCGGCAAACCGTTCTGGATTTCCTTCACGTTGAACGACGATGCGGCTGCGACAGGCGGCGGCGAGCCTGCGCTGCGCTCTGGTGAAACAGTAAAGGCGGCGGCCGAATGGGCCGCGCAATCTGGCGCTGCCGCCCTTCTTTTCAATTGCAGCAAGCCGGAAATCATGAAAGCCGCCGTGGAAACGGCATCCGCCGTCTTTGCGGAAAAGGGCGTTTCGCTTGAGATCGGCGTTTATGCCAATGCCTTCGAAGGTGAACAGGGCGATTCCGCCGCCAATGAAGGTCTGCACGGCACGCGCACCGACCTGACCGACGATGTCTATTCGCGGTTCGCCTGCTCCTGGGCGGATGCCGGCGCAACCATGATCGGCGGCTGCTGCGGCATTGGCGCTGCCCATATCCACACGGTTGCAACGGCACTGCGGCGCGCGGCCGCCTGACACTACCGCGAGCGCTCCCAACGCCACTATCGGAAATGCATGCGGCAGGCTGAAAGGCCTGCCTTTTTTTGTCCCGCGCAAATTCGAAGCAGATCATGCGGCATAAAGGAATCCTAAATTTTTAAAGTATAATTGTTGTATTGGTAAGCAAATAAAAGAATATTATAAAGTACTGTTTCTTGATATTCTTCCTGTTGCGGCCAGTCTTTTCCGTCTGTTGCGTAGCCGCCGGATTCCCGGAACAGGTGCTTGCCTAAATTTCAGGGCAGGCATCCCCCTGCGGGGCAGATGCATGATGCAGTTTGCGACAAGGCCGATGATCCGGCTGATGGGGCCTTGATGATGAAGGCTTTAGACGTGAAATGTCATTTTTGCCGAACACCTCCGGCACGGGAAAGGAGCGGCATCCATTTCAGGAGTTTCCCGTGTCCTTTCTTCAAAATGCCCGTATCCGCACCAAAATCCTGTCACTCATTTTGCCACTCTGCATCGTCGGTCTCGGTGCCACCGCGTTAATGGCAACGCGTTACAAGGAAGCCGACACGCTTTATTCCGAATTCATCGCCAGCGATAATGCTGCGCTGGTGGAGCTTGCGCGGGCAAACCGTAATCTCGTCGCCCTGGCATATGGCGCCTATCAGGTCATGGCTTACGATGCGAATGCTGCGGAAATCAAAGTTGCCAGGCAGGCCTATATTGACAGCAAACGCGAGCTTCTGGAGCGGCTGGGCAATGTCAAGACAGTGTTTCCGGAAGAGAGCGCTGCTGTCGATACCTTGATCGCGCAATCCCAGTCCATCGCGCAAATTACCGACAAGGCCGTTGAGCTGGGAATGGCGAACAGAAATGCGGAATCCGCCGTACAACTCGCCCACGCAGACGTCTCCATCCAACGAACGTCAGCCATCATAACGGCATTGCTGGACAAGCTTGCCAAGGGTGTTGCAACAGGCAGCGACGATCTGACGGATCAGACGAATTCCACGATCCTGACCTCGCTTGTTGTGGTTGGCATCAGCTTTGCAGCCGGTATCATCCTGGCGCTTTTCGTGGCCTCGCGTGGCATCACAACGCCGATTGCCCGCCTGCGGGAGCGTATGGTGTCGCTGGCAGGCGGCGATACGGCAGCCGAGATCGATGGCATGGACCGCAAGGACGAAGTCGGCCAGATGGCGGTTGCCGTTCAGGTGTTCCGCGAGAGTGCGATCGAGCGCATCCGCCTTGAACAGGAAACCGAAGCCAATCGCAGCCTTTCGGAAAAGGAACGCATCGCGCGCGAGCAGCAGAAGGCCAAGGAAGCTGCCGACGTCAAATTTGCCGTCGACAATCTTGCGACCGGTCTTTCGAAGCTTTCGGATGGCGATGTGTCCTACCGCATCGGCCAGCCGTTCACGGCGACACTCGACGGCGTTCGCAACGACTTCAACATGTCCGCCGAAAAGCTGCAATCGGCATTGACCCGGGTTGCGCAGAATGCCGGTGGCATCGGCGCGGGCGCAAACGAGATCAAATCGGCCGCCGACGATCTGGCCAAGCGTACCGAACAGCAGGCAGCAGCCGTGGAAGAAACCGCTGCCGCTCTGGAAGAGATCACCACGACA
>Ga0157371_10000168_pt1 | contig 95185 bp, 82 predicted proteins | sample C45metaG_FD_113462 | JGI IMG/M metagenome (GOLD analysis project Ga0157371, IMG submission 113462) | Corn rhizosphere microbial communities from Kellogg Biological Station, Michigan, USA - C4-5 metaG | ecosystem: Host-associated > Plants > Roots > Rhizosphere > Soil | place: USA: Michigan...
GATTTAAAACAACTTATTCCCTTATTAAAAAAATAACTTCTCCTGGCGAACATGAAACCTTTATAAAGCATTATGAAAGAACCTAAAGTGGAAAATGTAAATAAGGTAATAAGGTTTTTGAAAAGAGAAATCATGTGGTTACTAAGGTAATAAGGTTTGATAGCTTTTCTAAAACTAAATATCAGGAATATTCACTGATTAAATGTCAGCAGCTTTTTCTAAAAAACCATGAAAAGAAGGCTGGATAAATTATTTAGTCTCAAATGTTAGGGTGTCCCCTGCCCAAAACAGGAGGTACTAAAATCTTCCTATTTTTTTATACATTGCTAATAAAAGTTATAGTATCTTTTGCCGGAATTAAAATTCCCAAAAATGAAATGCTTTCTTCTACTTTCTGCTGCCTGCCTGTTTACCGCTGCTGCAAATTCACAATCTTATAAAAAAATTCATAGTGAGGCAATTGTCTGCGACACTCATAATGACATTATCAGTACGTGCATTGAGAAGAATTATTCTTTCGACCAGGATCTGACCGGAAAAACCCATAGTGATCTGGACCGCATGTTGAAAGGCGGATTGGACGTTCAGGTTTTTTCTATTTTTTGTGATGGAAAGCAAGCCAATCCATACCAGTTTGCCAACAGAGAAATTGACACTTTATATGCATGGGTAAAAAGAAACCCAACAAAAATGATTTTGGTAAAATCACCTGCAGAACTGTATCTGGCCGTAAAGGAGCATAAACTTGCCAGCATGATTGGCGTTGAAGGCGGCCACATGATTGAAGATGATTTAGGCAAACTGGATTCTCTTTATAATCGCGGAGTTCGCTACATGACGTTGACCTGGAACAATAATAATTCCTGGGCAACAAGTGCTGAATATGAATCCGGAAGTCAAAAAAATGAAAACGTAGCTCCGCAGAAAAAAGGGCTGTCCGATTTTGGCAAGCAAGTGATAAAAAGAATGAATGAGCTTGGAATGATGATCGATCTGAGTCATACTGGTGAACAAACTTTTTGGGACGCGATCAATACTTCTACCAAACCAATTCTTGTTTCTCACAGTGACGTATATGCGCTTGCCCCGGTTTATAGAAATTTAAAAGATGACCAGATAAAAGCAGTTGCCAAAAATGGCGGCGTTATTGATGTTAATTTCTATCCGGCATTTTTAGACAGTAGCGTTGGTTCCAAATTAAGCGCTTATCACAAAAAACACCGGGAAGAAAAAAAGGCGTTGATCGCATCCGGTAAAAAAGATTATGAAGCCGATGATATTATCTCAAAAAAATATGCCAGTGAAGTTGAAGCGATGCAGGTTCCCTTTGAATTATTATTCGATCACATAGATTACATCATCAGGTTAGCCGGCATCGATCATGTTGGCCTTGGTGGCGACTTTGATGGAATTTCCATTACTCCAAAAGTGCTTACTGATGTTACAAAATATCCCCTGATCACCAAAGAACTGGTAAAACGCGGCTATTCAAAAGAAGATATTGAAAAAATTCTGGGAGGCAATTTTATCAGAGTTTTTAAAGCAAACCAGGCGGATTGATTTTGTATTAATTTCTCTATGTGTTCAGAAATATCTATTGTGTGACTGAATAAATCCATTTGGATTTAATTTTTTTAAGCTTTAATAAATAAGGTATCAGAGCTAACAATTCTAGTCTGAATGTGAAAACTGTTCCCTGATAGATCGAAAGGATCATCATTAATCCACAAAGTGTAATCCCTGTCAATGCATCAATCATACCTAACTCAATCGCCCAGCTTTTTTCTGTCCAAAGTCCAAAAGCGACAAAACCTTTTAGCAAAAAAATACAGGCCAAAGAAATAATCATCATAGACATTGAATTACTTTCAATTCCGTAAATTGAAATGTCAACATTTATTCCCGCTATTTTTAAAAGAATACAAAAAGGCACTAAAAACCCCAAAATCAAAAAAATCCAAATAAAGATTCGCATCCACCATGGAATCATGTCTCTCCTTCTCTTTACAGTATTTATAAATTCATCAGAATTTAAAAGATCCTTTTGCAGTTGCATTTTTGTACAGTTATTTTTGATAAAAGATATAATAAATAAAAGTAACAAAAGAATCAATTTCACCATACACCTTTTATTATTTTCAATCATTTCATTTAATTTTTCTTCGCCAAAACTTGTCTTACTTTTACTTTCAAAAAATAATTTCTCTCACACACTTACATGAAACTTTTTCCTGAATCTGCTTCTCAACAATTAGAATTTAATAAAATAAAAGATCTTCTAGCTGCTCATTGCCGCTCAGAATATGCCCGGCAAAAAGCGGAGAATTTACGCATCCATACCCACAAGAAATTTATTGAACCGCAGCTTTTACAAACACACGAATACAAATTGCTTTTTCAAAATCATTTGTATTTTCCTGATGATGCTGTTTTAAACCTTTCTAAAGAATTAAAATTATTGAGCATTGATTCTTCTGTTCTTTCCGGCGAACAATTTTTGCAGATAAAAAAATTAGCCTTTGCCATTCAACAAATATTCCGCTGGTTTTCACCAGACAGAAAAGTGGCTTATCCTACCCTTGCATTGATCATTGAAGAAACTTATTTCGAAAAAACAATTGTGCTTTTAATTGATGAAATTCTTGATGAATATGGAATTGTTAAAGATTCAGCTTCCGAAAAACTTGCAGACATCCGGATGGCTTTGTATAAAAAAAGAACGGAATTAAAAAGAGTGTTTGCAAGAATTGTAAGCAAATTAAAAAAGCAGGGTTATCTCACAGACATAGAAGAAAGTTTTATGAACGGCAGAAAAGTGCTCGCAGTTTTTGCCGAACAAAAGCGGATGGTAAAAGGAATTTTGCATGGAGAAAGCGACAGCCGCCGCACTTCATTTATCGAACCGGAAGAAACCACTCATTTAAATAATGATATTCTTTCTTTGGAAAATGAAGAGCGAAAAGAAGTGTATGTGATCCTCCAAAAGCTTACTTCCAAAATGCGGGCATATCATTCTTTGCTTGCGATCTATCATGATATTATTGGTGAGTATGATTTCATAAGAGCGAAGGCCAGGCTGGCTTTGGACTACAATGGTAATCTTCCCGCATTGCACGATAAGGCAATTGTAAAACTGGTAAATGCCATCCATCCCCTACTCTTTATTTACAACGAGAAATTAAATAAGCCAACCATCCCGGTGAATCTTTCATTAGATGACCGCAACAGAATCCTGGTGATCAGCGGGCCAAATGCAGGTGGAAAAACGGTCACTTTGAAAACAGTTGGACTATTGCAAATGATGTTGCAAAGCGGCTTGTTAGTTTCTTGTAACCATGACAGTGAGTTTGGAATTTTTAAACAACTGATGATTCATATTGGCGATACACAAAGCCTGGAATTTGAATTGAGCACTTACTCTTCCCATCTGATCAATATGAAATATTTTATGGAAAATGCCAATGGGAAAACCTTGTTTTTTATTGATGAACTGGGAAGCGGCAGCGATCCAAATCTTGGCGGTGCTTTCGCAGAAGTGATCATGGAAGAACTTGCTAAAAAGCATTCCCTTGGATTGGTTACAACGCATTATCTGAATCTGAAAGTGATGGCCAATAAAGTAAATGGCATCATTAATGGCGCGATGGCTTTTGATGAAACAAAACTAAAACCATTATATCACCTTATCATCGGAAAGCCAGGCAGCTCCTACACTTTTTCAATTGCTGAAAGAATTGGCCTTCCACAAAGTTTGATCAATAAAGCAAGAAAATTAGTAGATGAAAGTCATTTTTCTTTGGATAAACTACTGAACAGTACAGAACAGGATCAGCAACAGATCCAGGCCGAAAAAAAGAACCTCGAGAAACTGATCAAAGAAAATGAAAAGCTGCAAAAAGAAATGCAATTGGTAATTCAAAAAGAAAAACACAACCAGCAGATAGAATTATTAAAAGAACAAAACCAGATCAACGAAGCGAAGTTTATTTACCTCAAAGAAATGGACCGGAAATTAAAATCTCTTTTAATAGAATGGCGTAAAACTGAAGATAAAAATAAAGTGATCAAAATGATGCACGCCTTGCTTTTCAAACAACCTGAAAAACAAATTCTAAAAAAGAAGCAGCAAAAAATTAATAGTAAATATATTGAAACAACTGAACCGGTGAAGCAAGGTGATAAAGTAATGATGCTTATAAACCGGCAGGTTGGGACAGTTATGAATATCCGGGGAAAGAAAGCAATAATCCAGGTTGGCGCTGTTCCCATCACTGTTGGAATTACGGAATTAGTGGTAGTAAAAGAAAAGGAAATGGAGAAATAAAAGAAGAAAATTATTTTCTTTATTTCATTTATTTCTCAAAATATTTTTAATTTCTTCATTCAATTAATTACCGCAAAAAAATTTAACCGGCTCACTGATTTATACAAAGGCTTTTACTAAATTTGCCACCCGTTGCGGAGGTGGCGAAATTGGTAGACGCACTACTTTGAGGTGGTAGCGCCCATAACCGGGCGTGGGAGTTCGAATCTCCTCTTCCGCACCATTGACCTGGAATTTTATTTCCAGGTTTTTTTATCTTAAAGTTTTATTATCTTTTCTGTAAAAGAATTTGATTAGTAAAACATCACGCCAAGATTCAAAAAGAATTTTCGAAATAAATGTTTTTTAATCACTGGATTTTTAAGCTCTTTTCTTTACATTTAAAAAACTCAAACAATTTTTACCTGAAATCAAAATATAAATGTCTTTAATCACCTGCCCTAACTGTAAGCATGAATTCGTAGCGGAAGATGCCATTTCCAAATCTCTTGAAAAAGATTATGAACAAAAATTCAATCATGAAAAACAAATATTATTAAGCCAGTTTTCGCAGCAGCAGAAAACGCTGGAGGATCAGCAAAAGGAATTTGAAAGAAAGAAAGAAAAAGAAAACCAGTTGTTTGCAGAGAGGATGGAAAAAGAAAAATTAAAATTAGAAAATGAATTGCAGGAAAAGCTGAGAAAAAGTATCAGCAATGACTTTGAAAACCAATTAAAATTTTTGCAGCAATCAATAAGTGATAATGAAGAAAAATTAAAATCCGCACGGGAAAAAGAACTGGAGTTTTTGAAAAAAGAAAAAGAATTAAAAACGAAAGCGGAGGAAATGGAAATCGAACTGGAAAAAAAATTAGCTCATGAAAGAGCGCTTTTAATCGAACAGATACGTCAGCAGGAAAAAGAAAAAAATGAAATAAAAGAAACTGAATTATCTTTTAAATTAAAAGAATTGGAAAAACAATTGGCCGATCAGAAGCATTTGGCCGAAGAAATGAAACGTAAGGCAGAACAGGGTTCTATGCAATTACAGGGGGAAGTGCAGGAAATTGCTTTGGAAGAAGTACTAACAAATGCTTTTCCTTTTGACCTGATCTCTGAGGTTGGAAAAGGAATGAGAGGGGCTGATTGTATTCAAACAGTTAGAAATAATTTTGGCCAGGAATGTGGTAAAATAATTTACGAAAGTAAAAGAACAGAAAATTTTGGCGGCGACTGGATTGAGAAATTTAAAAAAGACATGCGCAGTACCGGTGCAGATATCGCTGTCCTGGTTACCAAAACAATGCCCAAAGATTTAGATTGTTTTGGGTTGAAAGATGGAATCTGGATCTGCACTTTTTCTGAAGTAAAAGCGCTTGCCAATGTTTTGCGTGATGGAATTGTTCGTGTTTTTAATTCATCAAAGAAGCATGAAAACAAAGGCGATAAAATGCATATGCTTTATGATTATCTCATCAGCAATGAATTTAGTGAACAATGGAAAGCAATCCGCGAAGGGTTTGTTGCAATGAAAATGAGCATTCAAAATGAAAGAAATGCAATGGAAAAATTATGGAAAGCGCGTGAAAAACAATTGGAAAAGGTATTGCTGAATGCCGCGCATGTAAAGGGTTCTATCGAAGGAATCTCCGGTTTGGAATCTATAGATTTAAGCCTGATGGACGAACAAAATCTTTTGGAAGAATAAAAAAGCTACTGCATATTTTTACTGCAAATTATTTTTCTTCTTCAATCATCAACACAATTATTTTAAATTGCGGTCATGCGTAATTTTGAAGATAGCTACCGGCATAAAGGGCTTAGAAAAAAACTAATTGATTCACTGAGGGAGAAAGGTATCACTGATGAAAATGTGCTGACTGCAATGATGAAAATTCCACGTCATTTTTTTTTAGATACTGCGCTTGAACACATTGCTTACCAGGACAGAGCGTTTCCTATCGGGGAAGGACAAACGATTTCCCAACCTTATACAGTCGCTTATCAAACACAGCTTTTGGAACTCACTCCTCATCAAAAAGTTTTGGAGATAGGAACCGGAAGTGCTTACCAGGCAATGGTTCTTGCAGAAATGAGTGCTGCAGTTTTTACTATTGAAAGACAAAAAAGATTGTTTGATCAAAATAAAAATTTTATTCTAAGGTCAAAATATCCTTCGATCAAATTTTTTTACGGAGATGGTTTTGAAGGTCTTCCAACATTTGCTCCATTTGATAAAGTCATTATAACTGCCGCTGCTCCATTTATTCCTCCGAAATTAATTGAGCAATTAAAACCAGGAGGAAAAATGGTAATTCCTATAGATGAAAACGGCAAACAAAAGATGATGCGGATCACCAAAAATATTGATGGCACTTTGGATGAAGAAACTTTTTCAGATTTTTCTTTTGTTCCGATGCTGAAGGGAAGAAGTTAGAACAATTTATTTTTGCAAAATAGATTCAATTTCCTGAATTAATTTATTAGCTGGGTTTAAAAGTGTCCATTACGTCCTCTTTGGAAAAATCAATAAAATCATCATAATCAGCTGTTTCCTCAAATCAAATAGTTGTGAATAAAATTTTCCAAGTTCTTTTTCAATAACTCCTGTTTTAATAAAATGCAGCCCAAACATTTGTCTTGCACCTGCATGAGTTAATCTTTCAATTTTATGATCAATAAGCAGAGCAATAACGGCATAATAGCATGCATAATATAATCTGTTAACTGCTGTATTCCATAACCTGTTATCAAGAAGAAGAGGAACTTCTGAAAGTATTTTTTGACTTATTAATTCTGTAAAAAACTAATTCTCTTCTTTCATCTGTAGTCATAAAACCACCCCTTCTTTTTGAACGTTTTTATAAAAAGGAGTTATCCTGTGTTTTGTCTCCCAGAAAGAATCAAAGGGCTGATAATTTTTCCTGTTTCAAATTCAATATCATCTAGCGGATAGGCAACACGTCTGGCATCTGCAAAAGTTATTTTGTCTTTATCAATAAGAATTAACACATCAATATCCGAATTGATTTTGTTATCACCCCTTGCATAAGAGCCATACAAAACAACAGTCGCAGCAGGCTAAGAGGCCTGAACTGCAGATTTAATTTGTTTCAATATTTGATTCTGTTTATGCATTTTTCAAAATTAAACCTTTTATGGACAGTAAGAAACCGTTTTTGGTAAAGTCAATGCTCGAAAAAAAATTATAAAAATGAGAATTCAGGTTTGTCCCTTTACTGAATCATCTAAACACACTAAAACCTTCAATACAATTTAAACGCCACCCTACAATTTAATATTTACCGCTGCTATAAAATTAGTTCCTGCCATTGGAAAATAATAATTCTCTACAGAAAATTTTCCATCAGAAATATAGTTAAATGTATAACCATTCGATTCATACATTTTATTAAAAACATTATTTACCTGGAATATAAAATTCACTTCTTTAAATATTTTTTTAAACACTGAATAAGACAATTTTATATTCTCTACAAAAAATGGATTAATGCTTCGGCTGACATGAGAAGTATTATCTAAAAATTGTCTGTCCACATATTTTGACTGAAAATTAATTTCCCCATTTTTGACTGGAATAAAATTAATTCCACCAAAAGCAACCACATTGGGCGAGAAAGAAATATCTGTATTGTGATAAACATTTTCTTTTTGTACCCCGTTATCATAATCGTCCACAAACTCTGTGAAATCTTTGATTTTATTTTTGCTGAAAGAAATATTTCCAAAAACATTCAGCCAATTTGTAACCGTTGCATCTGCCTGCAACTCAATACCAGCCCGGTAACTTTGAGGTGCGTTCGTTCTAGTATAAGCGCCGACATCATTTATTTTTCCGGTATTTACCAATTGATTGTTGTAGTACATATAATAAAATGTAGCGCCATAATTAAAAATCCCATTCTTCTTTTCCATTCCTAATTCTGTATCATACAAAATCTCCGGCCTGGGGATTTGATTTACACCAGCTTCAAAATCATCACGGTTCGGTTCTTTGGCAGCAACAGAAAAAGATGCATAAACCTGGTAATCTTTTTTATTAAAAGATATCCCGGCTTTTGGATTGAAAAAGGTATAGCTTTTCTGAATTTGCAAATCAGGATGATCTTCAAAACCATTGATTCGATAATTAATGAAACGTCCCTGAAAATCTAAAAATCCTGTAAAACCACCTCCCAATGATTGCATCACTTTCGCATACAAATTCAAATCATTCTTTTTTGCAGGCGCATTAAAATATTTGTAGTTCGCAGGAAAACCTTGCTGAGCCCATGTTACAATATCGTAATGCTTTCCATCATATTCGGTCCAACCCCCGCCAAATGTGAGTTCGGTTTTATGTTTATGATATTGCAGAGAAAAAATACTTCCATAAAAATAATTATCCAGCCAAAGCCTTCTTATCAAATCAGTAGAAGTAATCGTGTCATTTCCGCTGATAGCATCAGGAAGATTATAATCGTTGAAAGACTGACCAGCTCTGTATTCTTCATAATAACCTTTTCCACGTGAAAGAAAAGCGGCGATGTTATAACTTAATGAAGAATTGATTTTACGATTGTAAAAAAGCTGGTAATGAGTTTGAATATAATTATCAGTTTCATTTGCATAAGGCGCTCCGGGCTTTTCAGTTCCTGCAGGATTATAAGTCCGGGCACTATCCAAAAAACTTTCCGGAATACCATACCAGGCCTGGTAAGTTTTTTCTTTGCCACTGATGATATTAAATCTTAAAGAACTTTTTTCATTAAGATAGGCGGCACTAAAATAGAGCGATTTCAAATTGGAAGTTGCTCTGTCAATATATCCATCGCTTGAAATCCGAGAAACTCTCGCGTCAATTAAAAAATGATTTGCTAATAAGCCTGTTCCAACTTTTAAAGTATTTTTCCAGGTATTGAAAGAGCCAAAACTGTTGTTCAGTTCCAGATATTTTTCTTTATTCACTTCATTGGTTGAAAGATTGATTGTTGCACCAAAAGCACCGGCACCATTGGAAGACGTGCCAACACCCCGTTGAATCTGGATTGAGTTTAAAGATGAAGAAACATCCGGCAGATCAACAAAAAAAGTCCCCTGGCTTTCAGCATCATTATAAGGAATTCCATTGAGCGTTACATTAATTCTTGATGCATCAGTTCCACGAATATGAATGCCTGTGTAGCCAACGCCGTTTCCCGCATCAGAGTTCACAACAACCGATGGCGTTTGATTTAAGACAAAAGGAAGATCCTGGCCAAGATTCACTTTTACAATTTGTTCCTTGCTCAGGTTCGTTTTTGTAAAAGGCGCTTTATCGGCCGCTCTTATAGAAGTTACTTCAATATTTTCCAGCATCAAAGTATCTCCAAATTTAAGAGTAGAGGTATCCTGTGCAGAAACAAAAAAACCTAAAAATCCAAATGCAGTTGCCAATAATATTTTTTTCATGTTTGTAATTTATTGACCAATACAATGCATGAAAAAGAAGGCGGGTAAAGGTTTTGTCCTCCCTTCGCAGGCATTATCCTGATCAGGTCTGCGGGTATTTTCTCAGCAATTCTTCAAAAAATGAAGATGCACCCCGGTTTAAAAAATTATTTGAGATGCAAAGATAATAAACATGAAATTGATTTTTAAAAAATTGTAACTTTTTGCCTCTAATTTCGTTTTACCAAAAAACAAACTTGTATGAAATCTCTTTTATTTATTTTATTCTCCGTGTTTAGTGTTCAAGCATTTTCACAAACCGTTATTAATGATAAAAATGCAGAAGTAAGAAATGTCGGTTCTTTTTCAGGAATAAAAGTCTCCGGCGGCATTGATGTTTATTTATCCCAAAGCGATGATTATGCTTTAGCCGTGAGTGCTTCAGACGAAAAATATCGGGATGAAATAAAAACGGAAGTGAAAAATGGTATCTTAAATATTTCATATAATGCAGGAGCATTCAGATACAATTCAGACCGAAAATTACGCGCTTATATTTCGTTCAGAACCCTGGAAAGTCTTGATGCTTCCGGGGCATGTGATTTTATTATTAACGGCATTTTTAAGGGCAACAGTGTGAAAATAAAACTTTCCGGAGCCTGCGACATTAAAGGAAAGATCAATTTTGATAATCTCCAATTGGATCTGAGTGGCGCTTCAACAGTGAAAGCAAATGGTTACGTTCAAAATTTAAAAATAGATGCAAGTGGTGCCAGCGATATAAAAAATTACGATTTGATTGCAGATAATTGTGTGGCCGAAATTTCAGGAGCAAGCGATGTGAAAATTACGGTGAATAAATCAATTACTGCAAAAGCAAGTGGCGCAAGTTCACTTTATTATAAAGGTAATCCTGAGAAAAAAGATGTTAACTCAAGCGGCGCCAGCAATATCTCCCGCAGAGATTAAATTAAATTTCATTAAACAGAAACTTTAAGGTTTAGTAAAGTATTAAAATTTGGCAACAACATTTTAACCCCTTACATTTGCACTCCTAAATCGCGAAGTAGAGCAGCGGTAGCTCGTCGGGCTCATAACCCGAAGGTCGGAGGTTCGAACCCTCCCTTCGCAACTAAAGCCTCATTTATTGAGGCTTTTTTGTTTTATTTTTAATTAAATAATTTTTACAAATCAATTGTAAGACTGTTGATTCAAACTATAGACGAATTTTCTAAAAGGAATCAATCGAAAGTTATTTTCTGAATATTGAATTTTGCATACGGAAAATAAATAGAATTTAATAGGCAGCCCCCCTCTAATTTTGCAGGAACAATAACTTCATTTATTTGTTTGTAATCAAAAAAATAAGTGGTCCATTTTGCTAAATTTTTATAACCCATATACCGCTCCGTTTCCATTTTGAAAGTCTCATTTTTGTCATTAAAATAAACCCGGTAAGAAATTGAAATTCCGTCGAATTGAAAATTCACTTTTGCACCGAAGTCATTTATTAGAGTCCATTGCAAATTTTCGTGACAATAAATTTGGGGGAAAACAGACACTTTCTCCCAGCCATTCTAAGCATCTTTTTCATTTTGAAAACAGAAAGTTAATGAGTGACTAACTTTTCAAAACAAATTTTACAAATCCTTTCTTTTAAATTTTCTAACTGAGATCATTAACGGGAAAACGATCCAGAGCAATAATCCTAAAAAGGAAAGAATAATTCCCGTCCTGTTTCCAAAAAAATCGCGAAACACTGCACCTGTATAGCCCATCAAAGCGGAAATATCCATTTGCAACAAGATCTGAATCCTGCTAAGATCAATCGGATTTAAGAAGCTAAAAACCACCATTGCTTTTTCCAAAGGATAATCCTGGAACTGGAATAAAAAGAACAAAACCAGTGCATCAAAAATCAATGAAAAGTAGAGCCATAACAGGATTGAAAGTCCTATCCCCTTCGCTTTATCGCGTGTTAATCCTGCTGCTAACATCGCAATGCTTACAAAAACAATTGTAAGAAATAGCCCCATTGCTATCATCATAAATCCCGTAGCATCAGCATGATAAAGTAAAATTGGAATGCCTGCTCCAATAAAAAAAGCAAGCGATAAAGAGGAAGCCAATCCTGAAAAAACACTTAGCCATATCGTCCTTCTTTTCAATGGCTGGCTTACCAATAACTCAATAAATTCTGCACTGTTATAAATATAGATAGTTGAGAAAATAATGCAGATCAATGGAACAATAATAAGAATGATATTTAATAAACTAAGCAGGCCTTTTGCAGCATTGTCCTCCAGGTTAAAGACGCTCAATGATATAACCAACAACAGGATCGTATAAATCAAAACGATTTTGTTTTGAATGATATCCACCATCACATATTTTAATAACTTTTTCATAGTTTATAATCCTTGTGCGCTCATGATTTTTGCAATCGCTTTTGATAATTTTTCTTCTCTTGTTTCTTCTTTTAAAGCAGCCAGTTTTTTATGAAATAATAATTTCCCTTCCTGCATATAAAACACTTCTGTGATCAGATCGTCGAGTTCGCTCAAAATATGAGAAGTGATCAGAATTAATTTTCCACTTTGTTTTTCCTTAACTATTTTTTGTTTCAATTTTTCTGATGAAAGCGGATCGAGCCCGGCTGTAGGTTCATCTAGAATTAAAACATCCGGGTTGAACATGAAAGCCAATGCGGCACTCACTTTCTGGGTAGTTCCACCGGAAAGTGTGCCCATCTTTTTTTGCATGATATAATTCAACCCAAAACTCTTTACCAACTCTTCATCAAAATGATTATTGCCTTCTTTCCTGATATCTTTCATCATGTCTATCAAATTTCTGATCGTCATGTTTTGAGGATAACGACCGATCTGTGGCATGTAACCAATCCGGCTGCGGTACTTCCATTCCCCGGCAATCAAATCAGTATTAAAACAAATTCTTCCACTATCCGGAACTACCATTCCTAATAATGATTTTATTAAAGTGGTTTTTCCACATCCATTTGGGCCAAGCAAAGCAATGCATTCACCTTTTGAGAATGTTACAGAAACATTATCAAGGGCTTTTAATTTTCCAAACTTCTTGGTTATATTTTCTGTTTGTATCATGGTAGCAACGGCCTCATTAAGGGTTTTTCATCTTTTAACTGATCCGGTGTAATTCCCGGTAAAATCTTTTCTGTTTTATCCAGTAAGGAAACAATCAAACTTCTGAAAAGCATAAGAGCAGCGGGATTACTTTCAATAATCATGGAGTACATGCTGACCGGATGATAAGAAACATCACCTATATTATCTCTGTTCAAATCGTATCCTTCGTATTTGTCCCAATAATTTCCATTGAAAGAATTCAATACCAGCGAACCATTTGTCCCGATATCAAAAGTGTTTCCTTTAAAATCATTTGAATAAAAATTGTTGTTATCGCAACTCGCCTGGATCTTCACAGCAAAGCCATTATTAGTAAAAGAATTTTTATACAAATCAATTCTGCTGCAGCCTTCCATATGAAGTGCGGTTGTATTTTTTGTAAAATAATTTCCTGAAATATCGCTGTCGGTAATGTCTTTCAATAAAATTCCATACGCCGCTCCACCCCAGTTATTCAAAAAATAATTGTTGTACATGTGAATATGATTGGTGTACATAACAGCTACACCTGATTCATTTTCTTCAAAAACATTTCCTATATAAGTATCATGATGCGAAAACATAAAATGGATTCCATAACGAACATTTTTCGTGCTGATATTTCTCCAGACCAAAGAATTGGTAACGAACTCAAAGTAAAGCCCATCGCGGTGTCCGCGAATTTTATTTCCAATAATGAGTAAGCTGTCTGAACGCCAGCAATTGATTCCATTACCACTTTGCACCTCTTCTTTTCCATAAGCAGTAAGGGAATTATTTTTGATTGTACAGCTTCTGCTATTCTGTAAATAAATCCCAAAATTGGTATCGTCCAAAATGTTATTCAGTACGGAAATATGGTAACTGTCATAAATCATGATCGCTCCAATGTCTTTGATGTCAGACCTTCCGGTATGCTGCAATTTGAAACCATCAATTGTTGCATTGGTTGTTTTTATTGAAACGATTTCATATTTACTTTCTCCGTCAAGTACGGGAAAATTAATTCCTTTTAAAACAATTGATTTCTGAATCAAAATATTTTTCTCTTTATAAATTCCCGGCTCTACAAAAACAGTGTCGCCATTTTGCGCAAAATCAATTGCTTTTTGAATAAATTGAAATTGCTTTGATTTACCAACATAAATTGCTTTGCCAATGGTAATTACCCTTGCTTCAACAGAAGCGGAAGCAAAAAGAAAAGCAATTAATGTAAAAAGAAAACTGTTTTTCATTATTGGGCTTTTAGCAAAGTGTTCCATGAAAGCTGTTCGCCGGAAAATTTTTTTGCTGCTTTTTTTAATTGGTTCTCATCGCTGAAATTGGCAATGTTTCCTCCCATTGGAGAATGCAAATCGCTGCTCTTTAAAAGAAATGCTTTATCCGCTGAAATAAAGTTGTGTGGTTCATCAAAATTGATCAGCCATGTTTCTTTGATGTCTTTAATATTGATCGTGTTTGATTTCATAAATCCAAGAATGCAGTGCATGTCGTCAAACTTATAAACCTTTCCTTTTTTTGTAACGATCTCTGCTCCGAAATGCTTATCGGCAATACTCATTTTGCAAAAGCTGCAGGCATCTTTACCAAGTTGAATAGGCTGTGGACCTGAGCTACAGGAAATCAATGCAAAAATTAAAAAAGAAGAAATTGCTGCAACTGGTTTGTTCAGTGTTTTCATAACCGGTTTTTTTATTTTTATGAATTGTGTAATTACGGTGATCAATAATAATAGACCTACTCCAATAAAAATCCATCCTCCAATATCGGGAATAGAATATGCACCAAAATTTAATAATTGTTCATATCCTAAAATTGGCGGCTGATAGCTCATTCCCGGAACCTGGATTGCAGCGTTAGGATCAAGATCATGGCCGTAATTATAATTCCATCTATAAAAATCTGTCATGGCAATAACGCCAAAAAGAAAGAAGGAAAGAAGAAGAGTAATCAGCCATTTTCTTTTATTAATAACAACTACTAAAAAACAAAACAGGGCGAAAAATCCAATGATATAAGGAAGAACGGTAAACTCAATAAAGTTATTGGCATGAAGTGCTTTCATTCCGATATAATGATTCAAACCGTTAATGATATCTACATTTCCGGCCAATTTATTTGGATACATTTTCAATACCAAACCTTCCGGATATTGCGGAGCCTGCAATTCTATCTGCCATAAAGGAACAAACAAAACCACGATTAACGCTAATCCGCTAAGGGAAGTTATTGCTTTTGCAAACCAGGTTAATTTTTTGTTTTTCATATCTTTAAGTTGAAAGAAATAAACCATTCAAATTCTGAAAAAGATCTTTAATTAATAAAGAAAATTAAACAGTTTGCCATTTTAAGCAACTGTTTAATTTCAGATAATTTCATTTTGTTTGCGGTGGTAACAACACGCCATCTATTACATAAATTATCCCGTTGGAAGCAGGAACAGCAGCGATTATTGTCACGGAATTATTCAAAATTGTTTTACCGTCTTTTACTTTCACTGTTACATCATCGCCATTTACCATTCCAAGTGTTTGCCCGTCTTTAAAAGATTCAGGAGTTAAGGCGGACATGAATACATGATACTGAAGAATATTTTGCAACGCTTCTTTCTGATCAGGTTTCATTAATCTTTCTACTGTTCCTTTTTGCAACTTATCAAATGCTTCATTTGTTGGAGCAAAACCAGTGAATGGGCCGGCATTTGAAAGAGACGTTACCAACTCAGCCTGTTTCAATGCTGCGACAAGAGTTGTATGATCCTTTGATCCCATCGCTACTTTTACAACATCTTTTTGCGAATCATTGTCTTGTACATTTTCCTGGCCGCCACTTACGGAAGACGCACCCGCAGTAGTTGCGTCATTTTCGTTTTTTGTTTTTGTTCCCCGATTGCATGAAATCACCATTACGATAATAGCCAGTGAGAACAACCTGAGTAACGTTTTCATTGTAATTTTATTTTTATTTATAATTACGTTTTAAAGTCTTTTAAAAACCAACAGGTTTTGACATCTGTTGGTTTTTATCTGATTTATTTGGTAAGCAGAGAATCTGCGGCATCAGAATTTTTGCCTAAACTAAATGAGATCGGAACATTAGAACTTTTTGGAGAAACCCTAACATAGCCCTGCATTTCCTGGTGCAATGCACTACAGAAATCGGTGCAATAGATCGGGTAAATCCCTGTTACTTCAGGCACCCATTTCAACGTTTGGGTTTCACCCGGCATAACCAGCAGTTCCGCATTATTAGCACCCTTCACTGCAAATCCATGGGGTACATCCCAATCCTGTTCGAGGTTGGTAAGATGGAAATAAACTTCATCGCCTATCTTCACGCCCTCGATATTATCGGGAGAAAAATGTGAGCGGATCATAGTCATATATACATCCACCCTGTTTCCGGTACGCACCACTTTTGATTTCGGTTCGCCTAGAGTTACATAAGGATTTTTGTTCTCTTCAATCTTAAATATTTTAGTAGAATTTTTAGAGATCAGTGAAGCCGGAACCGCTTGCGCATAGTGCGGTTCACCTATGCTTGGATAATCAGATAGCAACTTCATTTTCTCACCACTGATGTCAAACAATTGAGCACTTTGAGCAAGTTCAGGGCCAGTCGGCAAATACCTGTCTTTGGTAATTTTATTATATGCTATGAGATATTTTCCGTAAGGATTTTTTGTATCACCACCGGGAATGCAAAGATGGCCGGGTGAATAGTAAGTAGCATGCCTGTCTATTACTTTCAGATCTTTAAGACTCCATTTTACTATCTCTGATGAAATAAAGAAAGTGGTATAGCCATTACCTTTCCCGTCAAACTCAGTGTGTAACGGGCCTAAGCCTGGCTTTTTCACTTCGCCATGCAAAGCTGCTTCATATTTTATCACAGGAATTCCCTGGTAATCTCCGTCAAAATTTTTGGCAGCAATTGCCTGTTGAATTTTACTGAAAGAAAATACAGGAATGAGCGCTGCCAGTTTTCCACTACCAACAATATATTCTCCTGAAGGATCAACGTCGCAACCATGTGGAGATTTAGGACAAGGAATCATATAAACGATGCCAGGAAAATCTTTTACATCAAGAATCGTAGTTTGTGTTTCCATTGTTGATGTAGCAGTGTGAGTTGATTCATTATATACATTGTGTACATATTTTGCAGATTGCTTTTTCCCTTTTCCTTGTTTGATATACTCTTCTGCCTTTTTCCAATTGACAGCCAGAATGTAGTCTTTATCACGCTTTGAAGCATTTACTTCCAATAAAGTATGCGCCTGTTCTGAATTATAACAGCTAAAGAAAAACCATCCACTGCTTGGCCCTTTTCCTGAATGGCTGAGATCAAAATTCATTCCGGGCAAAAGAAGTTGGAACGCTAATTTCATTTCTCCATCTTGTGGTGCAACGCTGATAAAACTGATCGTTCCTTTAAAGTTTTGCTTGTAAGTATCAATTGGAACGTCTCCGTTTTGATCATCCATTGGAATACTAAAACGGGTTCCCGCTACCACATATTCTGTATTTTCTGTAATGAAAGGAGAAGAGTGGTTTCCGGCGCTGTTGGGGATTTCAATGATCTCAGCAGTGCGGAAAGTTCTGAGATCAAGACGGGCAATACGTGGTGTATTGTTTTCATTAGCAAACAACCAACGTCCATCAATCTGCCCGTTTGTTTGTGAGAGTTCAAGATGATGCTGGTCACCCCATGGAACCTGGCCATGAGAAGTGTTCAACATCGGTTTTGTTTCTTCGCTGAAGCCATAACCACTTTCAGGATCGATGGAAAAGACAGGCATTACGCGGAGTAACCGGCCGGAAGGAATTCCGTAAACGCTAACCTGGCCACTAAATCCGCCGGAAACAAAGTTGTACAATTCATCGTACTTTCCCGGTGGAACATATACTCTTGATGCAGCATCAGAGCCGGTTGCATCGCCGGCATTTTTAGGTTTACAACCGGTTACTGATAGTAGAAATAGTCCTGCAGTGAGTGATAAGATTGAAAAAAGATTCTTTTTCATAAATGTAATATTAGTTAGGGATAAAAGAGACTGTTTTAAATTATTAAAGAAAAAATGTTTATAAATATTAAAGAACAACGTTTCTCAGTCACTGAAAAATCAATCCTCCAGTTTTAAAAAAAATCAGAAAAAGCTTTTTAGAAATTCCGGTATAGAAATTTTTACCGGCTTGATAATTGTTTTTAGTTAATCATGAATTGTTTTATTTCACTTTGCAATATTAGGATGCCAAAAAATAGATTTTTATGAGGATGGTCATAAAGGGAAAAAAATTGTGATGATTTGCATCATGCTTTCTCGTAATGAACATTTAAATCTTACTGTTGATCATTATTTCCCTGCGGCAGGACTATACTAAATAGTGAGAGATGTAATAATTTAAATCATAAAAGAAAAATAATTAAAGACAAGTTTATCTTCATTAATTAATTTTACCCACTTTAGATTTAAAACATCCAGTACCCTTATGATTGAAGGCGATGATGTTAAAAGGCATTAATGATCATCCTGAAATAAATCCCGCGGATCTGCTGGCGATGATGGCACAAAAGCTTTCTTTGATTGAAAGATTATTCAGGGAAGTTCACACAATTGAAATGAGTAGTCAAACAAGAATTCTATTATTGGTCTTACGGAATAAATAGAGGTAGACTTTTTGCTCAATTTAAAGAAGATTTGAATCCAGGAAAAAGGGTTAAGAATATCTATTATTTAGACTGCTTTACTAAAAATTTCTCCCTGAATTTTGCTTTCGGATTGCCACCATTTTAAATCAAATGCCTGGCAAATATTTCGCAGAAATTGGTATCCTCTCTGATTTACAACAAACCCATTTTCATTCAATGAAACCAATCCATCCTCAGCAAGTTTTTTTAATACCGGAATGGAATATTGTTTCAAAAGATCATCATCTTTTTGATGGAAAGTGACTTTCCCTTTGCAGGCCGTTTCTAAAATATACTTTTTAAAAGATTGATCAGTTCCTGTTAACCGACAACCTTTATTCACTGCAATTTTCCCTTCTTCAATCATCCGTGCATAGTTTGCCAATTCTTTGTGATTTTGCGCATACATCGTTCCTGTATCACTAATTGAAGAAACTCCCAATCCAAGCAAGAAAGAAGTGTGTGTAGTCGTATATCCCATAAAATTGCGATGAAGTGTTCCTTCGTTTTTTGCTTTATATAAATCATCTTCAGGCAAGGCAAAATGATCCATACCAATATCAAAATACCCGGCTGAAAAAAATTTTTCTTTTCCCAATGAATACAATTGCATTTTTAATTTACCAGAAGGAAGATCATTTTCATCAAACAAACGTTGCGCTCTTTGTTTCCAGGGAACATGCGCATAACTATAAAAAGCAATTCTGGCCGGATGAAGCGCAATCGTTTCATCAATTGTTTTTGCTTCTCCTTTTAATGTCTGATACGGCAATCCATAAATCAGATCAAAGTTTACAGAATGAAAACCAATTGATCTGGCATTGTCAGCTGCACGCCGAACATTTTCCAATGGTTGAATTCTATTGATCACACTTTGAACAACAGGATCGTTGTCCTGAACACCGTAACTAATACGACGAAAACCAAGTTGATAAAGCGTTTTAAGATGCTGAACCGTTGTATTGTTTGGGTGACCTTCTATACTGAATTCGTGCTGAGGATGAATAATGGCGTATTTGAAAATTGTTTCCAAAAGCCGTCCCAAATTTTTTGGAGAAAAAAATGTTGGAGTTCCTCCGCCTAAATGCAACTCACGAATTACAGGAGTTTCATCCATCAGGTTCCGATACAATTGCCACTCTTTCAAAATAACTTCAATATATTCTTCTTCAACAGAATGATTCGTAGTAATTTTTTTATTGCAGCCGCAATAAGTACACAAAGTTTCACAAAAAGGCAAGTGCAAATAAAGGCTTATTCCTTCAGCAGAATTTTGTTTTTCAAAATCTTTTTTGAAAAATTCTTTCCACGATTCATCTGCCTTCATTTCTTCCCAAAAAGGAACAGTTGGATAACTGGTATATCGAGGAACTGGAACATTGTACTTATGCAAAAATTGCTCAGGAGACATCATAAATAAAAATTCGATGAAGACTTAAATAGCATACTCAAAATTATTTTTTACTCAAAGAAATATTAGTGAGTTCAGTCATTGGACGACATGATTCAAATCATCCCTGCCATATCCTCCTGATATTTTATTTCTAATTCATTAAACCTTCATTAAAAGATTTTAATGAACTTTATAAAAGTATTTTTCATTTAACGTCACTATCAATTTTTTAAATGAAAAGAGTCATCAAAAATGACCAGAAAGAAAACGATTGACAAAGGTTTTTCCCAAAACATTAAGTGATGATCATCTTGTATAACTTTTCCAAAATCCAGCAGCAGCAAAAAGCGTACGATTCAATGGTAATTTGGGTTTAAGCAGCACATTAGACAGCTCATGGAAATTAAAATTAGTCAGGAAGTCAGGAGACACTTTATTGATTTCTCTTGATGAGATCAAAGTGCTTCCAAAAACAGAAATCGTTTTTAATTTTAAATGCATTGAAGGCTGGAGCCAGATCTCCCATTGGAGCGGCGTAAAGCTTAGCGATTTGCAAAAAAATATAAGCTTTACCCGCAAACGCTTATGAATTACGCAGGTTTGATCATGCCGGATAAAAAATATTATGTTGGAATTGATATGGCAGGGATGATGCATCCGCAAACATGGTTGTGTTATGCAATGAATGACAAACCTCTTCCTTTAAAGGTTATCCGCCTGATTTGATGATTCCGGTTAAATATGGAATTAAAAGTTTAAAAAGAATTGGAACGTTATTTTTCAGCTCCTGCACCGGATTATTGGTACGAACGTCGTTATGAGTACTATTCAGGATTATAAAAGAGAAAATCGAACTATTTACTTGTTTACTGATAGTGAGTTTTTATTTTTTGCTCTTTTTTGATGGCTTTGCTCTTTCATTAAAGTCCAAACACAAGTTAATCCAGTATTCAAAGTCTTTTTTCGACTTAAATCCATCCGGACTAATATAACAGTAACCTTTGTATTCTTTTTTATTCATGATCATAGGCTGGAAGCCAGTTTTTTCCGCTACCTCTTCCTCTAAGCAAGGATCAAAGCGGCACATCAGATTCTCCCCGCTTACACTAACACACATTTTGCCGTTTACCATAAAAGTCAACCCACGAAACATTTTCTTTTCTTCAACTTTTAGCTTAGAAAATTTCGCAAGATATTCTCTGATTCTATCTACAAGTTTTGTATTGTAAGTCATAGAATGGGTAATATGATATCAGTTATTTCAATGGCGGTTCATTAATAATAAATCCAATCGATTAATAAACCTGGAAGAAAACCTAATAAAATAATCAGAGCAGCAGTTACTACCAGCAAAAATTTAAATGAAGAAGAAACGTGAATTTCATCATTCACTCCCGGAACAGGTTCTTTAAAATAAATTGCCTGGATTACCCTGAAATAATAAATAGCACCAATGGCTGCGCAGACCACAGCAAACACAACGAGCCACAGTTGATGTCCGTCTTTTACCGCAGCCATCAATACATAAAATTTTGCTGTAAAGCCCGCTGTTAAAGGAATTCCGGTTAATGATAACAGAAAAATTACTGAAGTTAATGCAAGCAAAGGTTGTTTTTTCCCGAGACCGTTAAAACCTTCAATAGAATAATCCACCATTTTAATAATAACCGCAAAAATTCCGATAGTTGCAAGAGAATAAGCAGCAGCATACAAAAGCAAGCCTTCTTTCGCTGTATCATTCAAAGCAAAAAGTGTGAACATTAAAAAGCCTGCATGAGAAATACTTGAATAAGCAAGCATTCTTTTTACACTTTTCTGAAAGACAGCGGTTATATTTCCAATAAATAAAGTAGCGGCCGTAATCACGACAATCAGCGTTTGCCATTGATGTTGCATGGGACCAAACGAAGATTGGAAAAGTCTAAAGAAAGCTACAAATGCAGCCACTTTCACAATCGTCATCATAAAGGAAGTAACAACCGCCGGTGCTCCGTCATACACATCCGGAGCCCAGAAATGAAAAGGCACTGCAGAAACTTTGAATGACATTCCCACTAAAATCAAAACCAAACCAGCAGCAATCAAAACGGAAAGATTTCCTGTTCCTAAATTGATCGAATTAATATAAAAAGAACCCAGACTGTTGCCTCCATAAATCAATGCAATTCCCATGAGCAAAATACCGGTTGAAAATGATCCCATCAGAAAATATTTCAGCGAAGCTTCGTTACCCTTTAAATTCCTTTTTTCGGCTCCCGATAAAATATATAAGGGAATAGATAAAATTTCAATTCCCAGGAAAAGCAACAGCAAGGTATTGAAAGAAGATAAAATAGAAACCCCACACAACACAAAAAACATCAGGCTGAAATATTCAGAAACATGAAGCCCTATCTTTTCAAAATCTCTTCCGTTTAAAAGAAAAAATATCAGCGTACAAATAAAGGCGATGTTATTAAAATGCAATCCAAATGAATCGAACCGCAACATTTCTTTTGTATCCACATTAAAAAAGGGATGCCCGAAAAACTCCAAAATATTTGCAATTAATACAATAACAATACCTGCGATTGCCCAATATTTTGGTGTGGTGCGTTTCTTGAAAAACACTCCTCCAAACATCATTACTACTCCCCAAAGTGCAGTTAAAATAATTGCGTTCATTATTATTTATTTCTTATTACTAATTCCTTTTTACTTATTTTATATTTCAATGAATCCTGCTTAAAATATCTGTTACGGTTGTTTGTGTCAAATGAATAACAGGTTCAGGGTAAATACCTAAAAATAAAATCGCAATGACAAGAACAAACAAAACAATTCCTTGTCCAGCGCTCATTTTTTGCGCCTTTTCCACCAATCCATTTGCCTTTCCGTAAAAAGTTTTCTGGACCATTGACAACATATAAACGGCTGAAACAACAATTCCCAAAGTACCAAAAACAGCAAACCAAATATTGAATTGAAATAATCCGTTCAGCATTAAAAATTCACTCACAAACGAATTGGAAAGCGGTAGGGCGATGTTGGCAAATGCAATGATGACAAGGAAAATAGCCAGTGACGGCGATTTCCCTGCAAGTCCGCTCAGTTCGGATATTTTTCTTACTCCTGTTTTCTTCTCAATGATATCTACAATGATCCACAATGCGAGAATATTAATTCCATGATTGAGCATTTCGAGCATGACGCCTTGCAAACCTAAATTATTTGCAGAAAATATTGCTGCCGCCATTAAGCCAAGATGCGCAATGGAAGACCACGCCACAAATCTTTTCAAATCATTTTGATACAAAGCAATACAACTTGCATAAAGAAGACCGATGATACAAAGCACCATCACCAAATGGTCAAATTTTGCCAATGCTGCCGGGAATATTGGCAGCAACCACCTGATCATTCCAAAAACACCCATCTTCACCATGATGCCGCTCAATACCATTACCGAAGGATAATTCGATTGTTCGTAAACATCCGGCTGCCATGTATGCAATGGGAAGACCGGAATCTTCACAGCAAAAGCAATAAAGAAGAGCCAAAACAGCCAATCCTGTTGGCCCGGTGTTAGTACAGCATTGTAAAAAGCATTCAAAGAAAACGAATGTGCTGAATCTGCTGAAACGGAAGGCGTATGGACATATACAAAAATAATTCCGACCAACATCAGCAACGACCCTAAAAATGTATAAACAAAAAATTTAAAGGTCGCGAAGATCCTTTTTTCCCCTCCCCATCTGCTGCATAAAAAATAAATGGGGATCAATGCTAGTTCCCAGAAGAAATAAAATAATAAAGCATCAGTTGCCACAAAAACTCCCATAATACCGGCCTGCGTTAAAAGCATTAATGCAAAAAAGGCATTTGAATTTTTATAGTCAGTTTTATAAGTTGCCGCAAATATTAATGGATAAGAAAGCGCAGTTAAAAACGTGAGCAAAAAACTCATGCCATCAAGGCCAACAGAAAAACTGGAACCGATATAAGGCATCCAGACATAAGAAACATTATTGTAGTAAAAAAATTCAGGATGATGCGCAACATCTGAATAACACAAACTGATAACAGAAACAACCAAAGTTGCGATGGAAGATAAGAGCGCGAACATTTTTACGCTCTTATTATTTTTAATAAAAATAGCAATCAGCCCTGTGATAAAAGGTATCCAAATTAATAATTCAGGAAAAGTATAGTATGTGCCCAGCATTAATATTATTTTGTAAACAATTGAATAATAAATAAAATCAGCAATCCAACAACCATCAATAGCAGATAAGAACCGACCTGGCCACTCTGCAATAATCTCAACTGACGGCTACCATAATTTACACTTTTGCCCACACCATTCACAATTGCGTCAATTCCTTTTTTATCAAAAACGTTATTTAAAAAAGCAGATAAAGAACGATAAGGTTTTACAAAAAGCGTTTCGTAAGCTTCATCAATGTAAAATTTATTTTTGATCGCTTTTACAAAGCCTTTGTCAGGAGCAGCAGCCGGTGCGTAATCAATAAATTTCCTGTAGGCCCAGACAGAAACGATAATAACCAATATCGCAGAAACGATCATCAAAATCAAATCTGTTTGATGGGGCACTTCATGTGAAGTAAGTATTTGGCTGGAATGAGCGAAAACAGGGGAAAGAAAATCGCTTAATTTATTTCCATTTCTCACAAAAACTTCCGGTATGCCGATAAATCCTGCAATAGCAGAAAGAATGGCAAGAATGATCAATGGAACCGTCATTGTTGCCGGGCTTTCATGAACGTGATGCGCCTGTTCTGCTGTTCCGCGGAATTTTCCTTTAAAAGTCATCGCTAGTAAACGGAACATATAAAAAGCCGTGAGCAAAGCGCCGGCAACACCAATAACATACATCAAAGGACTTTGCGCATAAGTTGCGGAAAGAATTTCATCTTTGGAAAAGAAACCTGAGAACGGAGGGATTCCTGCAATTGCAAGACAGGCGATAAAAAAAGTGACATACGTGATCTTCATCTTTTTACCCAGGCCACCCATTTTTGTCATGTCCTGTTCGCCGCCCATTGCATGAATTACAGAACCGGCTCCGAGGAATAAAAGGGCTTTAAAAAAAGCGTGAGTCATCACATGAAAAATGGAAGCTGAAAAAGCACCTACACCTAATCCCAAAAACATATAACCGAGTTGACTTACTGTAGAATAAGCCAATACTTTTTTAATATCATTTTGTTTTAAAGCAATGATCGCCGCAACAATTGCTGTTACCAAACCAATGCTTGCAACTCCGGCCAAAGTAACCGGCGCCAGGGAATATAAAATATTGCTTCTGGCGATCATATAAACACCAGCTGTAACCATGGTTGCAGCGTGGATCAGGGCAGAAACGGGCGTTGGACCGGCCATCGCATCAGGAAGCCACGTGTATAAAGGAATCTGGGCGCTTTTTCCAATGGCGCCCACAAATAATAATAAAGTAATACCAACAATTACCGGAGAATTAATGGCAGTAAATAAAGTTACAATTCCATTTTGTGAATTGTAAAGTTCATGATAAGAAGTAGTTCCAAAAGAAGAGATCATCCAGAAAACAGCAAGAAGAAATCCAACATCGCCGATACGGTTCATGATAAAGGCTTTTTTCCCAGCGTCATTATTTGCGTGATCTTTAAACCAAAAACCGATCAGTAAATAAGAACAAAGTCCTACGCCTTCCCAACCGATATACATGATCACATAATTTCCACCCATCACCAAAATGAGCATGGAAAAAACAAACAAGTTGAGGTAAGAAAAATATCTTCCAAAACCCGATTTCGTTTCATCTTTCATGTAAGCGATGGAATAAACATGAATGATAAATCCAACACCGGTGATGATCAGCAGGAATAAAGAAGTGAGCTGGTCTACCTGGAACTCAAAAGGAATAATCAGTTTATCAACATGAATAAAATCGAAGTAATGAATATTTTGAGTAACAAAACCTTCTTTTGTAGCTGCGAGAAAAACCAAAAGACTGATGCAGAAAGAAATAAGAACCACACCGCTGCCAATGATACCTACCAATGATTTTGAAAGTGCGTTTCTTCCAAGTCCGTTAATTAAACATCCAATAAGAGGAAGAAGAGGAACCAGATAAATAAGTTGAATTACGTCCATAAACCTAACTTGGCAGCGTTTAAAATTTTAAAATATTTTTTCCATTTTCAAATTGAAAATGATTTAGTTTTTTAGCCTGTTTAAAAAATTGATGTCAATAGACCGTGTATTTCTATACAGCATTACAATGATAGCCAGGCCAACACTCACTTCTGCAGCAGCTACGATCATAATAAAGAACACAAAAATCTGTGCACTTGATGCGATTGAATAATTGAATGCATTTGGAGTGGCCATGTGCATTTTTGAAAATGCGACCAACAACAAATTCACTGAATTCAGCATCAATTCAATACACATAAAAACGATAATTGAATTTCGCCGGGTAAGTGCTCCGATAATCCCGATGCAAAACAAGGCTAAAGACAAAAATATATACCACTTAATCTCCATGATTACAATTTTACATATAAACCAATTCCTGCAGTATTTGATGCAGGAGCGATTGAAAAAATATCTTTAATTTTTTTAACTGCGATTCCGTTGAAAATATCTACCGCTTTATAAGAAGCGCCTTTGGTAAGGAATTTTACAATTAACCCGGAACCTATTGCGCCGATTCCTGAATACAATGCGCCGTTATAATCCTGGGATTTTACAGATTTTTCTGTTTTTCTTACAAGACTGTAAACAGCAATTGCACCACCGGCATAAGCAGCAGCTTTATAAATGATTCTTCCGGTTTTAAATGTATTAAAAAGCCTGTTCACTTCATTGTTTTGTTTGAGGCCAAGAATTTCGGCTACTTTCGAAATTTTCCGAATCGGCGTTCTTCCCAAAGAAAATTTCGGGGCAAATCCTTTTTCTACATGCATCACTTTCCCAATGATATCCTTTAAATCCAGGTTATTCAGATCTATCTGGGCAGAAGATTTTTCTGCAAATAATAAAGCAGTGAAAACAGATAAGAGTGTGAATAATTTCCGCATGTTATTGTTTTACAGGATCTTTTTTACCAATTAAAATTGCACCAATCATCGCGCTTAAAAATAAAATACTGCTTATTTCAAAAGGAACTACATATTTATTGAATAAAGCTTTTCCCAAACTTTCTGTAAGTCCGACACTGGTTCCGGCACGGATCACTGTATTTGTTGTATCTGAATGAGAAAGAGCCGCTACAAAAACGATCATTAGAGTAAGGCCGGAAATAACACCGGCGAGTTTCAAATACACACTTTTTACCTGCTCTGTTTCAGCATTCAAATTCATCAGCATGATTACAAAAAGGAATAAAACCATGATAGCGCCTGCATAAACGATAATATTTACGATGGCAAGAAATTGTGCATTCATTAAAACGTAGTGCCCTGAAATGGCGAAAAATACGATGATGAGACAAAGTACGCTGTAGATAGGATTTTTACTGGCCACTACGCCAATTGCACCAAAAACCGCCAGTGCAGTTAAGAACCAAAAGAGGATTTGTGTTATCTCCATTTTATAAGTTATGAGTAATAAGTTGCAAGCTATGAGTGAATAATTCTAACCTTCTAAATTCTAAATATAAATTCAACTTATTTATTTGTTTACTATCAATCTAAACTTTTCCAAACCCTCTGAATCTTTCATTGTGAAATAGAAAATGAACTTTATCTGTTCGTTTACTATTAATGTTCATTTCCATGCCCCTGAGGATGAGCAATTCTGCTTCCTTTTGCTTTTGCAAATCCTTCAGGATTTGTTTTTGGATCAGGAATTAATAAATCTTCTTTTCCATAAATAAATCCTTTTCTCTGGTAATTTGCCGGGGCAAAAGTTTCTGATAAATAAACTGCATCTTTCGGACAGGCTTCTTCACACAAACCGCAGAAAATACACCTCAGCATATTGATCTCATATTTTGCCGCATATTTTTCTTCACGGTATAAATGTTCTTCTCCCGGTTTACGTTCTGCACATTCCATTGTTATTGCTTCTGCCGGGCAAGCCAAAGCACATAAACCACATGCAGTACAGTTTTCACGTCCTTCTTCATCCCTGTTTAATACCTGTAATCCTCTGAAAACCGGGCTGAAAGGCCTTGTTTCCTCAGGATAATTTATCGTAACTTTCTTTGCAAAGAAGTGTTTCAATGTAATTGCCATTCCTTTGAAAATGGCCGGCAGATACATTCTTTCCCAAATGGACATTTTCCTTCTGTCAACCGGTTTCCCTCTATTTGTTAATGCTTCCATTTTGAATATTTTTAATCTGGCTTCACCACTCATTTTCGCGCTGCAAAAATATCGTTAAGTTTTAGAAATGCCAGTGATTTTGTTTTAATAAAATTAATGCGCCTGTTACCAACATATTGAACAGTGATAACGGCAGTAAAATTTTCCAACCTAAATTCATCAACTGATCGTATCGGAATCTTGGAACTGTCCATCTTACCCACATAAAGAGGAAAATAAAGAAAGATATTTTTACAAAAAATACAGCACCTTCGATTATCGTTACCCAGTTTTGTCCAAGTGTATGAATCAGGTTTGCGTCATTTACAAAAGGAATATCATATCCCCCAAAATATAAAGTGGTCATTACTGCACCGCTTAAAAACATGTTTACATATTCCGCAAATAGATAAAATCCGAGTTTCATGGAAGAATATTCTGCATGATACCCGCCCATCAATTCATTTTCTGCTTCAGGCAAATCAAAAGGTGTTCGATTGGTCTCAGCAAAGGCGCAAACCAGAAAAATGAGAAATCCCAAAGGCTGCCGGAAAATATTCCACATTCCATCTTTTTGCTGCCCAACCATATCGCTTAAACTTAATGTACCTGTCAGCATCAGCAAAGCGATTAAAGCAATCCCCAACGCCAATTCATAACTGATAATCTGCGAAGCTGCACGCATGGCGCCAAGCAATGAAAATTTATTATTACTTGCCCATCCTCCAATCATAATTCCATAAACACCCAAACTCACTACTCCGAAAATGTAGAGAATTCCGATATTGATATCAGCAATTTGCAAAGAAACATCGCGGCCAAAAATATTTAGCTTATCACCCCATGGAATCACAGCGCTAACCATAATTGCCGTGAGCATCGCCAGAATAGGACCAAGAATAAAGAGGAATTTTGAAGAAAAATTCGGAACAATTTCCTCTTTAAAAAATAATTTCATTCCATCTGCCAGTGGTTGTAAAATTCCAAAGGGACCGGCGCGGTTCGGGCCCCTTCTGTCCTGCATAAAGGCAGCTACTTTTCTTTCGGCATAAGTTGAATACATGGCCACAAATAATGAAACCATTACAACAATTATAATTAAAACAAGCTTTTCTGTAAATAACGTCCAATCAATGTTTAACAATATTTGGTTTTGATACATGGTGCGAAAACTTGATTTTAATTATGGTTTTTTATGATCATTAACGGATAATCTTTCTGCCGCAGTTTCCTGAATTTCTTTTTGTTTATTTTTTTCAATAAAAGTTACAGAAGTTGCCGGGCCAGGTAAAATACTTAAATCAATATCCGGCTCATTTACCTTACTCACCTCATTGATATCCATCATCAACATTGGAGAACGGCCATTAAGTACTTTATTTAAAGGATCAGGGGGAACAACTTTTTTCAAATAATGATTGGTAGAAATAACAGAATGACGATTTACTTTAGTAGGTCCTTCAATAACCCAATCGGATGTATTTTTCTTTTCAAAACGGCAGGTATTACAGATCCATGCTGGTTTTCCATCTATTACCTGCACTTCTCCCCACGGATCTTTCCTTGAAGTAACTCTGAAAACTTCTTCGCCACGGTTCCATAAAGTCACTTTTCCGCAACACTTATCACAATCCCTGTGAGCATCTACCGGTTTTAAAAACCAAACGCGATTTTTGAAACGATAAGTACGGTCTGTCAATGCGCCAACCGGGCAAACATCGATCATATTTCCACTAAAATCATTCTCAATTGCTTTGGAGATATAAGTAGAAATTTCAGAAGAATCACCACGGAGCAAAATTCCTTGTGAACGTGAATTAGTCAGTTGATCTGCCACCATCAAACAACGATAACATAAAATGCATCTTGTCATATGAAGCTGAATATAAGGGCCAATATCTTCTCTTACAAATGTCCTTCTTTTAAATTCATAGCGCGTACCTTCTGTGCCATGATCGTAGCTCAGATCCTGCAAATAACATTCTCCTGCCTGATCACAAATGGGGCAATCCAAAGGGTGGTTGATCAATAAATATTCAACGATTCCTTTGCGCGCATCCAGCGCTTTTTCACTGGTAACATTTTTCACGATCATTCCATCCATTACTTCTGTTCTGCACGAAGCCACTAATTTGGGCATGGGCCTTGGATCTTTTGTAGAGCCGGCAGCCACTTCTACCAAACAGGTTCTGCATTTGCCCCCGCTACCTTCCAGATGAGTGTAATAGCACATGGTTGGTGGCGCTACTTCCGGACCTATTTTCCTCGCAGCATTTAATATAGTAGTTCCCTTCGGAACTTCTACAGTAATACCGTCTATCGTTACTTTAAATAATTCTTGTTGTTCAGCCATTCCAAATTAATTTTTAATTCTTTTTTTATTTATGAAGCAACCGCTTCCAAAGGATCTGCATAATGCGCCAACCCATAATTCCTCACCAGGCATTCTTCCGGATTTAAAACATGCCATTCGAATTCATCCCGGAAATGTCGAATAGATGCTGCAACCGGCCATGCCGCAGCATCTCCAAAAGGACAAATCGTGTTTCCCTCGATTCTTCGCTGAACGTCCCAAAGAAGATCAATGTCTTTCATCTTGCCTCTGCCGTTTTCAATATTGTAAAATATCTTCTCCATCCACCCGGTTCCTTCCCGGCATGGTGAACATTGTCCACAACTTTCATGATGATAAAAACGCGAAATGGTGTAAGTGTGTTTTACAATACACTGGTCTTCATCCAAAACTATAAATCCGCCTGAACCCATCGAGCTTCCGGTGATAAAGCCGCCTTCTGCAAGACTTTCATAATTCATTAACCTTGGTTCACCCTTTGCTGTCTTTAATAAAAGATTTGCAGGCAAAATAGGAACTGAAGAACCACCCGGAATACAGGCTTTCAATCTTTTTCCATTTGCAATACCGCCGCAATATTGATCACCATAAATAAATTCTTCCACAGTGATAGTCATGTCTATTTCGTAAACGCCTGGTTTATTAATATTTCCACAAGCTGAAATTAATTTTGTTCCGGTGGATCTTCCAACGCCAATTTTTGAATAAGCTTCTCCGCCTCCATTTATTATTGGAACAACCGCGCAAAGTGTTTCCACATTGTTTACTACAGTCGGGCAACCCCAAACTCCTTTTATAGCCGGAAATGGAGGCTTAATTCTTGGCAATCCCCGTTTACCTTCCAGGCTTTCCAAAAGGGCCGTTTCTTCGCCACAGATATAAGCGCCTGCGCCCCGATAAATATATATCTGGCAATCAAAACCGCTGCCTAAAATATTCTTTCCCAAAAAGCCATTTTGCCTTGCTTCATCGATAGCGACCTGCAAAATATCAGCTACCCAATCGTATTCACCACGAATATAGATATAGGAAACGGTGCTGCCCAGCGCGTATGACGAAACGACCATTCCTTCTATCAAAAGATGCGGAATGTATTCCATCAGGTAACGATCTTTAAAAGTTCCCGGTTCACTTTCATCAGCATTACAAACGAGGTAGCGCGGAACTCCTTCCGGTTTCGCCAGAAAGCTCCATTTCATTCCGGTAGGAAAACCCGCACCGCCACGGCCTCTCAGTCCGCTTTTCTTCACTTCTTCCACAATATCACCTGTCTGCATTTTCAATGCTTTTTCCACACTTTGATACCCGCCTTGGCTCCGGTATACGTCAAAGTTTTTTATCCCCGGGATATTGATGTTTTTTAATAATAATTTTTCTGCCATTGCACTCCTTTAGTTTATTTAGGTCTTACTATTTCTTTCGCTTTTAAAATAAATTCCTTTACACTTTCGGCAGGATCTGCTCCCTTTAACTTGTCTTCAATATAATCCGGCTTTAAAGTCATACCGCACTCCCTTCTTTTTTATATCTTCAAAAATATTAATAAGCTGATAGTCATCTTCCCGTGCCTGCTTATTATGCCGTATCGTCTGTATTACTTCAACTGTTTTCCACTCTATTTCTTCTAAAATATCTCTGCTTACTTTACTCTTTAATTCTTCGCTTTCCGGTAATGAACTTATTATTAAAAAATCCCAATCACTTTCTTCATCATGATCGCCCCTTGCCCTGCTGCCGAAAAAAATAATATCGGCATTGAATCGTAGCGATAAACTATCTCTTTTACTTTTTTTATTATAGTTTTATTTTGATTCCTGGGTACTCATTACTTCTTATAATCATGATTGAACATCCAGTTAAACCCATATTTATCCTGTAACATTCCAAATCTGGCTCCCCAAAATGTATCCTGTAATTCCATCGTAACTTTTCCTCCTTCTGCTAATGCATCAAATGTTTTATTCATTTCACCAGCATCCTTAAAATTTAACGAAAGCGATAAATTATTTCCTGAATTTACGCGCTGTCCCTGCATTGAATCGGAGACCATGAATTGCAAATCACCTGCTTTAAAACTCGCATGCATGACTTTATCTTTCTGCTCTTCTGAAGATTCCATGGGAGATTCTCCATAGCTTTGTTTGTAAATTACTTCTCCATTCAATGCTTTGCTGTAAAAGTCCAACGCCTGATTGGCATTTCCATTGAAAGTTAAATAAGGGATAATTGCTTCCATAAATGCTGATTTTACAATTAATTATTTTAATTATTTCTCTCACTGTTTTTTCTGCATTCCTCAATGATCTGGTCCACTTTTTCAGGGGTTAAATGCTCCCTGTAATATTTGCCCATTTGCATCATTGGTGCATAACCGCATGCACCAAGACATTCAACTGTTTTTAAAGTAAACAAACCATCTTCAGTTGTTTCCCCTACTTCAATATTCAGCTTCTGCTTAATGTAATCAATAATATTGTCACAGCCTCTCAACATGCATGGGCCCGTCTGGCATACTTCGAACACATATTTACCAACTGGTTTCAGATGGAACATTGTATAAAAAGAAGCCACTTCATAAACTTCTATCGGTTGAAGATTCAATAAAGAAGCGACATAATCCATTGTGTTCACGCTAAGCCAGCCCTGTTCTTCCTGCGCCATATGTAGTACACCCAATAAAGCGCTTTTACTTTTCCCTTCGGGATATTGCTTTATCAATTCGTTTACTTTCTCTAATTTTTCCGGGGAAAATTGTACACTCATTTGTTTAATTTCTTTTTTTAGGCTTTTTAATCATTCCTATTCCTTATTTCCTAAGCATCCAGCTCTCCTGCTATCAGATTCAAACTACTCATTGTAATGATTGCATCACTTAATAATCCTCCTTTTGTCAGTTCAGAATATGCCTGGTAATAAATAAAACAAGGTCTTCTGAAATGCAGCCTGTAAGGAGAACGTCCACCATCTGTAATTAAATAAAATCCCAGTTCGCCATTGGCTCCTTCGATAGAACAATATACTTCAGCGGGAGGCAAATGTGTTTCGCCCATGATGATCTTAAAATGATAAATCAGCGCTTCCATTTTTGTATAAACATCTTTTTTATCCGGCAGATAAAATTCAGGAACATCCGCATGATATACTTCAGCCTCAGCGCCTGTAAACTCCTGCACTTTTTGATAAGCTTGTTTAATAAGTTCCATGCTTTGCCACATTTCCTGATCCCGGACTAAAAACCTATCATAACAATCACCGGTAGAACCAACGGGAATGGTGAATTCAAAATCCTGGTAACTGCTGTATGGCGTATGAACCCTAACATCATAATCTACACCGGCAGCTCTTAAATTTGGTCCGGTAAAACCATAATTCAAAGCACGTTCCGCAGAAATCGGTCCAACGCCGATTGTACGATCCATGAAGATCCGATTGCGGACAAACATTTCATCAAACTCTTTCAAAGCCGGTGGCCATTCTTTCATGAATCTTTCCAGTTTCTGAAAAGCTTCATTCGTGAAATTTCTTTCAAAACCGCCGATGCGACCCATGTTTGTCGTTAAACGGGAACCACAGATCTCTTCATAAATTTCATAAATCAATTCCCGGTACTGCATCAAATAAAGAAATCCGGAAAAAGCGCCGGAATCCACTCCAACAATAGAATTGCAAATCAAATGATCTGAAATTCTCGAAAGCTCCATAATGATAATACGCAAATAATCAACCCGCTTTGGAGTTTTTATTCCCAGCAATTTTTCACATGTAATATGCCAGCCAAAATTATTCAGTGGAGCAGAACAATAATTTAATCTATCAGTAAGTGTGGTGATCTGGTAAGGCGCCCTGTGTTCTGCAATTTTTTCAAATGCACGATGAATATAACCAACCGTTTGCTCGGCACTTACAATAGTTTCGCCATCCAGCTCGATAATATTTTGAAACACACCATGAGTGGCAGGATGCGTCGGACCTAAGTTGATTGTAGTTGTATGTTTTTCAACATTTCCTTCTGGTAAGGTTACATGTTCACTCATTTTTTATTCTTTCTCAGTTTATAAAATCTATTCAATCTCAGATCTACAGTAAACAATAAATATGCAAAATTCTCATTTTCATTTTTTGCGATAGATTGCAAACGCAGTCTCGTTTACAATGGAAAACCGCGAGTTTTGGCTACCGGCCAAACATCTCGTCATCTTTATCAATTCGTTTCTGATCTTCCAGCGGATATTCTTTCCTTAAAGGAAAATATTCCATTTCCTCTACGTTCAAAATGCGTTTTAAATTTGGATGGCCCACAAAATTTACCCCAAAAAAATCAAATGTTTCCCGTTCCATCCAATTGGCCGCCGAAAACAACGCATGTGCACTAAAAATATCCGGTTTTTTTATATCAGTAAACACTTTATAACGAATCCTCACATTTTCTTTCAGATTATGCAGATGATAGACAACTGCCAACTCTTTTCCTTCCTGATTTGGAAAATGAACAGCAGTGAGATCTGTCATAAATTGAAAACCTAATTCAGGATCATCAAAAAGAAATTGGAGCACTTTCAGATTGAGGTTTTTATCTGAAGTAAAAGTGAGCATACCATAAGGCTCTTCCCAACCGGTGATTTGTTCACCGAATTTTTCTGTTAACTTTTGCCTGATTATTTCGTTAGATAAAGCCATATATCAATTTAAAAATTGCGCAAATTGAAAATTTGAAAAAGAATATTCAACCTCTTATCTTTTTTCTCCTACCTCATTGCTGTCCTATTCAATTCCATAAGTTTCCATTAATTGTTTATATCTATCTGAATTTCTCCTTCTTAAACTTTCCTTTCCCACCAATTCCTGCACTCGTAAAAATCCATCAATAACTGCTTCCGGACGTGGTGGGCAACCGGGAACATAAACATCCACAGGAATAATCTGGTCAATTCCCTGCAAGACAGAATAAGTATCGAAAATGCCACCACTGCTGGCGCAGGCTCCCATCGCCAAAACCCAGCGTGGTTCCGCCATCTGTAAATAAACCTGCTTGACAACCGGAGCCATTTTCTTTGCAATAGTTCCAATGACCATTAAAAGATCACACTGGCGTGGTGTAAAACTTACTCTTTCAGAGCCGAATCTTGCAAGGTCATAGTGCGAAGCCATCAATGCCATAAATTCAATTCCGCAACAACTTGTTGCAAATGGCAAAGGCCAGATAGAATTTTTCCTTGCCAAACCAACCACATCACTTAAACGGGTGGAAAAAAATCCTTCTCCGGGGTAACCTTCAGGTCCCTCTACAATAGAGTACGGTTTCTCTAAAGGTTTGTTGGTAATATTATATTGAACAGGACGTGCCATAATTTTTTTAATTTAATTTGCTAATTAGCTTTCACATTTCCAATTTTCCCATTAACCTTCATCTTCCCAGTTCAATCCACCTTTTTTAATAATGTAAATATAACCGGTGAGAAAAAGTCCAATAAAAATGCAAATAGCGCCAAATCCACTCCAGCCTAATTCTCTGAAATTTACCGCATAAGGATAGAAGAAAATGACTTCCACATCAAACAAAACAAACAAAATCGCAACCAAAAAATATTTTACCGCGATCGGCCTTCTTGCATTTCCCTGGATCTCAATTCCGCCTTCAAAATTTTTGAGTTTATCGGATGTCTTTCTTTTTGGACCTAAAACATTCGTTCCATAAATCATTAAAGACAACAATAAAGCGGCGAAAATCAATTGAATGCCTATTGGTAAATAATTCGAAGTGCTGTTTACAGTTTGAACTTGTAAAAATGTATGTATCAAAATTGGAATTTTAATTCTGCAAAAATAAGGTAGCAATATCAATTATCCATAAGAGAAATAACAGGTCATTTTAATTTGCCGATTTCCAAAAAATTCAAACTCATCTGTCACCAGAGTTTATCTAAATGAAAACTCCCGACATTGCGGGAGCTTTCATTTATTATATGTGATTAAACCTGTTTACTCTTTTTTTGCGGGAGAAGCTTTTGATGCGGCATCTTTCTGTTGTTTCTGAACAGATTCCAATGCTTCTTTTGTTTGAAGAGAAGTTGCGTTTGCAGGATCAATTTCCAAAATTTTATTATTATACATGATTGCAGTATCGACATTATGCAGAATATTATAATAATAAGCAACCATGTAGCGATATGCAGGAATCAAACCCTGAACAGAAGCTTTATTTGCTGCTGTGTCACCAATCTCGATCACTTTTTGATACAATGGTTTTGCTAAACCTGTGTTTGCTGTATCGATTCCTTCCCTTGAACGGGCTCCTAAATACCATCCATACACATCAGAAGGATATTTTTGCTGATAGATCTGGAAAACGGAATCAGCCGTTTTATAATTACCACCGCGGTAATCGTTATAACCAGCATAAAAAAGATCTGTTTTGCTAAAGGAAGTATCAATGTCTAACACTTTTCCATACCATCTTCCTGCTTCAGCAAAATTATTTTTAGCAGCAAAGCTTTTTGCAAGGTCAGTTACCAATTTCACTTTTTCAGAAAGGATCGTATCTAGCTTTATTCCCTTTTCAATATAGGAAATTCCCTGAGCTTCCTGGCCTGGAAATGACATCAAAATTTTTCCGTAGGTAGCATAATCTGTCGGCCCTATTTTGTCAGGATCAACAATTGAAAAGAATTTTTCAAATGCATCTCTTGCTTTTAATGAATCCCCCATTTTATCATAGGCGTATCCTTTTAATCCGTACAGGTTTGGAAATGGTTTTGAGGTAGAAGTGATACAAGCATCGGCCTGGGTAATTGTTTCTGCATACTTTTTAGAAACATAAAATAAGGAAGCTTTTGCATAACAGTTTTTAGAATCGTTATCAGCAACTGCTACATATTTATTTAAAAATTCTGCAGATTTATTTACATCGCGTTGATAGTAATATGCATAAAGCCAATAATAAACCGGTGCAAATTTCGGATCTTCACGCATTGCATCCTGGTAATATCTCATATAGACTGGTTCCTGTCCATACCCCTGAGTTTCAAAAATTCTACCGATCATAAAACTTGCTCTTGCATCATACGGATCGAGAGCCAAAGCCTTTTGATAATTGATGGTAGCATTTGCACCATCATGTAATTTCCAGTAACCGTAACCGATCTCATTGTAGATATCAGGATTCTTTTCGTCCCTGTCTGCAGCCTGTTTCAGTTTATCAATTCCATAAGCAATATCACCACTTTTAGGTTCGATATTAGCCCTGCCTACTGCGTAAAGAATTTCAGGAAGCTCTCTCTTTTTGGTCATGTTAATGGCAGTTTCAAAGCGATTTCTGGCGTCAGTTGTATTTCCCTGCATCAGTTCCACTTGTCCTATCCCTACCATTATCAAAGCAGATTTAGGATTTGCCTGCAAAAATTTCTGATACAAAGCTTTCGCTGACGCTGTATCAGGCGTTGGGACGCGGTTATCATCCAAATAAGATTGGCCGAGCCAATAAGTGGCTTCTTCATCGTCAGGTTTAGCTGCCAGCAGCTTTTGAAATACACTGTCGGCACTTTGATACCTTTCATAATTTAAAAACTGTTTTCCCTCTTTAATACTTTGTGCAAACAAAATATTTGCACTCAAAATCAAAGAAGCGAAGAGTCCGATTTTTTTCATGTTTTCAATTTTTACTTTTTTATTAATAACTGGTTTTGATTTCAAATTATTCGTTTGTCGCCTGCCGCATATAGAAATTCATTTTTGCCGGCCCCAAATAAGCACGCCTGAAAATTAGTTGTCCTTTTTCATATTCCAGAAAGGTTGCAAAGCCACTTCCAAGGCCATCATAATTTTCCTTGAGTATGTAATACAAACCACGTACCATCGGATATCTTTTCAACATAATGTTTGCCTGGTAGGGTTTGATATAACTCTGTTCAGGACAAGTACATTGAATGGAAGCGATCCTCACTTTTGTTAAAAAACTTGTTTGGGTGGTATCTTCCGGATTTCCGATCCAGCTTACTCCAACAAACCCAAGAACATTTTTATGATCTGCAACATAATTAATTACTGCGGTGCTGTTTTTTTCAGCAAAAACTTTGTTAGGATTAAAGGGTTTCCCTTTTAAAATTGAATCAACTGCATAACGAACGGTGCTGGTTTCTTTTAATCCATCAAAAACTGCCAATTCTTTATCTCCGGTACTCCCTTCTAAGATACCACGGATTTCATTCATTGTAAAAAGGGAATCAGGAGAATCGCGGTTTACAATTACAGCAATCGCATCGTTGGCAACTCTAGACCAGGTTGGTGAATAACTGAGACTGTCTTTATAATATTTCTCTTCCTGTGGTGTCAGACCGCGGGTTACAATGATCATTCTCGTGCTATCTTTCATCAGATCTTTAAAACATTCGGCCTCCGGTTTGTATTCAGCAATAATTTTTGCGTGTGGATATAATGCTTCATAAACCTGGATTTCAGAATCGATAACAGGTTTGAATGTTTCATCAACACTTATATGTATGGTTCCGTAACCGGGCCTGTCAAGATCCGTTCTTTGGTTTTGATGACAACCGGTAAAAAAGATCCACAGTAAAGCGATCATGAAAGTCACACTTGTCGAATTATGCATTTTATCTTTCAGATTGATCATCCTTTTAAATAATTTTTTTTAATCCCTCTGTATATTCTCCATGATCCGTAAATAATTACTAAAACGGCAAAAATTTTAGCAGGAACACTTGCTGTAAAATCATTTGAAAAATGAAATTGTTTTGAAAACAAAATAATGATTCCAACAGCAAGATAAATAAAGCCCATGCCCAGATCAGTTATACTCCGCATCATTATATAACGCTTCGTCTTTCTATCCGGAGTATTTTCAAATTCTTCAAGGCTCATATTTAATTTTTTTTACGCAAGCGGCAAGATAAATAAAATAGATAAATTCCCATCAATTGCTCTTTCACTATTTCTCATTTTTATTTAATTGATTACCTCCTGACCGGTATTGAAAAAATATTGTGTATAATTTAGATGGAGTCAGGCGCATTTATGATGTAATAAAATTGTTAATAGTTTACTCATTTTTTAATTTCTTTCAAACATGAAGATGCCCAAAATATTTTTTTCCATAAAAGAACCAATGACTTTTTAAAAGTGAAATAGAATGTTCAAATGTAAAAAGTGTAAACAATAAACATTCCAACAATTAAATAATAGTTTTGTCATTTTTAAAAAACAATTAAGGTTGAATTAAAATTATGAAACCATCATTACCACAGGGAACCCGAGACTTTGCTGCTGAAACACTGCGCCGGCGGAGCTTTATTATTGAAACGATCAAAGATGTTTTCGAGCTTTATGGATTTGAACCTTTGGAAACCCCCTCAATGGAAAATCTTGAAACCCTGATGGGAAAATATGGGGATGAAGGTGATAAATTGATTTTTAAAATTTTAAATAATGGTCTTGATAATCCTGCTAAAAGAGAAAATGCAGTGATCGATTTTGAAACGATTCTTGCAGGAAAAAATAATAAAAACATTACAGAAAGAGCACTGAGGTATGATCTCACCATTCCATTTGCAAGATTTATGGCAATGAACCAAGGCAAGCTAACGGTGCCGTATAAACGCTATCAGATACAGCCGGTTTGGCGTGCTGACAGGCCGCAGAAAGGGCGCTACAGGGAATTTATGCAATGCGATGCAGATGTAGCAGGCACCTATTCTTTGATCAGCGATGTGGAACTTACAGAAATTTATGCTGATGTTTTTCAAAAATTAAAATTAGCTGTTGATATAAAGATCAACAGCAGAAAAATTCTTTTCGCATTGGCTGAAGTATGTGGCAATGTTGAGAAATTAACCGGAATTACAATCGCCATAGACAAACTCGATAAGATTGGAATTGAAAAAGTAAAAGAAGAATTAAAGGCGATCCAACTTGATGATAAAAGTATTTCACTGATTGAAAGCTACATCAGTATTTCCGGCTCTGATTCTGAAAAATTAGAAAAGATCGCATCACTGATCAGTACTTCAGAAACCGGCAAAAAAGGAATTGAAGAATTGAAATTTATTTTAAGCTTTCTAGAAGGATCAAATAACAGCAATCAAACGATCAGTATTGATTTTACTTTGGCCCGTGGACTAAATTATTATACAGGAACGATCTATGAAGTGAAAGCAAAAAATGTGAAGATCGGAAGTATCGGTGGTGGCGGACGTTATGATGATCTTACCGGCTTGTTTGGTGTTCCAAATATGCCAGGAGTAGGCATTAGCTTTGGATTAGACAGAATTTACGATGTAATGGAGGAGCTGAATCTTTTTCCTGAAAGTATCAGTCAATCAACACAGGTTTTGTTTTTTAATCTTGGAGAAAAAGAGAGTAAACATGCCTTTAAAATCATGCAGCAATTGCGGAATCATCAAATCAGTTGTGAACTATTTTATGAAAATGCAAGGCTGGATAAACAATTTAAATACGCTACTAAAAAGAATATTTCTTATGCCCTCATTATCGGTTCAAAAGAAATTGAAGAAAAAAATTGTGTCGTAAAAAATCTTGAAACAGGCACACAACAAACCATTGCCGAAAATGAGCTCATCGCATTTTTCAGAAAATAAACGTTTATTTTTTTTCAAAATGGATATTCATAAATAAAATAAATACGCTTACTTTTAAAGTTGATTAATCTATAGTATTCAAGTATTCAGTCATCTTAAAAAATATTTTATGAAATATTTTCTCAAACTCACCTTTTTCGTGTGTGCCATCTCGTTACTTTCTTCCTGCGGAAAAAATAATGAAGCAGGAAAAATGATTCCTAAAGACGCACTGTTTGTGGCTCAGATAAATCTAAAATCCATGAACAGTAAATTATCATGGAATGATATAAAACAGACAAGCTGGTATCAAAAAGCATATTCTGATTCTTCAATTCCTGAATGGAGAAGAAAAATTCTTGAAAACCCTTCTGCAAGCGGAATTGATTTTGATGAAGGCCTGATTTTTTTTATGGCAAAAGATTCCGGTGCTGAATATATTGCAGCAGAAGGAAAATTAAAAAGTCAAAAGGATTTTGAGCAATTCAACAAAAATTCAGATCCTTCACAGACTGTAAAAAAAGAAGGGAAAATTAACCTGCTTATTTTAAAAGATAAAAATGTGGTCGGTTGGGATAATGATCATTTTGTGTATGTAATGAATCCACGAACTACTTCATCACAAATGTACAAATGGAATGACAGTGCCAATTTGCAGGGTAACAATGAGCCGGTTGATAGAAGTGCTCAGCTTGCAACCGTTTGTCAAAATTTATTCAATCTCAAATCCGGAAATTCACTTTCAAAAGATGAGCACTTTGCAGCATTGATTAAAGAATCCGGGGATATTCATGTTTGGCAAAATACAGAAGCAATTATCAAAAGCTCCTCTTCATTAGGCATGTTAGGCATGTTGAAATTAGACGCATTTACAAAAGATAATTTCAGCACATATACAGTGAATTTTGATAAGGGAAAAGTCAACGTTGATCAAAAAACTTATGCAAGCAAAGAACTTACAGACATTGTAAAAAAATACAGCGGAAGTTCTGTAAATATGGATATGATAAAAAATATACCATCACAGGATATTATCGGGTTATTTGCTTTCAATTTCAAATCTGAAGGAATAACAGAACTGATTAAATTAACAGGTGCAGACGGCATGGTAAACAGCTATGCACAACAGCTAGGATTTAGTTTAGATGATTTTTCAAAGGCTACCAATGGGGATTGGCTATTAGCTTTAACTGACTTAAAAATCAATGCGGATTCATTACGAAAACCAGATTATAATTTTCTATTTTCAACCGGCATCGGCAACAAAGCCAGTTTTCAAAAGCTTCTTGACGCAGTAAAAAAAACCAGTTCGCTTTCAGGAAATGATTCCGCAGTTAATTACGTATCAAATGATAAAACTTTTGCCTTAAGTAATTCAAATTCTTTTGCTGCCCAATATCTTAATGGTCAAAATAATAAATTTGATTTTGCAGATAAAATTTCCGGCCATCCGGTTGCATTTTATCTTGACATGCATAAAATACTTTCGCAATTTTCAACCTTGCAAACAACTAAAACTGAACGTAAAGAAATGTTGAATGAAAGTTTACAAATGTGGAATAATATTATTTCAACCGGTGGCGAATTTAAAGATGATGGATTTGCATTTCATACAGAAATAAATCTGATTAATAAAGACACAAACAGTCTTCGTCAACTGAATAATTATTTTAATAAAATGTACCAGATAAATCAGGCAGAAAAAGAAAAAAGCACCGCTAAATTAGATTCATTGTTAGTGCCACCGCCGATCGACACAGTAAAAGTGAAATAATTTTTTTGTAAATCAATGACGATGCAGATACAACTGCGAAACCTGATACCAGATTATATTGAAAAAGAAAAGAGAATTGCTTCGCAAATCTGGAGCCAGGATATTTTTATTAACAAAGGAGAACATCTGCATATTGTAGCTCCCTCCGGAAGCGGAAAGACTTCTTTGATGCATTTTATTTATGGATTGAGAAAAGATTATTCCGGTTCTGTTTTTTATGATAATACAGATATTAAAAAGCTTTCTACGGAAAGCTTTTCTGCATTTCGCCAAAAGAAAATAAGCATTATTTTCCAGGACCTGAGGCTGTTTGAAAATGAAACGGTAAATGAAAATATTGAAATAAAAAGAATCCTCGATCCATATCACCGTTCTGAAAAAATTATTGAAATGGCCGAAAGATTAGGGATTGAAAATAAGCTAGACCAGGTAGCAAAAACGTGTAGCTACGGCGAACAACAACGCATCGCAATCATTCGCGCCCTAATGCAGCCATTTGAATTTTTATTATTAGATGAGCCTTATAGCCATCTTGATGAAGCAAATCGGCAAAAAGCAATGGAACTGATTTATGAGGAATGCGACAAACGCGAAGCAGCAATGATTTTTGCAGATTTGAAACCGCTTGAATTTTTAAAAGATGAGAAGGTACTTTATTTATAAAATTTATTGGGTTAATTGGTTTTTTAATTTGTTAATGTAAAAAATTCGTGTTTGCCAATTCATATAAAAAATGATGATGAGATAAAATAAAAATGCCCTTAACCTATAAAAATATTGCGCCTTTAATTGTTTCCGGAAAAAATATTTTCTCCAAATGGCTTGGTTATTTTGGTTTGGGAATTGGGGTTTTGTTACTTTTTGTTTCGATTCAAATGTTCGTAAACATTGGGCAATTGCTCAAAGAAAACAGTCCGAGAAAAAGCGGAGGCTACGATTTTATTTCTATTTCAAAAACCATTACGAATGAAAATATGGGGAAAGATAATAGTTTTACAAAGGAAGATTTAGCAGATTTAAAACAACAATCTACAATTGCTGCAGTTGCTCCTTTGATCTCTAATAAGTTCAGAGTTCGCGCAACTGCCGGCGATATTGTTCCCTTCAGCACCGATCTTTTTTTAGAAAGTATTGATGATAATTTTATTGATACAGTTCCGCCAACTTTTACCTGGCAGCCAGGCCAATTAATTATACCGATCATTTTTTCTTCTGATCTTTTGGAGATGTATAATGTGTTTGCACCCGCACAGGGATTGCCACAACTTTCTGCCAAAACAATTTCTTCTGTAAATATATTTTTAGAATGTTCGGGACCGAATGGAACGCAGGTTTTTAAAGGTAATATTGTCGCCTTAAGCGATCGGATCAATTCATTATTAGTGCCAAAAAGTTTTATGAACTGGAGCAATCTTCACTTCATGGGAGACACGGCAGTACACGCTTCCAGGGTTTACATCAAAACCAAAGATGCCAATAATCCCAAACTGATTTCCTACCTGGATTCACAAAATTATCGTCTCAATAAAGACAAAGTAAAATTCGGTCGCGTAAAAAGTATTTTACAAAATATCATAAGCGCATTGGGCGTGTTTGGAATTTTAGTGATCGTCCTCGCCCTGATGTTATTTTCATTTTACCTGCAACTGATGATTGCAAAAAGTAAAGATAATCTTCGGTTATTACTCACCTTGGGCTACTCTCCAAAATGGCTTGCTAAAAGTGTTGCTAAAACATGGTTGCCGGTTTATTTAACCATTATTATTGTTGCATTAATTCTTACGGAAATTCTCCATCTTTTATTTATGCAATTATCTTTTGTTAGAGTTGCGGATCTCTCTTATTTGCTCCATTGGAGTGTGTGGCTCACTGCAATTTTTTTACTCGCATTAACCATCTTTATCAATTTGAAACTTGTAAAAAAAGAACTTGCAAACATTATTTAGGCTTGGGCCAGCAAGAATTTTAATCGCGAACTTTTCGTTTAGTTCACTGCAAATTATATTGCTCTATCGAGATGAACATATCCGCCATCTACATGAATGATCTGGCCGGTAGTATGACTTGATTTTCCGGATAATAAAAACACGACCATAGCTGCAATTTCTTCAACAGTTGTCATTCTTTTTCCCAGTGGAATTTTTTGTGTAATTGACTTTAATTTCTCTTCCGGATTTTCGAAAGTTTTGATCCATGATTCATATAACGGAGTAAAACATTCTGCGACGACCACTTCATTTACGCGAATAGTGTAAGGCAATAATTCTACGGCCCATTCTCTTGTCAGAGCATTTCTGCCACCATTCGATGCAGCATAGCCTGAGGTATTACCCTGGCCCGTTTCTGCAGTCTTGGAACCAATGTTTACAATCGAACCTTTTGACCTTTTGAGATAAGGCAAAGCATGATGTGCCATCAAATAATAGTGCACTAAATTCCTGTGTAGTGACGCAATAAAATTCTCATAATTTCCTTTGCCCAAACCAACACTATCATTGACGCCTGCGTTATTGACCAATCCATCTATGCGATCAAACTTTTCAATAATTTTCTTTACTGAATTCTCACATTCATCCGGTTGTGTTAATTCGGCGGCAATCTGAAATCCTTTGCCATCAATAGATTCAAGTGTTTTGCAATTATCTTTTTCATTTCTTCCAACAATTACCGGAATCGCATTTTCTGCAGCAAGCGCTTTTACAATTCCTTCACCAATTCCTTTGGCGCCGCCGGTTACAATGATTATTTTGTTATCGAGATTGAGATTCATGAAAGATAGGTTTAGATTATTTAGAATCGCTTAAATTATAGAAGTCAATTGCATTTTCACCAAACACTTTTTGTTTTTCCTTTGTTGAAAATTGATTCATATAATTCTGTAAAAGATTTTTCCATTGCCCGTAATTTCCACTTAATAACATTACCGGCCAATCGCTTCCGAATAATATTCTTTCAGTTCCAAAAATTTCAAATACTACATCAAAATAAGGATACAGTTCCTCTTCAGTCCATTCATTCCATTTGGCTTCAGTGATTAAACCGGAAATTTTGCAAAAAATATTTTCATTCTGAGCAATTTCTTTCATTCCCGATTTCCATTCAATCATACTTTTATTTCTAATCTCAGGCTTCGCGCAATGATCAATAATCAATTTTTGAGACGGAAATGTATTTGCAAAATCAATGGCCTCTTTGATTTGATTCTCATAAATAAGAATGTCATAAGTGTAGCCGAAATTCTCCAAATATTTTATACCATTCAGAAACTTCTCCCTTTTTAAAAAACCTTCAGTCTCCGCCTGCACTATATGCCTGAAACCCTTTATTGTTCGATATTTTGAATAATAAAGCAATTTATTTTCGATGTTTTCATTTTGCAAATCAACCCAGCCAACAATACCTTTTATCAAATCATTTTCTTCTGCAAGATTTAATAAAAATCGAGTTTCATTTTCACTCTGATCAGCCTGAACTGCAACAACACCTTGTATGCCATTTCCCCGAAGATCATCTTTTAAATTTTGGGGCAAAAAATCTCTTTGCAGGATTTTCATTTCATCTGTGATCCATGCATCTTTCACTCTATCATAATTCCAAAAATGTACATGAGCGTCTATCATTTACAATATTATTTTAGATGAATTGCCAATTTCTTTTTTTTTTATCCTTTTTAAACTTTCCAGAAGCCGAATCTTTATAAGAGGAAGAAAGTTTTCCTTAAATAACCATGATAGAATAATTAAATCAGTTAATATCCAGGCTATTTAACCCAGTTTCTCACTTGTTGCTTTTGTGTTCCTAATCCGTCAATTCCTAATTCAATCACATCTCCTTCCTTTAAATAAACAGGCGGATTCATTCCAAGTCCAACGCCGGAAGGTGTGCCGGTAGAAATAATATCACCAGGCAATAAAGTCATGAACTGGCTGATATAAGAAATTAAAAATGGAATTTTAAAAATCAAATCATCAGTATTTCCGTCCTGCATCTTTTTGCCTCTAACGGTAAGCCATAGACGCAAATTATTTACGTCTTTAATTTCATCTTTTGTCACAAGCCACGGGCCAAGAGGCGCAAACGTATCACAGCTTTTTCCCTTTACCCATTGGCCGCCCCGTTCTATCTGAAATTCACGTTCACTCACATCGTTATGCAGGCAATATCCGGCCACATAATTCATCGCTTCGTCTTCTTCAACATAACTTGCACGTTTTGCTATAACCACCGCCAGTTCTACCTCCCAATCGGTTTTTACAGAATTTTTTGGAATGATCACCTCGTCATTTGGACCAGAAGCAGAAGTGGTGGATTTAAAAAACAGGATTGGTTCTTTTGGAACTGCTGCGTTGGTTTCCTTTGCATGTTTTGCATAATTCAAACCGATACAAATTATTTTTGATGGTTTACAAACCGGACAGCCCAATCTTTGATTCGAGTCAATTTCCGGTAATTTATTTTCCGAAATTATTTTTCTCAATTTTTCAATTCCATTTCCTGAAAAAAAATCTTCATCATAATCCTTAAAAAATAAAGAAACATCATACCGTTTCTCTCCAATAATAATTCCGGGTAATTCACGTCCCGGTTCTCCAAAACGAATTAATTTCATCAGTACTTTAAATTTTATTTTGTTTCAATTTTTATGATCGTGTCGACATCATCAACAGTTATACCATCAAGATTTAATGTTACCTGATTTTTATTCTGTTTGAATTTCACCTTTTGATCTTTTCCGAATACAACACAGCTTTTTACTTTTTCGTCAATGCCACTAATAACTAAAAAAGACTCAGCCGGAAACTTTAAAATATGGACATACACTTTTTTATCTTTTGCAGTTACAACTCCCCAATTCTCCGGTGACATTACGTTTCCTCTTGTTCCATAAATACTTTCACCATTCAGTTTCAGCCACTTTCCTACTTCTTTCAAAGTATCCGAAAATTCACTTTGAATAATTCCATTGGGTAATGGGCCGACATTCAATAGAAGATTTGCATTACGGCCGGCCGCATTTACAAGATAATGAATCACTGCATTTACCGATTTGTAATCATCATCTTTTATATTAAATCCCCATGATTTATTCATTGTTTCGCAAGTTTCCAAAGGCAACTTTTCTGATGCTTTTTGAAAACTTAATCCCGATTTATTTTCACCGGGAAGATCACGCTCAAACATCTGAAAATCTTCACCAGGCAAAGGAGTAAGGTGATGATTATTTCCAATCAAACATTGCGGCTGAAGTTTATGAATCAGCGCATAGATCTCATTTAAATGCCAATCAACTTTTGGTGTTCTGTCCTTTGCTCCTTCAGGGGCAGTCTGATCCCAATATCCATCAAACCAGATTCCACCAATTTCGCCATAATTGGTGAGCAATTCAGTCAATTGATTTTTCATAAATGCGATATAATCATTCCAATCACCATGAATCGTACGGCCAGTCCCCTTGCCGGTTCTGCCCGTCCACCATGAGTAATCATTGCGCCGCCAGTCGAGTAATGAATAATACAAAAAGAGTTTAATTCCCTGCTGATGGCATTCATCGGCGATCATTTTTACAACATCTTTTTTGTATGGTGTGTTCATGATATTAAAGTCAGAATATTTTGTATTCCACATGCTGAATCCATCATGATGACGTGTGATCAATGTGATATATTTCATGCCGGCATTTTTTGCCATACTCACCCATTGATGAGCGTCAAATTCAGTAGGATAAAAAAAATGCATTAGACGTGTATAATCCTTCACATGAATATTTTCATTATTCATCACCCATTCACCATCACCCAAAATACTAAACACGCCCCAATGAATAAATAGGCCAAATTTTGCATCCTGAAATTCATTTCTTGAAGCAATATTTTCCGGCGTCGGAGAATACGTTTGTGCGTGACCGTTAGTAGCGAAACAAAAACTTAAAAGAACAACAAATAAAAATTTCATAAAAACGATTTTAGGTATTCAATTTTAAAAATCCACCATCAATAGGATAATCGGTTCCGGTAATAAATGAGGCTTCATCACTGCATAAGTATAAAGCCAGCGAAGCAATTTCTTCCGGCTTTGCCATTCTGCCAATTGGTTGGGTCTTAGACAATTTGCCAAACATTTCTTTTTCATTTCCCGGATAATTCTTTTGCAGAAATCCATCAACGAATGGCGTATGAACTCTTGCAGGAGAAATAGAATTGCACCGGATATTTTCACTGATATAATCTTTGGCAACCGACAACGTCATTGCTGCTACAGCACCCTTCGCCATTGAATAAGCAAATCTGTCCGCAAGCCCGGACCAGGCAGCAATTGAAGCCATATTGATAATCACACCGCCCCTATTTTTTTTCATTAGTGGAATTGATGCAAACAAACAATTATAAACTCCTTTTACATTTACATTTACAACCCGGTCAAACTCTTCTTCTGAAGTTGTATCCGCTTTTCCAATATGGGCAATTCCGGCATTATTGATTAAAATATCATGGGGACCAATTTCTCTAAAAGTAGAAACAACTTCCTGCTGTTTGGCGACATTGCAAATATGCGTATATGCATGACCGCCGGTAGCGATAATTTCATCAATTGCCGATCGTGCACTTTCTTCGCTTAATTCAATAATATGAACTTCTGCACCCTGCTTTGCAAACAAAATGGCCATTGCTTTCCCAATTCCACTTCCTCCGCCGGTGATGATTGCCTTTTTATTTTTTAATGAGAACATTATTTAGTTTTTTACTTCCTGGGTTAAAGTTTCAAATCTTAATTTTATAACCGCTACGACCGTACCACGCTACCACAATAAAGCAAACAACCGGAACGAAATAGGAAATTGCGGTAGAATAATTTTCGGCAATAAGTCCCATCAAATAAGGCATTAGAGCCCCTCCAACAATTGACATAATGATAAATGATGAGCCTCTTTTTGTATGATGGCCGAGATCTTTTACGCCTAATGCAAAGATTGTTGGAAACATAATGGATTCAAAAAAGAAAATAGACATTAAGGAATAAACAGAAATCCAGCTTCTGTTTGTAATAACCAATAAACAAAGAAAAATATTGATCAAAGCAAAGAAAAAAAGCAACCGGTTAGGAGCAATTCTTCGCATCAAAGCTGTGCCTGCAAAACGGCCAATTGTAAAGAGCAGCAAGCCTATAGAAAGTAAATATGCCGCATCAGCATTCGAAATTGATCGATTATTTTCAGTACAATAATTAATGAATAATGCGGCAATTCCGACCTGTGCGGCTACATAAAAAAACTGGGTGATAATAGCGCCGGTAAAATTTCTGTGCTGGAATAATGGCTTATTAATTTCATCCACATCAGAAACCATTTTATCTTCTTTTATTTCAGGCAAGTCAGTCTTCCAAAATAATCCTGCAACAAACAAAACGATCACACCAATCACAAGATAAACCATCTTCACAGAATCTAATTGAGAAGCGTTTTCAGATGCATTTGCGAAGAAAATATTAGCTCCAATTATCGGCCCGATAAAAGAACCTACACCGTTAAAACTTTGTGCAAGATTCAACCGGAAGGCGGAAGTTTTAGGATCACCTAATACGGTAACATAAGGATTGGCGGCGGTTTCAAGAAATGCCAGTCCCGAAGCAAGAACAAACATCGCGAATAAAAAGAAATTGAAACTGGAAGTTTGTGCCGAAGGATAGAAAAGAAATGCACCGGCAGTGTATAAAAGTAAGCCCGTGATAATTCCTTTTTTATAACCAAAGCGATTCATAAAAATTCCTGCAGGCAACGCGATCAAAAAATAGGCGCCGAAATAAGCCATTTGTAAAAGTGTAGACCGCGCTTTATCAATATGTAAAGTTTCCTGGAAATGTTTATTTAATACATCCAAAAGGCCATAAGCAAGGCCCCATAAAAGAAATAATCCTGTTACTAAAATGAGAGGGAAAAAATAATTGTTTCTTTTCTCTTTTAAAATGAGTTCGGGAGTAGCAATAGTAGTTAAAGCCATTTAGTTTTTTTTGTGGAGATCAAAAATTTTATGCATTAAAATCCATTTCTCACCTGGTTTTGCAACAGGCAAAGCCTGCTGATATTTCCACATTAATTCTTCCCACTCCTGCACTTTTAAATTAGCATTATCAAGCGCATATTTTTTATCAAAAGAAAAATCTTCATCCGTTTGCATGATCATAAACAGTCGATTTGAAACGCGATAGATTTCCAATTCCTTAATGCCGGAAACTAAAATAGAATCAATAATTTCAGGCCAGACATTTTGATGATACCTGTCATATTCTTCAATTAATTTCTCATCATTTTTCAGATCAAGTGCAAAACAAAATTTCATATTATCAGATTAAAAAAACGATTTACAAAATAACCTTTTCTCCACAAATTACTCTTTGCTAATTTACCCTTCTCTTGTAATATATTATCTTAATTAAGTTAGTTATTATGGTTGCAAAATCTCAAATTCTCCTTTCAACTTTATATCTTCTGAGGAGGCACCTATCATCACTTTGAACGTTCCCGGTTCCACCACAAAATGCATGTCACGGTTCCAGATTGAAAGATCATCAGGCATCAAAGTGAAATTTACTGTTTTTGTTTCGCCGGGATTTAAACGAACCCTGTCAAAGCCGCGCAATTGTTTTTCATAAGTAGTAACGCTTGTTACTTTTTCATGAATATACATTTGCACTACTTCATCTCCTTCCCTCTGGCCTGTATTTTTTACATCAAAACTTACATGAATGGTTCCTTGTGAATTTTCTTTTTGTGGAGTGATCTTTAAATTGCTGTAATCAAAAGTGGTGTAACTTAATCCGTAACCAAAAGGATACAATTTCCCCTTCAGTCTTGCAGTTTCTCCGGCATCAGTTTGTGCTGAAGGTTTTGATGGGAAATTCATGGGCAATTGGCCAACAGATCTTGGAAAAGTCAGCGTTAATTTTCCTCCAGGATTATAATCTCCAAACAATACATCGGCAATGGCAGTACCGCCATAAGTCCCGGGATACCATGCTTCTACAATTCCATCAATATTTTCTTTTACCCAATTAAAACTGATCGGTTGCGAATTGATAAAAACAACTACGACAGGTTTTCCTGTTGCCTTTATTGCCTTGATCAGATCCAACTGAAAACCAGGCAAAGACAGCGTTGTACGGGATTTGCTTTCGCCAGCGGTTTTTGTATTTCCGCCCATCACCATGATCACCACATCAGAATTTTTTGCTACGGCAACTGCAGAATCCATTTGCGATTGTTCCTCATTTGTAGGCGGCTGTGGAAGCACTTCACTTTCAGGCCATGTATCGTCAACTATCTCACAACCTTTCGCATAATTTACCCGCACATTTTTCCCCAGTTTTTCTTTAATGCCCTCCAAAGCAGTGATACCTTTTGTTCCATGTGGTCCGTAATGAGTTTCGGCATAATCTGCATTATCTGCATTTGGGCCGATCACAGCAACAGAGTGGATATTTTTGCTGAGCGGTAAAATGTTATTTCGATTTTTTAACAAGACAATTGATTCCCGTGAAGCCAGCAAAGACACTTTTTTGTGCTCCGGATCATTCACTGTTTCTACAGATTTTTGCGCATCTTCAATGTAGGGATGGTCAAATAAACCCAGCCAGAATTTTACGCGAAGCACATCTTCCACCCTTTCATTCAAAGTTTTCATAGAAACTTTTCCATTGCCAATATCTTTTCTCAGAGGCAGGATCATCGTTGATGGCGGGCTGAAATTAGTGCGTACATTCATGCCGGCATTCACTGCCTGGGCAACTGCATCCTCACGACCGGCGGCTACACCGTGCTTGCTGAATAAATATTCCAGCGCTTCACTGTCTGATACCACATAACCTTTAAAACCAAATTCCTGTCTTAATATTTCTGTGAGCCAATGATAACTTCCTATGATTGGAATGCCGTCGTAATCATTGTAAGAAGCCATCACACCAAGAATTCCGGCTTCTTTAATTACGTGTTCAAAAGAAGGTAGCAACAAAGTTCTCACTTCACGCAATGGCATCTGAGGATCGGTTCTGGCCAGTCCTTCTCTTGCACCAAAGTTGTCGCTGTAAACTGCAAAATGTTTTGCTGTAGAAACGATCGTGTGATCCTGCTGCATTCCTTTTGCCATCTCAACTCCGAGTCTTGCGGCAAGGTATGGCGATTCACCATAGGACTCTTCAAGCCGCCCCCAGCGCTGATCACGCGCGACATCCAAAATTGGCGCATACACATTGGTATAACCCATTGCCCTGGCTTCAAGTCCTGTAATTCTTCCAACTTCATGAACTAAATTTTTATCCCAGGTATTTCCTAAGGCAAGCTCGGTAGGAAAACCAGTTGTGCCATATGCTTCGACCCCGCGAATTCCTTCGTCAGTAAAATCAACAGGGATTCCGAGACGTGTATCTTCTATAAAAAATGCCTGTGTGGTATTCATGGCCCACACATGTTTTTTAATATCGGTGATAATATCAAGATGGGCAGAAGGAAATCCATTCAGGTGCTCATCAATATTGGCAATACCATCTTTCCAGATCTCATTTTTCCATTCAGGTGTGGGGAGTGAATCTTTTAGGACCCGTCCATAACCATACAAAGTAGCAAGCTGACATGTCTTTTCTTCAACTGTCATTTGGGATAAAAGGTCCTCCACTCTTTTGTCAACTTCCCGGGCAGGATCTTCATAAATATCTTTTTTCCCGTTTTTATTCAGATCAATCCAGCCCTTATGATAAATGCTTTTCATTTTTGGTTGAAAAGTTTGGGAGAAAGAATATCGGGAAATAAAAATTAAAATAATCAGTGAAAGGCAGTACCGGCGGTTATTTAAAAGCATTTCAGTTTTTTAATAATGATGAATGAAAAAATTAAAGCTAAGAATTTTTAGAAACATTATTTCTATTAAAATATTTTGTTTGTTTCTAAAAAAGGTTTGAAATTTTCTACATAACAGTGATGTACAAACGAAAATCATTCTTGTATTTCTTCATCTGAAAATTAAAAAGCCTTAACAATTTGAAAATTGTAAAGGCTTTTTTTAAGTGAAATTATAAATTTTTTGCGGCGTTATTTTTTAAACCAAAGCTAAGTCCAGCACCTGTTGCATGGTCTTTACATAGCTTACTTTTAATCCCTTTATATAATTAGGATTGATCTCTGTTACATCTTTTTCATTCTGTACACTCATAATTACTTCACGAATACCCGATCTTTTTGCAGCAAGAATTTTTTCTTTAATTCCACCTACAGGAAGCACCTGCCCACGCAAAGTAATTTCGCCTGTCATCGCCATATAAGGTTTCACTCTTCTTCCCGTAAAAGAAGATGCCAACGCAGTCATCATAGTAATTCCGGCACTCGGTCCATCTTTTGGAACTGCACCTTCCGGCACATGGATGTGTACATTTTTTTTATAAAACATTTCCGGATCAATTCCATATTTTTTTGCATTCGATTGTAAATAACTCAAGGCAGTGGAAGCGCTTTCTTTCATCACGTTTCCGAGATTCCCTGTCAGCTTTAAATCGCCTTTTCCATTATCACTTGTTGTTGATTCAATAAATAAAATATCACCACCAACGTATGTCCATGCCAGTCCTACGGCCACTCCCGCCATGTTTGCCGTTTTATATGTCTCATTGCTGTATCTTGACTTGCCAAGAATTTTATCAACATCATTGAGGCTTACAGTCGGTTTTAATTTCCCCTTTTCTGCATATTCTCTTGCCAGTTTTCTCATGACACTTGCCAGTTGCCTGTCTAATTCACGCACGCCACTTTCACGTGTGAAGTCCGCAATAATCTTTTCCAAAACAGCATCGCTTATTTTAAAAGAAACATCTTTCAAACCGTGGGCTTCTTTTTGTTTTGGGATTAAATGTCTTTTTGCTATTTCAATTTTTTCCTCGATCGCGTAACCACTCAAATCAATAATTTCCAAACGATCACGCAACGCCGGTTGAATATTTTGCAAATTATTTGCTGTCGCAATAAAAAGCACCTTACTCAAATCATATTCAAGCTCAAGGTAATTATCATAAAAATTATTATTCTGCTCAGGATCCAAAACTTCTAACAAAGCCGAAGAAGGATCGCCGCGGAAATCGGTTCCGACCTTATCTATTTCATCGAGGATCATCACCGGATTGGAAGATTTTATTTTCCTGATCGATTGTAAAATTCTTCCCGGCATGGCACCAATATAGGTTTTGCGGTGACCGCGGATTTCACTTTCGTCATGCAATCCTCCAAGGCTCACACGAACATATTTTCTGTTAATCGCATTGGCAATACTTTTTCCAAGAGAAGTTTTTCCAATGCCCGGAGGGCCGACGAAACAAAGGATTGGACTTTTCATGTCTCCTTTTAATTTCAATACAGCCAAATATTCCAGTATTCTTTCCTTGATCTTGTCCATTCCATAATGATCATGATCAAGAATCTTCTTCCCTTTTTTAAAATCATACTGATCTTTTGTGTAATCTTCCCACGGCAAATCCAGCATCAAATCAAGGTGGTTATAAACCACCGAATAATCAGGGGTTGAAGGATGCATCCTTTCTAGCTTTTCAATGCCTTTGTTGAACATATCTCTGGCAGCATCAGGCCATTTTTTAGTCTCCGCTTTTTTCTGCATTTCTTTCACCTCGGCCACATTATCGCCACCTAATTCTTCTTTGATCGCTTTTAATTGTTGCTGCAAAAAATAATCTTTTTGCTGTTTATCAAGTTCAGCTCGGGTTTTATTGGTAACCTTATTTTTCAATTCAGCATACTGCAATTCTGTTTGCAATAAATTCAGGAGTACTTCTGCTCTGGCTTTTATATTTTGAATCTCCAGTAATTTTTGTTTTTCCAAAATATTACTGTTCAGGTTACTGCTTACAAAATGAATCAGGAAGGCAGGGTTTTCAATATTTTTTAAAATGATGGTTGCCTCAGAAGGCATGTTTGGAGAAAGCTGTATGATCTGGCTTGCAAGTTCCTTAATCGAAGAAACCATTGCATCAAAATCGTTATCCTCTTTCAATTCTTCTTCAACAAGAACCGTAATTTTCGCTTTAAAATAAGGATCTTCTGAAGTAATCTCATCAATCTTAAATCTCTTTTTGCCCTGGATGATGACAGTTGTTCCACCATCAGGCATTTTAATTAGTTTAAGAATTTTTGCAATCGTTCCAATATTTACCAAATCGCTCACAGTTGGTTCTTCCACCAGGCTGTCTTTTTGTGATACCACACCTACCAATTTGTCAGCCTTGTAAGCGTCATTTACAGCTTTAATACTTTTATCGCGGCCAACGGTAATTGGAATTACAACACCGGGAAAAAGTACGGTATTTCTCAACGGAAGCAGCGGTAACTCAGCAGGAATGGCTTGTTCGTCGTTTAGATCATTATCCTCATGCAAAGGAATCATGGGCATAAATTCCATCTCGTCTTCCGGCCCATCCAGGAAATAGTTTTTATTCATATATTTTTTTCACTTGTCAATCTGTCAAAATAAGTGTCAAAGAAACGAAGTTTTTAAGGGTTTACTATAATGTTCAAGATTAATGCCATGTTAAAGAAAGAAAACGCAAAATATTAAAGAAATATTTGAAGTAGCCACCTTTCTTTATATTGAAGGCCTCCTTTGAATAAAAAACGCAATAAAAAGTTCATTCATAAAATATTTAAACCATTGACAGCGTTTAGTTCATTAATCTGTTATTCCATAATTACGTTCTGTATAACAGTTATGCACAAACGAAAAAGAAAGAGCGTATTAAAAAATTAAAAAAACAAAATTTCTTCTTCAAAATTTAATAATTTATATTTGAAGTAGAACTTTTTTTAAATAGATCAGATACTGAAAAATTTATTTTAGAAAGTAAAAAATATTTTATGCCCCAACTTTTACTTGTTGATGATCATTCGATAGTTAGAACAGGCCTTCGTTTAGTAATTGAAGATTTTCTTAGCCATGCAAAAATTGACGAAGCTGAAAATGGAGATGCCGCTTTTCAAAAAATAAAAAATCACGATTATGATCTTGTAGTGATGGATGTGAATATGCCTCAGACTGATTCTTTCGGAACTCTTCAGACGATACTTGCATTAAAACCAAAAACAAAAATTATCATGTTCAGCATGAATGCTGAAGAAGTATATGCAAAAAGATATTTGAAACTTGGCGCAATGGGTTATTTAAGAAAAGATGCGCCAAACGAGGAAATAATAAAAGCGATCTCTACTGTTTTAAATAATAAAAGATATGTAAGCCCTGAACTGAATGAAAAATTATTGAATGATCTGCAATCAAAAAGTAAATCTGAAAATCCTTTTGATAAACTATCACCCCGCGAATTTGAAATTGTCCAACATCTTTCGCAAGGGGATTCTGTTGCTGAAATTTCACATAAATTGAATCTTCATACCTCAACAATTGGGACACACAAAGCGCGGATCTTTGAAAAATTACAATGTCATAATATTATTGATCTGACCAATCTTGCTAAAATTCATCACGTAGTTCTTTCGTAAAATTTTATTTTGTAATATTTTTTCTACAAACGATTCTACTTCTTTCTACACTCCGGGCTTTCCACACATTCTATTTTTATCTCCGATCAATCAGATAAGACCAATCAGAAAAAAATCCGTCCTGTCCATGATTGTTTTTATGACTGATTTATTAAACCCCTGTTGTTCAAATTTATTGTACACCGGACTCATTAAAGAAAAAAGCGAAGTAAAAACTTCGCTTTTTCTTTTTACAAAATGGCTGTAATTTATTTACTACAAGCAGTTCACTTGCTTACTACAAGTGAATACCAGGTTACAAAGTAATTTTGCGGCAGAAAAAAAACAAATATCACGATTGAAAAACGTCCAATTATCTTAATCGTTTTATCACTGAAAAAAAATCCGGTCCTCGAATAAATGCCGTTGTTAACCTCTGCAAAGTGATAGCAAAAACTGTCACTTTTTTTATTTTAGAAAATTTGCTGCAACCTTTCATAGAAGCACCAATCCTTTCTCTGCCGAAATAATCTTTTTCTCCACCACAGGAAATGCCATTTTTTTTGATTTTCAGGCAAAAAGCAAATTAATAAACCAAATTGTATGCATACAAAATCATTTTTCCAGTAAGTATTTCGGGTTCATCAGCGTATTAAATAGAGAATTTTTAGAATTAAAAACCTTTGAATTATACCGGGATTTTGCTTTAGCTAAAACAAATTTTACAAATGAAAACCTCACGTTTTTTACCTCTTCAAACTGATCGCAAATTTGTTACTTTTTACGTCATAGTAGAAAATTTACTACAACGTTTGATCAAATCAACTACAAATATTTCTATTCAAACCAGATATTTTTACGCCTATATTCTGAATAAAAAACCAAATAAATTTCTATGAAAGAAATTTCATTAAAAAATTTCATTTTAATTATTTGCCTTTCCTTCTTTTCTATAAATCTTTTTGCGCAAGGGCCGGCAGATCCCGGAAATGATCCTTTGGTTGCAACAGATATCACTAATGAAAATACAAATATTCCATTAAATACTACGGCTGCAAAAAAAGAAATTCCTCAAGTTTCTTTATTCCACCAAACCTCTTTAAGGCCTTCTATTACTGCGATTACGAATGAATCGAAAATTCATTTTTCACATTTCTACCAAATAAAGCATTTGATTTTTCTTAAATCAAAAACAATCGGTGACCTTGCTTTAAAAAAAGATGAAAGTTCAAAGAAATAAAAAAGCCACACGAAATATGGCTTTTTAAGATTTTGATTATTAAACTAATTATCGCCCTGCTTTTTCTAATTGATATAAAGCAGAGATTTCATCTGGAGATAAAGCCTTGTTATAAACTCTTACCTGGTCGATGCTTCCAACAAAGGCATGAGGCCATGTATCAGATGTATGAGGTAGACTTGGAATATTATTAACCCAAGCGCCAATAATTACACTGGAAGGAGTCATTGGAGTATAAACATTTGGTCCCCTTGTATTATATGCACCGATATTGACGCCATTTGCATAGATCAAACAATTCACAGGATTGCTGTTATCAACTGTCATTGTTACGTTGATCCATTTCCCTGCTGAATCAATCACAACTCCAACTGGTGGAGTACCAAACGGATCATTTCTATTATCCTGTAAACCGTTTGAAGGATCAGTGTACCATCCATGAACGACTAAAGAATCATTTGATGCAGGTTTCCAACTGGTTTCCAAGCCAAGATTAATATTTCCAAAAGTACTGTTCGGCTTTGTTAATTGAAAAATCATTGAAGTGAAGGAATGGTCAATAGTATCTCCAGGTTCTTTTCCATTATTTTGAACCTGAACCCAGGCACTTACGCTAAAGGTGGTCATTCCATCTAAAGCAGGAATAGAATTGTAAAAAACATAACCACTATCCAATTTTACCGCTTGTCCTTTTACGCCACTGGTATAAGTTGCATTAGCAGAAGAAGTGGCATCTGTACCGGATTTGATTTCTTTTTGATTGCCATCAAAATTCCAGTAGGCAACTAAGTTTGATGCAGCTACAGAATCAGATGTACTGTAACCACCAATAGGAGGAAGTGGAACATCAGGAGTGGAACTATCTTTTGAACAGGAAGTAAGGGCTGTTGAAAAAATAAATGTTCCGGCAAGAATAAACGAAACATGTTTTAGTGATAACTTTTTCATTGTGTTGTATAAATTTATTTGAAAAAAGGGGTTGAATCGATCCAATGTAGAAGTTACAGCTCCAAATACTATTCCTAAATCCCGATACTAATCAACAAAAAATTTATATCAGCTTATGAATAATTGTTTTTTACACAATATTTACCATTTCGTTAATAACCGGGATTTTGAACAAGCTTTCCGTTACTCAGATTAATTTCAATTTGGGGAATTGGGAACACATCATTTTTCCCATCAACGTATGGTTTTCCCAAAGCTCTCAAAACTACCCCTGCCCTGCCTGTGCGTTGCAGGTCAAACATCCGGTCGTGTTCAAATGCCATTTCCACACGGCGCTCTTTGTAGATCGCTTCTCTTAAATCAGTTTGATTATCAGCCGTTGTACTTGCCAGGCCTGCACGATGACGAACGCTGTCCAGAGCTTGTTTTGCAGCATCCAGATTTCCTAATTCATTTTCAACTTCTGCCTTGATCAGTAAAATTTCACCAAAGCGAAAGATGCGCAAATTTTTATTTGTCTGCACATCATCACCATCATAAGTTTCTTTGGTTTTGCTTACGTAAGATTTGTAATTATATCTCTCATTGGTTGCATTTGGACTAACCACATAGCCATCCCAAAGTGTTTCACCTCTGAACATGATCGTTGCTGCTTTTCTTACATCATTCGGTTCATATGCATTTACCAAATCCTGTGAAGGCGTATTAAATCCCCAGCCCAGGCCATTTGCACCACGCGGAGCCTGCACCAAAAAGTATTCCCAGATCCCAAGATTTGGCTGAGTGCCGATGGCATTTACTTCCCAGATAGATTCCGGAGAAAATTCACCAGCCTCCCGCCAGATCTTCGAATAATCAGGATCCAAAGAATATTGATTGGAAGAAATAATTGCATCACACATTGCTTTTGACTCCGCCCATTTTTTTTCGTACAAATAGACTTTTGCAAGCAAAGCTTCAGCAGCGCCTTTGCTTACTCTTCCATTTTCTGCAGGCGCAATTGTGAGAGGAAGTTTGCCGATGGCATCAGTGAGATCCTTTTCAATAAAAGCATACACTTCTTCTTTGGTAGCACGTGTAGTTGCACTGGCAATTTCTGCTTCTGATTCCAGCACATTATTGATAATGGGAACGCCGCCAAAAATGCGAACAAGATTCCAGTAAAAATAAGCCCGTAACATTTCTGCTTCGCCAATGTAGCGGTCTTTATCCGGCAGATTCATATCCGGCAAATATTTCAAAGCATAAGTGGCTCTCCCAATTCCCTGGTAATTGTTGAGCCACAGTTCAGAAAAAGAGATGGCTGAAGGAGTAAACGTCCAGTTATCCAATTGATCTTTATCGGTTCCTGTGTCACCAATATCGCTTCCTTTATCAGCGTTGTCCGAGGTAATTTCTGAAACGCCGATCCATGAAAAAGAATGTTCCCCAAAATCGTATAATTTACTATAAATCGCCGCCACCATTCTTAATCCGCCATCTGAACTGTTCATCAGATCTATTAAAGAAACGGTACGTGGTTTTTCTTCCAAAAATTTTTTTCCGCAGGATATCAATAAAGCACTTGCAGAAAAAATAAGCAAGAAGGTTAAAAGAAATTTTTTGATTTTAGAGTTTAAAGTTTTCATCATCATTTTTGATTTAATAAACCTTTTAATCCAATTTTACTTAAACTGAATATTCAAACCGAGCATATAAGTTGCAGAAACAGGATAAACGTTTAATTCAATCCCCGCCTCATTTTGATTGCCTGGTAATTCAGGAGTAAATCCTGTATAATTTGTAAATAAAAATGGATTCTGCGCACTTGCATAAACCCTGATACTGGCTACATGCACAGGATTTTCTTTTGGTTGAAAAGTATATCCTAAAGTAAGATTGTTGACTCTGACAAATGAGCCCGATTCGACAAAATAATCCATTGGCGGAACAACACCATTAAATGCCCGGGGATATTTATTTTCATTGCTTCCCGGTTGCCACCGGTTGATTGCGACATCATATTCGACATTATAATTGCCGCCGGTTCTTACTCCTTTCTTCGCATTGTAAACCTTGTTTCCAAAATTTCCATAAATATCAAAACTGAAATCGAGTTTTTTCCAATTCACAGAACCGTTAAAGCCGCCATACAATTTTGGTTGATAAGAGCCAACAAACTGCCGGTCGTTGTCATCAATTACTCCGTCCTTATTTACGTCAACAATTTTAAAATCTCCGGGAACAGTATTGGTGATATGCGGATAGTTTGCAACATCGGTAGCAGTTTGAAAAATGCCATCCGTTTTATAAACCCAGAACGAGCCGATCGGTTGTCCAACAACAGTCGCCGTTGCCTGGTAACCATTATTTAAACTTCCAAAATAAAGTGCTTTTCCGAGCCCAACATTTAGAACAACATTTTTATTGAACGTTGCATTAGCACCTAAAGAATAATTAGTGTGATCATTTATTTTCCCCTTCCATGCAAGTGAAAATTCCATTCCCTGGTTCTGAATATTTGCTGCATTGGTTAAAAAGGTGCTTCCAAAACCAACATCAACCAATGGAATGGTAAACAAGGCATTTGTTGATCTTTTATTATAGTAATCTATTTCGCCACTTAGCTTCCCATCGATCAGAGTGAACTCAAGACCGAGGTCTAATTCTTTATTGATCTCCCATTTTAAATTTGGGTCAATAATTCCGGTTGGTATCGCGCCATTAATTCTTGTTGTTCCAAAATAGGCATACAAAAACTCGGTAGGTTTAAGAAGAAATGCACCCGGGCCGATCACATCATTTCCTACCCAACCGTAGCTGGCCCTCAGTTTCAGGTTATCGAATATTTTTTGGTGACTCATAAAATTTTCTTTGGTGATGATCCACCCAAGACCGAGAGCCGGAAAATTTCCCCAACGGTTTTGAGGCGAAAAATTACTATTTGCATCCCGGCGGAAAGTGGCATTCACCAAATATTTACTTTCAAACTCATAATTGGCACGAATGAAATAGGATTCCCGTTTATAATAATTATCAATGGGTGTTCTCAAATTTTGCTGTGCACCGGTTGTGTCTTTAAAATTTAATTTCCATTGTGAGGAGTTATCAGGCACATTATCTCTTGAGGAATTTTGATTCCATCCGTTTCTTCTTTCTGAAGTATGGCCTGCGGTAACTACTAAATGATGTTTACCACCAAAATTTTTTGTGTAGGTAAAATAATTATCCCAGGTCCATTGATAAATGCTATCTGCACTAAAATACAAATGGCTGGTTTCATTTTTTTGCGTAGAACTCACCTGGTAAACCGGCACATAAATCTGTCCGTTATCCTGTTGCAGATCTATGCCAAATGAAGAACGGAATGACAGATCTTTGGTGATTTTATATTCACCCCACAAACTTCCTTCACCGCGGTTTCCATAACTTTTATCATGCGTGAAATCGAGTGTTGCCAAGGGATTTCCGACATCACTTTTTTCAGTAAAACCATAAGTGCCATCAGAATTTTTTGCATTATAAATGGGTGCTGCCAGATAGGCTTGCGTGAAAACACTGTATGGCTTATTCTGAGAAACATAATGAGAAAATGAAAGATTATTTCCAAATTTCAACTTTGAATTTACGGTCAGTTCATGATTATAACGCAAAGAAATCCTGTCATAATCATTTCCCTTCAATACACCTTGTTCATTCAGATAACCTCCGGAAAAATAAAACTTATAATTTTTTGTTCCGCCACTCACGGAAATGTTGTGATTTTGCATAATTGCAGGCCGCGTGATTTCATCCATCCAGTTGGCTTTCCCGGTAATATTGGCGGAGGTAATGTTTGGTGCACCGGCTGCATCATTTGAATAAATAGCAAATAAATTTGGCCCTGCCATTTGGACTTTATGAACCAGTTGTTTTACACCACCATATCCATTATAACTCACCTGGAATTTTCCTTTGGCCCCGGCTTTAGTAGTAATTAAAATCACCCCGTTAGCAGCTCTTGCGCCATAAATTGCGGTAGAAGAAGCGTCTTTTAAAATGTCTACAGAAACAATATCGTTGCTGTTAATATTTCGAATATCATCAGTTATAATTCCATCAACAACATATAAAGGAGCAGCGCCGCCAAGAATAGAACCCACACCCCTGATCCTCACATCAGGAGCACTTCCGGGTGCACCGGAACTGGTAATTTGAACTCCCGCAACTTTCCCCTGGATGGCCTGTGTGGCAGTAAGCACTGGCACATCAGCAATCTCAGATCCTTTAACGGTCGCAGAAGCACCGGTCAGATCCTTTTTTTTCTGAGTTCCGTAACCAATCACCACCACTTGTTCCAGTTGGGTGACGGAACCGGTTAAAGTCACCGTAATATTCGTGCGGCCATTCAAAGGAATCGTTTCAGGATTATATCCGAGAGAGGAAAACAAAAGTGTTGCATTCGGATCATTCACCGATAAAGAAAAATCTCCGTTAGCATCTGTTGCTGTTCCATTGGTAGTATTTAGTTGCTGAACGGAAACTCCTGCAATTCCCAGACTATCATTGCCCTTTACATGACCTGAAACACTTATTGTCTGTGCGAAAATTTCGGAAGAAAGTAAAAAAGAAAATAAAAAAAAGAAACCTGCCTTTTGATAAAAGACTTTCTTCGAGTTAGTAAAAGTAACCATTGACATTAGGTATTAGTTATTAGGAAACAGCCATTAAGCAACTATGAACTATTTATTATGCAAGTTCTTCATCAAATTATATACCCGATTTGAAAGTGCTTTAAATCTTGGTCGAACATCATCTTCTGTAATGGGTGTAAAGAGGGCAATAATATATTTTATTTTACCATCATCAACGATGCCTACATCATTGGTGAAATAACTCCACCAACCCGATTTATGATAAAACATCGCATTGTGAGGAAGGCCCGTGGAAAGTTTCGTAGTATCTAATTGTCTTGCCAATAAAACTTTTAATTGTTGGCTCACCCAGGGATTCACTAACTCATTTTTATAAATTTTATACATGAAATCAGCGGCGTGTAAAGCACTGGTAACCGTACTTCTGATAGAATCATAACCCGCATCTTCAAACTTTCTTGACAGAAATTTTCTTGTCACTTCACTTCCATACCAACCATTTTCATGAATCGTTTCATTGATATTTTTCCGGCCAGCTATATCGATCATACAGTTGGCCGCAGAATTATCACTTCTTGTGATCATCAGGTCTAACAAATAATCCACCGTCACTGTATCGCCATCTTTTAATAATGGCCGCGGATCCCAGCTTATTTCGGAAGTATGATCCACATCATTGGGAGATTTTACCACATAAGATTTGTATAAAGAATATTTTTCGTTGCTCACCTGTTTTAGAATTTCCATTGCCACATACATTTTATAAACAGAAGCAGGATAAATAAAACTATCCATATTAACTCCGCCAATCAATGGCTTGCGTCCATTTAAATCAATTACTGCAAAAGAAATTTTTAGCTTTCCATCTTCGCCGGCATCATATATTCCATCAAGATCAACATCATGAACAATTTGCTGAAGCGAATCAGTAAAGCTTTTTTTCTGAAGATAATAACCAGGAATTTTTGTCTGAGCCACCATAAAAAATGAAGAGGTAATGAAAATGAAAAGTAGAAATATATGTTTCAAAAGATTTATTTTTAAATTGATTAAAAGTAAGAAGATTTGGTAAAGTTAACTTTTGGAAAGTTGGACAGGTATTTTAAACAACTTTCCAAAAGTCACTTTTATGATTTTTAAACAAAAGACATTTATCGTACATCTTCTCTTTCTTCAACAATTTTTATGGCAGCATTTTGAAGTGCACCATTAATCATGATCTGGCATGACAGCCTCATATTGTCTTTTTTTACAGGGCATTTTTGCAACGTACTTTTTTCATTCCGCTCCATATCATTTGCAGATGGATGCAAACCTTCCACTTCCACCAGGCATGTACCGCACCTGCCTATTCCTTTGCATTCACCAAAATCTTCCAAATAAATTTTCTCATTGATCAGGATCATCAGGTTTCTGAATTCCCCTTCATAAGTTGCTACTTTAATTTCCTCTTCGAAGTAAATCAAAGTAAAAAAAATATCTTTTTCGTGAGTGACCATTTCGTTTTGAAAAGCACTTGTTTTCCATTAAAAAAGAAAAACAATGTCAATTATTTTTGGTTAATGCTGTAAATTTTAATTAAAAATTCTTTTATAAAGAAGTTGATTTTACCCAAAACTGGTCCTCATAATTATCCGTCAAAGTTTGGCTATCAATTTGTTCACCAATTATTTCCAACTGCTTATCCGATAATTTTTGTTCCAAATGAGGAAATAAAATTCTTTCCTCATAACGGACGTGCTGTTCAACCATTTCCGCAAGTTCCGATAAATTTTCTTCTTCATTTTCCAGTCCTTCAACTGTGATCTGCTCAATAAAAGTCTTTATTTTTTGGTGATCATCGATGGCTTTTTGAACAAAGTCATCTTTTAACGGAGGAAAAAGAAATTCCTCCTCTTCTTTGAAATGAGCGGAAAAATGTTGGTTCCAAAAATATCGAACATATTGAATGATGCGGTGGGGGCTTGCATGATATTTAATTCCCTGCCTGATCTTCCAGCAAAACAGAAGGCTTGCATGATGATCTCTCGAAAGCTTTACAATATTTTCATTTCTTTTGATTGGTTTTTTTTCCATATCAAATGTTGAATTTATTGCACAAATCTATTACACAATTCTTTACCGGTAATTGTACACAAAATCAATTTCCATTTTCGAAACCTTTTCTTTAGATCCCGGAAGAAAAAAAACCGTCCCGGATCCGGACGGCTTTTATTTATTACAAATCAATTATGAATGAGCTTTCTGCAGATCACGGTTTCTTTTTATGATGTCATGAGATTCTTTCAATTTTGATTTTTGTGATAACAGCAATTGACGGGTTGATGCAGGTAAACTATCTGTTGAAAGCGCATCTTCGTAAGCTTTCTGTGCAGCATCTTCGCCAAATTCACACAACTCAAGCGCTGATTTTTCAGATTTACCCTGGAATGCAGATTTCACATCCATCCAGGCGCGGTAAATTTTTCCCGAATTAGTGGTACTATTTTTATTTGCATCACCATCCAAAGTGTTGATCTCTCTGATCAATTCATGTTTGTATTGATTACTTTGATCGATCATCTCCTGGAATAAGGTATCATATTCTGAATCCTCACTTTTTGTGTCTTCAATCGCTTTTTCATAGCCGCGAATACGATCATTATTTATTTGAACCAGATCATTTAAAATATTTATTACTTTTTCATTATTTTCCATAAAAAAATTTTTTGAAGTTGAATAATATCTTTAAAAAGTATAAAATACCATGCCATTAATTTCCTAAATCATCAAGAATTAATTGATAAACTTCTTCACACGCTTGTTTTTTAATTGACAATGGCGAACCATTGAATTTCTTTCTCCGCCTTACAATTTTGCCTTCATATAAATACGACAAAAACACAGTTCCGACAGGTTTTTCAGGCGTTTCGCTTCCTCCGTCTGCATCAAGACCTGTGATAGCAACATAAATATCGGCATCAATTAATTGTGGAAGATTTTTAACAAGTGTATCGGTAACTTCCTGGGATTCTGCAGTGTATTTTTTTATTAAAGATGGTTTTACGTTCAATAGATTCATTTTCACTTTTTCATTGTAACAAACAATGCTTCCCATAAAAATTTCTGAAGTGCCTGGTGTACTATTTAATTGATTTGAAGCCAAACCACAAGTAACACTTTCTGCAAAAGCAACTGTCAGTTTTTTTTCAATCAATGTTTTTATCAATTTTTTTACAAGCGCTTTCATACAATTCTTTTAAAATTATTTGATAGTAATTTATACAATTGTTATGCCGTGGCAGTTACAGAAGAATTTTAAAAAATGAGGTAAGATTATTGTGAGGAAAAAAATAAAATAGTATGAATAGCAAAGCAAGTTTTAAAAGTCATCCGATTCATCCGATTTTGGTCAGTTTTCCCATCGCTTTTCTGATTGGCACATTCGTTTTTGACCTGATCGGAAAAATTTCAGAAAATGATTCATTCTGGAACACAGGTTATTATCTGGAGATCGCCGGAATTGTAATGGGCCTGGTGGCAGCAGTTCCCGGATTTATTGATTATCTTTTTACCGTACCGCCTAAAAGTTCTGCAAAACAAAGAGGCCTGAAACATGCAGGGATAAACGTTTCCCATCTGATCTTATTTTTTATCGCTTTCCTCATCAGAAGAAATGACAATCCAAACACAACTTTAATTTTGGTTCTTGAAGCTGTAGGCGTGATATTGATTTTTATTGCAGGATATCTTGGGGGAACGTTGGTTTATCGCAACCAGATTGGTGTAGATCCGCGCTATGCAGAAGCAGGAAGATGGAGAGAAGAATATAAAGATGCAACGAACGAAAAAATAAAAGTGGCCACTTCTGATGAATTAAAATTGAACCAGATGAAATTATTGCATGTGGGTAAAAAAAGAATTGTGATTGCAAAAACTGAAACCGGGTATGTCGCTTTTGATGATCGTTGTACACACAAAGGTGGATCTCTTGCAGGAGGAGCAATGATTTGTAAAACCGTTCAATGTCCTTGGCACGGTTCACATTTTGATGTTACAACGGGAAAAGTAAATTCGGGGCCGGCAAAAGAAAATATTCATGTTTATCCCCTCACCGAATCATCAGGAAATGTTTATTTACAATTGACCTAAAGAGAATAAAGGTTTGTTGGGAATTTTTTTACACAAAAATATTCCAATTCCATTTTTAATTTATCGCATTCCCGGATCATCAGCACTTGGTCCATAACTTCCGGGAATTGGAATGTTTAATATGCGCAGATAAACACCAAGTTGCGCACGATGATGAGTGGTCTGGCTAAATGAATGACGAATGGCTTCATACTTTGTCATCGCCTGCAAAATCTCTTCTCCATTCCTGATTGTCCAGGTTAACAACAGATCATCTTCAGTCACTTTTAATAAAGCCTCATTCGCTTTTTTTAAAGAGTTTTCCAAAATATTCAAAAGATCCTGGGTGTTTTCAGCATTTGAAGGTTTGTAAGAATTGGTGGCAAAGTCAATACCATCAGTATTTACAGCCAAATCGATCCACGAAGGCAATTCAGCAATGTGTGTGCATAATTGTTTTATAGACATACTTCTTTCATGGGGCTTCCATTGAAAATTTTCCGGTTTCACAAGGTTCAAGAATTTGCGTGTAGTATTTGCTTCATGCTCAAGCTCTTTTAATAAAAATGGAATGACTTTCATAAAAAAAATTTAATGAGAAATTGAAGTGCAAAATTTAAACCAAAAGCAGCAGAAAATTGTTGAGCAAAAGACGCGTTGTTCTAATTTTTTTTCCGCCAAAAAAATCTTTTCTTCTTTTCTGTGTAAATATCCTTTGCTTTATCAATTAAACTGATAAATTCTGTTTCCAAAAAATTATCAGGATTTATTGAACCTGCAGCAATATTTTTAATCATATCCCATTCAACATTTGCAGGAAAGTAAAGTGATTCTTTTAATTTTAATCCAAACATAGCAACTGCTGCTGAAAATTGGAGCTGCTTATTGATTGAATCAAATTTCAAATAATTATCAACACACTTATAATTCAAAAGCTGTTCTGTTGTATCATTCGGCAGCCGGTAATGGACAGTGAAATCAGCAATTTTCTGATTTCTCAGGTGAAGAGAATCCGCAGCCGGTTGAAGAATTTCAAAGATCACTGTGTTGCCTGAAGCAGAACCAATTTCTCCACCTTCCAGTTCATAATCCTTTTCGGCAATAACGCTTTTTTTATTTGCGTATCCAATTAATCTGTATTGGCTGACTACGTCGTGATCAAACTTTACATTGATGTAAACGTTGCTGGCAATTGAATACAGCGTTTGAGTAAACTCGGTTACCAACACTTTTTCCGCTTCTCTGACATCATCGATATACGCAAAATTCCCATTCCCTTTTTTTGATAACGCTTCAATTTTTGAATCTTTATAATTTCCCATTCCTACACCAAGACAGGTAAGATAAACGCCTGTTTGTTTTTCTTTGGAGATCAGATCTTCCAAATCCGCTTCACTGCTCTGGCCAATATTAAAATCACCATCAGTTGCCAGAATGATACGATTATTTCCACCTTTAATAAAAGTGGCTTCAGCCAGTCTGTAAGCCGTCCTGATGGCAGCTTCTCCGGGTGTATCACCGGATGCAGTCAGCGCTTCTATTGCCTTTGAAATTTTTTCTTTTTGAGCACCACTCGTCGGTTGCATCCATACTCCCACAGTTCCCCCATAAGTGACTATTGATACCGTGTCTTTGCTTCTTAAATTTTTTACAAGAAGTTGAAAAGATTCTTTTAATAGCGGCAACCTGTTTGGCAGATCCATACTTCCTGAAACATCAATCAAAAAAACCAAATTGGAAGGCGGTACATGATCAAGATTCAATTTTTTACCTGAAAGGTTTAAGAATAATAAACGGTGATCTTTATTCCACGGACAATCCGTAACCTGTGATTCTAATCTGAAAACATTATTTCCATCCGGCTCTTTATAATTAAAATTAAAATAATTGAGCATCTCATCGATCCTTACCGCATCAGGAGGAACCTTACTATTTTGATTGAGAAATCTTCGCACATTGCTGTAAGAAGCCTTGTCAATTCGCATAGAAAATTGTGTATTGGTTTCTCCATTTGTTTTAATAAAATCATTCTCGGCAAGGCTGCTGTAGCTTTCCTCTTTATAATAAGAAACAGGAAAAATATTTCCGCTGGAACCGGTTGTAAGTGAAACCAATTTTTGTTTATGCGAATTGGAACGTGCAGGTGAAATTTTCAAAATGATGTGCTGATATTCACTCGTCTTAATTCTGACTGATTGGGAAATATATCCATCGAGGCTAAAAATTAAAGAATCAGTCTGATTAGATGTTGGAATACCAAAACCACCATTCATTCCGCTTGAATAAACAGAAGTTGTTGCCGGCATATAGATCTTTACATTCTGTAAAGGGGATTTTTTTTCATCCTCCACCTCGCCGCGAATATAATATTGGCCCGATGTATCCTGGATGAAAAGCAGCAAAACAAATATGGTAAGTAGCTTTTTCAAAAAATATATTTGTAAGATAAAGCCTTCTGAATACACAGCGTAAAGCTTTCAACAGGCAATTTAAACCAATTGATAGATCTCTTTTATATTTCTTCCGTGTCCGTCATAATCCAGACCATATCCAAGTACAAATTTATCGGGAATCGTAAATCCTAAATAATCTATTTTGATAGAATGTACAGTCGCAGAGGGTTTGTGGAGCAACGCGGCAACTTTTAAAGAAGCCGGATGATGGTGCTGCAATTGTGGTAAAAACTGCGATAATGTTTTTCCTGTGTCAACAATATCCTCAAGAATGATCACATCGCGGCCATACAATTCCGCATCGAGGCCAATAGCAGTAATTACTTTTCCCGTGGATTTTACTCCTTTGTAAGAAGCCAGTTTTATAAAACAAATCTCTGCCTCGATATTTATTTTTTTGAAAAGATCGGCGGCAAAAATAAATGCGCCGTTTAAAATGGCGATGAATAAAGGATTTTTACCAGCATAATCTTTGTTGATTTCACCGGCAACCCTGGTCACCTGTTCTTCAATTTGTGCTGAAGTAATAAAAGGTACAAATTCTTTATCGTGTACTTTTAAAGTAGACATAACTATTTTGAAATGATGAGCTGCTGCCCGATTTTTAAATTGTCGCTTGTGAGATTATTCCATTTTTTTAAATCATCTATTGAAACTCCATATTTTTTTGAAATACCATAAAGGCTTTCTTTGGGAAGAACTTCGTGGGTGGAAGGTTGATTGTTGATAGTTAATGGTTGAACGTTTGTGCCCGATTGCCTGTTTCGCATTACTGATTGCGGATTGTTAATTACTGTTTGCTGATTTGCTCTCAAAAATATTTTAGTTCCCGCCACAATATAATCATCAGGGGTGAGTTGATTATACGTGTACAGATTTTGCAGAATCACTCCATATTTCTGAGCAATATCATACATACTTTCATTTGCTTCAGCAATACAAAAATCACGTTCTCCTTCTTTCTTTTTTTTCTCCAAAAAAATATATTGGCCTTTATCAAGAAGCCCGTCTCTGGTAAGGTCATTCATATTTAAAAGCTTTTCCAAATTGATGTGATGCTCTGTAGCTACCGCCAACAGTGAAGTTCCTTTCGGAACATACAAAGCTTTTGAACCGTTTATGGTCATGCTCACCGGCGCGACAGAAGCTGTTACATCTACATCGGAATCAGTCTTTACAGGATCATCTGCATATTGCGAAGCATCAAAATGAGGCACATCCTTAATGGCTTCAAGTGTGTACTGCTCTAAATTATTGTCCTCAATATTTTTTATTAAAATTTCAGGATAACGCGGATTGGTCGCATAGCCGGCTTTTCGTAAACCATAAGCCCAGCCTTTGTAATCAGCAGGATTAAGCTCGAATAAAAAATCGTAACGACTGTTGCCTCTTAAAAAATTAGAGTGATCGCGGTAAGAATCCTCAGCGGTTTTATATTTTCTAAAACATTCACCTGGCGCATCATCATCATGGCTCACTGTTTCTGCCGTCCAGCTACTTTTACATTTAATTCCAAAATGATTGTTGGATGCTTTTAAAAGATCACTGTTGCCATTTTGCGTTTCCAGTAATCCCTGCGCAAGTGTAATAGCAGCAGGCACTCCCATCCTCTTCATTTCGCTTATGGCAAGATCTTTATATTTCTGCACATACTCCTGGGCAGACATATCCTGGGCAGAAGAAGTGAAGAAACAAACAAAAGAAAAAAACAAAATGAAAAATATTCTGTTCATTTTATTAAAAGAAATTAGTATTCAAAAATGTTGGATCTATTTTTTTATGATCATCATCAGACCATCTCTCACTGTAAGAATTACCTGTTGAACTCTTTCATCTTTCGACACATGTTCATTAAAAGCATTGATGGCAATTCCATTTTTTCCGGAAATATTTTCCTTCAAAACATCGCCATGAAATAATACATTATCCGCCAGAATTACCCCACCTTTTTTTAGTCGCGGTAAAGTTAATTCGTAATAATTAATATAATTGATTTTATCAGCGTCAATGAAAATCAAATCCCATGTTTCATTCAATTGTGGTATGATTTCCAGCGCATTGCCGCGGTGTAAAACTATTTGAGAAGAATGTGAAGATTTTGCAAAATAATTTTGAGAGACCGAAGCATCTTCATCGCGCAATTCAATTGTATGTAAAAAACCATTTTCCTGTAATCCTTTGGCGAGACATAAAGCGCTGTATCCAGTGAAAGTGCCAACTTCCAAAATGAATTTCGGCCGGATAATTTTACTCAGCATTTCAAGAAGCTTTCCTTGCAACGGGCCACTCAACATGTTGGAATGGTCATGATGATTTAAAGTAAATTCTTCGATTTCCTGTAGTAATTGATCTGTTGGTTCGGAGAATGCGGTTGCATATTCATTTGCTTTTTCATTAATCAATTCTTCCATTATTTTTTATTTTACTTCCTGCAAATTTCTTTTTTTAGAGAAGATCCATAGACCGATAAAAGTAAGCAGTCCATTTACAATGATCAGTTCTTCAGCAAACACATACCCATTAAATAGAACCGTTGAATATTTATCAATAAAAAAACACAATATTGGCGCCAGAATTACAATAAATGGAGTGACTTTGTCGAGCACTTGTCTTTTTTTGGCAAACAAAGAAAATCCAAATAAACCGATCAGCGGCCCGTAAGTGTATGTCGCTACTTTAAAAATTGCGGTCACAACCGACGCATCATTTACTGCATTAAATAATAAAACCACAAACAGGATGATCAATGAAAAAATCACATGCACGAAGGTTCTCGTTCTGACCATTCTCTTTTCTATACCATCTTTCTTTTTATCAAAATTTAAAAAATCGATACAAAAAGAAGTGGTTAATGCAGTAAGTCCCGAATCAGTTGTTGCAAAGGTTGCAGCGGTTAAGCCCAACATAAAAACAACCGCCGGCACACCCTTAAAATGATTCAATGCGATCTCAGGAAAAAGATAATCAGTTCTTGGCTGATGAGTAACTGCATCCAATGGAATTGCGATTCCCTCGCGGTTTGCATAAATATAAAGTAATGCGCCAACGCTTAAAAAAAACAAGTTGATGATCACAAAAATGAAAGTAAAGCTCAGCATATTTTTTTGCGCTTCTTTTAAATTTTTGCAACTCAGATTCTTCTGCATCAGATCCTGATCAAGTCCAAACATTCCGATCGTTACAAAAATTCCTCCGAGAAATTGTTTGGAAAAATGAAATTTGTTGGTAATAAAATGGTCAGTAAAAAATATTTTAGAATAACTGCTATCCTTGATCGCATCAAATGCCTGTGGAATATTCATGTTCAAACTACTGCAAATAAAATAGATGGAAAGAAAAACAGAAGCCACTAAAAAAACTGTTTGAAGTGTATCGGTAATAATAATTGTTTTCAATCCACCTCTGAAAGTGTAACCCCAAATCAGCAACAGGCAAATCACAATGGTGAGCCAGAAAGGAACGCCCATTTCGTCAAAAATAAATTTTTGCAAAACGATCGCAACTAAATATAATCTGAATGCTGAGCCAATAACTCTTGAAACCAAAAAGATTGCGGCTGCAGTTTTATGACTCACTTTTCCAAGTGTTCTTTCTATCACTTCATAAATAGAAATGAGATGCATTTTATAATACAACGGAAGTAAAATTCCGGCGACTAAAAAATAGCCAACGGCATTTCCTAACACAAATTGAAAATAGCGAAACTGCGAACCGGCAAGGTTTCCAACCTCTCCCGGAACAGAGATAAAAGTTACACCACTCAATGCAGTACCAATCATTCCAAATGCAACAAGATACCATTTTGACGAGCGGTTCGCAATAAAAAAAGTGGCATTATCATTTGATTTTCTTGAAGTGAAATAAGAGATGAGAATAAGAACAGTAAAGTAACCGATGATAAACGAAAGCAGAACAGAAGGAGACATAATTTGGTTTAAGAAAGATTAAAAATGATTTAGAATTTGATGTTTTAATTTTGAAATTTTTTCAAGATAAATAAAAATATGGCAATTCAATCTTTAACCGTTTTTTGCGGATCAAAAAATGGTAATGACCCGTTATTTTGTGAACACGCAAAACAAATTGGTTATATGCTCGCAGAAAAAAATATCACGTTGATCTATGGCGGCGGAAACAAAGGACTAATGGGAACTATAGCCAATGCAGTATTAGAAAAAAATGGCCGGGCAATTGGAATTATGCCACGAATTTTAGCCGTTCCCGAACATCAGCATCATGGCCTTACAGAAATGTTTGAAGTGGATGACATGCATATCAGGAAAAGAATGTTGTATGAAAAATGTGATGCAGCATTAGTGCTTCCGGGTGGCTTCGGAACCATGGATGAATTTTTTGAATTGGCCACATGGAATCAATTGAACATTCACGACAAGAAGATTTTTGTATTAAATACTTCCGGATTTTATGATCATTTAATTTCATTTTTGCATTCAATGGAAGACAACGGATTTTTGTATTCAAAAATCATCAATTGCCTCATCATTATTTCAACACCCGAAGAATTAGTGCTGGAATAAAACTGAAGATTTAATTTTTTATAAGAAAAATAAATATAAATGAAACGGATTGTTTTTATTACCGGCGCCACTTCAGGAATTGGAAAAGCATGCGCGGAAAAATTCGCAGCCAATGGCGATAATCTGATCATCAATGGAAGAAGAAAAGAAAGATTGGATGAAATAAAAAAAACTTTGGAAGAGAAATATAATATCGAAGTTTTTTCTGCGCCTTTCGATGTTCAAAACAAGGAAGAAGTTTTTGCAATAATAAAACAGTTCCCTGAAAAATGGCAATCAATCGATGTGCTGATTAATAGTGCTGGCCTGGCTTTGGGCCGTGAATATTTTGACGAAGCCGATCTTCAGGATTGGGAAACCATGTTGAATACAAATGTGAACGGATTGCTTTATGTAAGCAAAGCTGTGATCCCGTTTATGACAAAAAGAAACTCAGGTCACATCCTCAATCTTGGTTCTACTGCCGGTGATAAAGTGTATGAAAGAGGAAATGTTTATTGTGCTTCAAAAAGTGCGGTGGAAGCGATTAGCCATGCAATGCGAATCGATTTGCTTCGTCATCGAATTAAAGTCACCAACATTAAGCCCGGTGCAGTGGAAACAGAATTTTCCGTCGTAAGATTTAAAGGCGATGAAGAAAAAGCCGATAAAGTCTATGAAGGATTTGCGCCACTTAAAGCGGATGATATTGCCGACGCAATTTTTTATTGTGCATCATTAGCACCGAATGTTTGTATCAACGATTTGACGATAACGCCAACAGCACAGGCAGATGGAATTTACATTTATAAAGGATAAATGGGTGAACCAGGAGCTACGATTTACTTACTACGAATTAAAAACTAGTCATCTGCGACAAAATTATTCCTCCGGCAACTGCCGCATTTAAAGATTCTGCATGTCCCAATTTTGGAATGGTAATTTGATGAGAAGCGCTTTTTAAAAGATCCCCATGAACTCCTTTTGATTCATTTCCGATCAAAATAATTCCTTCCTTTATTTTTGGTAATTTATAAACAGATGTGCCATGTAAAGTAGTAGCATAAACAGGGATCTTTTTATTTTTTTCGATAAAAGAAAATAAATCCGTGTAAAAAACATTAACCCTGGAAAGGCTTCCCATCGTGGCTTGTACCACTTTCGGATTATAACATTCAACACTGTTTTCACTGCAAATAATATTTTTAACAGCAAACCAATCTGCAATGCGAATGAGCGTTCCCAAATTCCCGGGATCCTGCAGATCATCAAGCATCAAAGAAATTTTATCGGAAAGATCGGGCATATTTGTCAAACTTCTTTTCTCAAAAACTGCCACAACTTTATTGGGTGTTTTTAAAAGTGAAATACTTTGCAGCCAATGATCATCAGTTTCAAAAATATTTTCTGAGTGGATATTTTTTAATAAGGATTTATTTTCTGTAATCCAGGTTTGATCTGCACAAATTAATTTGCATTTCAATTCTTCAGATGCCAGAAATTCAGCAACAACTTTTGGGCCTTCAGCAATAAATACTCCTTCTTCATCCCTGAATTTTTTATGGCTCAAACTTTGAATATATTTGACAATCTTTTTGCTCAACATGGCTCTAAATTATGAAAGGGATTAACTCCGTTAAAATATCCGTACTGTTTCTTTGTAAAATCTTTTTTGCGATTGTTTTTTTATCAGGCTGCACAATTGTTCAAAAATATCAAAAAAATGTTCCTTTCGTTTTTAAAAATAATATCAAACTTAAAGCAAGTGATGCAAGTAAAGATGAGCAGGTGATTTTAAAATCAAGATTAAATACGCAAATAGACGACAGCGCAAAAGTTTATGTAAAAGATAAATTTTTTATCTTTCATTACATAACTAATCCACCTGTTTTCGACACGAACGCAGTCGCGCAATCTGCTTTCAACATGCGGTCGTTGCTCATCAATTCTGGTTTTTATAACCCTGAGATCACTTACTCTTTTGATACAGTTACCAAAAAAAAATACCAAAGAAGAGTTACGATCACATATGATGTGAAATCGGGAAAACGCACCATGATCGACACAGTTGCTTATCTTTTTAATCAGCCTGAGTTGGAAGCGCTTGCGCTTTCTACAAAAAAAGAATCATTGTTGCAACCAAACACTCCCGTTTCAAAAAGTGGAATACTCGATGAATCCAACCGCCTGGTAAATCTTTTTAAAAATAATGGCTATTATAAATTTACAGCCGACGAGATCAGAACAACCGGAGACACTTCTATTGCAGCATTGACAAGTGTTTCAGAAGATCCCTTCGAACAATTGCGTTTGTTGGCAGAAGCAAATGAAAAAAGAAATAAACCAACTGTTCGCCTGGGGTTTCAATTAAATCCTTCGCCCGACAGCAGCAATTTGCAGAAATATTATATCCGCAATATTTATGTTTTGCCCGATTATGTTCCTGGCGACCGGTACACAGACACGACGTTGCGGGTTCGCGCTTTCAATAGTTACACTGCAAAATTTCATGATAAACTTTTTAAATTTTCATTATTACGCCGCAATCTTTCTGTAAAAAAGGACAGTGTATTCAGGCAAAACGATTATTTCAAAACCATAAATGATCTCTATAAAGTAGGTGTTTGGGAAAGTCCAACAATTGATATTATTGAACAAAAAGACACCAATCTTTTAGACCTGGTAGTAAAATTAGTTCCACTAAAAAAATATGCTTTTGAAGGAAATATTGAGGTTAGTTATTCGGCAAATAGCGCAACAAGCAACATCAGCACTTCCGCTTCAGGAAATCTTCTGGGGTTGTCTGCAAACTTATCAGTAACCGATAGAAACTTTGCCAGGTCAGCGATTCGAATGACGAACGGAATAAAAGTTGGCGTAGAATTTAATACATCTCATAGAAACAGCAGCGGGACCTTTATCAATTCAAACGAAGTCACTTATTCCAATACTTTATTGTTTCCGAAATTTATTTTTCCACTCGGAGTTTTTAATAATAAACGATTAGTAACCAATCAATCCTTTATTAATACAAATGTTTCCTTGATCAGCAGGATCGATTTTTTTAACCAACAAATTTTTAATACAGTTTATGGATATAACTGGACGAACAATGAAAAGCATTTGTGGACTTTAAAGCTTTTTAACTTTGATTACCGCCGTTTATACAACCGATCTAAAAGTTTTGACAGCACATTGGAAGAGAATCCGTTTTTGAAATATTCTTTTAACACTGCCCTGGTTATGGGTTCCGGCCTTAGTTACAATCTGGCAAGAGTAAACCCCCGGAATCCAAAATTGGTTACGAACCTGAAAGTGAATTTTGAAGAATCAGGATTATTATGGGATTTGCTGAAAGAAAAAAATAAGACCTCTCAGGATGGAAATTTCTTTAATAAATACTTAAAAGAATTCATCAAAACTGATGTTGAATATTCTTACACCATCAATCATCCAAAATCTGCCCTGGCGTTCAGAGCCTTTGCCGGTGTGGGAATTCCTCTATCAAAAGCCGATACAACATTGCCATTTTTTAAACAATATTTTGGCGGCGGCCCAAACAGCATGCGTGGCTGGCCCGTTCGTGGTATTGGCGTAGGCGGTCAAAAACTGGCGCCATATCAGTCCTCAGGGATCAGATTTAATGATCGTACAGGAGATATTCAACTGGAAGGAAATGCGGAATATCGTTTTAAAGTAGCACCACTTTTTTCAAATGCGGTACTTTTTGACATGGCGCTTTTCACTGACATTGGTAACATCTGGAATTTCAAAAATACCCAGCCTGACGGAAGAAGTGATACAACTCAATTCAAATTCAAAAATCTTTATAAGCAGCTCGGAGTCTCTTCCGGTATGGGTTTCAGGTTTGATTTTACTTATTTCGTAATAAGATTTGATGTGGCATTGAGATTTAAAAGGCCGGACGTTTTAGAAAACGACGGCTGGCAGATTCCTGATGTAAGCCTAAGAAATCTTTTTGGATCTTCGTTTGAAAACAGGTTGTGGCGTTATGAAAATTTCAATGCAACTATTGGAATTGGTTATCCTTTTTAGGGATTTTGGATTAAAAAAGACAAGGATCGGGTAAAATAATATTATTTCATCAAACTTATTAAGTATTACTTTTGCATAATCCGCGTTCCCTGGTAATTCTGCCACTTCTGATAAATTTACTTCAAGATATTTCAAACATTTAAGTTTTATGTGTCAATTTGATATATACGCATTTACTTCCTGATTGAAAAACCAAATTTTAAAAGGCTGAAATCTCAGCCTTTTTTTTTCTAACATCTAAACGCAGACAGCACTTTTATCTGAATTCTTTATTTTTTACACTCCCTTATTTTTTCAATTCTTCCTTCTTTTTTTCTTCCTGATCCTGCGTCATTTTTTTCATTTCTTTCTGTTGCTTTTTCCATTCGGCACTTTCAAAATATTTTTGTGTCTCCGCAAAAGACTTTTGCATATTTTCCTGTTGCTTTTTCCACGCATCACTTTTAAAATAAAGAGCCATAGAATCTGCTGACTTTTTAATTAGTTCCTGTTGTTTTTTCCATTGAGGACTATTAAAATATTCCTGGATATGCTTTGTACTTTTTTGAATTTCCTGCTGCTGCTTTTTCCATTCAGGACTTTTGAAATATTCCTGGATATGTGCAGCGCTTTTCTGAATTTCAGCCTGCTCTTTTTTCCATGAATCACTCTTAAAATACTGTTGCATTTTTGCAGCATTTTTCTGAATTTCCTGCTGTTGCTTTTTCCATTCAGGGCTGTTGAAATATTTCGTCATCGCCAGTGAATTCTTCGTGATTGCCGCCTGTTGCTTTTTCCACGCATCACTCTGAAAATACTTCTTCATGGCGGCTGTGCTTTTTGCAATCTCTTCCTGCACCTTTTTCCATTCTTTACTATTGAAATAATTGGTCAGCGGCGGCAGTGAATCACTGATCTTTGGAAGAGGTGGCATTGGCGGCAACGGTGGTGTCGGTACATTTGCCACTGGTGGTGGTGCAATTGCCGGAACAGGAGGAACAGCAGGTGGTACAGGTGCCGCAGAAGCAGAAGTATCCGGCTGAACTGGCGCCAATGGCGGTGGTGGCAAAGGCGCTGAAGCTGACGGGTTAGTATCACGTAAACTGCGCAACGGTAAAATAGTATTCATAAATGGGGCTGATCCTGGTTCAGGCAGAACAAATGAATTGTTCAAATGATTTTGCATCAAATGCGTTTGGGCTTCTTTTGGTGACAGCCAGGCAACAGAAAAAGTGGCAGCGACAATTACCAATAAAGCCACAAGCTTTTGACGTAGGTTGATTCGATTGTTTTTCATTTCCATAATGTTTTTGATTCGATGTAATAATTGTGAACGTTTTCCAACGGCTGTCATCACCAAAGCATGATTGCGCAAAGGTTCTTCCAGCGCCAGCAAAGCGCGGGCATAATGATAAGGATCGGATAATGGCAACACCATTTCATCGCAACATTTTTCCCTTTCCTCGCGGATGTTTTTAGTGATCCACCACGTAAAAGGATTGAAAAATAAAATGGTATCAACGATGGATTGTAACAGGTTCAACAGATAATCATTGCGACGGATATGTGCCAGCTCATGCAACAGGATCGCTTCAAATTGATGTGCGGATAAATGATTGATCATTGCCACGGGCAACAGGATCACCGGTTTTAAAAAGCCGATCATCATTGGAGTATCAATGTGTTTTGAAAAATAAGCGCTCACCTTTTTTTCAATGTTTAATTTGCCAGCAAGCCACCCGATCTTTTGCTGCCAGTTACTATCCAAACTGGTAAGCCCTTTGGTTTTGAGTTCATTGGTTTGAAAATAATTATTAACAAGCCTGGCAGCAAACCAAATCATTCCGAGCAAATAAAATCCAACGATCCACGGTAAATAATTGTTGAGGTAAGAAAAAGAAAATGCAGTAGAGCCGGGTTGATCTAAATAAACCGGCTGCACTGCATTCTGCCCAATCATTTCCTGGAATTCCAACGCTTTTTGGGCAACCGAAAATTGCATGATCAACGTAACAATAAACCAGGTGGCAATTCCTAAATAAGCAATGTAGGAGATCGAATATTTAATGCGGGACGAAGCGTGTCGGATGAGTTTTAAGATCAGCCGCAGACAAATGAATATAATAAAAGCCTGCCACAAACTGTATAACAACGTGTGGCCGAGCGCCGATGCAGCCGGAGAAAAAAGGAAGTTAAAGTGATTCATTGTTTGAAAATTTTTAACCTAAATGATTCATCAATTTTATTGCCGTAAAAAATTATTGCTTCGAAACTTTCTTTTTAGCTGCTGCATCAGTTTCCATTTGATCCAAATACCTTTTAATTTCCAGTATTTCTTCTTTTGAAGCACGATGATTTCCCAATGCATGCATCACAAGCTTTGCCGGTGAGCCTTTGAACAATCCATTGATCATCTTGCCGACAACCTGTTTCTGTACAGATTCTTTTTTTATTGCGGAAGAATAGATGTGGCTCCTGGCTTCATCATTCCTGCTTAATAAACCTTTCTCATACATGATCTGCATGAGTTTTAAAGTGGTAGTATAACCCGAATCTTTTGTTTCTGATAAAACGTCATGTACTTCACGAACGGAGGAAGGGCCAAGTTCCCAAAGCACCTGCAAGATTTCCATTTCGCTTTCTGTTGGCTTGTTGAGTTTAGAATTGCTCATTGTTTCTTTTCTTATCTACGAATAATTTCGTAGAACAAACCTACGAAAGATTTCGTAATTGCAAAATGCAAAGTTTGTTTTTAGAAAAAATTAACAAAGAAGGGAAAGGAATGTCATAATCTAATAGGTTTTTTCCACATGCACGACATAACTTTAAAGTTTAAAAAACAGCATTAAAAAAATGAACACTACGGCTCCTCATTTCAAATCCGCCTGCGCAGATATCAACGGCCTCAAAATGTATTACGAAATTCATGGCCAGGGCAACCCACTTGTATTAATTCATGGCGGCGGTTCTACAATCCAAACCAGTTTTGGAAATCTCATTCCGGTTCTTGCAAAACATCACCAGATCATCGCTGTTGAATTGCAGGCCCACGGGCGGACCAACGACCGGGATACCGATCTGTCTTTTGAACAGGATGCAGATGACGCGGCTACTCTTTTGCAATATTTGAAAATATCAAAAGCCGATTTTTTAGGATTCAGTAATGGCGGACAAACAACGATTGAAATTGCCCTTCGCCATCCTGATATCGTCAATAAAATAATTCTTGCATCCATATTTTATAAGCGGGATGCAGCGCCTCCTGAATTCTGGAAAGGCTTTGATACTGCAACGCTTGACATAATGCCAAAACTTTTAAGAGAAAGTTTTTTAGCGGTAAATAATAATCCCGATTTGCTGCAGAATATGTTTAATAAAGATGTGCAGAGAATGAAGAATTTTAAAGGCTGGACTGATGAACAGATCAGGTCAATAAAAGCACCGGTATTAATCATTAATGGCAACAACGATGTTGGAAGTATTGAGCATGCTGTTGAGATGCATCGCAATTTCCAAAACGGCGAATTAGCTATCTTTCCTGGCGGACACGGAACATATCTGGGAGCTTTGGAATCATTAGAAAACGGTATCTGGCCTCAATTTAATGCCACAAACCTGATTAAAGAATTTCTTGATAAGGAATAAATTTAGCTACGTCTATTCTTCTGGTTATACCTGATGCTTAATAATGCCTTTTCTCTCAATACCCCATCTGCTCATATCACCGTCTGAAATACTGCTAATAAATAAACCACCATCAGCAAACTCATTTCTGAAATATGAAAGAGGATCATTTTTTTCCGGACTGTTTTTAATTGGGTTTCTACCGGTTGACCGTTTACCAACTGTCCAACCAGCACGCGTAGTTTATTACCATTCGGTTTGGCAACTAACATTCCGTTTAACACCAAAGCCACTACCAGCGCCATCTTTATGATAAACCACCATTGACCAACTACTGCCCAACTCAAAGCTTTCAGCATAAGAAAACCACTGATAAGCATTAGTAGCGTACCTGCCTGGATAATTATGGGATACCTGCCCATCAGGGGCGCCAGTACCGAAACTTTTTCTGGTGATTCACGAACGTGCTTCCAGATATGATTTTCAAGAATAAGTCCACCGACAGAACCGCCGGCAATGCACGTTATACCTATAATGTGAATAAAAAGCCCGATAGAAAATAAATGATTCATTTTTTTATCTTTTATTGATCAATATTTTTCTGCAAACTTCCTGATTCTGCATTTTTCTAAAATAGAACGAAAGTTATATTCTTACTTATCAGGCTCATACACAACCTTTCCCTGCACAATTGTTTTTTGAATCTGAAAATCATCATCAAAGATGACGATGTCTGCATCTTTGCCGGCAACTAATTCACCCTTCTCCTCCGATACGTTCATGATACGTGCAGGAGTAGCGCTAAGCATTTTCACCGCATCAGGGATAGGGATTTCAGCCATTTCCACCATTGTTCGTAATAACCGGTTTGCAGTAGCAACACTTCCTGCAAAAGAAGAACGGTCCGGCAACTTTGCCACACCATCTTCCACAATTACTTTGACTCCATTATGAAGACTTCCTAAAATACTCTCCCCTTCCGGCATTCCGGCAGCACGCATCGCATCGGTGATAAGCGCAATCCTGTCGGGCCCTTTGATCTTATACACTAATTTCAGAAGAGGTGCCGGCAGGTGAATGCCATCAGCAATAATTTCCACATCCATTTCATCAATCAGGTAAGCGCTTTCAATTACGCCGGCAAACCTATAAGCATTTCTCCTGGTGACTCCTGTCATGGCTGAATATAAATGAGTGATCAACGTATAACCATTATTGAAAGCCTGTAGTACCTCTTCATAAACAGCATCCGTATGCGCAATTGCCGGTAAAATATTTTTTGATCTTAGAAAGCGACCCAGTTCAATACTTCCTTTTAATTCTGGCGCGCTGCTCCATCGTTTAATACAAAAGGTGGAAGATATTATTTCCTGATATTCAGCAGCATCAGGATTACGAATATAACGGACATCCTGGGCGCCGCACTGATTCGTGGATAGGTAAGGTCCTTCGAGGTGCATACCAAGAAACTGGGCGCCATTCGTATTCTTTTTGTTTGCAGTTTCATAATTAGCCAGTGTTTGAAGTAATTCTTCTTTACTGCTCGTTAAGGTAGTTGGCAACATGGAGGTGGTACCATAGCGCGCATGTAATTCGGCTATTTTTAAAAATGCCGTTTCATTTCCATCCATAAAATCATGGCCGCCTCCACCATGCACGTGAATATCTATAAAACCCGGAGCTACGTATTTTCCTTTTGCATCTATTGTAACCGCATTTTCTGACTCAATATTTTTTTCATTAACGGCAATAATTTTTTTACCGCAAACAAGAATGCTTCCGTTCTCCATAATTCCATTCGGAGTTACGATCTTTCCATTGTAGATTATTAATTGTTGCTGATTCATTTGATTTTTTCTTTTGGTTGGAGAATCCAATAAACTGGCGGAATCGCGATCAACAAAAAGCGTACAATGATGATGCGTCTGCAAAATAGTAGAAGGGTAAATATTGCTGACTTCTTTTTCTAAAGTATTTTTTACAGCAATTGCTTTTCTCTCACCGGGTACGGAGCAAATGATGTGTTTGGATTTGAGGATTTGCTTTATTGACATACTGACAGCACTTTCCGGTACTTCATCAACCGATTGAAACCAGCCCTCATCCATTTGTTGCTTTTTGCATGCATCATCTAACTGAACAATGATATACGGTTCTTCCGTTTCAAAATCAGCCGGAGGATCGTTAAATGCAAGATGGCCGTTTTCGCCAATACCAATAAGTGCTACATCAATGGGATTCTTTTGTATCAAGTCTCCGAGGCGTTTACATTCTTCTTCAGCACCTGTTTCCCCATTGATCAGCCAGGCATTTTTAAGTGGTGGTACCTGTGATAAAAATCTGTCTCGCAAATATTTCCTGAAACTTGCGGGGTGAGTGATTGGTAAAGAAATATATTCATCAAGATGAAACATGATTACTTTGCTCCAGTCAATGTCCTTATTGGCAACCAATTCCTTTATAGTTTCGAATTGACTGGTTCCTGTGGCCAGGATAATGTTGGCTGACCCTTTAGATACGATTGAGTCAATCATTAATTGTGCTGCGGATTTTCCTGCAGCTTTACCCAAAGCAACGGAGTCACTATAAATACAGGTATTCATTAATGCTAATGTAAACAAAATAAATGCAGGCAAGAAATTTACTCAAGTCCTTCCCACCATTTTGAAAATCGTTGGGCATCATCTTTCAGATTGACTTCTTCTCCTATCATTGGAGTGGCCAGTTTTAGATTGGCATCAGTGTTCATCTCAGTTATTTTTTTCAAAGGTTCATCCCAGGGATGAACTGACAAAGCAAATTTGGAATTGTGAACAGGCAATAACCTTTTTGCCTGCAGGTCTTTTGCTGCCGCCAAAGTTTCGCCTGGCAGCATATGAATGTATTTCCAGTTCTCATTATATTGACCGTTTTCCAGAATGGCGAGATCAAACGGCCCGAATGTTTTGCCAATCTCGGCAAAGTGAGTATCATAACCGCTGTCACCACCGATGAACAATTTCATAGTGGGAGTTTTTAAAACAAACGATACCCAAACGGATTTATTTCTAATAAAGCTTCTTCCTGCAAAATGGCGTGCAGGTACGGTATTTACAACAAAATTTTCTCCTAAATTGATGGCTTCATTCCAATCCAATTCGTTGATAATGTCCTTATCAAAGCCCCAGCGCTCCAGGTGTTCGCCAACGCCAAGAGCACAGATAATCCTTTTTATTTTAGGCTTTAATTGAATGATCGTCTTGTAATCCAGGTGATCCCAATGGTCATGAGAAATAAAAAGAAAATCAATGTCAGGTATATCTTCAGTTGTATAAACGTCTGTTCCCTTGAATGCTTTTATGTTGAAGGAAAGCGGGGAGGCCGCTCCGCTCAAAACCGGATCAACCAGGATTTTTTTCCCGTCAACCTGTATAAAATAAGAGGAATGGCCAAACCATACTAAAAGATCTTTTGCCGGATCTGAATTCAATAGATCTGTTTTCACGGATGGAATCATATCAACGGGCTTTGCCCGCCTCCTTTTATCAAATAAAAATTGTTTTAAAACACTGGTCATTCCTCCTTCTGCAGTCATCATCGGCGTTTCGCTTAGATTTTGAAATTGCCCATTCTTATAATTTTGGCATTGTTTGATTCTTTCCAAACGGGCTCCTGAAGGTAATTTGCCAAACCGCGGCAGGTGTAAAAAAATCCAAACCGCGATAACCAATAAAACCAGGATGAGAAGAATGATCACCATAGAGACTTTGAAGCGTTTTTATTTTTATTAAAAGAGAGGAAAATAAATGCTTCGCAAAAATAGCAATTTGGCTTGTGGTATTGACAATCGCTTTCACAGAGTTCTGCAGGGTAATAATCCTCTTGATTAATTTGCCTTTCCTTTCCTTTCCTTTCCTTTCCTTTCCTTTCCGGCCTTCAGCTTTTATCCATTATCTTTAATTATTTAATTGATTTAATATGAAAAGCATTCTCCTGTTTGTCTTCCTGGCCTGTTTTGCAACGCATGGTTTCTGCCAAATGAACGATTCTATCGCAATTGTACGCGTTCTTGAAAAAGAATCGGCGACATGGCGCTCAGGCGATTCCACCGCTCATGCAGGTTGCTGGCAGACAGAACCGTATAGCACGATCATCATAATGACAGCCGGGAAAACCTTCGCGGTACCGCTTGACAAAATCATACATCCTGCGCCAGGAACAGCCGGCCAGGGAGGCACCTCAAGAAACAGCAATTACCATATGTGCATTCATGGAATTACTGCTTTGGTCACACACAATGAAACCTCCACTTCTGTCAATGGCTCTGTGAATCATACTTATGAGGTGCGCATGTTGGAAAAAATCAATGGCCAATGGAAACTGACGGGCCAGATCATACAGGTACTTTAGCTTATCGGAGAATGGCAGGTACGCACAGGACCCTTTGTCCCCGCCCAAATAAAACGAGACGATATGGTTATAAACGCGATCCGCATAATTACTGGACACCTTACCAGCATGAACCCGAACTTAAATTAAAGAAGAATTTAGCGTCGGACAGCCTGATAGAGGCTCAGGGAAAAAATCAGGAATAGGTATCGCTTTCCAAAACAGTAATTCTGCAGTTTATTGAATATCCGTTCTGTCTCTGAAAGACTACACTGCATTGACCCTTTAGTCAATACTATCAGGAATGGAGTCTAAACTGTAATATGGGTAACTGAATTCATCGCCATTCACTGAAACTATCCGAAAGCCGGATGAATCTTTACCTAACGGTTTACCTATTGGCCCGGTAGTAACTATTGTCAGATCGCCATCTGTACCGATCGCATTTTTATGCAAATGCCCCGCAAATACATACTTTACGCCATATTTCTTCAATAGCTGAATATATGCTTTTCGCGTTTCGATAGGGATATTGAAATACCCGTTTTTTTCATTCGGCTCGTTAATAAACCAGGGGATGTGTTCAAAGACTACTATATTCTTATTTTTCAACTTCTTTGTTCCTTCAAGTTTTGAGTGTAACCAGGCAGATTGTTTGACGGCTTCCAGGGGTGCTTTTGAAGAATCGAAGACAAGTGAGGAGTTAAGCACAATTCCATACAAGTTTCCGTATTGGAATGTATAGTAATCCGGCCCAATGTTTTTGCGATATTCAGCAAGTGATGCAGCAGTTGGCGTATTACTGACGTCGTGATTACCTGCAATATTGTAAAGGGGGATAGAGGGATCTAACTCGGCGGCAATGCGCTTATATTCTGCAATTTGAACCGGGTCGCCTGTACGGTTAACCAGATCACCGCAAACAACGACAAATGCAGGATGCAACCGGTTAGCCGCTGCTATTGCTTTTTCAAAGTTTTCTGTTTCTCTGGAAAAGCCATGATTGTCAGTAAACATACCAAATTGCGGATCGGACATTTGAAAGAAGTAAAATTTCTTTGAATTATTACTGATGCGGGAAGATGCACAGCCGCCAATTACAATAGTTAAAAAAAAGATTATAAGGAAGCGATATTTTACAGCACCATTGGATACCCTGTTTTTCATTTTAATATTGATTTAAATTTAATGATATCAATTACCTGAGAAGCCAATAGACAAAAGTAAATATTGCTCATTAAATATAACTCCCCTTTCATTTTTAAAACTTAACGCATTTTCAACATTTCAAAAACCGGATCAGCAGGAGAACCGGAAGTTGACTGGATGTTGTATAACCCGTTTAATAAGTGAAGGCTAAATCAGGTTGTCGTAATGTCTTTAAAACTGTATTCTCACGGTTCCTGAATCACCGCGCCTGCCAATCCAATTGGGGCCACCCTTTAATAATCTCACAGCTTCTTTTTCACAAGCTGGGCAGGATGATTCAAGCACTTTTATTTTGGTCGGTTTACCTTTTCTGTTTAGGGTAAATGAAAGTAGAATATTTGCAGAAATTCTTTTCCCTGTTGAGTCAAAAACCGGGTTAGCATTATTCTTAATGTATTGATCAAAATTTTCTTTTCCTTCTTTGGGATAGGGAGATGCCAACGAAACTGTAACTCCACTTACTTTTCCTTCCAATTTGCCTGAAACAGCTCCGGTTATGTTTTTTTTCCTTTGTGTGCCGTAACCGGTGACGACCACTTCGTTCAGTGTCGCATTTTTTTTATTCATTACAAGTGTATTGCCGGTATCCATATCATAGGCTTGAGGAGAAACTGCAACCAAGGCAGTGGTATCCGGTGAACGGAAAAATGTTTTTTGCTCAGAGTCCTTCAGGATGATATTTGATTGGATGTCTTTGTCATTGTTCATTGCAACGGAGTTCTCTTTTTTACGTGCCAAATGCCCCTCTAAAATCATTTTTTCCTTTTCGTTTCTGATTTCACCCGGTAATGTTTTTTTATGGTATGATGGTTCTATCGATTTTGAAGCCGGCAAAGGCAATTTAGCAGTGCTATTTTCATTCTTTTCGGATGGCTTTTCAAAAGCAATGTGATCTTTTGTTGCAGTGGTGTCGTCTTTTGCAGGAGAAATGGCAGGGCGATTTTCCTTTTTAGTCGTGTCATTTTTTACCACTTGTGAAGCTTCTTTTTTAGAATTAGTGGCATAAAAGAAATAACCCGCACCGGCAAATAAAATAAACATCGCGGCAATTTTCCACCAGCCGCCTGATGAAAGAGAAAAAATTGAAAAGACTTTTTGTTGTTTTCTTTTTTCATCCAAACGCATTCTTATTTCATTCAGTTCCTTTCGAGGATCTTTTGAATATGCATAACCCTCCAGCGAATCAGCCAGGAACGGATCTTCCAATGCAGCTTTCTCCAATTCGTGCCTTTCATCAGGAGGCATGGCTCCCGAATGATAGCGTGCAAAATCAGTCGCGTTATATTTTTTACTATTTTCTTTCATGTGTCATGCTTTTTCCAAAGCCTGTTTTTCAATGCATATTTTTAAATTCCTTCTTCCGTTTTGAATGAAGCTGCGGACTTTATTAATATCTGTTTCTGTAAGGTCCGCAATTTCTTTATAGCATTTTCCCTGGAGATAAAATAATTGAATAGCCTGCTTCTGTTCCGCTGGTAGGTTTTCTATGCAGTTTTCCATGCCGTTTAATCTCTCTTCCTTTTCCGAACCATTTTCAGGATGATTATTTTCCCCTAAATGCATAATATCCACATCTACCACCACAGGTTTCGATTTGCCGCTGCGTATTTTCATCAGGCAGTGATTCTTTGCCAACTGGTACAGCCAGCTTTTAAAATTCGTCACTTCATATTTTTTAAGCTTGGTTACCAACTCTTCAAAGATGTTTATCACTGCGTCTTTGGCTTCTTCCGGATCTTTAAAATATTTGAGGCACACACCATATACCAATTCCATATAGCGGCTATACAATTCACCCAAAACATTGATATCTCCACCGGACTTGTATTGTTTTACAAGGTCAGTATCGTTTTGAGCGGATAATATTTTTCTTAAAAAAGCCAAGTGGTTTAAAATTATTAAAAATAAATTTTCCTGGTTTATGTAATCCAAAAAGAAGATGCATCCTTCTTAAAATTCACCATGCGGTCAGTGCTTCCTGTAAATCCTGATTGCAATAAAATAAAAAATCATGAAAAAAGTTATTTTACTGCTGTTGCCTTTTCTAATAAGCATTACAGCCTTCCATCCTGCCAAAGATATTACCATTACCGGAACAGTAACAGACGAAACGGGAAATCCATTAAGCGCTGCGGTTCATTCCGGAAAAGTATATGCAGTTACAGACAGTGCAGGCCGCTACCGGATATCTGTAAACGAAATTGAAAAATATCTGGTCTTCTCTGCTGTTGGATACGCAGAACAGAAAATTAAGATTGGTACAAAAAAAATCATCGATGTTAAACTGAAGTCGTCTGCTCCGGCTTTGCAGGAGGTTGTTGTGACAGGTTATGGCCAAAAGAGGAAGTCTTTTCTTGCCGGATCGGTATCAGGCATCATGGTTTCACCTTCACCGGCGGGCAACCGTTTTTATCAGGGCAATTATAATACTGAAGACTATGATCACATAACTGAAAATGGATTTAAAAAAGTATCCGACAATCCTCTTTCTACTTTTTCTATTGACGTGGACGCTGCATCATACAGTAATGTTCGGCGCTTTTTACAAAACAATCAATTGCCTCCTGCCGGTGCGGTGCGCACAGAAGAGATGATCAATTATTTTAAATACCAATATCCGCATCCAACAGGAAATGATCCGTTTTCTATCAATACAGAATTGAGCGATTGTCCATGGAATTCACAAAATAAATTATTGCTGATTGGCCTGCAGGGGAAATATATTCCTGTAGATAAATTACCACCATCCAATTTGGTTTTCCTGATAGATGTTTCCGGTTCTATGATGGCTGAAAACAAGTTACCGCTGGTAAAAGCTTCGATGAAAATGCTGACAGACCAGCTTAGGGAGAAAGATCGTATTTCTATCGTTGTATACGCAGGAAGGGCCGGAATTGTTCTGCCGGCTACAGCCGGGAGTGACAAAATGAAAATTAAAACAGCGATTGATGCGTTGGAAGCAGGCGGCTCTACTGCCGGCGGCGAAGGCATACAAATGGCTTATAAAATCGCCCGGCAAAATTTTATGAAGGAAGGGAATAACCGTATCATCCTTTGTACCGATGGCGATTTTAATGTAGGCGTGAGCAGTGATGATGGCTTGGTGAGACTGATAGAGCAGGAACGAAATAAAGGAATTTATTTAACCGTACTGGGATATGGAATGGGAAATTACAAGGACAATAAAATGCAACAACTTGCTGATAAAGGAAATGGCAATCACGCCTATATTGATGGCTTAAGCGAGGCAAAGAAAGTGTTGGTAAATGAATTTGGCGGCACTCTTTTTACGATTGCAAAAGATGTAAAATTGCAATTGGAATTCAATCCTGCACTCGTGGCCGGTTATCGCCTGATTGGCTATGAAAACAGAATGCTCAACAAAGAAGATTTTAATGACGATAAAAAAGACGCCGGTGAACTGGGTAGCGGGCATACCGTTACGGCGCTTTATGAAATCATTCCTGCAGGCGTAAAGTCACCATTTTTAAAAGATGTAGATCCATTGAAATACCAGCATAACAAAAAGAAGAAGGCCTCTTCCTTAAATGATGAAATCGTAACCATCAAATTTCGTTACAAAGCGCCGGATGCCAATGAAAGCAAATTGATCGTTCATCCTGTAAATAATGAATCACTACCTTCTGAAAAGGTTTCCGACAACTTCAGGTTTGCCGCTTCTGTAGCGGGCTTTGCCATGCTGCTCCGCAATAGTGAGTACAAAGAAAATGCGAAATACAGTATGGTATTACATATGGCCGCCGCATCCCTAGGGAAGGATGAGGAAGGTTACAGAAAGGAATTTATAAGCCTTGTGAAAAAAGCCGCTGAGTTAAAAAATAGTGTAGTGAAATCTGATGACAATTAAGCGCTTTTGGGTTACCAACCTTTCCTGGCAGGTTAAAGGTAAACCAACAAATAATAAAGGTCTCTATTTTGGAGAAAATGCCTATTAGCTTCCTGAGAAACGACTGTTTTAGGCTTTATCTCATGCAACGTTTTTTATCACTTTTATTGTCAAAAACAAAACTAATATGCATGAAACAATATTTATTGATTCATTAATGACCAATTTCATTTTAGGAAGTTGTAAAAAAGAACCGAAGAAAATAAATTAAACTCCGGATCTCTTCTCCAGGGATGGGAGATCACAAAAACCAGATATGACTTTGAGATTATGCCCGTGATCTGTTTTTTATTAACCCTGAAACAGGGCTTGTTGCTGGATACAATGGTAAAATTTATAAGACTATTAATTCCGGATCATCATAACGCCTGAAGGCGCCAGGTTCCGGCAATTCATCAAACCGGTTTTACACTTTATTAAATATGTCTAAAGCGTTTGCTCGTTATCGTATGGAAACCGATTTTTATAGGGCGCCCAGGAATAGTTGCTTGGCCAGTTCAAGGATTCGTCAGCAGTAAAGGTGATGGCAACTTCTTTCATGTTTTGGGCATTCAAATTCTAATATCTGTTGATTTTTTTTATAATCCAAGTTGCTGAAGGTAATAAAATGGATACGAAAGAAAGATTCAAAGCGCCTCCACAAAATACATGTCCATTTCTCCTTTGTTCTTCGCTTCTATTTTCCCCCGGTAAATAAGATGAAACTTGTCTTTCACAAGGCTTCGGGTTACCTCAGATATATTTACTCTTGACGGCTCTGAATTTTGCTCCATTCTTGCAGCAATATTTACCGTATCGCCCCAGATATCGTATTGAAGTTTTTTAGAACCGACGACTCCGGCAATTACCACGCCTGTATGAATGCCTATGCGCAATTGAACCTGTTCTTTGTCACTTTCTTTTAAATGTTTTTTAGAAAACTCCTGCATCTCAAGGGCGGCCTGCACCATTTTCTCAGCGCCATCATACATTGTTTTTCCAATACCGCCGATAGCCATATAGGCGTCGCCAATGGTTTTAATTTTTTCCAGACCATATTTTCCCATTATTTCATCAAAGGCGCGAAAATAATCATCGATCATGGTGATCAGTTCTTCAGGCTTAAGCCTTTCGGAAATATTCGTAAACCCTTTGATGTCTGCCATCATCACCGTTACATTTTTCAGTTCCTGTGGGGTTACTTTTCCCGTTGATTTCAATTCTTCAATTGCTTCTTTAGGAAATATATTTTCCAGCAATCCCGAGATCTGGTTCTTTTCAGTTTCCAATGCAAACGTTCTTTCCCTGACCTGGGTTTCCATGTTTTTATTCAGATAGGCATTGTCCAGCAGCATGGCAATTTGTGAAGAAATGAGGTTTAGCATTCCAATTCTCTTGTTATCAAATACTCCTTCTGTGAGGTAATTTTCAAGATATAATAATCCAAATAGCTCACCTTGTTTTAAGATTGGATAAATCAATACGGAGAGTGGCTGATGAGCTAAAAAATAGGGAAGATCACAATATTCCGCCTGCCTGGCAGGGTTATTTATCACCAGCAATTCTTTCACTCTGCCGGCATAACGGATTACGTTTAAAGGCAGCACATGTACATCCGGATATTCTGAAACAGATTTCGATCCTTCATTCATCGTAAATGATGCTTTGATCAACAGGTCGGAGCGATTCCTGGTTAAAATATAACCGGTATCTGCACCGGAATTTTGAATCACTGTTTGCATCAGACTTTCAATCATTCTGTCAATGTCTTTGGTGTTGTTGATGGTATTGGATGTTTGCAAAACAAGATCCATGTCTGCATTTTGCCATCCTCCTGCCGCTGACGTAGCGTCTTTTATTTCTACAACAATACTATTCCCAAACACATTTTCAAATTCCTTTTCCAGGTATTTTACTTTTCTCAACGCGCCCCACTGCAGATAAGCCCGTCGCGCATTATCGAGATACGTCTTTGCAATGATCACATTTCCTGACTGAAAATGGAACCTGCCTGCCAGTTCATTTGCCAGCGCTTTTATGTTGGTAAATAAATATTTATCCGCGCTTTGAATTGCTTTTTCATAAAGTGTTGCCGTATTGGCTGCCTTACCGGAAACCCTGGATGATTCAGCTTCTAAAAGAAGATACAACGGTTCAAAGTTTTCCGCGCAGTTACCTGCCCATAATTTCAATTTTTGCAAATGCCCTTTTAGCCTCTTCAGGTAAGGCTTAGCAGGAGATAATTTTTTCTCAAAAGCCATTACGCAAATCAGTCCTCCATAAAAGTTATATTCTGCAAATTCATAGCGATGGTAAATGAATTCAACATATTTGCCGGCTTCAAGATATCGCTGCCACGCTTCCTGGCAATATTGAAACTGGTAAAGAATATTCATATAAGCGATATAGGTATCAGCAGCAACAGAAAAAGAGGAGGAAGCTACTATTTGCTGCAATCTTTCTGGCACATTAAAAGATTGCCCCAGCAACAGGATATTATCATCAAGTCCACGCAGGCAGCGAACTGCATGATAATATGCTTCCAGGAAATGACGGGTTTCTTTATCTCCCCGAAGATCTACACCGTGCAAATAATTTTCAATGGACTGCTGTACTTCTGCAAGAGGAAAACCTAATAGGAATTTTTTCTGGTGATAATGAAAAATACCATAACCGGCATAAATAGGGTCTCCATTCGAAATA